>Ga0247611_10000709_pt1 | contig 65213 bp, 58 predicted proteins | sample 177DNAGHGhighgp2_FD_192422 | JGI IMG/M metagenome (GOLD analysis project Ga0247611, IMG submission 192422) | Sheep rumen microbial communities from Palmerston North, Manawatu-Wanganui, New Zealand - 1770 DNA GHGhigh gp2 | ecosystem: Host-associated > Mammals > Digestive system > Stomach > Rumen...
AAACCCTTGGGACCTGCTCCAGCCCCAGGATGGGATGAGCCGACATCGAGGTGCCAAACACCATCGTCGATATGGACTCTTGGATGGTATAAGCCTGTTATCCCCGGGGTAGCTTTTATCCGTTGAGCGACGGCAATTCCACACTGAACCGCCGGATCACTAGTTCCTGCTTTCGCATCTGCTCGACTTGTAGGTCTTGCAGTTAAGCACCCTTCTGCACTTGCACTCGTCAGACCATTTCTATTGGTCCTGAGGGTACCTTTGAACGCCTCCGTTACTATTTAGGAGGCAACCGCCCCAGTTAAACTGCCCACCTAACCATGTCCTCCCGGTTGTTTCAAACCTGGGAGTTAGAACCACAGAACTAAAAGGGTGGTATTTCACATTTCCACTCCACCTAGCCCAAAAGCCAAGTTTCAAAGTGTCCCACCTATTCTACGCATTCAACTCCGTAATTCAAGGCTAAGATACAGTAAAGCTCCACGGGGTCTTTTCGTCTAGCTGCAGGCAACCCGCGTCTTCACGGGTACCACAATTTCGCCGAGTCTTTCGTTGAGACAGTGCCCTCTTTGTTACACCATTCGTGCAGGTCGGAACTTACCCGACAAGGAATTTCGCTACCTTAGGACCGTTATAGTTACGGCCGCCGTTTACCGGGGCTTAAGTTCAATGCTTCGGATTGCTCCTAACATCTCTCCTTGACCTTCCGGCACCGGGCAGGTGTCAGTCCCTATACATCATCTTGTGATTTCAGCAGAGACCTATGTTTTTGTTAAACAGTCACGAGGGCCATTTCACTGCGACCTATATTTCTATAGGCACCCCTTATCCCGAAGTTACGGGGCTAATATGCCGAGTTCCTAAACGAAAGTTATCTCGCGCGCCTTAGGATTTTCACCCCACCTACGTGTGTCCGTTTGCGGTACGTTTATCTTCAAAACAGGTATTCGGGTTTTTCTTGGCTCTTTATACGACCAGTTCTTCGGATTGCTCCAAATCCTCCCTCTTGCGAGGCAACATCTGCAACCAATGAGATGATGGTCTACTAAAAAGCGTAGCCGAATACATTTAACGCATTAAAGATAGTTCAGGAATATTAACCTGATACCCATCGCCTACGGCTTTCGCCCTCGGCTTAGGATCGACTGACCCTGAGCAGACGAACTTTACTCAAGGAAACCTTAGGTTTTCGGCGAAGAGGATTTTCACCTCTTTTATCGCTACTTATTCCGACATCCTCACTTCCCACAACTCCAGTACTCCTTACGGTATACCTTCAGTGTAGTGGGAACGCTCCTCTACCACTTTATATTGCTATAAAATCCATAATTTCGGTAATATGCTTGAGCCCCGAGTGTTTTCGGCACAGAATCACTTGACTAGTGAGCTGTTACGCACTCTTTAAAGGATGGCTGCTTCTAAGCCAACCTCCTAGCTGTCTAAGAAATTCCACTTCCTTGTACCACTTAGCATATATTTTGGGACCTTAATTGATGGTCTGGGCTGTTTCCCTTTTGCATGCGAAGCTTATCCCACGCATACTGACTCCGGTGAAATACATACGAGAATTCGGAGTTTGATTAACTTCGGAAAGTGGGTTACACCCCCTAGATTATTCAGTGCTCTACCTCTCGTACTTAACGCACCAGGCTAGTCCAAAAACTATTTCGAGGAGAACCAGCTATCACCAAGTTAGATTGGCCTTTCACCCCTATACCCAGCTCATGCAAGACCTTTTCAACGGTCGACGCTTCGAGCCTCCTCCCCCTGTTACAAGGGATTCACTCTGTCCAGGCATAGATCACTTGGCTTCGGGTCTAATGATAGGTACTTGTCGCCCTTTCAGACTTGCTTTCGCTACGGATACATAACATGCTTGCACATAATATTTATCCTTGCACCTACCAATTAACTCGCCGGATCATTCTTCAATAGGCACGCTCTCAGGCTTTACGGTTGCCGAAGCTTCCGTCATAACCCTCGAACTGCTTGTATGCACACGGTTTCAGGTTCTATTTCACTCCGCTCCCGCGGTTCTTTTCGCCTTTCCCTCACGGTACTAGTTCACTATCGGTCTGAGACTTGTATTTAGCCTTGGAGGGTGGTCCCCCCAAATTCCCACCGGGTTTCACGTGTCCGATGGTACTCAGGATACTACTTCGAGTCAAAAAATTTTCATTTACAGGACTATCACCTTCTTTGGTCGGTTTTTCCAAACCGTTCGATTAATTTTTTGATTGATAACTCTACTAACGTAGTCCTATGACCCTGCCATGCAAGCACGGCAGTTTAGGCTGTATCGATTTCGCTCGCCACTACTTTCGATATCTCGGTTGATTTCTTTTCCTCCGGGTACTGAGATGTTTCACTTCCCCGGGTTGTCTTCCTTTCGGATCTTAACAATTACTTGTTAAGGGGTTGCCCCATTCGGAAATCGCCGGATAAAAGGTTGTTTGCACCTACCCGACGCTTATCGCAGCTTACCACGTCCTTCGTCGACAGTCTCAGCCAAGGCATTCACCATATGCACTTAGTAGCTTAGTCACATTCTCTAATCCCATCTCTTAAACGAGATTATTAAAAGTGATTGATAACTATTTTTTATATCATATTTTAAAATATGAAGACGCTAATTTGCCTATTAAGTTTTCAATGAACAAACTGCTTATATATTTATCGGTATTAAACCGAACAAATTTAAAGTTATTTGGTGGAGATAGTGAGGATCGAACTCACGACCTCCTGCTTGCAAAGCAGGCGCTCTCCCAGCTGAGCTATATCCCCATTAAAACCTCAAACTAAAACCTATATAACTATATAACTGGTGGGCCTATGTGGAGTTGCACCACAGACCTCACCCTTATCAGGGGTGCGCTCTGACTAACTGAGCTATAGGCCCGCTTATTACAACATTCACTGCCTATCTTCCAAATAGCCGACCAGATACCAGCTTTATAAATATACAAACTAAATAATGCACAAATAAATGCCCCATATAGGTAGTAACCCCGAATGCATAATTTAAAGGTATCAACCAATAACATCCCGTCAAATTAATGACGTATGTTTACTCCTTAAAAAGGAGGTGATCCAGCCGCACGTTCTCGTACGGCTACCTTGTTACGACTTCACCCCAATCACCAACCATAACTTAGACGCCTGCCTCCTTGCGGTTAGCACAACGGCTTCTGTTAAGACTGACTTTCGTGGTGTGACGGGCGGTGTGTACAAGGCCCGGGAACGTATTCACCGCAGCCTGCTGATCTGCGATTACTAGCGATTCCTCCTTCATGTGGACGAATTGCAGCCCACAATCTGAACTGGGGTCGGCTTTTTGGGATTTGCTCCATCTTGCGATATCGCTGCCCTCTGTACCGACCATTGTAGTACGTGTGTAGCCCTGGACATAAAGGCCATGATGACTTGACGTCGTCCCCACCTTCCTCCATCTTGTCGATGGCAGTTTCCTCAGAGACCCTGTATTGCTACAGGTAACATGGGATAAGGGTTGCGCTCGTTGCGGGACTTAACCCAACATCTCACGACACGAGCTGACGACAGCCATGCAGCACCTCTACTAACTCCCTTGCGGGTCATCACCGTTTCCGGCTTTTACCATTAGCAGTTCAAGCCCAGGTAAGGTTTTTCGCGTTGCGTCGAATTAAACCACATACTCCACCGCTTGTGCGGGCCCCCGTCAATTCCTTTGAGTTTCAACCTTGCGGCCGTACTCCCCAGGCGGTTCACTTAATGCGTTAGCGTCGACGCGGAAGGGGTCGATACCTCCCACATCTAGTGAACATAGTTTACAGCTAGGACTACCAGGGTATCTAATCCTGTTTGCTACCCTAGCTTTCGTACCTCAGCGTCAGTATTTGCCCAGGAGACTGCTTTCGCCATCGGTGTTCCTCCTGATATCTACGCATTTCACCGCTACACCAGGAATTCCGTCTCCCCCTGCAACACTCAATCCATACAGTATCCATGTACCCTTCCCGGTTAAGCCAGGAAATTTCACCATAGACTTGTATAGTCGCCTACATACGCTTTACGCCTAGTAATTCCGAATAACGCTCGCCACCTACGTATTACCGCGGCTGCTGGCACGTAGTTAGCCGTGGCTTTTTCTGAGGGTACCGTCAATTTATTCGTCCCCTCCAAAAGAAGTTTACAATCCGAAGACCTTCGTCCTTCACGCGGCGTCGCTGGATCAGGGTTTCCCCCATTGTCCAAAATTCCCCACTGCTGCCTCCCGTAGGAGTCTGGACCGTGTCTCAGTTCCAGTGTGTCCGTTCACCCTTTCAGGCCGGATACCCGTCATAGCCTTGGTAGGCCGTTACCCCACCAACTAGCTGATAGGACACAGGACCATCTCGAAACGCATTACTGCTTTGACCCCTGTCTGATGCCAAACTGTGGTCTTATGCGGTATTAACTCCGTTTTCACGAAGATATTCCCCATTTCGAGGGAGGTTTCCCATGTGTTACTCACCCGTTTGCCGCTAACTCTTACGATGCTCTGTAAGAATTCGCTCGACTTGCATGTGTTAGGCACGCCGCCAGCGTTAATTCTGAGCCAGGATCAAACTCTCCATAAAAAAATTTTATAGAGTTTTGTTTAAGCTCTTAATTACATTAATAATATATGTTTAAACATATATAAACATCAAATAAAACAACTAGGACCTTTAAATTATTTGATTGCCCCTTTTACAGGGCACTTATTTGCACATTATTTAGTTTTCAAAGAACTTTAAGAAAAGCTTTTTATGCTTTCTTGACGAGAAAAAACTACCGCTTTGCTTTTTATACATCTTAAGCAAAGATAATTTTCTCTGCATATTTAGTTTAGGTGTCCTTTCCGATAAGGAACTTCATGAACCTTTACTATTTCTTTAAATACTTCTTAAATTCTTAATTTAAATCTACCGACTAAAAGAACATGCTTTATTGCTAAAGCTTGATAATTATAACATACTTTAAAAAATTTGTCAAGTACTTTTTTATTTTTTGTAAACTTGTTTTTCAAATATTTATTAAAGCGGAGTTATTATACAACACTTTTTAAATTTTGTCAAGTAGAAATTTTACCGACGACAAAATTTTCAATTATTAATTAGCAATGAATAATTAGTAATTTAAGTGTTTTTATTTTTTAGTTTTTTTGCCGTAGCAAAAAAACACATCAATTTCTAATTGCTAATTACTAATTTTTAATTTTATTAAAGAGCTTTGTTGCAATCCGATTTTCGCAACGGGCAAAATTATATAACAATAAAAAAAATTTGTCAAGCAAAAAATTTTGTCGTGCTAACTTTCAACTATACTTGAATTCCTTTCAATGGAAACTACACCGGTTCTGCAAAGTTCAACAATGCCGAGAGGTCTTAAAATTTCAATAAAAGCACTTATTTTTGACGGCTTTCCCGTCATAACAACACAAATTGTTTTTAAATTATAATCAACAATTTTTGCTCTGTAAATTTCGGTTACAGCTAAAACTTCACTGCGGTTTTGAGGAGTATTTTTAACTTTTATCAGTATCAATTCCCTTTCAACACTATGTTTTTCATCAATATGTTTAACATATTTAACATTATGAAGTTTTCTTAACTGATTAATTAATTGGTCTTTATCATATTCATCACCGCAAAGAGTAATTGTTATTCTTGAAAAAGCCGGATCTTCAGTTTCTCCGACGGTTAAAGAATCAATATTGAAACCTTTTCTCATAAAAAGGCCGGAAACTCTTGTCAATACTCCGTATTTATTTTCTACCAAAGCGGCAATCACAAACCTTTTCATATTAACTCCTTAAAAATTGCCTTTGGCAATTTTGGTTTATAAGGTTATTAGGTTATAGGGTTATAAGTTTAATACCTAACAACAACGACGAACGGCAACAATAACATTTTTAAAATTCTCAAGCAAACGGCGACACTGAGTGCAAAAAAGAGAAATTTTAAAAAAACGAACTATATTTTTTGTTTTTCCGTTATTATATCATCAATTGAGCCGCCGGGCGGTAACATAGGAAGAACAAACTCGTCCATATCAATTACTGTATCGATAATGTAGGGAATATTTGCTTTAAATGCTTCACTAAAAACTTTTTCAAATTCTTTTGCGGTTTTTACTCTTTCACCTTTAAGACCGAAAGCGTCGGCAAGTTTAACAAAATCTGTTTTTCTTCCAAGAACGGTATTTGAATATCTTTTACCGTAAAATAATGTTTGCCATTGACGAACCATACCTAAAACACCGTTATTTATGATAACTATCGTAACAGGAATATTATAAGTAACCGCGGTTGCAAGTTCATTTAAATTCATACCGAAACTTCCGTCACCTGTAACTAAAATTGCTCTGTTTTTACTTCCTACAGCCGCACCTATTGCAGCACCTAAACCATATCCCATTGTACCAAGCCCGCCGCTTGATACAAAAGTCCTCGGCTTTTCAAAATTAGTCCACTGTGCAGTCCACATTTGGTGTTGTCCGACATCGGTCGCAATAACGGTATTTTTATCTTTAACTTTATTTATTATTTCAAAAACCTGTTTAGGAATTATTTTATCATTTGCTGTAATATTTGTTTTTTTGGAAATTTCTTTACTTGTTGCTCTTAAGTCATTAATTATTTTTTCCCATTCCGGATGTTTTTGCTGTTTACATTTTTCCAATATTTTTGAAACGGAATATGAAATATCACCTATAATTCCGACATCGGCTTTAATGTTTTTGTTAATTTCGGAAATATCCGTATCAAGGTGTAAAACTTTTGCATTTTTGGAATATTTTTTCACATTACCGGTTGCTCTGTCGCTAAATCTGACACCTATACCTATTATGAGGTCCGCTTCTTTATTTGCCATAGAAGATTCATACTGTCCGTGCATTCCCTGCATACCGAGAAACCTTTGATATGAATTTTCTATCGCCGAAAGCCCCATAAAAGTACAACCTATATAAGCATCCGTTTTTTCTGCAAGTTTTTTTATAATATTACTTATACCCGTAGTTATTACACCGCCACCTATGTAAATATAAGGTCTTTTGGCTTTTTCTATTAATTCTACGGCTTTTTCTATTTCTTTATCATCGGCTTTTTTTTGTTCATAAGAATCAACTATGCCTTTATTTTCAAATTCATATTGAGCAATTTGAACATCTTTAGGGATATCTATTAACACAGGTCCCGGTCTGCCCGATTTTGCAATTTTAAAGGCTTCTTTTATTGTATCAGCAAGGTCTTTAACATTACTTACAAAATAATTATGTTTTGTTATGGGAAGAGTGACACCTGTAATATTTATTTCCTGAAAACTGTCTTTACCTATTAAAGATGTGGGAACATTTCCCGTAATTGCGACCATAGGTATAGAATCAAGCATTGCAGTTGCAATTCCCGTTACCAAATTTGTTGCACCAGGACCGGAAGTTGCAATTACGACACCTACTTTACCTGTAGCTCTTGCATAACCGTCAGCGGCATGTGCGGCACCTTGTTCGTGTGCCGTAAGGTAATGGTTAATTCTGTCACTTGACTTATATAATTCATCATATATATTTAACACTTGTCCGCCGGGATAGCCGAAAACATCGGTTACACCTTGTTCAATAAGAGTTTCAATAACAATTTGCGAACCTGTTATTTTTTGTTTTGTCATGATGGGCTTCCTCCATACGTCCTTTACAACTATATAAAGATAAAAATTATACCTTTACTATTTAAGTTTGTCAATCAAATTAATTCAATATAACCTTCATTTCAGCTGTTTGACAAATATAGTTTTTTAATATATAATCTACAAACATTTTAGCAGTATGCAGTAATCGGGAAGTGGCGTAGCTGGCTAGCGTACCTGCTTTGGGAGCAGGGGGTCGCGGGTTCAAATCCCGCCTTCCCGACCACAAAATCATTATGAATTTATTAAACAATCAATTAAGGTTAAGTATTTTTTAAGGAGTGGAAAAAATGCAAAACATTTATTATCAAAAAGATTGTAATTTGGCAAAACTTAAAGGTAAAACCGTTGCAATTATCGGTTACGGTTCGCAAGGTCATGCACATGCACTTAATTTAAAAGAATCCGGTGTAGATGTTATCGTAGGGCTTTATAAAGGTTCTAAAAGCTGGCAAAAAGCGGAAAAACAAGGATTAAAAGTTTATACCGCTTCAGAAGCTGCCGCAAAAGCAGATATTATAATGATACTTATCAACGACGAAAAACAGGCAAAATTATATAAAGAAAGTATTGAGCCAAACCTTAAAGAAGGCAAAACAATAGCTTTTGCGCACGGTTTTAACATTCATTTCGGTTGCATTAAACCGCCTAAAAACGTTAATGTTATAATGATTGCACCTAAAGGTCCGGGACACACTGTCAGAAGTGAATATTTGGCAGGTAAAGGTGTTCCTTGTTTGGTTGCTGTTGAACAAAATGCTACGGGTGATGCACTTGAAATTGCACTTGCTTATGCCCTCGGTATCGGCGGAGCAAGAGCAGGTGTTATTGAAACAACTTTCCGTATTGAAACAGAAACGGATTTGTTCGGTGAACAGGCGGTGCTATGCGGCGGAGTTTGTGCATTAATGCAGGCAGGTTTTGAAACTTTGGTTGAAGCAGGTTATGACCCGAGGAATGCTTACTTTGAATGCATTCATGAAATGAAATTGATTGTGGATTTAATATATCAAAGCGGTTTTGAAGGTATGAGATATTCAATTTCAAATACCGCGGAATACGGTGATTACACAACAGGGCCTAAAATAATTACCGAAGAAACAAAAAAGACAATGAAAAAAATTCTTAAAGATATTCAAGACGGAACATTTGCAAAAGCATTTTTACTTGATATGTCCGAAGCGGGCGGACAAGTTCATTTTAATGCAATGAGAAAACTTGCCGCTGAACATCCTTCGGAAAAAGTAGGCAAAGAAATAAGAAAGCTTTACAGCTGGAGTGATGAAGATAAATTGATAAACAATTAAAATAATAATATTAAAAAAACGGTTGTCTGTAACTGGACAACCGTTTTTTTATTTCTTAATATTTTTATTAAAGTTGCATATTTTTCATTGCTTCGTATTGTTGAGGTGTAAGTATTCTTTGAAGTTCCGCATTTGTACTTTGTTCGGTTTTATATATTTCCATTGATAAATCGGAAATTTCGCTCTCCAATTTTATTATCACTGAAGAATTAGGACTAACTTTGGCTTTTTCCTGTTCCAAGGCAACGGCTTTTGCATTTTTTTCAACCCTCAACAAATTAAGTTTTTCTCTGTTTGTGTCAAATAACCTCTGCATACTTTCCTGTTGAAGCTGACTTAAAGTTAAATCCTGTTTAGGAGTATATTGTTTTTCAACAATAACAACCTCTTTATGTTTATTTTTCTTTGCGGAATTACTTGCAGCCACAGCAAATGCCGTAAGTGCGGTTAACCCTAAAAATGCATATACCGCATTTGAACGACTGCTATAATAATGTCCATGATGTCCGCCATGATAATGAGACGGATGATGCGGACCGTGACCATGCCCATGGTGAGGACCACCTGCAAAAGAAACAGTTGATAAAGCAAACATCAAAATTAAACTTGTTATAATTTTTATTTTTTTCATTACCGTACCTCAACTTATATTTTTTACATCTGATATTTAGACATTATAACAAATCAAAATGTTTCACTTATTTTTTTTCAATTTCTTTAACGGCAACTTTTGCAATTTGTTGTGCAAGTTTTTTTATTTCTGCTTTATTTTTACCTTCAATCATAACCCTTAACAAATTTTCGGTTCCGGAATATCTAACCAAAACTCTGCCGTCACTGCCTAATTTTTTTTCGGTTTGTTTTATAAATTTTAAAGTTTCGGGCAATTTTTCCAAAGGAACTTTTGTTTTAACTTTTTGGTTTATAAGTATTTGCGGATATTTTTTTATCCAACCGCACATTGCGGATAATGTTTTATTTTGTTCAATTAATATATTCAATAACTGCAATGCACTTGTAAGCCCGTCACCGGTATCAAGCAATTGTTTAAATATTATATGCCCCGACTGTTCACCGCCTAAAATTGCTTTATATTTTTTTAAATCCTGATACACATATCTGTCACCGACTTTACTTGTAACAACATTTATTTTCTGTTCTTCTGCAGCCTTAAGTAACCCGAGGTTTGCCATAACGGTAATGACAAGAGTATTGTTTTTAAGTTTACCGTTATCCTTTAAATATTTTGCAACTACACCCAAAAAATAATCACCGTCACGAACATTGCCTTTTTCATCAACGGAAATTACCCTGTCGGCATCCCCGTCAAAAGCAAAACCGCAAAAAGCTTTTTGTTTTTTAACAACACCCGCAACAACTTCCGGATGTAATGCACCGCAGTTAAAATTTATATTTTTACCGTCGGGTTTATTATTAATAACAATAACTTTTGCTTTTAATTTTTCAAATACATCAACTGCTATTTTTGAAGAAGCGCCGTTTGCACAATCTATTGCTATTTTTTTACCTTCAAGTAAATTTTTCGGAACAAGTGACAATAAAAATTTTTCATATTGTTTTATTAAATTTTTACCTGATAAATTTTTTATTTTTGAATTAATTTTTAAAACTTTTTTTTGTTCTATATATTTAACTAAGTTTTTTTCAAGTTTTGTTTCAACTTTATCGGGTAATTTTAAACCTTTCGAACTGAAAAATTTTATACCGTTATCGGTATACGGATTGTGCGAAGCAGATATTACAATACCTGCCTGATAATTATTATTTTTTAAAAGATATGAAACAGCTGCCGTAGGTAAAACGCCCAAATTTATAACTTTAATTCCCGCAGCATTTATTCCCGTTTGTAAGGCTTTTAATATTCTTAAACCGGACTGTCTTGTATCTCTGCCTATTAAAATACCGTTGCCTTTTTTATCAAGACTTTCAGCCAATACATAACCTATAAGAGAAACTGTTTCGTTATCAAAAGGAAATTCGCTTGCTTTTCCCCTTATTCCGTCTGTTCCGAAAAATTTCATAACATTACCTCTGTAGATATTGATGTAACGTAAAACCAAAATAAAACAGCCAATAACAAAGCTATCAATTTCAGTTTCCAATTTCTTTTTAAACTTTCTTTAATTGAGTTAAAATTAAATTTAATCATAAAATTATAATTCTACCTTTTTATAATAACAGTATTTTAATTTATTCAACAAATTTTTCTGTTCTATTGTTTCTATTTTTCCCTCATAAGCAATTGAAATATTTCCGTTTTCTTCCGATACTATCAATATAACGGAGTCAGTTACCGAAGCAAGCCCCAAACCTGCTCTGTGCCTTGTTCCCAAATGTTTATTTTCAATGCTGTTGCTTAAAGGCAGTACACATCCGGCAGAATGAATTCTTGCATCTTTTATTATTATTGCACCGTCATGAACAGGGGCTTTTGTGTTAAAAATAGAAAGTATAAGTTCTTGTGATATTTGTGCATCTATAACAATTCCGGTTTCGGAATAATTTTGCAAACCCATTTCTTTTTCCAAAACAATTAAACCGCCTATCCTTGCTTTACTCATTTCAATTGCCGATTCGGTAAGTTCTTCCAAAAAATCAAAATCTTTTTTTACGGAAGAATGATAAAAATGGAATTTTGAAAAACCCGCTCCTAATTTTGCAAGAACCAACCTTATTTCATCGTTAAATACGACAGCAAGTATTACAACGGCACCTATCCAAAATTTACCGAGCAACCATGCGACCGTTTGCAAATGCAAAACATCTTTTGCAATAAGTGTTAAAAACATTAGAACCAAAAGCCCGATAACAATTTGTAAAGCCCTTGTTCCTTTTATAACTAAAATTAATCTGTAAAAAATATAATATACTATAAGTATATCCAATATATTTACAATCCAATTATCCCAAATAGTTGAAATAAAGTCCATTTTAAATTTCCTTTATTTTTTCCAAAACCTTTAATGTTTTTTTTGTTTCTTTAACATCATGCACACGAACGATATCGGCACCGTTTATAACCGAAATTATATTTGCCGCAATTGTTGCCGCAGGTCTTTCATCCAAATTTTTTGTTCCTATTATTTCACCCAAAAAACTTTTATTTGAAAGTCCGATAAGCAACGGAACATTTAATGCTTTAAATTCAAATAATCTTTTTATTATAAGTAAATTATCGGCGACGGTTTTTCCGAAACCTATACCCGGGTCAATAATAATACTTTCTTTTTTTATTCCGCTATCCAAAGCAAAATTAATTTGTTCGGATAAAAAATTAAAAATCGTGTTTAATGTGTTATTATATCTTATATTTTGTTGCATGGTCAAAGGATTTTTTTTCATGTGCATTAAAACAACGGCTGCATTGTTTTTTGCAACAACTTTTGCCATTTCTTTATTTTTATATCTTAATGCATAAATATCATTTATTATATCGGCACCTTCAGCTAATGCAACCCGTGCAACTTCCGGTTTATATGTATCTGCAGATACCGGTATGTTTGATTTTTTTCTGAACAGTTTTAAAAATTTTTTTATTTTTTCCGTCTCAAATTTAACCGAAACAGGCTTTGAACCGGGTCTTGTCGATTCAGCACCGACATCAATAATATCGGCACCGTCTTTTTGCATTCGCAAAGCGGTTTCTACGGCAAGTGCTTCATCTTCTATTCCGTTTTGAAAAAAAGAATCGGGCGATAAATTTATTATACCCATTACAAGTGTTTTATGTAACGATATTTTTTTATTTGCACAAACTATTTGTTTTAATTGAAATGAATTTATATCATTGATTTTTTGTGCCAAAAGTTTAAGCCCGAAAGGTTGCCCGTTTATTTTTAAAATTAATTTTTCTATTTGATTTGTGTTTGCACATATAACTATATTTGATTTACCTTTTTTAAACAAAGAAACATCTTTACTTACGGCAACATCACAACCGCAAGAAATTGCTTCCTGCTTTAAAATATTTGCAGCTCTGTTATCAATATTTTCAACAATAAAAGAATTGCCGACAACTTTTTTTGCAAGTTTTTCATAAACATACTCGTCGCATTTTGAACCTGCAATTATTTTTATTGCATCATTTATATTATCTGTTTTTATTTTTTTTACAATCATTTTTTTAACAACAATTATTAATTAGAAATTAGTAACGCTTAATTAGTAATTTCGGTGTTTTTATTTTTTAATTTATTTATGATTGATATTTTACTAAAAATATTAATATAAACAAAGAAGATTTTTTAAAAATATCACAATTATATTACTCTCTTTATTGATAACAAAAATTAATCGTGGCGGAGTGCTTCTATAGGTGAAAGTTCGGATGCTTTTTTTGCAGGCCATAAACCGAATACTATTCCTACAAAAGCGGAAAAACCTACCGAAAGTATAACGGAAAAACTTGAAACAAAAACCGCCCAACCTGCAAATTTTGAAACCACAAGTGAAATAATAACACCCAAAGTTACACCGGATATTCCTCCCAAAAGTGACAGAACCGAAGATTCAATTAAAAATTGTAATAAAATTGCAATTCTCGTTGCACCGATTGCCTTTCTTAAACCGATTTCTCTTGTTCTTTCACTTACACTTACAAGCATTATATTCATAATACCTATACCGCCCACTATTAATGAAATACCCGCAACGGCACCGAGCAACATTGTCATCGTTTGTGTAGTGGATGTAAGCATTTGTATCATATCCGACATATTTCTTATTCTGAAAGCATCGGCATGTTCGGCCGTTAATTTATTTCTTTCAAGCATTGTTTGTAACAAATAAGTTTCCGTTTCACTCATTTTACCGTCCTGCACTTCAACGGCAACCGATGACACATACTGTGTTCCCAACAATCTTTTCATTGCCGTATTTAACGGAACTATAACCATATCGTCACCATCTCTATAACCTTGTGCACCTTTGACCGGTAAAATACCTATTACTCTGAATTTTTTTCTGTTTATTTTTATATATTTACCTACCGGATTTTCATTACCGAAAAGATTTTTTACAACTGTTGTCCCTACAAGGCAAACTTTCGCCAAATTTTCATTTTCCGTTTTTGTAAAAAACCTGCCGTATTGCGGAACGGAATTTTGCATATATTGATAAGCGGGGGTTGCACCCGTAATTGAAGTATTTGTATTTTTATTACCGTAAACAACTTGAACCGAACCGCTTACATTAGGATCTATATTTTTAATAAGTTCCGTGTTTTCGGCAAGTGCATCAACATCTTTTAAATAAATTCTTCTTGTTACGGAACCCGAAACACCGCCGAGTGAAATTCTTCCGGGCATAAGATACAACAAATTTGTTCCCATTGAAGTTATTTGTTTTTCAAGCGACTTTTGTGCACCGCTTCCGAGTGCAAGCATTGATATAATTGACGCAACACCTATTATTATACCCAGCATTGTAAGCAGTGACCTTGTTTTATTTGAAATTATTGCCCTTATTGCAGAAAAAAAGTTTTCGGCAAATTCGGCAAAACTTAAATGCGCGGCAACTTTTTTTATTTCTATGGGGTTTGACTTAACTTGTTTTGACGGTTTTTGTCTTGTGTCACCTATAACCTGACCGTCTTTGATTGTTATCAACCTGTCTGCCCATTTTGCAATATCGGGTTCGTGTGTAACAAGTATAATACTTATTCCCTTTTTATTTAAATCGGTTAAAATTTGCATTATTTCATTTGATTGTTTTGAAGACAAATTACCGGTAGGTTCGTCGGCAAAAATAATTTTCGGGTCATTAACCAATGCCCTTGCTATTGCAACCCTTTGTTGTTGACCGCCGGAAAGTTGTGTCGGTTTATGCTCGGTTCTGTTTGAAAGGTCAACTTCGCCGAGAAGTTTTTCGGCTCTTTCTTTCCTGTTTTTACCGCCGGAATATACTAACGGTAATGCAACGTTATCGGCTGCCGTCATTTTATTTAAAAGGTTGTACTGTTGAAAAACAAACCCTATTATTTTTGACCTTAAAAATGCCGTTTGACTGTCATTAAATTTTAAAACATTTTGTCCGTAAATTTCATAAACGCCGTCCGTCGGTCTGTCAAGCAAACCCAATATGTGCATTAGTGTGGATTTACCGGAACCGGAAGGTCCCATAATTGCTACAAATTCACCTTCCTCAACGGTTAAGTTTATACCTTTTAATATATCCAGCTTATTTTCGCCGATATTATAAACTTTTGTAATATTTTTTATTTGTAATAAAGGTATTTTTTTATTTTCCATTATGATTTTTTCGGAGCATTATTTAAAATTTCTTTACCGGATTTTCTTTTTTTGTTCGGAGTCATTTGCAAAAAACCTTTTGTTTCATCTTTTGTGGTATTTAATTTAAAATTTTCATCTTTAACCAAAATTTCATCACCTGCAGAAAGCCCGGAAACAACTTCAATATTATCTCCGTCAAGAATACCTGTTTTTATTATATGTTTGTCGGGGTTCATATTATCACCTACAAGAACATAAGTTTGTCCTTGCGAATTTTCATTTATACTGTCCCAGGGAATAACAACGGCTGCCTTTTTTTCCGTAACGGTAATATCAATGTTGGCTGTCATTAACGATTTAAAAAACGGAGGTGTTTTTACGGGCCTTATTTTAACATAATAAGTTATAACATTACTTACATTTTTACCTTCTTCCAAAATTTGAAAAACTTTTCCCGATACCACATCATCTTTATAAGCATCAAGCGTTATTTCGGCTTTTTGTCCTACTTTAACTTTACCGATATCGGCTTCATCTACACTTGCAAGCACTATAAGTTCATCGGCAAGTGCAAATAAAATATCGTTTGTTGAAATGGTTTGCCCTTCAACAACATTTCTTAAAATTATTTTACCGTTCATAGGTGATATTACGGGTGTTGCTTTATATGTATTTTCCCAATCGGAAAGTTTTTCGTCGGGATTTGCACGAACGGCATCTAAAATTGCAACCCTGTCGGAAGAACTTAAATATGCAAGAACCTGACCTTTCCTAACGGTATCGCCCTCGTTAACAAGAAGTCTGTCAACTCTGCCGGAAACCGAAGGTTTTATTTCAACTCTGTTTAAAGCCGAAACTTCACCCGTTGTATCTATAATTTCACGAACATCTGCGGTTGATACTCTTATTGAAGAATAGTTAGGAACAACAACTTTTTGTTTTTTATCTTTTAACTGATATGTAATAGCAATACCCAGTGCAATAATTACAAAAAAAACTATCATCTTTTTCATTTTATATCTCCGTTCGTATTTCCTAAAATTCTATCTCTTTTTGCCAAAGCTACATTATAATTATATAAAGCCGAAAGGTGAGATATTTGATTATTTACATATTCCTGTTCGATATCCTGCCATGTTTGGAATTCCATCGTCCCTGCTCTGTATTTAACGGTGGCTTCTTTTTGTCTTTGAATTGCCGCTTCAAGCAACATTTCTGAAATAACAATACTGTCTTTTGTTTTTTCTATTTCCAACAAAATATTTTGCAGTTCCGTTTTTGATGCAAGAATCGTTTTTTCATAATTTTCTTTATTTTGTTCAAGTGCTATTTTTGAAGATTTTATTGAATTTGAAATGCTTGTCAAACCTCCGGACAATATAGGATAATTTAGTCCCACACCGACATTCCAATTTTTACTTGATAAAGGCGGAAACGGGTTTGTATCGTCGGATAAACCTATCGATGCGGAAGCAGATATATTGGGATACAAATTCCCTTTATTTGATAAAACTCTATATTCGGCTATTTCAACGGCAGCTGAAGAAATTATAACATCGGGAACACTTGAAACGATTTCATCAACATCAAAACTATTATCATCTTTAACCGTTATTAAAGTTCCTTCAACGGTAAAATCTATGGGAATATCTTTACCTAAAGTTTGAACAAGTGCTCTTTTTGCAACCACAAGTTCTCTTTGTGCATTTAAAAAATTAATATAAGCCGATTGTTTTTGTGCTTTAGAACGTAACATATTACCTTTGCTTTCTTTACCGCCTTCATATTGCAAACGCACAATATCGGCGGATTGACTTCTTAATTTATAAATATTTTCAAGCAATATAATATTTTGCTGAGCATATTTCATTTTAAGGAATGCTTCTTTTATTGAAAAATACACATCGGCACAAGTTTTTGTAAGTTGTGCAACGGTTTTATTTATTGAAGCTTTTTTGCTTTTTATTTCGGCACTATTTTGAAAATTGTATATTGTTTGAGAAGCACTTAAATTTGTACTCCAGCTGTTTGAGGTATGTCCGTTACCGCTTCTTGAAAAGCCGTAACGAAAATTAGCCGAAGGATAATATTTATTTAAAGCAATATTATAGTCGTATTCCGCTATCTGTAAATCCTGCCTTGTCGATACTAATGTTTGGTTATTTTCATTTGCAATATCAACACACTGCTGCCAAGTTAAAACGGTATCAGCAAAAAGGCAATTTGTAAAAAGAAAAATGAATATTATTGTTAAAAATTTTTTCATACGAAAATTTGATTTGCAAATTTTTGAGGTATTGATGCATGGAAAGGCAGAGGTATTAAAACAACCTCAAAAAATAATTATATAAGAATTAGACAAAAATTTTACATAAAAAGTTACACATTTTTATTATTCCGTTTTTTTCGGAATCTCCACTTTGGCAGCTTCATCGGCATAATTCATCTGTAAATTCGATATGGTATCTTCCAACATTTTCTCTTCCGTTTTGGTTAAATTTCCTTTTGTTTTATCTCTTAACATTAACAACATATCTATTGTTACTTGAGCTGATTTCAAATCCTTTGTTATTTTATTATCTACAGGGTTTGGAATTTTACCCAATTGTTGCCAACATGCAGATGCAAACATCGAAATCAAACTGAATAAATGTTGATTAAGTTCTTTCGGATCCATCTTTACCCCCTCCATAAAACGGCAATTTATAATAAAAAAATAATTTAAAAATTTCTTTAAAGTACTTAAAGCTACAATGTAAAATACATAATGCAGAATGTATAATTAACGACAAAAGACATTTAAAAATATTTTTCTTTTTGAAAGTACCTTAGGAACCGTCTATGAACAAAATATTTTTTAGGTAAGAATTTTTTATTTTAATTCTTAGGACGACCATGTTCGTGGTCATTTTCGTTACAATAGGTTGTTAGAAAATGACAGTTGGAGTCCGTGTCTAAAAAATATGAGTGAATGGTTCCAGTACGGAAAAAAGAGAAAATATTTTTAAAGAACAAATAACAACTTAGATTTCCGACAACTTATTTAGGAAACGACAAATAACATTAAATAAAAAATTTATTTAATGTTATTTTTATTCTTTTTAATACTTCGTCTTTGCCCATAACTTCCATCATGTGAAACAAACTCGGGCCTTGTGTTCTTCCGGAAATTGCAACCCTTATCGGATGAAAAACTTTACCGTTACTGAAACCGAGTTCCGTTGCCAAATCCCTTGCAAATTTTTCAAGTGCTTCCGGTGAAAAATCAGCTTGAGCAGTCAATCTTTTCAAACATTCGTTTAACACAACTTTTGAGCTGTCTTTTTTAGTTTCCGACAATAAAACTTTTGATACGGCTTGTTCATCAAAAGATAACTCTTTAAAAAAGAAATCAACAAGCCCGGGAATATCTTTTAACAATTTTATTTTTTCATGTTCCAACGAAATTGCTTTTTTAAGTAAATCTTTATCCCAATCCTTTATTAAATCCTGCTGACATGTATATTCTATCCAATCGATAAACAAATTATAAATTTCTTCGTCGGATTTACTTCTTATATATTCGCCGTTCATCCATAATAATTTTGAAGGGTCAAATGTCGCAGGGCTTGAATTACACCTGTCCAATGAAAAATTTTCTATCAAACTGTTACCGAAAAACAATTGCTGGCTGTCTTCGGTTGACCAACCGAGCAGTGCCAAATAATTTATTAAAGCATCCTGAAGATATCCTTCTTTTCTGTATTCAAGAACGGAAGTATGCCCGTGCCTTTTTGAAAGCCTTGCACCGTCGGAACCGAGTATCATTGACAAATGTGCAAATATCGGCGGTTCCCACCCGAGTGCTTTAAATATGTGAATTTGTCTCGGTGTATTTGAAATATGGTCATCACCTCTTATTACATGTGACATTTGCATTAAATGGTCGTCTATTACACAAGCAAAATTGTATGTAGGCACACCGTTGGCTTTCATCAGAACAAAATCATCAAGCAAAGCATTTTCAAAACTTACATGCCCGCGAACTATATCGTCAAATTCTATTTTTCCTTCTTTAGGCATTCTAAACCTTATTACTGCGGTTCTTCCCTGTTTTTCATATTCTTCCTGTTGCTGTTTTGTTAAATTTGCACAATGCCCGTTATATTTCGGCGGTTGTTTTGCAAGCCGTGCCTGCTCTCTCATTTTTTCAACTTCTTCGGGTGTGCAGTAACATTTATATGCATAACCTTTTTCAAGAAGTATATCAATATATTTTTGGTATATTCCCTGTTCCTTTCTTTTCATTTGGTAGTAAGGCGCATATTCGGGCAATTCGTTTCCCGGACCTTCGTCCCAATTGAGTTTTAACCATTTCATTGCATTTATTATAATACCCGTTGAAGCTTCCGTTGACCTTGCCTCGTCGGTATCTTCTATTCTTAAAATAAAAGTTCCTTTTTCTTTTTTTGCAAAAAGATAATTGAACAATGCCGTCCTGACACCACCTATGTGTAAATCTCCCGTAGGTGACGGAGCAAACCTTACTCTTATTGACATTTCCTACTCCTTAAATTTATAAAAATTAATAATTTTCAGCAGCTACTTCCTGAAACGATTTAGGATGATTGCATGCAGGGCATAAATCCAAAGCTTCTTTAGATTCATAAACATACCCGCAATTTCTGCATCTCCATTTAACTACACCGTCTTTTGTAAATACTTTTTCATATTTTATATTTTCTATAAGTTTTCTGTATCTTGCTTCATGTTCCTTTTCGGCAACTGCTATGGCTGTAAAAACATCTGCAATTTCGTCAAAACCTTCTTCTTTTGCAATTTTTGCAAATTCGGGATATGCCTTTGACCATTCTTCTTTTTCGCCGTCGGCAGCAGCTTGTAAATTTTCAACGGTTGTTCCTATTTTACCTGCAGGAAAACTTGCGGTAATTTCAACTTCTCCGCCTTGCAAGAATTTAAAAAATCTTTTTGCATGTTCTTTTTCGTTATCGGCGGTTTCGGTAAAGATTGCACAAATTTGTTCATAACCTTCTTTTTTTGCGGATGATGCAAAAAATGTATATCTGTTTCTTGCCTGTGATTCACCTGCAAACGACTGCAACAAATTTTTTTCCGTTTTTGTTCCTTTTAAACTTTTCATTTTTCCTCCCTGAAAAACAATTTATATTAAAACATATCTATAAACTTTAAATCTTTCCGACATTCGTTAATTATACCATTTTTTTATTTATTTTAATTTTCCGGTTTATATTTGTAATCCAGTATCCAATTTTTTTCGTCAAAAACATTATCTTTTACATAATTGAACTTTGAATTTTTATCAAAAACTTTTGTTCCCATAAAACTATCGGGGTTCCATCTATCATGGTTAATAAATATCATTGCACCTTTGTTTTTTTGTTCATTACTTAATTTTTTATTTGTGAAAGGATTTACCGGATTTTCAATTATATCTTTCACCGCTATTAAGGGAACATCCGCATTTGTCATAAAAGTGTTATCCGTTTTGTACTCACCCTTCGCATTAAAATCTTTTACGAATAATATCGGATTAAACGGCATTAAATTTTCATTTAAGAAATCCGTAAATTTAGGGTTTGACACATAATTTGCACCGTGGTCCGATACAATAATAATTCTTGTGTTATCATAAACATTATTTTTCTTTAAATGTTCTATAAAATTACCTATTAGCATAAAAGCCGTTAAATTCGTATCATAATGATCTGCCGAATATTTATCTTTAAACTTTTCAATCCATTTTAATTTATACTGAGAATTTATTCCCAAAGGATCATGAGTAAAACAATTATCTATAAAGACAAAAGAACTTTTTTCGGATGAAAAATCTGTTAAATCAGGTAAATAGTATAAAGAAGCAAACGAATCAAATAATAATTTTTCATAAAACTTTAATACAAATCTGCTTCTTATCGACCAATAACTGCTATTGGCATAAAAACTTTTCTTAAATATAGCAGGCATTGCAACAAAAAAATCATAAAGCAAAAATTTTACTTTTTGTGTTTCAACATTTGTAAAATCAAAATTAAAATTTAATTCTTCCTTACAAAGTTGGCTATATCTGCCGTTGGTATATTCATAATCTATTTTATACTTATCAAATTTTTTACCATCCGGAAAATCTTTAAAATCTATCCAACTTACATTTTGTAACAAACAGTTCCAATTGTTATTTTTAAACAATACCGGCAACATAAAAATCGCTTCGTTTCTTTTATCTACAACTTTTTCAGGCCTCTTTTCAAGGTTTTCAGGTATATATTCGTACCCGCCCAAAATAGGAGGCAGCCCCAATATCGTATGTGCATAAAAGGACACGGTATTCGGATAATAAGTAAAACCTGTATATATTTTCTTCAAATCACAATCTTCATTAAAAAGCATAGGCAAAAAGGAATTTATTTGTTTATCCATCATAAAAACAACAACATTACGTTTATCTTTACTTAAATGAATTATAGGTGTTAATTTTTTTGTAGGTTTTAATATTTTATTCATATACTCCGAATAATCTCTATTTGAAACATATATATTTATTACTGTTAAAGCAACACAAGCAATCGCAATAACATATAACATATACGATATAAATTTTAATTTTTTTCTATAAATCAATACCGACAAAATTATTGTTATTATCAAACTTACAATAACATTTAAAAATTGAAACAATACGGAAAAAGATATATCTTTTGAAAATTGAAAATTTTCGGATAATTGTCCGATTGTAGGCATTGTTAAAATATTCAAAACGGAATAAAAAACCATATTTAAAGAAATAAACAGCAATATCATTTTCAATGTATTTTTGTTCATAAAAAAATAAAAACATATTGCCCAAAATAAAAAAATACCTAATGCTTGTATCATCGGGTAATAAAGGCTTGCCACCGGATAAGAATTTGTTGTTGCAAAAGTAAAAGGAGATGATGCTATTAAATTTGATGGTATTAATAAACCGGTTAAAAGCCATAAAACAACACAAGATAAAATAAAATTTATCGAGATTTCTCTATCTTCAAAAGCATTATAATTTTGTTTTAAGATTTTTTTTAAACAAAAAACAGGTACAACAAAAAACATTGATATTTTTAATAAAAACATTAAAACATTTTGAATATGGCTTTGAGGAAGTTGTATAAAAAATAAAATTATTAAAAAAATCACCGACATATATATAATTATTTTTTTATTTTTTAATTTCAAAATAATACTTCTTACAAGAGAAATTAAATTGTTAAATGTCCAATATAAAACTAAACCTGAAGGACATTTATATAAAAGAACAAGAAAAATAAATGCCAAACCGTACATTTGCAATTTTTCTTTAAATTTAAAACCTTTCATATATATCTCACCGGAAGCTATATTAAAAATTGTCATTAGTATCGGCAAAACATTTATTGAAAAACCTTTTATTTGAAATAAAGCATCCGGTTGAGATAAATTATTTATGAACAAAAAAGATGATGTTTGTAACGGTAATTTTGAAAAAAACAAATATGCCGCAGCAAAAAAAGGAATTTGTATTAATAAGCTTAACGAACTTCTTAATGCCATTACCGGATGATAATTATTTTGTCTGTAATAGGTGGAAAGAATATAATATCGTTCAAGTCCTTTAAAATTTCTTTTAATACTTTTTACCTTTGCTGCCATTTTATTTTTAATATCACGTTCTTTCTGTTGCAGTTTATATGCACTGATATACATAGGTAAAGATGCCAAATTTACAAACAAACTTACCATAAATATCGTTAAGCCTATATTTATTTGCGAATAATAAAAAACAGAAAACAAAAATTCTATTATTAAATATATCGGATATATGATGATATAATATAACGCTTCTAACATTTTGTTATTTCTTTTTGTTTATTTATTAAAAAATCAACAATGATTTTTGCCGCCTGTCCTTGTTTTTGCCAAATTTTATTTTTTACTTCTTCTATATTTTTAATTTTTTCTTTATCGTTTACAACTTGTTTTATTATTGAATTTATATTTTTAAAATTTTCTTTTGTTAATTCAAAACCTATTTTATTTAAAACTTCCTTTTTCCATGTAGGTTTTGATAAGTCACAATAATCATAAATTTCTCTTTTATCTTCGTATTCGGTATAAATAAACGGTTTATTAAATAAAAAAGCATAGTCAAAAATTATTCCTGAAAAATCGCTTATTAAAATATCTGCTTTGTTAAGTGATACTAAATTATTTACATTATCATCAAAAATAATATCACTATTGTTTTTATATTTTTCTTTTATTGTGTTTATTAAATCTTTTTCCGAAATATAGCTTTGCGGATGCGGTCTTATTATTATATTACAATCCATTTTTGTTAATTCATCTATTAACTCGGTTCCATATTTGGCAAATATTGCCTGCGGCCCCCAAGTAGGTGCAAGAAGAACTGTAAACTTATCTTTTTTTTCTATAGCAAGTTTTTTTAATTTTTTAGACATCGTATCTAAAGTTAACTCTCCTGCAACAACAAGTTCTTTCGGTTTCAAACCTCTTTTCTGCTCAAGTTCTCTTATATAAGCTCCATTTATTTCATTTGTAGTCATAACGGAATCATAATAATCTATTCCAAACAGTCTGTAACCGCAATGGTCGCCTATTCCGTGAAATATGTGACAATAATGTTTTACCTGTTTTGATTTTTTTAATTGATATACATCAAGTCCGGGGGTTGTCATCAAACAAACATCCGCTTTTAAAACGGACAATTTCATATAAGCTTTATTACCGGTTCCTATGTATTTTGATTTTATAAAATTATATTTTTCGTTAAATACAAAGTCTTGTTCATCGGAAGTATAATAAACAACTTCTTTTTTTCTTTTTTCAAATTCATCCAATAAAGGTTTAAATGATGTCCAATATTTTCTACCCTCATTGTATAAAACTATTCCATATCTGTTATTATCAGTATTTCTATTAAAACCCGTCAGCATAAAAACTATTTTATACAGAATTGATTTGAACAAAAAAAATACCGTAGCAACTATTCCGATAACTATTGAAAACAACATACTACCCGATGCCGGATCAATGTAAGCAAAAACCGGTGAAACATTAAATAAAACAAATACTAAAATCAATATAAAAATTTTATTATATTTACCCATGGATTTTATTAAACAATTTTAATAAAAGTTATTTTAATTCATCAAATAAAACTTTTCAAACTTTAATTTATTGGTTATATCATAATCACTAAAATTAAATTCTTTTATTATATTATCCTTTTTTATCGAATAATACCATTTTAAAGTTTCTATCATATTTGGTGTTTCTATATTAACAAATTTTGCTATTTGTACGAAAATGTTCAATCCATAAGAAAAATCTGCAGTAAAATATCTTGAATTAAAATTAGGAATAAAACCATTTTCAACTTTGATCATCGGAGTTTGTAATCCTTTAAATCCCTTAATACTTCTTATTTTATCCGTTAATTCTTGACTATTATTAACTGCATAATGTTGTTTTAATGATTTAACATATTTTAAATTAAAAGATTTAAGTTCTCTACATATATTTTGAACTTCCTCATCACACTTTAATAATAAGTCTGATGTTTCATTGTTCCAATCTTCATAAAACAATGGAATTTCACTGTATATTTTTCCTTCTTTGTAATCTTTAAATAAAGTTTTCAACCTTGTAGTATGTAATATTGGATTAGATGGTGTCATTGTTACATTCAAGTAATTTGGTAATGGATTACATTTTATATCAAAAATATTTTCTATTATATTACTACATTCAACAGAATATTTATGTGGCAATGCACCAACATAAAGTTCTTTTCTATAACCAACAGCACAAACCTGCTTATCTTGTTGAGTTAATCTTGCTACACTTGGTACTCTCTGTAAACCGAAAACAACTATTTTTTTGTTTTTTATTTCACTAATAAAATTACATTCCCCACCACCTGTTCCTGGAACTATACAAACTTTTATATTTTTCTTAATAATAGGCAACATAATTTTTGATATATCTTCTATACAAAAACTTGGGACAGTAATAAAAATTAACTCTGTGTTTGAAAAAGCTTTTATAGGATTATCTGTAATACACTGTATTTTCCCGGATAATATCGTTTCTTTATTCTCATTAACTATTTCTATCTTTTCACTAAACAATTGTGGTTTTGATGTGAATATTGTTACATCATGTCCTTTTGTTGCACAATGAACAGCAAATTGGGTTCCTACATTACCACCACCAATTATTGTTATGTTCATTTATTTTATTTCCTTAAAGATATTATTTAAAGCAACCAATAATTTATTATTATCCTCAGTGTTTTTTACACAAATTCTAATGTATTGTTTTTTTGTATCTTTTATTTTTGGAGTTAAATCTTTAATTAAAATATTATATTTATTCAATAATTGTTCAGTTAATTGTTTTGAAGTTATACCATATAATATTTCTATCATTAAATAATTTGCCTGCGAAGGAAATACTTTTAATCCTTTTATTTTGTTTATTTCATTAACAAAACGTGCTCTCTCTTCTTTTATTTTTTCTAAACTTAATTTGTAATCCGTTATATATTTTTCTGCTATTTGCATATAAAATTCTGCAAAAGAATTTATATTCCATATAGATACATCTTTTTTCAATTTATTTATTAAATCTTTATTACCTGAAACTAATATTCCCAATCTTAATCCGGGAATTCCATAAGATTTTGATATACTTTTAATTACAATTAAATGATTATTTTTATCTAAAATATCTTGTTCTGTTATTGTTGTATTTTCTTCTGTCGCAAAATCAATAAAACTTTCATCTACTATCAATTGAATATTTTTATTTCTTGTCCAAGCTATCAAATGTAAAATTTCTTTTTTTAACAAATAATTTCCGCTCGGATTATCAGGATTTATAACAATTAAACAATTTATATTTTTATCTTCAAAATAATTAATAATATCCTGTGCATTATACCTAAAACCTTCTTTTGACGGTTTAAATATAACAGTATCTTGTTTATTATATCTGTTTGGATATTCTTCAAATGTAGGGCTTATTATTCCTAATTTTCCATCAATATTATTTAATACGGATTTTATAAGTTCTGCCGCACCGTTTCCAACCATAATATTTTCTATATTAATATTAAAATTTTTGGCAGCTAAAAGAGAATTCACACTCATCCCGGAAGGATACTGAGTTAATAAAATTTCAAAATTTGCTTTTATTTCATCCGTTAATTTTTTTGGAGGAAAGTAAGGGTTTACGAGATAACAAAAATCTATTATTTTCGGATATCTCCAATAACCGCCATACCTTTTTTGTAAAGCAGATAATTTTTTTTCTCTTGTATTGGTAAATATTGAACTTGCAATATCCAAATCTTGTATATCATCAATTTCATACCATAATTGTCCAGTTAATTTTTTTGCCTTAATCTCAGGATTATCTAACATTGTTATAACTTTAAGAACTTGTTCATAATATTCGTTGTTACCCAATGCTTTACAATATGCATCTAAAAAAGGAACATAATGCGTTTGAGAGAAAGTTTTACTGAATTTATAAATATTGACTGTTTTTTGATAATATTTTACTTCTTCAAATTTAAAATTTTTTTTCGATATAAAAGCTTCTATCCTATTATCTTCTGAAATTTTAACACACGTACCATCCATCCAACTTTCATATTTATCTACCAATGCAAGTGTTTCGCATCGGTCGGTTAATAACAAGTCTATTACAGAATCTTCAAATATTAAATCTGATTCAAAAAGTAAAGTATCTTCTTCTTGCAAATATTTTTTGGCTAAAGATAAAGAATAAATATTATTAGTTTTTTCGTAAATTGAATTATTTACATAAATTATTTTGGTTTTAATATTTAATGTAGCTATAAAATTTGTCAGCTCTTTTGCTTTGTATCCGATAACTATAATTATTCTGTTTAAATTTTTTTCATCTAACTGTTTTAACATTCTTTCAATTAAAGTTATTCCATTAACTTTAACCATACATTTCGTGTTATTTTTTGTTAGATATTTCAGCCGCTTTCCCATACCGGCAGCCAATATAATTGCTTGCATATTTTCTACCTTAAAGTTTTCTAAAATAAAAAAGATATTGGTTTTAAAACCTATATCTTTTAAAATTTTTCCAATAAACTATCAAATTGTTTGTTTATAATATTTTTATTTATTAAACTTGTCATATTTTTAACTTATTTCAGTAATCCAAGCACCATGAATATTACAATTTTCAATAACGGATATTTTTTTACCTTTAACATCGACATAAATTGAAGCTTCCGGTTTAAGTTTCGGAGTTAATGCAACACAACCGACATATTCCTTATCAACATAAAAAGTTATGCTTGTAATATAATGTTCAGGCAACATAGGGTGTTCAAGTTCACCTATTGTTGCTTTAATTTCTTGAATATTTTCATTTATATTTTTTATCGATATAGCAGGGAGATGTTTTTTATAGCTTTCACCAACTGTTGAAACATCTTCTTTTGTTTTTAAAGCATCTTCTTTTAAGGTAAATACTTTTGAATTTGCTTGGCAAACAGGGCATTTTTCAGGTGCCGTTTCTTTTAAATGAATATAACCGCATACGGAACAAACAAGTGCTTTTTGCATATATACCCCCAATTAATTATAAACAAACATAAATTAATATTTTTTATTATATCATTTTTTTTTAATAATTTTTATACTATTTTACAGTTGACAAAAAAATTAAAAAAAGATAAAATTTTCTCATTGTTTTGGGAATGTGGTGTAGCCTGGTTTAACACACTGCCCTGTCAAGGCAGAGACCGCGGGTTCAAATCCCGTCGTTCCCGCCAAGTTTTATAAAAGAGTCCTTTCTTTAACCGGAACGGACTTGTTTTATTTTAAAGCAAATTCCGCATCAAGTGCGGGATAGCACCGCTTACGCTGTTTTAACTTTTCAAATTTCGGCTATAAACTTTTATAAAATGAAACAAGAAAAAATAAATGAAATAATTAAAATTCTTGATAAAAAATACGGAAATGTAGATATTGCACTTGAATTTTCAAATGTATTTGAACTTCTTGTTGCAACAATACTTTCTGCACAATGCACCGATAAAAGAGTAAATATCGTTACGTCAACATTATTTAAAAAATATAAAACAATACAAGATTATGCAACAGCAGACTTAAAAGAATTTGAAAACGACATAAAATCAACAGGCTTTTACAGAAATAAAGCTAAAAACATCATTGCTACCGCAAATATTATACTTGATAAATTTAACGGTGTTGTTCCCAAAACAATGGAAGAACTTATAACGCTTAAAGGAGTTGCACGAAAAACGGCAAATATTGTTTTGGGTAGCGGTTATGGAATAAATGTAGGAATTGCCGTTGATACACATGTTATAAGGCTTACAAATTTAATAGGGTTATCTAAAAATTCCGACCCTAAAAAAATCGAAAAAGATTTAATGAAAACAATTCCAAAAAAACATTGGAAAAATATTTCTTTTGAGATACAAACTTTAGGCAGAACGGTTTGTATAGCAAGAAGACCTAAGTGTCAAATATGTCCGATAAAACATTTATGTCATCACGGCAAAAACACATAATTCATTTTAAAATGTATAGTTTGAAGCTCTAAGCTTATCAAGCTAAAAATCGCAAAGCAATTTTTATTCGTTACATTTAAAAAGTTTTAATTGTAAAGGTTTAGTATTTAAAAATTGTTCCCTTTCTTTACTGTTTGCCAAAAAATCAACAATTAAATCATCTTTAACAACTACTACCTGATATGACCAATTGAAAGGATTTCCTCTTAAAACAGACCTCGGTATCCTTACCTTATTTTCCGGTTTTGTAAGTTTGCGGACAACAGACGGGGAATCTATAAGATATTTATAAACTTCAATACTTTTTCCTCTTACCTTTATTGCATATTCCCAACAGTTTTCGGGAGAAACAAAACCGTCAAGCGGTTTTAACAATTTATGTTCACCCGTATCAATTATTCCGTTCATATCGATATAAATATCAAAGTTTTCCATTTCGGAATTTGAATTTACAAAAAAATCAACATATCCGTCATTTGTTCTTATTTCAAAACTTTTTATCATACCGGTACTGTTTATTTTAAAACCTTTATCCGTTCTGACAAAATAACTTTCCGAATTTTCCTGTTCGTTATTTTCCGGGACAATTACATGTTTATCAATTTCGGGAATATCTTCCCCGGATATTTTAAAAATATTTTTATATGAAATATCAAATAATTTTTTAGCCATTTCATCTTTTTTAATAAGCCTTGTTATCATAGTATAACTATACATATTTGAAAGTTCGCTGAAAATTGTTTCATACATTTGAGAAGTGTCCTGACTGTCAACTTCATCTGCAGCTTTTGCAATTTTTATAAGGACATTTTTTGGAATATATTTATCTTTATATAAAACTACTTTTTCCAATTGTGCGGTTTTACTTACAACATCTGCAGGTAATATAACATCGGTATATTTGCTGTTTTCAAAAAGGTTTATAATATATGCCATTAATTTATCATTTTTTAAGTGCTTTTCGGTTAACAAAACAGGAATAATTTTATTTTTATTTTGTGTAAGCCAATTTGAAATTTGTTTTTCGGTTAAAGGAAAATTTTTTGATAAAACAAATAAAATAATTCCTTCGTCGTAAAATGTTCCGGATAACTTTGTATTTTCTGCTTTAACGGTTGTCCAAACAAAATCGTTTTCATAAAATATTTTTAAAGTATTTTCATTTAAAACACCACCCGTTAAAAACAAACCGTAATTGTTACCGTTAAACAAATTATTATATTTTTGTTTATAAGTTTCCAATAAATTATTTAAATCCTTTGTTCTGTTGAAAGAAATTAAATTATCGGCAAAAATTTCCTCGGAAAGCAAAGGAAAATACGGTTCTTCCGAACTTAATTCCAATACAGGTTCAAGCTTGCCTGAATTAATTAAACTTTCAACATTGCTGCTTAAAGGTTGTTCCGATGATATTTTTGCAACAATTTTAAATTCCTTTGATGCCAATATTTTGTTCATAGTTTTTTCGGATATGGAATTTACGGAATCTGCAAAAAATATAATGTTTCTGTTTTTTGCATATACATTAACGGAACAAAAAACAAATAATAATATAACAAACAAAAATAATTTTTTCATAAGTTTTACTTTTTCTTCTCGGATTTAGACTGTTTTGCAGGTTGTTTTGTTTCATCCTGTTTGCTTTCAATTTTAGCAAGGCCGTGTTTTTCTCTTATAGCATTTTCTATTTCAAGTGCAACTTGAGGGTTAACATTTAAAAATTCTTTAAATTTATCTTTTCCCTGGAACCTTTCTTCTTTATATGTGTAAAAAGCACCGGCTTTTTCAATGAAACCGTCATTAACACCTATATCTACAAGATAGCCGGTTTTATCTATACCGATACCGAACACTATATCAAATTCCGCTTGTTTAAAAGGTGCGGCGACTTTATTTTTTACAACTTTAACCCTAACGGTATTGCCTACAATTTCGTTATTCTTTTTTATTGCTTCTATTTTCCTTATATCAAGACGGACGGAAGAATAAAATTTTAAAGCAAGTCCGCCGGGTGTAGTTTCCGGGTTACCCCACATAACACCTATTTTTTGCCTTAACTGGTTAATAAATATTATTGAAGTTTTTGATTTTGAAACGGTAGGGGTAAGTTTTCTTAAACCCTGGCTCATTAAACGTGCCTGAATACCTACGAAAGAATCACCCATTTCGCCTTCAATTTCCGCCCTCGGAACAAGTGCCGCAACGGAATCTATTACTATTAAATCAACCGCACCGGAACGAACAAGTTTATCTGCAATTTCAAGCCCCTGTTCACCTGAATCCGGTTGAGATATTAACATATTTTCAACATCAACACCTAAATTTGCGGCATAATCGGCATCCATTGCATGTTCGGCATCAATGTAAGCAACTATGCCGCCCTGTTTTTGTGCTTGTGCTGCCATACAAAGTGCAAGTGTTGATTTTCCGGAAGATTCCGGTCCGTAAATTTCTATAATCCTGCCCCTCGGTATTCCGCCTATACCGATAGCTATATCCAAAGGTAAAGAACCGGTAGGTATAACATTATTTACATCAACTTTTGCATGTTGTTCACCCAACCTCATAATTGCTTCTTTACCGAAATCTTTTTCAATTTGAGATAATGCCAAATCCAATGCTTTTAATTTTTCATCTTTACCCATTATTATTCCTCCGAATTTTATTTTTAGAATAATATACAATACATTTGTAGCATTGTCAAGTTTTATTTTTTATTTAAAACTTCCAACGATTCCCTTGCTATCATCAATTCTTCATTTGTAGGAATAACCATAACTTTTATTTTAGAATCGGCTGCGGAAATAAACCTTTCTTTGCTGCTTCTTGGTTCGTTTAAAGCTTTATCTATTTTTATACCGAGGTTATCAAGCCCTTCACATATTTTTGCCCTTGTTAAAGGAGAATTTTCTCCTATACCTGCGGTAAATACTATACCGTCAATGCCGTTAAGTATTCCATAGTATGCACACAAATATTTTTTGCCGCTGTAACACAACATATTAAATGCAAGTTCGGCTTTTTTATCTCCGGCAAGCATTGCATCTTCAACTTCTCTCATATCACCGCCTGCAATACCGGAAACGGCTGCAACACCGCTTTGTTTATTTAAAAGATTATTTAATTGGTCCGATGTCATTTTAGGATATTTTGCCAATATATGTACAATAACCGCAGGGTCAATATCACCGCACCTTGTTCCCATAACAAGCCCTGCCAAAGGTGTAAAGCCCATTGATGTATCTATAACTTTACCGTTTTTTATTGCCGTTATGGAACTTCCGTTACCTAAATGGCATGTAATTAAAGTTACTTTATCTACGGGAATATTTAACATTGCCGCAGCTTTTTGTGTTACATATTTGTGAGATGTCCCGTGCATACCGTATCTGCGGACATGGTCCTGTTCGTAATATTCGCTCGGTATCGCATACCTGTAAGCATAATCGGGCATTGTTTGATGAAATGCCGTATCAAATACCAATACCGACGGAATTCCCGGAAGCATTTTTTCAACCGCTTCTATACCTGCATAATGGTGAGGTGTATGTAAAGGTGCTATCGAATAACATTCTTTCAAATCTTTTTTAACCTGTTCGTTAACAAGAACCGGTTTTGAAAATTTATATCCGCCGTGCACTACTCTGTGCCCGATAACGGCAATTTCTTTTATATCTTTAATACTTCCTGTTTTTTCGTCAAGCAAATCTTTTATTATTATTTGAACCGCTTCAAAATGGTTTGCAACTTTGCATGAAGTTTTTACCTGAGGAACGGTTAAAGTTTGTCTTTTATAAAAAGCTTCTTCAAGCCCTATACATTCTACAAGCCCCCAAGCAATTTTTTGTTGATTTTCCATATCAAACAAAGAATATTTTACCGACGATGAACCGCAATTAACAACTAAAACTTTCATTGTATTTTCCCCTTTTTATAAACTGCCGTACATTATATCATATTTTTTATTTGATAAAAAGAAACAAAAATGAGATAATAGCGGAAAGAATAATTTTAATTTAAAACAAGGTAAAAAAATGAACAGGCAAAAACAGGAAAAACTTAAGTGTGAACTTTTGGCTTTAAGTGTGTTTAGAAATATACTTAATACTAAAACAATGCAAAATTTTATTTGTTTTTTAAGCGAAACCTCTTTGGAAAACAAGTTAAAATTTTTCGGTGAATTTGTTTATTGTTTAGCAGAATACAATTACTCTTTTTCCGCTTTTTTATGCGAAACAATTTTTACCGACGAAAACAAATATATAACATCCGTCGTGCAGAAAAAAGAAATTTCGCAATGCCTTTCGGGAAACACAAAAAAAGAACTGAAAATTTTTTCCGAACTTTCAAAACTTAACGCAGAAAAACTTTTTTCCGAATTTAATTTTAAAGGATATATTCCGAATTTTGGAAACAACAAAACCGATTTTATAAAACTTTACGCCCAAAGAATAAAAAACATTTCCAAATTAGGTTACGGTATTTTTGCTACGGCAAAAATGTTCAAAGTTTTGAATGAGCAAATTATACCTATAAAAGCAGCTGATGAAGTTTCCGTTGACGGGTTTATCGGCTATCAACTTCAACGAAAACAAATTTTTGATAACACTAAAGCTTTATGTTGCGGTAAACCCGCAGCAAATATTTTATTATACGGTGACGCCGGGACAGGCAAATCTTCTACCGTTAAAGCATGTGCAAATTATTTTTATAGCGAAGGTGTCAGGCTTATAGAAATAAGAAAAGACCAACTTTTAAGCCTTTCTTACATAATGAATAAAATTATAAATAATCCGTTAAAGTTTATAATTTTTATTGACGACCTTTCTTTTAACAAAAACGACGACAGTTTCAGTATGTTAAAAGCCGCACTTGAAGGTTCCGCTTCGGCAAAAGCAACTAATGCGGTAATTTATGCAACAAGCAACCGCAGGCACATAATAAAAGAAAGTTTTTCAGACCGTCAAAATAATGACGATATACATATTAACGACACGATACAGGAACTGACTTCACTTTCTGACAGGTTCGGTTTAACCGTATATTTTGAAAAGCCGAACAAAAATTTATATCTTGAAATTGTCTGCGGGCTTGCCGAAAAAAACAATATAAAAGCAGATAAAAAAGAACTGGCACTTAAAGCGGAAACTTTTGCATTAAATAAAGGCAACCGTTCTCCGAGAATTGCAGAACAGTTTATTAATAATTTAATATTGGCAATAAAATAAAAAGCTGAAAAGATTCGGCTTTCATATAAAAACTTGACAAAACGGAAAAAAGGTATTATAATTAATTCGCTTTTAGTTTTGAAAGCAAAAAATAAAAAATAAAAAATAAAAAAGGAGAAAAAGGATGAAAAAAGGTTTTACATTAGTTGAGTTGGTTATCGTTATCATCATCGTTGGTATTTTGTCTATCGTTGCAGTTCCTATTTACAAAGGATACACAGATAGAGCAAAAGAAAGTGAAGGAAAAGCTTTGTTAGGTTCTATTAACACAGCAGAAAAAGTTTATTTTGCAGAGCATAATAATTTCTTTTCAATAGATGCTGATACAAACACATCTGCTACTTTATCAGTAGATGCAAGAGCAAATAAATATTACAGAATGTTTAAAGTTTCTACTGGTACTGGAACAAATGAAAATGCAACTTTCACAGCTATAGTAAAAGCAAGTACAGAGACTACCGGTTCTTCAAATTTACAAAATATAACCTTAGCTGCTAGTGCTACAGGAACCCCTGTGATAAGCGGTGGTGTTAACGGTAACAGCAATATTTAGTAATACTTTTGAGAAACAGTTATAGTTAAGGATTCATAAAAAAAGCAGAGACGGGCAAGGAACCGTTTCTGCTTTTTTATTATTTTTTTTATTAAAAATCTTTTAATAATATATAATAGTGGATATTTATATCATTTTATTGCCAAATAAAAAAACGGAGAGGGAGGGATTCGAACCCTCGGTACAGGCTTTCACCTGTACACCGGTTTAGCAAACCGGCGCACTAGACCAACTATGCGACCTCTCCATAAAAATTGCCTTTGGCAATTTTTATTATATAAATTTTATTTTATCAAAGCAAACATTATTGCTTTTTGTATATGTAACCTGTTTTCTGCCTGGTCAAAAATATTTTGTTCCTGCAAAGCCATAACATCTTCTGTTATTTCCTGTCCCCTAACTGCAGGTAAGCAATGCAAAACTATACAATTTTTATCTGCCTTTTTCAATAAATTCATATTAACTTGATATTTGGCAAAATCTTTTTTTCTAACATCTGCTTCTTTTTCGTTACCCATTGATGTCCAGACATCCGTATAAATAACATTGGCTCCTTTAACATCTTCAACATCATTTGAAATTAATATATTAGCCTTAGTTTTTTTTGCATACTCTGATGCTTTTTTCAACAAATCCTTTTTAGGAAAATATTTTTTAGGTCCCAATTGAGCAAAATTTAAACCGAGCACGGCAGAAATTGCAAGCCATGAATTAAAAACATTGTTTGAGTCACCTGCAAACACTATTTTCAGTTTCTTTAATTCTTTTACCGACTTAATATTAAACTTTTCAATTATTGTCATTAAATCAGCTAAAATTTGACAAGGATGTTCAAAATCGGTTAAAGCATTTATAACAGGTATTGTACAATGCCTTGCAAATTCGGTAACGAATTCGTGCTTAAATGCCCTTATAACCAAAGCATTCAAATATCTTGACAAAACTTTTGATGTATCGTAAATTGATTCGCCCCTTTTGGTTTGTAATTTTTGTGTATCCAAAACCAAAGGAACACCGCCGGACTGAACCATTGCCGTTTCAAAAGAAACCATGGTCCTTGTTGACGGTTTTTCAAAAATAAGTCCTATTGTTTTATTTTTTAATTTATCCGAATATCTTGATTTTTTCAATTTTCTTGCAGAAGAAATTAAACCCCATATCTGTTCTGTCGATAAATCGTAAATTGATAATAAATCTTTTTTTAAATTTTTCATAACTAACTCTTATTCTATTAAAACTGTAAAAACAAGAAGAAGTTTATTTCTTCTTGTTTCAATTATCAACTAATGCTGATAAGCTGAGGATGAAAAACTTCGTTTTTCTTAGCTGAGCAGCTGATAAGTTTAATGTATTTTTCGCAAAGCGAAAAATCTTTTAACCACCAAAAATTGCTTCGCAATTTTTACAACAAACACTTCAGCTTTTCAGCTTTCAGCTTATAAGCTAAAATTTGCAAAGCAAATTTTTAGAATTTTTGGTTATTGTCTATATAAATTCCCGGACCCATTGTAGAAGATACGGAAATACTTTTTATATATTGCCCTTTTGAAACAGAAGGTTTTGCTTTTTGAATAGCTTCAAGAAGAGCCTTTATATTTTCAGCTATTTTTGTTTCATCAAAAGATGCTTTACCTACTGCACAATGAATTATTCCGAAAGAATCGTTTTTATATTCAACTCTGCCTTTCTTTAATTCGGTAACTGCTTGACCTACTTCAAATGTAACCGTTCCCGATTTCGGGTTAGGCATTAAACCTTTAGGACCTAATATTTTTGCAACTTTACTTAAATCTTTCATACAGTCAGGTGTTGCAACCAAAACATCAAAATCAAGCCAGCCCTTTGATATTTTTTCAATTATATCAACCGAACCGCTTTCATCGGCACCTGCTTTTTGTGCTTCGGCTTGTTTTTCACCTTTGGCTATAACAACAACTTTTCTTGTTTTACCGATACCGTTAGGCAAAGATACCGTTCCTCTTACAATTTGATCGCTTTTTTTAGGATCAATACCTAAACGAACATGAACTTCAACCGATTCATCAAATTTTGCTTTTGCAGTTTGTTTTATTAAACTTGCAGCTTCTTTAATTGAATAAAGTTTGCTCGAATCTACTAATTTTGATACTTCGTTTAATCTTTTTGACATTTTATTTCTCCTGTGGTTCAATTGCCGTTTTAACAACAGCTCCCACTTAATATTAAAAATTGCTTCGCGATTTTTTATTAAGAAGTTGAGACAGAAAAACTTCGCTCTTCTTAGATGAGCCGGGAACTTCGTTTCCTCAGCTCTAAACTCTCAACTTTAAACCAAAATAATTTTTGCTTTGCAAAAATTATTTTTTTACTTCAACACCCATACTTCTTGCAGTGCCTTCAACCATCATTTTTGCACCGTCCATATCAATTGCATTTAAGTCGGGCATTTTTTGTTTTGCAATTTCTTCAACTTGAGCTTTAGTAATTGAACCTACTTTATTTTTATTAGGAACGCCTGAAGCTTTTGCAATTCCGGCAGCTTTTTTAATTAAAGCAGGAACCGGCGGCATTTTTGTTATAAATGTAAATGACCTGTCTTCATAAACGGTTATAACAACAGGTGTTGCCATACCTTTTTCCATTTTTTTTGTTCTTTCATTAAACTGTTTACAAAAGTCCATTATATTTACACCCTGTTGCCCTAATGCAGGTCCAACCGGTGGTGCAGGATTTGCTGCTCCTGCAGGTATTTGTAATTTAATTTGTGTTTTAACTTTCTTTGGTGGCATTTTTTTCTCCTATAAAAATCACTTCGTGATTTTTCAGAAGATTGGAAGATTGGAAGTTTAATTGTTCTTCCTCTTTTCCTCCATTCTTCTATTCTTCTAATCTTCTATTCTTCAAATTACGTTTTATCTGAGCGGGATAAACCGTAACTTAATTATATTAACTATTGCTGCCGTAACATACAGCTATAATTTTAATTTATTTTTTCAACTTGTAAGAAATCCAACTCTACAGGTATAGGCCTGCCGAAAATAGTTATCATAACTTTCAACTTTCCCTTTTCCTGATTTATATCTTCAACAACACCGATAAAATGCTTAAACGGACCTTCTGAAATTCTGACACTTTCTTCTTTCTTGAATGTAACTGCCGGTCTTGGTTTTGCACTTTCGGGGTTAACTATTGTACTTATTAAGTTAGCAACCTCATCTTCACCCATAGGAACAGGTTTTACACCGCCTAAAAAGCCGGTAACACCTGCAGTGTTTCTTATAAGCCAATAAGTTTCATTGTTTATAGTCATTTCTATAAAAACATAACCGGGATAAAATTTTTTCTTTCTTATCTGTTTTTTATTGTTTTTTACCGAAACAACTTCTTCGGTAGGAACCAAAACCTGAGAAATTAAATTTTTAATTCCCAAATTTTCAACAGTTTTTTCTATACTATGTTTAACCTTATCCTCGTGTCCGGAATAAGTATGAACTACGTACCATTGATTAGCCATTTTTTACCCCAATTTTAAAATTATACCAAGAATTGTAGAAAGTATCATATCTATAAAGCTGACAAACAAAGCAAGTATTATAACAAATACTATAACAACGGCAGTTGTTGCAACTACTTCCTTTTTACCGAGCCAGGTAACTTTTGTCAATTCCCAATAAGCATCTTTAAAAAATTGAATTGCATTGTTAAAAAAAGACATTTCTTATCCTCTAAAAAAAATTCCATCTCAAAAACCAAACGGGGGCAGATGGATTTGAACCACCAAAGCCGGTTTTGGAGACCGGAAGTTTACCGTTAGCCTATGCCCCCAAGGTTAGTAAACTATTTTGTTTCTTTATGCAAACTGTGCTTACCGCAAGTTCTACAAAACTTTTTAATTTCTAACTTTCCTTCTTGTTTTTTACCTCTTGCAAAATAATAGTTTCTGTTTTTGCATTCAGTACAAGCCATCGTTATAATTACTCTATCACCCATTTTCTACTCCTAATAATAAAAACCGCTCTGCGATTTTTGCTGAGAAACTGAGACGAATACTTCGTGTTTTCAGTTGACAGCTGATAAGCTTTCGGTATTCTTTCCTAAAACCTATCAGTTCTTCAGCTTTTCAGCTTATAAGCTAAATTGCCTTCGGCAATTTTTTATTCAACAATTTTTGTAACAACACCGGAACCTACGGTTCTTCCGCCTTCTCTTATTGCAAACCTTAACTGTTCATCCATTGCTACCGGCATTATTAATTCTACATCCATCTCTACATTGTCTCCCGGCATTACCATTTCCGTCCCTTCCGGTAAATGTGCAACGCCTGTTACATCGGTCGTTCTGAAATAGAACTGCGGTCTGTATCCGTTAAAGAACGGTGTATGTCTTCCGCCTTCTTCTTTCTTCAATATGTATACTTGACCTTTGAATTTTTTGTGCGGATGTATTGTTCCGGGAGCTGCTAACACTTGTCCTCTTTCTACTTGGTTCTTTTCTATTCCTCTTAACAATACTCCTATGTTATCTCCTGCTTGGGCTTCATCTAGCAACTTCCTGAACATTTCTATTCCCGTTGCTACCGTCTTTTGGGTATCTTTTATTCCTACTATCTCTAACGCATCTCCTACTTTTACTCTTCCTTTCTCTACTCTTCCGGTTGCTACCGTCCCTCTTCCGGTTATCGAGAATACGTCTTCTACACTCATCAAGAAAGGTTTATCTATATCTCTTTCAGGCAATTTAATATCGTTATCGATTGCATCCATTAATGCCATTATCGAATCGACTCCTTCTTTATCCCCTTGTAATGCTTTTAATGCACTTCCTCTTATTATTGTTGTCTTATCTCCGTCAAACCCGTATTTCGTCAACAATTCTCTTACTTCCATCTCTACCAAGTCCAACAATTCTTTATCTTCAACTGCATCGCATTTGTTCAAAAATACTACAATATTCGGAACATTTACTTGTCTTGCCAACAAGATATGTTCTCTGGTCTGCGGCATCGGTCCGTCCAATGCACTTACTACCAAGATTGCTCCATCCATCTGCGCTGCTCCGGTTATCATGTTCTTTACATAATCAGCATGCCCCGGACAATCTATGTGTGCATAGTGTCTGTTCTTTGTTGAATATTCTACGTGACTTACTGCTATTGTTACTATCTTTGTATCGTCTCTTCTTCCTTGTGATTCAGATGCTTTTGCTACCGTATCATAAGGTATATATTCCGCCAACCCTTGATCGCCCAATACTTTCGTTATTGCGGCCGTCAATGTTGTTTTTCCATGGTCTACGTGACCGATTGTTCCTACGTTTACATGCGGCTTTGATCTGTCAAATTTTTCTTTTGCCATTGTTACTACCTCCAAAATATTTTGGTGATACTTTTTATTTTATTTTTATAAGCCGAGGATGGGAATTGAACCCACGACCACCTCCTTACCAAGGAGGTGCTCTACCACTGAGCCACCTCGGCACCTCAGATTAACTCTAAATTTTAAAAGCGGGAGACGGGAATCGAACCCGCGTGGCCAGCTTGGAAGGCTGGAGCACTACCATTGTGCTACTCCCGCAAGTACAAAATGGGGGCGGATGGATTTGAACCACCGAAGGGCAAAGCCCGTCAGATTTACAGTCTGATGCACTAGACCGCTATGCGACACCCCCACAAAAATACATATTTATAATAAAGAACTTTATTGGCAAAAATTCTATTACCAAATACTTGAATTTGTTTATTATATATAAAAATATGTTTAAAAGTCAACCATTTTCATTTTTTGAAGATTATGAAGATTGGAAGGTTAGAATATTGGAAGCAAAAATGGAAATTTTATATTTGAAAAACAGCAAAATGTATTTGCCTCTAAAACTTAAACAATGCTAACAATTTTGTTTATTGATACAAAAATAAAAAAATTTGATAAAATTAATAAAAGTTTTAAAGGAGAATAATTTATGAAAAATATGCCGGAATTTACAAAAGTATCAAAACAATTATTACAAGCCATGCCTTATCAATATGTAGGAAACAATATAAATGTTTGTATAGAAACCGACGAATTTACTTGCCTTTGCCCGTGGACGGGCTTGCCGGATTTTGCACATTTAAAAATTCAGTATATTCCGAACAAAGTTGTTGTTGAACTGAAATCGTTAAAAATGTATTTGCAGTCTTACAGAATGGTGGGAATGGTTCACGAATCTGTCGTAAACAGTATTATTAAAGATATTAAAGAATTATTGAAACCGAAACAAATATATGTTGAATTAGTGTTTAAAATCAGAGGCGGAATTACCACAACGGTTTCTGCAGGAAGTATAAAAGAAGGTAAAAAATAAATGTCAAAACTTATAGCTTTTGTCGGTAATCCTAACGTCGGCAAATCGGTAATATTCAATAAACTTACCGGCCAATATGCCGTTGTTTCAAACTATGCAGGCACTACGGTTGATGTAACAAGAGGAAACATTACTATTGGTTCCGAGCAATACCAGGTTGTAGATACTCCCGGCACATATTCTTTAATGCCGTTATCCGAAGATGAGCAGGTTACAAGAGATTTAATAATAAAAGAAAAACCTAACATTATTGTGCAAGTTTGCGATATGAAAAACATTGAAAGGTCTTTGCATTTGTTTTGTGAACTTGCATTGTTTAAAATTCCAATGATATTGGTTTTAAATATGCGGGATGAAGCACTGCAAGCAGGTATCGGAATAAATATAAAAAAATTGACGGAAGTTTTAGGTGTTCCAATAACATGTTGCACAGCAACAACAGGCGACGGTGTCAGTGAAATTTTAAAAATTGTTCCACAGGCCAAAATAAGCAGTTTAAATGTTGAATATAAAAACAACAAAGATATTTTAACGATAGAAAATGTTTTAAAAAATAAATCATCAATATCAAAAGCATTGGCAGTATATTTATTGTCGGGCGATAAAGATATAAAACAATATGTTCCGCAAAAGTTACAGGATAAAGTTTTTAAATTGGTTACAGATACCGTTAAAAATGAATACAAAATGTTTGCGGCACAAATATTTCACGATAATAACGAAACGATATTGAACATTGTTTCCGAAGTAAAAACAATAAAACACAGAAAACATAAAAGTTTTATGGAAAAGTTAGGCAACATTTGTTTGCAACCTTTTTGGGGAACGATAATAATGTTGTTTATAATTTTTATAATGTATGAATTTATCGGAGTATTTGTTGCGGGTTTTGTTGTAGATTGGATACAAACAAAAGTGTTTGAAGAATTAATAAATCCGTTTATTGCCGGTTGTTTTGATTATTTAGGAACCGGAACCGTTGTAAATTTCATAAAAGATTTGTTTGTAGGTCAGTACGGAATTTTTACAATGGCAATACCTTATGCTTTTGCAATAATATTTCCTATAGTTATTGCCTTTTTTTCGTTTTTCGGAATACTTGAAGATTCAGGTTATTTGCCGAGATTATCGGTAATTCTTAACAGATTGTTTTCGCTTGTCGGCTTAAACGGTAAAGCCGTTCTTCCCATGGTGTTAGGTGTGGGGTGCGGAACGATGGCGGTATTAAGTTCAAGAATACTTGAAACAAAAAAAGAAAGAATGATTGTTGTAATTTTGTTATCGCTTTCAATACCGTGTTCGGCACAGTTAGGAATTATTCTTGCTATGTTGTCGTCGGTATCTTTTAGAGCAACAATTGTTTGGCTGTTGTGTATATTGCTTTCACTTTTCTTGGTGGGAAAAATTTTGGATGTTTATGTTAAAGGAGAATCCACAAACTTTATTATAGAAATTCCTAAAATGAGAATACCGTCTGTAATAAATATTTTATCTAAAGTTAAAATGCGGCTTGTCTGGTATATGAAAGAGGTGGTTCCTTTATTTATTTTAGCTACGGTCGGTTTGTTTTTTATGGATAAAATTCATTTGCTTACAACATTGGAAAAATGGTTTTCACCGATAGTGGTAAAATTTTTGGGGTTACCCATAGAAACAACAAGCACATTTATTATGGGCTTTTTAAGAAGAGATTACGGAGCATCGGGAATTTACACTTTGGCACAGGACGGGCTTTTGTCGGGAAACCAAATTTTGGTTAGTGCTGTGGTTATAACATTGTTTGTTCCCTGCCTTGCACAAAGTTTAATGGTAATAAAAGAACATGGAATAAAAATTGCCTCAATAGTTTTTGTTGCAATTACAACTTACGCTGTATTCTTTGGAGGCTTTTTAAACTTTATAACGACCTTAATATTTTAGTTATAATTTTGCAACTAATTCAATCGAGTACACCCTTTCGGGATCCAAGTACACTTCATTCGTTAGTTGCTTCATTCTAACATAAAATCTTAAGACCTTAAATGACAATAGCAAATACAGTATGACTAAAAATTTTTTTATAAATGATGAAAAAGGAGTTTAACGATGGCAACTTATTCTGATGCAATTGAACAAGTAATGTTACATAATGGATATTTCGCACCACTAAAATTAATTTTTCGTGAAATTTGGAACTATAAAGATAAATCCGAAATCGTTGGTAAAACTCCTAATTATACTATAATGGAAAAATGTCAAAGAGATAAAAGATTTACAAGGATAGGATTAGGAGTATATGCACTAACATCACATTTAGATAAATTAAAAAAAATTGAAATGCCAAAAACGAAACAATCTGAAAAAGATAGAAAGCATGCTACTGTTCAAGGTATGTTACTTGAAATTGGTAATAATAGAGATGATATATTTGATACTTACACTAATGATAAAAAATGGATATTTAATAATAAAACTCTTGGAAGTTTGGCAACATTACAAAAAGTTCCTATTTTTACATTTGAACACATTATTAATGATAGTGTAAGTTTTTCTGATGTAATTTGGTTTAATGAAAGATCTTTCCCTAAAGCTATATTTGAAGTAGAACATTCTACTGATTTTAGGGATGCTTTTATTAAGTTTATGGAATTGCAAGATTTTCAAACAAAATTTTATTGTGTATCAAAAAAAGAAAGACTTGAAAAATTTGAAAAAGAAAAAAATAAAGCCGCTTTTTCTAAAATTTCTGAAAGAGTCGGGTTTTTGACTTATGAAGAAGTTGAAAATGACTATAACAATGCTATAAAAAGAAATTATATTAGTTATGAAATTTAAGGTGTTTTTATGAAAAAACAACTATTAAAATTTTTTGAAGAAAACAGAAATAAAATTATTAATGAAATTTTTAAATGTGTAGAACAAAAACAAGGTAAACAAATAATTCTTTCGGATTATGATGCCAAAGATTATAAGGCTAACGATGAAGGTGTTATTACTCAAATTTACAAACGACTTTTTATTAAAAATAAAGAGTTATTTGTTGATTATGAGTTTGGCGAAGGATATGAACCTTGTGAATATGAAAAAGTAACGGAATTACTTGAACGGTTTTCTATGGATGAAATATATGAAATAATAAAGCGAATAGAATAGTGAAATTAAATAGCTAAAAAACATTTAAAAAAATCATTATAACCGTTTGTTTATTTCAAAGGATTTTTAAAATGAAAACGAAATTAATACAAAACAACAGTAACGATTTAGTTGTGTTTTTGACCGGTTGGGGGTGTGATGACAACCAGTTTAAAAATTTTTATTCAAGCAAAAATTTATTATTGTGTTGGGACTATTGTACATTAGATTTTGAGTTTGATTTCAGTAAATACAATAAAGTAAGTTTATTAACTTATTCAGCAGGTGTTTTGCTTGCTTGTTTGTTACAAGATAAATTTCCTGAATTTGATAAGAAGGTTGCCGTAAACGGTAATCCGTTAATGGCAGATAAAAAATTCGGTATAAGTAACAAAATAACGGATTTAATGTTAAACTTAAATTCAGATAACTGTATGGAATTTATATCGACATATATAGTTTACGATAAACAGGAACTTGAAAAATTTCTTTCTACACCTTCTTTAATACCGTTTGAAAAATCAAAACAAGAGTTAATAAAATTACAGGAATATTGTAATTTAAAGTTTACACCGATACAGTTTGATAAAGTAATTTTGTCCGATAACGATAAAGTATTCAATCCGGCTACACAACAGGAATATTTTAAAGACAATTTTGTGTTGTTGAAAAATGCATCACATCATACACCGTTTTTGCGATTTGGTTCCGTTGACGAACTTTTTAATTTATAGTTTTTATATGGAGAAAAAATGAACCCGAACCCCAACAAAATATTTCCTAACAGGAAAATTAAAACAATAACAAATGTTAAGCCGACAATAAAGAACAAAAATATTATTGTCGGGGATTTTACTTACTTTGCCGATACGAATTTTGAAAAACATGTAACACATCATTATGATTTTATCGGAGATAAACTGATAATAGGAAAATTTTGTCAGATAGCTGCAGGTGTAAATTTTGTAATGAACGGTGCAAATCATCAAATGAATGCGGTTACAACATTTCCTTTTTATATATTTGACGGTTGGAAACAAAAAACACCGCCATTAAATAAAATGCCTTTAAAAGGTGACACCGTAATAGGAAACGATGTTTGGATAGGACAAAATGTAACAATTTTGCCGGGAGTACATATTTGAGACGGGGCAATTATAGGGATGAATTCGGTTGTCGGAAGTGATGTAAAACCTTACACAATAGTTGCAGGTAACCCTGCAAAACCAATAAGAAAAAGATTTGATAACGAGTTGATAAAATTGTTGCTTAAACTGAAATGGTGGGATAAGAGCATAAAAGAAATTAACGAACTGATTCCGATTTTAACAGATGATAATTTAGTTAAAGTAAAGAAATTTTTGAAAGAATATCTATAATAAGGAGCAATGTAATGGCTATTAATATTCACAAAAGTAAAAAAAATATTGATATTGAAGAAGCACTCGGTGTAATTTGGACATCAATTCAAAGAGGAGAAGATAACTTTGAAACCGTTTCAAAAACCGTTAAACAGGGTGTAGATGAAAATATAATAGACGAACTTTTAAACGGCAAATATATTATAAAAGAAAACGATAAAATAAAATTAACCGATGAAGGTGAAGATTTAGGTAAACAACTTACAAGAAGGCACCGCCTTACAGAAAGATTACTTGCCGATGTTTTGGATTTTAACAGACAGGATATAGAAAAAATTGCTTGTGATTTGGAACATAATCTCTCTACCGATTTGGCGGACTCTATTTGTACATTACTCGGACATCCCAAACAATGTCCGCACGGAAACCCGATACCGGAAGGAAACTGTTGCAAAAATTCAAGCAGCAAAATAGAATCCATTGTTGTTCCGTTATCAAAAATAGATATTGCAGATGAAGTAACACTTTCTTATATTGTTACAACAAACCACGATTATATGCACAAGTTGTTGTCGCTCGGTATGGTGCCGGGAACAAAATTAAAATTACATCAAAAATTTCCTACATATATAGTAAAAGTTAACGAAACACAAATCGCATTGGATGCTGCCGTTGCAAACTTAATTTATGTAAGAAAATAATGATAGTATATTAAAGTAATATTGATGATTTTTCTGAATATATTTATAATATCTACTCAAAACAATTATTTATTGTTTGACTTAATTAATTTATTTTTTATATAATAAAAAGATAGTTTTAACAGTGTCTCCGTAGCTCAATTGGATAGAGCAACTGCCTTCTAAGCAGTAGGTTACGTGTTCAACTCACGTCGGAGACGCTTTAATAATTTAAAGTGTACGAAATTTGTTGTTCTTTTAGCTTGTCTTGTTATATAGATGTAGCAAACAAGATAAAATATACATTTTTTTTGCTATAAATTAACTTTTATAATTAGATGGTGGATGTAGCTCAGCTGGTTAGAGCGTCGCTCTGTGGAAGCGAAGGTCGCGGGTTCAAATCTCGTCATCCACCCTTGACGTTTTCACTCAAACCTTTAAAGGAATGAGTGTTTTTTATTGCCATTTTATCCAATTCAATATCTTTATATGTAAACCCTTCAACCTTTTTTTTAATATCTGCTAAAGCTCTAAATGGTTCATTGTAGTTAGGAATAATAGTTTTACCCTTTAACAATGAAACTCCGCAAATTTCCTTTATTATTAAAGCTTTATCTTCGTAATCACTTTCGTTATATACCTTTTCAATGTTATTTACCAAAAAGAATGTTTCTTCTGCTTTTTCCATTGTTTCTTGTTCATTGTTTGAATATAATTTAAGGATATTCTTCTTTTTTTCTATCAAATCATTAAGTTCTTTCTCTTTTCTGGAAAACATATCTACATTACTTATCTTTCCTTGAATTTGTAAATCATAGAGTCTGCTTAATTGTTCAGTTAAATCTTTTAAATCTTTCTCTATAATCTCTTTTTTTGTTCTTTTGATATTTGTTTGATTATTTGCCACTAACTCTATATTTTCTTTTAATACATCGGTAACATTTTCTGGCATAGATACATTTTGAATAACAGATAAAAATAGTTTATCTGCTAAATAACTTTCGGGAATATAGCATTTTTCTTTATGATTCTTTTGTTTTTCACATCTGTAATATCTATATTTTTTTTCTTTTAAAGGATTATTCTTATGTTTAATTGTATTTGCACCAGTAATAGGATGATTACATTCAAAACATCTCAATAACCTGCTAAAATGATAATCACTATCTTTGTTGTATCCTCTCAAATTATCAGCAAGAATTTTGTTTGCTTTATCCCAAGTTTCTTTAGCAATAATAGGTTCATATGTTCCATTGTAATATTTGCCATTCCATACAAAAACACCATAATAAAAAGGATTAGCTATCAATCTTCTTATACTTGTTTCGGTTAATTTTTTCCCTTTATTCCTTCCATTATGAGAATTACTTAAACCCATATCATATATTAAATTAGACAGATAATTTACGGAATAATGTCCTGAAATAACCATATCGTATAATTGCACTATAAGATTTGCTTTAAAATCGTCTTTAACTACTTTTTTATTGATTTTAACATATCCTACTGGCGGAGTATGTGGATATATTCCTTGTTCAACAGATTCAGTTAATCCCATTTTTGTTTTTCTTGAAATATCATTTGACATCTTTTTAGCTACAGCAACATCTATATCAAGCATAAATTTGTCATCTGGCGAGGCATTTTTATCATACATCTTATTGCTTCTTGTAAAATGTATGGTTTTATCGTATTTGTCTATCAATTCTTGAATTTTAATTTTATCCTTATCATTTCTTGTCATTCTATCCAAAATATCAAAAATTATGTGCTTTATTTCGTAGTTTTCTTTTACATAATCTAACATTTGTAAAAAGTTTTTTCTTTCAACTTTGCCCCAAGCACTTTCAACACCTTTCCATTTTTTTACAATTTCTAAATTATGTTTTTCTGCATATTCAAATGCTAACTTTTCTTGAGCATCCAAAGAAAAATTGTCTTCTTGTCCTTTACTGCTAACTCTTAAATAAAGAACAGCTTTTTCTTTTGCACTGAAAACAATATCATTAGATATTATCGGCTTTTCTATAGTTGTATTTTCTATCTTTGTTTCTTCCATTATTTCAATACCTCTTTCAATTTACGGTTTGCTTTCTCCCAAGTTTCTTTGCTTATTAAAGGGTTATGTTTTCCGTGATATTGTTTTTCATTAAAAATAAAATCCCCGTAATAAAACGGATTTCTTATTGTTCTATACAGAGTATTTTTACTTATACCTAAGTTTGTTGCTATATTGTCTAAATCTTCATAAGCAGTTTTACCATTTGCTAAATTCTCAAATACTTCTTTTATCTTAGGTGCTTTTACATTATCGAACTCAATAGTTTTTGTTAATACATTATTTGTGTAGCCAAAAGGCGGTTTTGACGGATATAGTCCTTTTTCTGCCTTTTCAAGCATTCCAGATATTGTTTTTTTAGATATAGTTTCAGATAAATACTCAGCAAATTTTACTGGCATATTACCTGTTACATAAGAATTTTTTTCGGTATTCACTTCAAAGGTTTTCTCTGTTATACTGGTATTCCATAATAATTTTTTTATCTGATATTCCTGTATCTTGTTCGGCTTAGTTCTACCATTAAACCATCTATTCACTGTAGCAAAAGACACTTCTAATTTTTCTGCAAGTTGTTCTTGAGTAATTCTATTTTCTAATCTGTATTTTTCTAATTCCTCTATTATGTTCATAGTGTTTTCTCCTTTTATTGTATAATATTATATAACATAATATAACAAAAATCAACTGTATTAACTTGTATCAAAAAATAGTTTTTTCTTTATTTCTTTCATTATTTTTTATTTCAAATCTCTTAAGTTTTTATTTTTACTATCTTCTTGAGTATTTTCACTAAATTTCATTACTGCTTGTCTGTAAAAAGCTATTGGTTTTAACAGTCTATCAAGAATCTTTCCTAAATTTTCATTAGCCATTTCCCAAGTTTGTATACTTACTAACGGAGTATGTATTCCTTGATATAAAAATCCATTTTTCTCAATAATACCACAATAGAAAGGATTTTGTATTGTTGAGTAAACTCCAAGAAATCCATCTTCAAAAAACATATTTATCACATTTATAAGAACTTCATCTGAAGGCATTTCTTTTGCTAACATATTAAACAATATTCTTATTTTGGGTGCTGTTACTTCATCAAATTCCATAACACCTGTTAATGGATTATCTTGATAACCTATTGGATATATGTTTTTTGTTTTTGTTTTTCTTTTTCTTTGTTTTGCTTCAATGTTTTTATTTGTTATATTTTTTTTCATTTTTCTTCTCCTAAATTTTTTATTTTATATTCTTTTACTTTATTTGTTTTATACCTACACTACATACAACACAAAATCAATAATTTGTTTTTAACTCGTATTAAAAAGAGGTTTGTAATTCCTTATTTCCTCTAAAAATTCAAATAATATGAAAGGAAGTTTTTCATTGTAAACCAATATACATTTATTCCTTTCGACAAATTTCTCACCATATATTTTTGTTGCTTCTTCTATCCCTTTTTCATAACTCCCACATTCTTCTTGACAATTCAATATTGACATCTTTTTGGAAATTTCATTGCTTTTCTTACCGAACATATCTTTCAGTTGTTCTGCTTTTGCTACGGAATGTATTATAAGAGGAAGTCTTTTATATATTTCTTTTAAAATATCTTCAAAAACCTTTTTAAATGTTTCTTCGTTAAATATATCTTTTAATTTAAGATTGTTTGGATACAACAAATTACAGATTTTTCTTAGTCTTCCTTTTACTCCATATGCTTTTTTGAACTGAACCTCTATTCTTAAAATACGATGTTCTGCCATTAACATTATTTCTGTAAGATGTGGAGCTATGGCACAATGTTCTTTCATTTCTTCTAACTTGTCATAAAATGATATTGCCATTGTTTTAGATTCAAATTTTACATATTTGCCGTCTATAACATTGAAAAGTATAAATCTTTTCAAATGTGCATATCTTACTAAGTTAATAACATCGGCACAGGTTATATTTTGTTGTAAGATAAAATTCTTTGAATAATCTACTCTTCTTACTGAAGCATTCTCTATCGTTTCTGTTGTTACCATAATTTTTAATTTATTCAATATATCAATTAAAATATTTACGACAGCCAAATAATTGCTTTCTTTAAGTTCATATAAATTATTGTTGAATAACTGTTTTGGAGCTGAAAAAGAAATATACATTTGGGCATTTTTATATAATTTAAAGGAATGCTTATTTGATACCAATGTTATTGATACTTTATATAATGATGATAGTGCTGGTTGTAATTTTGCTTCTAACTGAAAACATTTTCTTTTTGGATGAGCAAAAAACTCTCTTATGTAATTTTCTCGATATTCTTTAAATATACTGTAATCTACAATTTGATAATCAGTTATCATTATTGTTATTGTGTCTATCATTTTATTTACTCTCCCTTTTTTTGTTCTTGGCATTAATTCTTCTCAATAGAAGTTCCAACTTCGTTATCTTGTATATGTATTCCAAAGCTTGTTCTGCAAATATTTCGTTTTCATAATAAGGTTGAAATATCGATTTTGCCTTTTCTACAAAAGCGATTGGATACTTTATTTCTTTATAAATGACATAGTCTTTGGAACAACCATTCTTGCTTTCATTGTTGTTTCTTTGTTCTGTCATTTGAGTTGGTAAAGTTTGTTCAATCTTTTCCATAACTATATTCTACCGAATGGGTTCATACCCAAATCATACTAATCTGATTATTTTTTTAGGCTTTATATATGGGTTGATAGGTGAGAAATCATACTAAACATCATACTTGTTAATTTTGAAGTGATTTTTGGACTAGTTTTGGGATAGATTTAAATTTTGTTTATGCACGATAACAATAAAAATTTTTAGAGTTGGGTTGCTTTTTTTATAATTTTTAATAAGTATTATTTTTTTATGTAAATAAATAAAAATAGCAAAAAACATTAAAAAATCAATGATTTTTGCTATATTTATTGGATATTAAGATTAATTTTAATATGTTGATTTTCTTTTTTTATTTAATTTTTAAACCAATTTTTTTATCTTTCTGAGTTAATTTATATTTCGTTTTAGTTAAGAACTTATTTGTTCTAGAAATACAATTTTGTGCCCAATTAGAATTTTTGTTACAATCAAAATAATCTTTTTTTATGTTTTCATAAACAACATCAATATCAAAAAAATCATATTTTATATCGTTTATATTTCTTAATAAATATAATAATGTTTCAAGATATGCTTTATCTAGTGTGTCATTTTTCTCATTTGGAATGATGCGAATGTTATCATAAAAAAGTTCTTTAGTTTCTATATAGTATTTGAATGCTTTATCAATACTATATCGCTCAATATCGTTTTTTCTTTTATGTATTCTTTTTATATCCTCTGGAGGATAATTAAATTCAATGTTTAATAGATATTTTTTATTTTTTACATCTATATGAATATCTGCTATATCAATATATTTGTTTTTCCATAAACTTAATAATAATTCATAAATCCTTATTTGTTCTATTTTATATTCAAATTCAATAAATTCTTTGGGATTATCAAAAATTGTAACATCATTTATTCTCATAATCTTACCATAAGTTTCATAGTATTTACCAAAAATACAGTTCATTTTTGAAATGAGCAGTTTATATTGTAAATAATGTTTAGGAATACGATTGTTTCTTTCTATACGTGTTAATTCGTAACTTTTACGAAACCATTCAGCTTTATTAACAGAAGAAGGTTCCAATTTAAGGAAAGTATTATTTAATTCAGTATATTTGTTTTTAGAAAATTGTAAATTATGGTCTTCAAAATCATCAATATATTCTTTTAAAATATCATCTGCTACTTGATTTTTAACAAATACTGTATCTGACTTAATATAATTATGAAAACCTTCAAGGTTTTCTTCTTCTTTTTCTTCTTTTTCTATCTTTATTGTGTATTTATCCCATATTTGATGGATAGCCATACTTTCCAAAGTAGAATATAACCCAATTTTCTGGTCTCCATATATTTTATAAAAATCTTTTAATGCCATATCTAATTTATTTGTTTCGTTAATTTCATAAAAATTAATACAATCAAGATACAAATTAAAATCTTTAAACAAGGGTTCACTAGGATTCCATATCCAAAATACATACATCAAATCTGTAGTTATTAAATCATAATAAAATTCAACAAATTCTTCTTTAGACATTAACATGTTTAATTGATATGGTTTATCTCTTTTTGATAAAAACAATAATGTGCTTATTGTTCTTTTAGAAAGGTAGCAATATACATCTTTTTTCTTTTTAGATAGTTTTAACAAACATTTTTCTTCTTCTAGCAAAACATACATGTCTTCAGTAATAGAAATTCTAATTTTATTTTTTGTTTTAATAATTCTTGTATTTCTTAGGTCTTTTTTTTCTACTGGCTTTCCAAAAAGCTGATATATTATCGATTCTTTTTTAGAAGTTTTCTGTTCTGATGTCTTATCTGTCTTTTTTGTTGATTTTAATTGCTCTTCTTTCTTTTTAGAAATATTAGTTTCTTTCTCATTTGTTTGTTCTACCTGTTGGATAGCTTGTTCTTCTTTTTTTATTGTCTGTTTCTTTGGCTGGTTTTGATTCCTTTTCTTTTGTTTTCATTGACTCTCCAAAAGTTTAAAGTTTCCTTATTATACCAATTTTATACTCGATGTGTGAAGTAATAAATAGGTGGGGTTCTTAGTCCATATTTTCCGAAATGCGAGATTTACGCCTACCCCCTTAAATTTTATCGGTCAAGGTAATACATTAGGTTTGTATAACTTTTTGGCAACAATAAAATTTTTATCAAAAATTTCAATCAAATTAAAAGTGCTCCTACTGAAATACCTTATCCGATAAAACAAAAGAATTTTCATAAAAAACAATCCATTTAAAAAATAATCACAAAAGGAGGTAATACCTATGTTTTTTCATTCTTGTAGTCCGTAATCATTTGATGTCTGTAGTAAGAAGTAAAAATCTAATCAAAGGAGAAAGCCAATGGAATTTAAAGAAATTAACGAAAAGGAAGTATTAACCAAATTGTTAAACTTCACTAAAACGAAAGGAAAGGCAGTAATTGCCGAACTTTTATTAAACAAGTTCGGTAGCTTAAAACAAGTAGTTGATGCACAAAAAGATGATTTATATCCGATTATTTCGGATAAGGAAGTATCTTTAATTAACTTTGTTAAAGAGTTTACAGCTATTTATAATCACTTAAAAATTAAAGAATCCGAAAAGGTAAATTGTCCGCAGGCAGTAGTAGATTATCTCAAGGCAGAAATGAACGGTTTGAAAGTAGAAAAGATGTATGTATTACTTCTAAATGCACGAAATCAGCTTATAAAAGTTGTTGAATTAGACGAAGGAACAGAAAGCAGGTCAGCAGTATATCCAAGAAAAGTAGCAAGATTATGTCTTCAATATTATGCTGTTTCTGTAATATTAGCACATAATCATCCAGGTGGAAGTTTAAAGCCAAGCCAGAATGATATACTTGCTACAGAGGCAATACATAAAGCATTAAAGACAATAGAAAGTTATTTGTTAGACCATATCATAATAGCAGATAACGACTATTATTCATTCAAAGATAACGGTTTATTGTAGTAAAAACATAGAATAGAAATAGTAAAATCACTATACCGACACACGAAAAACTTATAAGGTTTCATTCAGTATATTAGTTGTTTCTTCTCCTTACAAGCTCCCAATACACAACCAACTTAGCTTACATTCTCCTGTCTAAAGGGTTTAGTTTATCTTCTCGCTATCAATACACGAACATCTTTACTTACATTCTCCTATCTAAAGAGTATAATTCAGTTGATTAGCTTACATATATCCCATCTGTCACTCTCTACGGAATCCCCGAAGTTCCTCCGAGAGTGTGTGTTTCTACGGAGTTAAATTGTTTCTTCCTTGTCTTCATTCTTATGGTTACTTTTTTAGCTCTATGGCTAAAGGGTTAAGTTACTTAGTTTAGCCTATATCCAACGGCTCTTAAACTCACATCCCTTTGTTTTAAATGGTAAAGTTAGTAGTTAGCTTATAATTTCCCTAACGGCTTCTAAATTTAAGCTTTTTGGCTAAATATTACAGTTTATTGATTATCATTCATATCAAGTTCTTAATATGCCTATTATAATTTTATTTGCTTTATCTTTGCTTATATTTATGTCTATTAACTACCTGCCTTTTATAACTGTAGTCTTTTTTGCGACAACCCGTTGTCCTAAAGGTTTAATATAATAGTCAATAAATAAATTAAATTTTTATAACCTAAACAAGCTATTTTTTTCTTTGACTTGTCGGTTAAATTTGATAAAATTAATAAAAGTCATTCTTAAAGGAATATTATGCCAACAGAAATACAAAACAACAAAAAAATAGATATCAAAGAAAATTATATATTGTCTTTAAGTCAACAACTCATACAAATTTTATTAAAAGATAATACTACTGGCAGAAACTTAATATGGGCTACGGATAACTACGAAAAATATGGCAAAGGATATTTAAAAAATGACTATATGGAAATTCAATATATAACTGGCAAAAATGGAAATATAATAAAACCTAGAGTAGAAAAATCAAAAGAAGAACAACAATTAAGAATACACCAAAAAGCAGAAGTTTTTACACCAGCATGGATATGTAATAAACAAAACAATTTAATAGATAATCAATGGTTTGGAAGAGAAAATGTTTTTAATACAGAAATAGAAAAAACATGGATTACAAATAAAGAAGAAATAGAATTTCCAAAGCAAAAAGGAAAAACTTGGAAAGATTATATTTCTTCAAACAGATTAGAAATATCCTGCGGGGAAGCTCCTTATTTAACAAGCAGATATGATTCAACAACAAGAAAATATATTCCAACAGAAGATAGAATTGGTTTACTGGATAGGAAACTAAGAATAATAAATGAACATACAAAACAACAAAATATATGGCTAAAATATGCAATACAGGCAGTAAAAAGCATTTATGGTTATGATTGGCAGGGAGATAATGTTTTTCTCGCAAGAGAGAATATTTTGTTTACTGTTGTAGAGTTTTTTGAACAAAAATTTAATGAAACAATAAAATTAATAGATATGGTAAAGCTTGCAAAAATTATTTCTTGGAACATATTTCAAATGGATGGTTTAAAGGGTGTTATTCCAGAAAGTTGTAGAGAAGAAACTATAGTAAGAGAAGATTTGTTTAACCAAACTACAGAAACTATTCAGTGTTTAGGTTGTAAAAAAAATGATATTCATAAACACAACGGAATATACTGTAAAATAATGGATTGGAAAAAAAGAAAAACCATAGACTTTATATCTCTACTAAAGGAGAAATAAATGGTATCTAATATGGAAGTAGTAAATAAGGTAATAATAGGTAGAGTTGAACCACATATCTATGCATTTACAACAGAAAGTATTCGAAGGTATTTAAAAGTTGGAGATACATATCGCCCAGTATCTAAAAGACTTGAAGAATGGGGAAAACACTATTCTAATTTAAAACAAGAATTTGAAGATACGGCTAAAGTTAGTAATGATACTTATTTTAGAGATTATTCTGTACATCAATATCTTGAAAATAAGTTAAACAAAAAAAGATTAACTGAAAAAGATATTCCAAAAGGAATTTATTTCTCGAAAGAGTTTTTTAAAGATACTACAGCAAAAGATGTAAAAGAAGCCATAGATGATATAAAAAAAGATTATGAAAATAAAGGAAACAGGTATAGTTTTTATAATGTTTTTACATCCTTACCACAAACTACAAAATTTCCTCCCACTGGTACTTGGGAACCTAGAGCTAATCAGAAACAAGCTATAGATTCTTTTAAACAAGCAGTAAATAATGATAAAAAAGAAAATTTATTAATGTATGCAGTTATGAGATTTGGTAAATCTTTTACTGCAATGTGTTGTGCAAAAGAAATAGATGCTAAATTTGTTGTAATTGTTTCTGGTAAAAAAGATGTTAGAATTGAGTGGAAAAAAACAGTAGAATCTGCAGAAAATTTTAAAGATTATGAATTTTTAACAACAGATGATTTGAAGAGAAATGATTCAATTGTTACAGATTATTTATCAAACAATCAAAATATAGTGTTGTTTTTAACTTTACAAGAATTAATGGGTGAAGAAATAAAAGATAGACATAAACAAGTTTTTGCACGACAAATAGATTTGTTAATTGTTGATGAAACTCATTTTGGTGCAAGAGCAGAAAAATATGGAGAAATTCTAAGAAAAAAATATGAAGATGATTTTGTAAACCTTGAAGATGCAGAAGTTCAAATAAAAGCTTTAAATGCTAAAATAACACTTCATCTTTCAGGCACACCATATAGAATACTTATGGGAAGTGAATTTAAAAAAGAAGATATTATTGCATTTGTTCAGTATACTGACATTGTAAATGAACAAAAAAAATGGGATAAAGAACATTTATTTAAATATGACAAAAAAAATAAAAAAGAATGGGAAGAATGGGAAAATCCATATTATGGTTTTCCACAAATGGTTCGATTTGCTTTTAATCCGAATAAATCTTCTATTGAAAAATTAGAAGAACTAAAAAAAAGTGGAATATCTTATGCTTTTTCGGAACTATTTAGAACTAAATCTTTAGAAGAACAAAATGATGATAGTCATAAATCTTTTATACATAAAAAAGAAATATTAGAGTTATTCGAAGTAATTGATGGTTCTAAGAAAGATAAAAATCTTTTGAGTTTTCTTGATTATGATAAAATAAAAAAAGGTAATATGTGCAGACATATAGTTTGTGTTTTGCCGTATTGTGCTTCTTGTGATGCATTGGAAAAACTTATAAAAGATAATAAAACTAAATTTAAAAACTTATGTGAATATGAAATTATAAATATTTCTGGAATTAATAATAAATATAAAAATATTGAAAGTATAAAAGATACAATATCAAATTGTGAAAAACAAGATAAAAAAACAATAACATTAACCGTTAATAGAATGTTAACTGGTAGTACAGTTGAACAATGGGATACAATGATATATCTTAAAGATACATCTTCTCCACAAGAATATGACCAAGCAATTTTTAGACTTCAAAATCCGTATATTAAAACATATATCACAAAAAATGATAAAGAAAAGCATAAAGAAATAAAATATAACATGAAACCACAAACTTTACTTGTTGATTTTTCTCCTGATAGAATGTTTAGAATGCAAGAATTAAAATCTCAAATATATAATGTAAATATTGATGAAGCTGGTAATACAAAACTTAAAGAAAGAATAAGAGAAGAACTATCTATTTCTCCTATAATAACAATAAATAAAGATAAAATACAAGAAGTTAATGAAACAGATATAATGAATGCTGTTAATAATTATTCAAAAAGTCGTGGAATTGCTGAAGAAACAAATGATATTCCTGTAGATTTAAATTTAATGGAGATATCAGAAATAAGGGATAGAATTATTAAGGAAAATGAATTGGGGTCTAAATTAGGCTTTGAAATTAAAGCTAATGAAGGAGAAGGAGAAGATATAGAAATTCCAGATTCAGCTAATGAACCAAATAAAGACCAACAAAAAACAGAATCAGAAAATTTAGATGAAAAAGATAATCAATTAAATCCAGAAAAGCAATTTCGTATGTATTATGCAAGAATATTGTATTTTGCATTTTTAACAAAAGATAAAGTAGAGTCGATAGAAAATATCATAAATATTATTAGTGATGTTAATAACAATAGAATTTTTAATAATTTACAATTAAATAAAGATGTAATTATAGCTATTAAAAATCACATGGATAAGTTTAAATTAAGTAAATTAGATTATGCTATTCAAAATATTAATCATTTATCACATGAAGTTTCTTTACAACCTATTGAAAGAGCAAAAGTTGCAAATAAAAAGTTCGGGAAATTAGGTGAGTCTGAAGTCGTTACACCAGAAAATATAACAACAGATATGATTAATCTTTTACCAGACGAATTTTTTAAAGAATGTGTTGAAAATAAAAAATGTATTTTGGATATTGCTTCTAAAGAAGGAGAATTTGCAATTGCCATATATAATAAGTTTGATAGTTTAGGATATAGTAAAGATGAAATAAAAAATTTAATTTATTCTATCCCAACCTCTTCAATAACTTATGAGTTTACAAGAAAAATATACGAAATATTAGGATTAAATATAAATAATATTGCATATAAATTTAATAGTTATGATTTATTAAAGATAAAAGATGATAAAAATAGTATCGATTATAATAAGATTAAACTAATTTTGAATCAAAAAAAGAAATTTAGTGAAATAACAATAAACGATAATCCTAAAGTTGGAGGAGATGATAATATGAAATTTGATGCTGTAGTAGGGAATCCACCTTATCAAGAAATAATAAGTAAAACTATAGGTAATAAATCTCTTGGAAAGCAACTATTTCCTTGGTTTATGATACTTGCTACAAAAATATCTTCAAGATATGTATCTTTTATTACTCCATCTAAATGGTTTTCTAGTGAAGGGCAAGACCATTCTTTCGTTTTTTTAAGAGAATATATGAAAAACAACAATCATTTTAAGAAAATTTTCCATTATAGCTATAATGCAGGATTATTTGATGATGTACAAATAGGAGCTATTAACTATTTCTTATATGATTTAAAGTATAATAATATGGTTGAATTTAATAATTGTGATTTAAATAATCAAAGAGATATATCTTATCGTCCATTATTTGAAAATAATTTGGATATAATTATTCCTCTTAATTCAATGGTTAGTATAATAAATAAGATAAAAAATATGAAAGGTTTTATTTCTATGATGACCATAACAAAAGGAAGAAATGCTTTTAATGTTGTTGGAAATAAAAAAGTAATTAAACAAATTTCAAGTGATAAACATTTTAAGAATGCTGTTAAGGTTTTTTGTGCACATCAAGAGATTAGGTATATAGAACGAAAATATATTACAAAGAACATTGATTTGATAGATAATTGGAAAGTTTTTATATCAAAAGCGAATGGTTCAGCAGGAACTTTATCAAGTGATAAACAGGTATATGTTTTAGGGAAACCTTTTATAGGAGAACCAAATTCTGTTTGTACAGATTCATTGATACCTATTGGCAATTTTAATAATAGAGTTGAAGCTTTAAATTTACAACAATATATAAAAACAAAATTTTTTAGATTTATAGTTGGAGTGTTGAAAGTCTCTCAAAATCTTTACCAAAATGTATATTCATTAGTTCCTGTTCAAAATTTTACAAATAAATCAGATATAAATTGGAATTGTTCTATAGAAGAAATAGATAAACAACTTTATAAAAAATATAAACTAACAAAAGAAGAAATTAAATATATTGAATCAATGATAAAACCAATGGAATAATATTACAAATGTAATTCCTTATTTTATTTGCATTTGTTATATATTTTGTAATATCTAAAATATATTTTTATATCCTTGTCATGTTTTTACCTAAAAATATATTGTATCTTATAGCAGTATAAAACTTTGGAATAAAATTGCTGTATTTTATTGAATATTTTTCATTAGAAGTTTCTACTATATATTCGGAAAATACAAATTCTCTAAAAAGATTTTTGTTTCTAATCCAACTATCTTTCTTGTAAAATATAGTATCATCTGAAAGATTTTCTACACTTATTTCCGCATAAGGATATTTACAAATTTCTTTAATTAATTCTTTCTTTTTTTCTTGAGTATTTTCCGATAATAATATTTGTTTTATTGCGGATTTTATAGTATCACAAGTATCAATTTCTGAAGCTATATATCCTTCGTAATACATATAATACCCTAAATATAGTGCAGATATTACAATAGCTACTAATATTGTAACGATAAACAGTATAGGTTTTAATTTTTCTTTTATCATTTTAGTTCCTTTATGTATAGTTTTCCATGTAGATATTTGGGAGTATATGTTTGATAAATGTTGCAGATAGTCTATAGCATACTTATTGTTTATTCCAATATTATAAATACAAGATTTAAAGAAACCTGAAATATCAATAGGAATGCTATATATTCTTTTCTGTGGATTATTAACATTACCTTTTTTGTATGTTCTTAATATTTTGTAAAAAGCATCTAATTCTTCTTTTTTAATATCTTTTTTCTTAACTTCTATTTTCAATTCTATTGATTTCATTATGTCTTCAAAAGCTTGTTTATCTAAAGCCATATTTAGTTTAGTTAATCCTCTATAACCATATCCAAGACATTTCTTCTTATCAGAAAATTTTATAAACATATTGAAATTTTTAATAGCTTCGTCATATTGTTTTAATCTTTTCTTTAAAACTCCCATCAATAAATATCCGTATTCATCATGCTCTTTGTTTATTACTTCTTCATAAACTTTTGTTGCTTTTTCGTATTCTCCTTTAAGAAAATAGTTATAACCTGTAAACCAAAGTTGTCTGCCTTCTTTTTTTACAATTTTCATAATATTCCTCATCCTCACTTCTTATATTTTTTATATCCGTCTTTTATCATCTTGTCTTCAATTTTTTCAAATTCTTTCATTGTCATTAAACAATTACCATCTTTATCATAAATATCCATACCACTTAATACAGTTGTAAAATACCATACATGGTTCTCATCAGCAGCATCATCTTCGTCAAGAGCCCTTAAAGTTCCATCTTCTCTTAAAGATAACATATATTCTCTTTCACCATCTAAAGCATCCCAAGGTATTCCTTTATATGCTTTTGTCCAATCTATAAGCTCTTTTGCTTTCTGTTCTATGTTATCTTCTTCTAATGTAAATATAATAGCATCCTCAACATCATCAGGTGTTCTACTAACCCAACGAAAACTTTTATCAATTTCATCATCTTCTTTTTGTTCAAGGTCAATTGTTTTTAATTCATATTCATACCAGATATTTTTATATTTGTATTTTTCCAATCTGAAAATATATCTGTCTGTTTTAAATTCCCATAAATTTTTACCAATCTTTTTTAGCAACTTAAATCTTGCTCGGATATCAGGTCTTTTCTTTATTCCTTCGGCTTCTAATATAAAATCTTCTACAAGTTTTTCAAAAGTATCCATTTCTTTTTTGTTGTTTTCTATATCCCATCTTAATGTTTGTTGGTCTCGTATTATCCAATCATCTATTATCTTTTGTTTTTTAACGGGATTTTTAAATATAGCTAATACTTCTTTAAATGCATTAATTATTTCTTGTTCTGTAATTTCAGTTGGTTGGTCTATATAAATATTTGAGTGTGTAGGATGGTAAAAGAAACCATAATATTTTATACCATCTTTTTCTATCAAATAAACTTCAATCTCATATTTGTTTAATATCCTACCTATCTTACCTTTAATTCCTATTAATCTATTTTCATTATATCCACATTCTCCTCGTGCAAACTTTACAATGCTTTTCATATTCTTCTCCTTTTAATAAATTTGAACTCTTTTTCCTGATTTTAATGTTACATATTTATGTTTCTGTTTCTCTTCTTCTTTCTCTCTCATCAAAACTTTACCTGTTAAATAGAAAGTAACACTGCTGACTAAAAGGATTATTCCTACTTTGTTAGGATTAATTATTTGTATGGCAAACTGTCCTTCAGTCAAGAAATTTAAAAGGTTTCCAAATATAAAAACTCCTAGTGTTAAGCCAAATCCTATTGAACCATTAAAATATAGAAACAAACCGAAAAGTTTTCCGAACTCTTTCCAATCACCACTAAAAACACCGATAATAAGAGATATAAACATTATTATCCATATTAATGCCAAATATCCACAATATAATAATACTATCACTGATATTATTGTTGAAATCATTTTATACCTCCTTATAGATTTTCTTTTGCAATAATATTTTATAAAGAGAAGTAGACAACAGTATGTCGTTATAATAATTTATAATTTATATTTATTTTTTTATTAGCTTATTTAACGATATCTGTTTGTTTTTTAATTGAACAAGAGATTTATCTTTTTTCAGTTTATCTCTATTTTTTGAACAGTAATCTCTTATTAAATGAAAATAATCCCTTATATTGTTAAATGCAATTCTTTCTTTACAATTTAAACAATGGAATCTTATCATATGAGTACCTGATAATCCTGAGCCGCCACAAGAATACGGAACTAAAGTTTCTTTTCCACAACAAGGGCATTCTCGTTTTGGAAATTCTGCACTATCAACATATCCAGAACATAACCATACTATTCCTATTTCAACAGGTGTACTTTCTTTAAATTCTATATTCTTTTCTTTTTCAAACATATCATAATATAAAGTACATAAACTTCTATTTTTTATTGCTATTAAACGCTCCTTTCCAACTATACTCTTATTTCTTTCAAGTTTTATCATTGTTTTTCTCCTTAAATTTTATTTCAGTATATTTACTTGAAATTATTTTAGGTAATTCACATTTTGATATGTAGAAAAAAACTTTACTGCAATCATTACAAGCTGCTGCACAAAATCTTTCAATACCTTTTGTACATGCTGTATAAGAGGAATAAAAGTCTTTTGTATTTTCACTGCCACAATATTTACATTTCATTTTAAATCCTTTTAATGAATAGTTAAAATCCTTGAATAATTTTATTTATTTTTTTATCTCTTCTGAATATTTTGTTGAGATTATTTTAGGTATTTCGGTTTTTGAAACATATCCAAAAGCTCTTGAACAATCCTTACATTCTGCAAGAGCATGTCTGTTAATACCTTTTAAATTTCCAATATATGTTACCGTTATTTCTTTTGTGTTTTCACTACCACAAAATTTACATTTCATTTCATATTTTAAGTTTAAGCCTTCTTTTAATTTTTCAATTATTTTATTTATTTTGTGGTTGTGTTTTATATTGTGTTTTATCATTTCATAAGACATAAGTATTAAAGTTTCATCATCTTCAAAAACAGAACATAGTTGTTCTATAGGAACATCTAAAAAAGTTTTTGTTAAATAGATTGCAATGTTTATCGGTGAGTTACAAAAAACAGGTCTGTTTTTTCCTTTGGATTTTAAATCTTCAACACTAATATTGTATTCTTTAGCAACAGCCTCTTTTATTTTTCTTATCTTATCTTATCATCAATAATTAAATTATATTGCATTATTTTATCTCCTTGAAATAAACATATTTACCATCTTTCCTTGCAATTGCCCCACATGGCACAGCAGGACAATGAAACTTATTTAAGTTAAAAAAACATTTTTTACACTGCTCTTTAATACTGCTTTCAATTACTTCCAACTTAAATTTTCTAATACCGAAATTACCATCTTCCCATTGATAAAATACGGGCAACTTCATAACTTCAATTAGCATCTTTTCAAATAATTCCTTTTTTTAATTTATTTCAATCTTTATCATAATTTTTCTACTTGTTAATATTTATTTTTCCTGTCTTTCTATATTCCTTAATATATTGATTTTTGGTTTTATTATTCATTCTATTCCAATAAAGCCAACCACCTACCAAATCTTTTATTTTTATTTCTTCATTCTCTGGTATATTTATTAATTTTTCGTCTTTTTCTTCTTTTTCTCTCATTAATATTTTACCTATTATATAGAAAGTAACACTAACAACTAAAAATATTATTCCTAATTTGTTAGGATTAATTATTTGAATAGCAAACTGCCCTTCTGTCATCCAATTTAAAAGATTACCAAATATAAAAACACCTATTGTAAAACCAAAACCTAACGAACCGTTAAAGTATAAAAATAAACCTAAAAGTTCCAAAAAACCTTTCCATTTACCTGAAAAAATAGCTGAAAAAGAACCTATAATAAGAGATATAAACATTGATGCCCATATTAATGCTAAATATGCACAGTATGCAAATACCACTACTGATATTATTGTGGAAATCATTTTGAACCCCCTTGTATTTTTTTCAATGATATTATACAAAAGCACTGAGACAACAGTATGTCGGGTAAAATGCTAAGCAATTTTGGGTTATTATGTTATAGGGTTATTGGATTATAAGTTGATAAAAGAAAAAAATCCTCGAAATGTTATCGAGGATTTTTAAGGTTTAATTTGTATTTGTTAGTTATTTAATTTTCTTTCTTTTTGTTTTCTACTTCTTTAAATTTTTCTATCATTGTGGAATTATCTTTCGTTAATTTTTTTACGGTTAAATCTTGCAATTTGTTATTCGCTAACCGTAGATTATTTTCTGTCTTTCTTAAATTTTCTTTTATATCTTCAAGATTTTTTATTGTAGTATCTATTTTTTCTATGGCTTCTTTGAAATTTTTCCCTGCACGACCATAATTAGTTTGGAAACCATCTTTAAAATCATTAAGTCTATCTTCAAAGTTTGTAATATCTATATTTTTTTGTTTATACTCAGCAAGTTCTTTTTTATAATTAACAGTATTAAATGCTGCATTTCTTAAAAGAGTTATCATACTAATAAAAAATTGCGGTCTTATAACATACATCTTAGGATATTTATATGATACATCCACAATTCCTGTATTATAAAATTCATTATCACTTTCAAGCATTGATACTAAAACCGCATATTCACAATTTTTTTCATTCCTATCTTTATCCAATTCCTTTAAAAAGTCTTCATTCTTGTGTTTCTTAGCAGTTGTTTCCATTTCATTTTTCATTTCAAACATAATTGAAATAAATTCTTCTCCGGAATCCGTAAAATCTCTAAAAATAAAATCTCCTTTACTTCCGGATTTGGCATCGTTATCTTTATCAAAGAAAGCCTTTGGAAATGCCGCAGTGCGAATTTTATTAAATTCACTCAAACAATGTTGTTCCAATGTTTCTCCTACCATTTTTGTAGATAATCTTATTTTAAGCTCTTTATAGTATTCAACAGTTTCTCTCAAATCATTTTTATGCTTTTCTTTTAATGCTATAATTTCTTGCTCTTTTCTATTTAATTCCTCTTTTGCTTTTTCTTGCTCTGCTTTAAATTTTTCTTCCATTAATTCAATTCTTTCTTTATGTTCTTTTGTTTTTTCTTCTTTT
>Ga0247611_10000711_pt1 | contig 65107 bp, 58 predicted proteins | sample 177DNAGHGhighgp2_FD_192422 | JGI IMG/M metagenome (GOLD analysis project Ga0247611, IMG submission 192422) | Sheep rumen microbial communities from Palmerston North, Manawatu-Wanganui, New Zealand - 1770 DNA GHGhigh gp2 | ecosystem: Host-associated > Mammals > Digestive system > Stomach > Rumen...
ATGGGAAATATTCCGATATTAAATTATGTCGGAGAAGCTTTGCAAAATCCTATTATCAGCGGAAGTTTAGCCGGTTTGGGTGCTTCTCAAGGTGATGCGATAAATCAGATTACTGATATGATGAACGGAATGATTATTGGAGGTGTTGCAAATAAAATATCATCTTTGTTTAATCCGTATTTATCCTATAAACCACAAGGATATGTAGGAAATTACGGACAAAATATTACCCAACCCATAATTGGAAATTATTTAAATAGATTACTTAAATAATTGTTGCTAAAATATTATTCATAAATTATTATGCATCATAAGGGGACATCATGAAGCAAGAGCATGAATTTAATTATAATTTATGGGATTTATGTAGAGTAATTATATTGATTATAATTGCAAGACAACTTATAAATATCCATATTGTATGCCTAAATCAATTAAAGCAAATAATAACTGAAGGTTATTATTTGTATGATTGGTTAAAGATATATGTAACTTCAGATATGTTGATATGGGGTATATTGTTTGCCATTATTGTTTATTTTGCTAAAAAACGAAAAATATTTTTTATTGGTTGTGTTTTAACAATAGGTGCATTATTTCCCATGATCCTATTATATTATATTCAACCTTATCAATTGTGGGATATGTTGTTGGGGTATAACTTTGTTCCCATAAATCAGTGAATACAAAAGTCCTGTCATAAAAAATGACGGGATTTTTTTGTGCCTATTTTATCGCCATATTTTTTTGTAACCGAAGAGCTTTGAAAAATTTCAAAGCTCTTTTTTTTATAGAAAGGAAAAATAAAATGAGTAAATCAATCGGAGGGGTATTAGTGCATTATCCCAATCAAGAAAATGTCGGTAATGTTAACAAGATAAATAATTATCTCACTTCACTGAACTTACCGTCATTAACAGATTATCAAGCCACATCAATTAATAATCCTATGACATTGGCTCAAGGGGTGCGTAATGCCAATCAAGCAGAATTTGCTGATTGGATATGCAAATTAAAAATCTGCAAACATTAATGCCGGATTTTGCAACAGCAATATTCCGCCGCTCTCACTAATGCTTTAGCCTCTCGCATCAACGCACAGACCGGAATAACCGATTCGTCAGTGCAACAGCAACCTAATCCTTGGGCTAATGTACAAAATAGTCTGAGTAAAGACGCTTATAATATTATGTATGGGGCTTCTCGTGCCTTAAATGGTTTAACTTATGGCGGATTAGATTATTTAGGAGGTAAATTAGGAATTGATACGCAAATGAATAATTATTTGCAAAATCAAACAGCCGAGGGATTGGGAAATGTTGTGCAAACTACCGGTAATTTGGCACAATACGGAGGCAATTTATTGCCTATACTACTTGGTGGGACAATAGCTGCCGGACCGATAAATATGGCATATAATGGTTATAAAATCGGCAAGGCTTATGATAGATTACAGCAAAACCCGTTTCAAGGTAATGGCAGCGATATTATTGCAAGAATGAAAAATCATCAAGGTCAACTGGAGATGCTGCAACGCGGTGAAGCTATTCCTGATAATATGGGCAATCCTATCGTGCATGGCAAAGCATTAGGACATGAAACCGGAACAGTACAAAATTATGATCTTAACTATGTTAAATTATTATATTTTTTAACCAACGAACTTTGGGATTTTACTCTTAAGCTCTCTTTGGGATATAAGAAAATCTCCTCACGTTGATGAGGAGATTTTCTTTAACAAGTTAACACACCTGGCGGCACAAATGACCGCGAGAGCAGATACGCCTAATCCGACATATACCATCCATATAGGATTCGCAAGGATAAAAGCTGTACCATAAATTCCCCAGCTAATCCCCATCACGATGCCGGTAAAAATCCATGATAACATGGAACATATCTTAAAGTTCATTTCGTAGCTTGCAAGCAGAGAGCATACAAAATTCACCATTTGGACTATTCCAACCACGAGGAAGTAAATCTCGTAGAAAGACACATTGGACAAGCAATGCTCTGTAGCATTGCCGCTACTCCACATCATGATGCAAGCTGTCAGGTAAAGCATCAAAGTAGCGACGCTCAACACCAAACTGCTGATAACTAATGTCTTTTTCATAGTTTTAGTATTTATTATTAATAATTTGTATTTAATTATCTGTATTGTCGTTTATAGTTTGCTTTTATTTAAAAAGCAAGTTTTTTTAGTTAAATTTCATTAATTCGAGCATTGATATAATCCAATTTTTCTTGAGATAATTTTTTATTGGCAATAATCTCGGCGAAAATTGATTTGATTTCGGGGGCATATTTGCGGCGTGATTTGGCGATAGCTACCAGATGATTGGCGGCGGCAGTAAAAATTTGAGTTTCTTCAGCCAAAAGTTGAGCGGCTAATTCCAAATAAGGCGGGGTGCGATCCGGCTTGATAGAGCGTTTAAGGCTTTTGATATAAGCTTCTCTTTGAATATCCGTCGCTTCTGCAAAAGACACTTTATCATCATTGAGCAGATGAGCAGAGGCCCCGAAAAAACGACGTTTGGTTTTAGCTACAATATTTTTGAGAGAATTTAATAAAGATGAAGAAACAGTTCTTTTTTTCATGATTGTTCGCCTTAAGAAAATATACCTTTACAACTAAAATATTAACCTTGACCAAAATGTCAATTGATTTTAGACTTTTACTAATATGTTATATTAACAAACGAGATAATAATGAGACTATATAAAAAAGAAAAACAAGGCAATTTGCGCAAAATAACCTTTTTGGGAAAAACTTTTACTTATACCAAAAAGGCAAGAGTGCCCCTGCATATCAACCGAGCTAAAGTCGAGAAAAAAATTGTAGCATTTGATGAAATCGGTATCAATACCGATAAAAGAGAACAAAAATTGATTGTGTCGCTGACTTCTTTTCCTCCCCGCATGAGTGATATTCATTATACTTTGTATTCATTACTTAATCAAAGCATTAAACCGGATGAGGTTATATTGTGGTTGGCAAAAGAACAATTTCCTAATCGGGAAGCAGATATACCGCAAAAAGTATTAGATTTGCAAAAAAACGGATTGACCATAAAATGGTGTGATGATTGGCGTTCTTATAAAAAACTGGTGCCGTCGTTATTGGAATATCCTGATGATATAATTGTTACGGCTGATGATGATGTTTTTTATCCCCAAAATTGGTTGAAAAAACTTTACCTGCAACATCAAAAATATCCGAAAAATATTATTTGTCATCGTTGTCATCGGGTTACTTGGGATAAAGATGGTAATATGCTTACTTACTCGAAATGGCCGCATAATGTTACCCGCCTTACTCCGAGCTTTGCTAATTTTGCCACCGGCGTAGGAGGAATATTATATCCACCACATATTATGCACAGGGATGTTACAAATGTTGAAAGATTTAAGATGTTGGCTCCTTATGCTGATGATATATGGTTTTGGGCGATGGAAGTTTTGGGTGGAGCTAAAGTTAAAACATTCTGGAACAGGATGCGTAAAATAAGATTGATAAATGCTGAACGAGAGATGCGTGAAAATTCCGAACAAATTTTGACGCAGATTAATATTGCACAAGGCGGTAATGATAAACAACTGAAAGCGGTATTGGATTATTATCCGCAGATATGGGAAAAACTCAGAAATGAATAAGAAAAAATTTTTATACGGTTTAAGCAGTGTGTTAGGCATGGCTTATATCGGTTTTTGTGCGGCTGTTTATTGGTTTCCTCGATATTTTTTCTATAATCCGAACGCGACAACCGCGGCTATGCCGACAATAGAAACCGATGGCTTTTCCGGAGAAAAAATAGAATATAAAGCGGCAGACGGAACCAAACTTTACGGGGCTTTAGTAAAACCGCAAGCCGGAAAAAAACTGATAGTTTTTTATCATGGAAATTCTTATAACATCGCTAAATTCTACTATAAATTGAAACCATTGGTTGATAAAGGTTACGGAGTGTTTATCGGCGAATATCGCGGATTTGGCGGAGTAAAGGGAAAAATAACTCAAGCAGGTTTAGAATTGGATGCCCTGGCAGCAATTGATAAATTGCATGATTTGGGGTATAAAAATCAACAAATAGTTTTATACGGCATGTCATTGGGAAGTTATACTTCATCTTATACGGCAACTCATGCCCAAGGCGGAGATTTTGCCGGTTTGATTTTGGAAGTGCCGTTTGACAGTTTGCTTAATGTGGTAAAGCAGCGAATTTGGCCATTGTTTCCGTTTAAGCTGATAATCAAAGATAAATATGACAATATTGCCAATATTAAAGATTTGACAATTCCTAAGCTGATTATGGCCGGAACAAAAGACAAGACCGTGCCGCCGCAACGTGCCGAGAGTTTGTTTGAAGTTGTGCCGGAACCGAAAAAATTTATTACTTATGAAGGAGCTGATCACTCCGAATTGTTTGATTATGAAAATTACCGCGATATACTAAAATGGTTGGCTAAATTAAAATGATTGATTTACACATACATTCAATATTTTCCGATGGCGAATTAACTCCGAGTGAATTAGTCGAGCAAGCACACAAAATCGGGTTGACGGCTATGGCTCTGACCGATCATGATGCCGTTAGCGGTTGTCCCGAATTACAACAAGCTGCTCAAAAATATCCGGACTTGTTGGCTATTAACGGTTGTGAGCTCAGGGTTGATCATGCGGCAAATATGGAAATTATTGCTTTGAATATTACTGATTTGCAACCTTATACAGAGCGACAAAAAATGTTACTCAAAAACAGAGAAGAAGTTAATTATCAACGGGTGGAGAAACTTAAGAAACTCGGTTATAAAATCACTTGGGATGATGTAATATATGATGATAACGGCAACAAAAGAAATGCCATCGGGCAACCGCATATTATCAATTTCTTGTTTGCCAGCGGACAAATTGATGATAGAGAAAATGCTTTTAAGCAATTGTTAGGCAAAGACGGAAAGGCTTATGTAAAACATCAAGCTCCCTCGCCGGAAGAAACTATTGATTTTATCCGTTCGACAGGAGCAGTATCGATTTTGGCGCATCCTTGTTTGATAAAACTAAAAGGAGCGGAACTTTTTAATGAAATTGCACGACTGAAAAAATGCGGACTGCAGGGAATTGAGGTGCAACATTCCGATATGAGTATTGAAGAGATGAAAGAATATAATCAAATTGCCGATAGTTTGGGTTTGCTCAAAAGCGGAGGTTCGGATTATCACGGGCAATTTATTCATCCCGAAGCTAAATTGGGAATTGGCAAAGGTCAGGTTAATTTGCCGCATGAGTATATTGAAAAGATTATAGCGGCATCAAATTGCGAAAAGTAAGCATGAATAAATCAGAAATATCTAAAATCAAGATAAAAAAAATCCCCTTAAGCCACTGAGTTTAAGGGGATTTGTAATTTGACAAGCTGTGAAATTATTCTTTGGCCTTGGGGTCTTCCAATAATTTCAAACTTCCGGCAACAGTTTTTTCGCGCTCGGTTTTCAGCTCAAAGCTGACCTTTGCATTTTCAAACAAAGTGTGTAATCCGGCCTCCTTAACCGCGGTAATGTGAACAAACACATCATTTCCGCCCTCATCGGGAGTAATAAAACCATAACCTTTTTTCTTGTTAAACCATTTTACAGTTCCTGTTGCCATTTTAAGTATCCTTTTATCTAAAAAACAGGTTGATATCGGGGCTGTCTTTTTTTTTTAAGTGCCTCGTGATTTACATCACGATTGTTATGTTAGAGCTTTTTTTTATAATTTTCAAGTGCTTTTTTTTGCAGCTTGGGTATGAATAAAAAAAGCGGCTTTAAGCCGCTTTTTAGAGTTATCTGCTTTTTCTTGCTTCTTTGCGAAGTTTAATCTCGTCTTGATGTTCCTTTGAGAGATCTTTTATTCGTTTTTTCTTTTCTTCGCGCATATCTTGTTTATCGGGGCCTTTTTTATTTTTCTTAAAAGCATCCGGTTTTCTTTCTGCCAATTTGTCACGCGCATTTCTTAATTTCTTTTCTATCTCTTCATAATAATCTATTTACCTATTCAATGCGAATTCCGATGTGTCTTCTCTGTTGGGTGTTTCACGTTGTTTTATTGTATTTTCAAGTTTTTTCTTAAGATGTTTTGTCGAACCTGAATAATAATCATGTCCAAACATTCCGTCCGCGTAATCTTGTGTTATATACATGTTGTGATGTTCATCCTGAACATAATACTTAACATATCGTTCCTCTTTTTCATCGTAAGGCTCACCGTGATTTAGTTCTCCAGGGTAAACCAGCTCTGTCTTTTTATTGTTATTAAGCATGTCTTCCATAGTTATGTACATCTGTCCGTTTTTGAACTCAGATTGCGTTAGTTTACCTATCTTTAATTGATCATATACTTTGCACTCATTAGGATAAAAAGTTGAACATTGCAACTCCCCATTAACATAAACCTTACAATCATCAACTTTAACTATTGATTCTGGCTCATATTTTTTATTGCGAATTTCTCTCGGTACTATAAACTCGATAAATTTTTTATCATTACTTTGTAAGATCCATATACTATTATTATCGGACTCCATAAGTAATTTTCCTTCAAATTTGCTTATTTTATCCTTTTTTTTTACTTTTACCCTAGTATATCTCCTTCTATAAATTAATGTATTATTTTTATTCTACCACCCATAGACAAAAGTCAAGTATTTTTGACAATATGAAGCAAAATTTCTTGACGTAATAAATTATGGTGTTATAGTGCACGAACACTTGCCCTCAATGGGGAGGACGGGTTTTTCATTACGTTGTGAAAGAAAGGAATAAACAAAATGACTATTAAAACTATCCGCAAAGACAATTATCCCGAGTGGTATCAGGCAGTGGTGGCAGCGGCAGATATGGCCGAAAATTCCGCTTCGCCGGGATGTATGGTTATCAAACCTTGGGGCTATGGTATTTGGGAGCGTATCAGAGATGAATTTGATGGGCAAATCAAGGCTCTTGACCATGAAAACTGCTATTTTCCGATGTTTATTCCATTGTCGTTTTTTCAAAAAGAAGCTGACCATGTTGAAGGTTTTGCCAAAGAGATGGCGGTGGTTACGCACTCTCGATTGGAAACCAAAGACGGACATCTTACTCCGGCCTCGCCTTTGGATGAGCCTTTAATCGTGCGCCCGACTTCCGAGACAATTATTGCCGATTCATTTTCCAAATGGGTAAAATCTTATCGTGATTTGCCGGTTTTGATTAATCAATGGGCAAATGTGGTGCGTTGGGAGATGCGCCCTCGCCTGTTTTTACGTACGCGTGAATTTTTATGGCAAGAGGGGCATACAGCTCATTCCACTCACGAAGAAGCCGAATCTGAAACCAAAACCATGTTGGAAGAATATCGCAAACTTTGTGAAGATACTTTAGCGATGCCGGTGATTTGCGGACGCAAACCGGAATATGACAAATTTCCCGGAGCGGTTGATACTTATTGTGTTGAAGCAATGATGCAAGACGGCAAGGCTTTACAAGCCGGAACTTCGCATTATTTGGGGCAGAATTTTGCCAAGTCGGCGAACATTACTTTTATTAACAAAAATAATCAGCCGGAATTTGCTTATACTACCTCCTGGGGAGTTTCGACACGTCTCATTGGCGGGTTGATTATGACGCATGCCGATGATGAGGGTATGGTTACTCCGCCGAAGATTGCACCTTATCAAATTGTGATGGTGCCGGTAATTAAAAATGAAGCCGACACTGATACAGTGATGAATTATATCAATGAATTGCGGAGCGAACTCAATAAAGCAATGCCGTTTGGAGAGAAAATTCGGATTAAACTGGATAAGCGCGACAAGTCGAGCGTGGATAAATTCTGGGAGTGGACCCGCAAAGGAGCACCGATTATTTTGGAAATCGGCAAACGTGATGTTGAAGCAAACAACGTGATGATGAAACGCCGAATTTATATTAACACCCCCGAAGGTAAAACGATTGTCAGCAAAGACGATTTAATTGCAAATACGGTAGGATATTTGGAAGATATTCAGGCTGAGATGTTATCTCGGGCCAAGGCTCGTTTACAAGCCAATATTCGCACCGATATCAAAACTCCGGAAGATTTCAGAGCTTATTTTGCCAACCAAAGTGAATGGATTGAGGACGGCAAACAAGGTAAAGTGGCTTTTGTGCGCGGCAAATGGTCGGGTGATGAAAACAGTGATGCTCTGTTAAAAGAGTTAAAAATTACCATTCGTTGTTTGCCGTTTGATCAATCCGGCACGCAAGGTGTTTGTTTGTTGACCGGAAAACCGGCAACAATTGATGTAATTTATGCTAAGTGCTATTAATTGCCCGAAAGGCGATGACGTAATTTAGCGATAGTTTCGGCGGAAGCACGAATAGTAAATTTGAGGCTTTCGCCGATATTTTGTTCGGACAATACTTCACAATGAGAATGTATCCAAGCCAAATTTTTGCCATCTGCGGCAGGTGCGGTAACTGTTATGGTTTGGTGAGTGCGGCTTAAAGAATTATCAATCTTTTGCAACAAAACTTGTTTACCCTCTCCGGTTAGGGCTGACAAGGCAATTTGATTAGCCGATAAACGGGCAAGCAGTTTATTTTTGTGTTCCGTATCTAACAAATCGATTTTATTAAGCACTTCGAGATATTTTTCCGAAGCGGTAATATTATCCAAGCCTATACCGACAAGCACTTTGATAACGTCTTGTTTTTGTTGAGCTGAATTTTCAAAAGCGGCATCACAGATGTGAATTATTAAATCAGCTTGCAAAACTTCTTCCAAAGTCGCACGAAAAGCCATTATCAATTCATGAGGCAAATCAGAGATAAAACCGACAGTATCAGACAAGATTATCTCACGACCGGAGGGGAGTTTTATTTTGCTCATGGAAGTATCAAGAGTGGCAAACAACATATCTTGAGCTAAAACATTTTCGGACGTCAGCAAATTAAACAAAGTCGATTTTCCGGCATTGGTATAACCGACGAAAGCCACTATCGGATAAGGCACCCGACTGCGTGCCTGACGTTGAATGGAGCGAGTTAGTTTGACCTTTTCCAATTCTTTTTTGAGAGCAATTATTTTATTATCGATAATGCGACGATCAAGCTCAATTTGTTTTTCACCGGGACCTCCTAAAAAACCACCGCCGCCGCGCTGCCTTTCAAGGTGAGTCCAACTGCGCACCAAACGACTGCGCTGATAAGTGAGATGCGCCAGTTCAACCTGCAACTTTCCTTCTTTGGTTTGGGCGCGTTCGCCGAATATTTCCAATATCAGAGCAGTGCGGTCAATAACTTTTACATTTAGCTTTTCTTCCAGATTACGCTGCTGAATCGGAGACAGTGAAGTGTCAAAGATTACCAAATCAATCGTTTGGGCGGTAATAATCTTTCGCAAATCCTCGATGACACCCTGCCCGATTAAAGTTCCGGCTTTAGGTGTTTTTATTTTAATTATATTTTGATAAACGACATCTAAATTGATAGCACGAGCCAAACCGCAAGCTTCATCTAAACGGGCTTGCGGAGGTAAAGACAAATCAACTCCGTAGATATCCGGAAATATTACGGCTACTGTAGTGAGTTCCGGATTATTAAACTCGAATTTTTCCAAAGGCACAGATTAAAGCTCTACCGCATCACCGGGCATAATGGTAGAAACGGCATGTTTATAAACTAACTGAGTATGTCCGTCACGGCGCAATAACAAAGAGTTGGCATCAAACCAAGTGATAATGCCTTGCAACTTTACACCATTGACCAAGAATACCGTAACAGCAACTTCGCCGTCTTTTAATTTACCCAAAAAATCATTTTCAACTGTTTTATCCGTTTCCATGGATTTACTCCTTTTATTTTTTATTGTTGTGTTATTTTAATAATAATTTTTTGATAAAGTCAAAGACTTTTAACAAAAAATATCTTCGGCTTGTTTAACCTTGGAAGAATCAACGTAAACCAAAAGCTTATCACCGATTTCAAATTTGAAATTAAGATCAGGATAAATTAATTCTTCTCCTCTTAATACGGCAATAACCCGACAAGATTTAGGCAACCCCAGTTCACCGTTCTTTTTAGCAACGCAAGAATTTTCATCACTTATAATAATTTCCCAAATTTCACCCTGACCGCGTGATACCGAATAAGCACTGGCAATATTAGAATTACGTATCTCCCTTAATAATTTTGATATGGCAATGGCGCTACGATCAACAATAGTGTTGCCGACAATGTTAAACATAAGATTATTATAGGAAGGAGTGTTAATAAGCGAAACAGTTGTTCCTACCCCATCTTTAGAAGCTATCAGTGAGGCTAATAAATTGTCTTTATCATTTTCGGTTACGGCAATGGCAGCGTCCGCTTGAGTAATATCGGCTTCGGAAAGAATAACATCGCTCATCATTTCACCATTGATAACCACAACACGATTGAAACGCCGGGCTAGTTCACGAGCTTGGTTAATATCTTCTTCAATCAGGCGGGCCGAAGTTATAACATCACTGTTTTCAATGCGAGAGCAAATATATTGAGCAATTGCCCCTCCCCCGAATATAACCAACCGTTCGTTAGTATTTTTCTCTAAACCGAAACCGCTGATAACCGAGTATATATCATTGCATTTTACCAATAAATTTATTTCATCACCTGCTTCAATAGTGTCATACATACTGGGAATAAAACCGGTATTATTACGAACGATGTTAATGAACCCGACATCATTATCATCAAACTGACGAATAATATTATTTATGGGAGTTTCGGGAAAAGGATTTTCACTGCCGATATTGATAGTCAGGATACAATATTGCCCATTTAATACCGGAAGAATTCCAGAACTGCCGGGATATTGCAAAATTCTTAAAATGTGTTCGGCAATATCAATATCCGGAGAGATAAGTAAATCAATCGGCAAATGGTTATCATTATAGAGCATTCCCCATAACGGATCGAGAAAAGTATCACTTTTAACTCCGGCAATTTTTTTGCGAACATTAAACAAACTGTATGCCAATTGGCAAACAATCATATTTACTTCGTCGCTTTCGGTAACAGCCAATATTATATCACAATCTTTGGCGCCGGCACGCTCTAAAATATCCGGATGTGAAGGGACACCCAAAATTGGCAACACATCAAATTCCTGCGCTAATTCATCCAATCTGCGTTGATTGTCATCAATAACAATGATGTCACTTGAGCCTTTGGTTAAATAACTGACAATACTTTTACCGATTGATCCTGCTCCACAAACGATTATTTTCATTGTTCCTCCTGATTATCAAAAAATTCATCTATTAAATTATATGCCTGTTTTATATCATTTATCAATACAAAATTTGAACGAAATTCGCAAGCATTGCGCATACCTTTACAATACCAGCAAACATATTTTCGAGCCAAAGATAGGGCCGTGCGTTCTCCATAATACTCTTTGAGCCCATCTATATGGCGCAATAACACCTCTTTTATTTGAGGTATATTTAAATTTTCGGGGATAGTCCCTTTAGTCAAAAAATTATGAACTTGAGCAATCAACCACGGACGCCCTAAAGAAGCCCGACCTATCATTACTCCATCAACTGACGTTTGTTTAATCATTTCTTCAGCCTTGATGCAAGAATCAATATCTCCGTTACCAATAACCGGAATATTTACGGCTTGCTTGACTTCAGCAATAATGTTCCAATCAGCAATACCGGAATACATATCCGAACGAGTGCGCCCATGAACGGTAATATAATCAGTGCCGCAATCTTCACACATTTTTGCAAATTCCACCGCATTAACGTGTTGGTGATCCCATCCTTTGCGAAATTTGACACTTAAAGGAAGTGATGTTGCTGCGCGGGCTGCCCTTATAATTGCGGCCGCACGCTTGATATCCTGCATGAGATAGGAACCACTATGATTATTGACAATTTTTTTGACCGGACAGCCCATGTTAATATCAATTCCGGCTGCCCCTAAATCTTCAACTAATTTAATTGCCTCGGCAAAAAGCTCCGGCTCACCGCCAACAAGCTGAACGCTAACCGGATAATCTTCATCACGAACATCGGCAATACGATAAGTTTTGGCATTTTTACGATTGAGGGCATTAACCGCTACCATTTCGGTGGTAATGTTACCGGCACCGAAAGAATGAGTCAGCCGGCGCAACGGCTTATCGGTAATTCCGGCCATCGGACTTAAAAATACTTTACTGTCAAAATGCAATGCCGTCATTTACACCTAATTTAATTTGTTGAGTGCTTTGCTCAAAACATAATACAAACGCCCTAAATCCGATCCGGAAATTACGGCCATTAAAGCAGCAGCATGCTCATGGTCTTTAGATTTTTCAACCAAGGATTCAAACTCATTCATATACTTGATTACCAATGAGCGCAACTCATCGTTCTTTTCAAACTCTTTACGCATTGCTGCTATTTGAGAGTTAGACATATTCTTAACCAAGGTGCGAATAAAGATTTGCGTATCACCATTATAAAATCTCTTCCATAAATCGTCCTCACCTTTGGGATTGAGCAAGCGATTAATGTCAACAGATATATTTTCTAATATTTTCATTATCTTGGTTGCGTCTTTAATAAAGGTGTCAACTTTGATATTCTGATAAGAAGAATTTAATCCTTGTATAGCTTTCTCGGCTTTATTGGTGCTGTCGGAAAGCACTTTCAACTGGTTAGATAAATTATCGTTGAATAATGAACTCTCTTTGATAAGGTTCTGTCCGTGTTCCTCAAAACTTTTGCCGGCCGAAACCAACTCACTCAAGCTGGAATTTACTTTATCGGCAGTGGAATCAGCCAGGGCAGATAAAGCCTGAGACTGTTTGACAAACACTTCACCTGAAGCTAATATGTTATTAGATATACGCTCGGCATTGGCAGCTATTTCATTAACCGAGGCACGTAATTTATCACCGGATTTTTCCAAATGGGTAGCACTGAGTTTGGCCGCATCATCCATTTCATTACCCAATTGTTTGAGTTTAACTCCTAAGTCTTTTACTTTTTCATAAGCATCATTGGCTCGATTGGCTAACTGCATTGAAGTATCATTGAGAATGGTATTAAAGCAATCAACCAATTTTTTAGTATCATCGGAAATTTTTACCATTTTATCGCTTTGAGTAGAGATTAAGGAATTGATTTCCATAACTCCGGTAGAAGTTTCGGCGGTAACGGTATTAAATCCGGATAGGTATTTTTCATATTCTCCGAAAACTCCGCCAATGTTTTTAACCGACTGATGAATAGTGCTGTCCAAATCTTCTCCGCATTGTGATAAACGCAGATTAACCTGATCAATACTTTTAACCGAATCTTTGGAAGCTTTGTTAATGGCATCACAAGCTTTTAGCAAGCGGTCTCCCAAAACATCAAACTCATAAGACAATTTATTGGTTACATCAAAAATTTCTCCGGTGTTGTTTTTGAAATCATTGTTAATAGCTTGCATTTTTCCGGAAACTTCAACCGTGGCATCAGTAAGATATTTGTATTGCTGAGCCATAGCTGCCTCACCCAGACGAGCTTGGGTAATAACCGCATTAACAACTTCGGAAATGCCGTTACGCTGTTTTTCAAACAAATCAACAATACTTTCACTCTGGTTATGCACTTTAGCATAAACTGTTTCCATATATTTGTTTTGCTCGTTAATTTTTTGCCAAGTTTGATTACCTTCTTTAACCAAGTCCTGTTGCATAGATTTTAATTTTGATGAAGATATATTCATATTGTCGACTGAAGAAGCAACGTTATCATTGATATCTTTAACTTTGGCAGCAAAATGATCCATTTTTTCCTGAACCGAATCATTAATTCCGTTTAATTTAGCAATAGCTTCGTCAACTGTTTGAGCGGTGTGTTTATGTTGATCGTCAAAAGCTCTTCCGATTTCCGATAATTTTTGAACGGATTTTTGTAAGTTAGCAACCACAATATCGGCCTTATTACTGGTATCTTCTTCCAACATAACCATTTTTGCATAAATTTTATCGGCATCAGAACTGATTTCATTCATTTGTTTTTTAATGACTTCAGCCATTTTATTATTGTTATCGGTCATTTTATTGCTATAAGCATAAAAATCCGCCTCCTGCTGACGGAAAGTAATATTAAGATCCGCAACTTTATTATCAATAGTTCCGGAAACATTATCAATATATTCGGCAGCATTTTTAGAAACGGTATTGATATTTTCGGCCTGAAGATTAAAATCTGCCACCGCATCACTGATAACTTTGACAACGGAAGCACTGGTATCATCCAAAGTCTGAGCACTGCCAGTAAGTGCTTTGCTGATGTTGGTTGAACGCTCGTCAACTTTTTTACTTAATCCGTCAATATTTTGTAATTGCTTGCTTAAAACATTCTCAAATTGAGTTACTTTTGTAATGGTTTTGTTAACCGAAGTATCAAATTGAGTTGATTGCTCACTCAAGTTATCATTAATCATACGACTTTTATCAATTGCATCATTACAATAAGACAACATTTTTTGGATATTATTTTTCAGATTTTCCGAAGTTGTTTGAGCAGAATTTTCCAAATTTTCGGAACTGACTGCCAACTCGTCAATCTGACGGCGCAATTCATCTTTGATAAACTCAACTTTAGACGCGGTATCGGCAATATATTTTTGTTGTTGAAGCAAGGAGGCCTCACTGATCTGACTTTGAGTAACCACAACCGCAGAGGCATCGGTAAGTCCGGTGGTATGTTTTTGCAACATACCGGCGATTTGATTGAGGTTTTCAACAGATTGTGCAGTCTGCACCAATAAATTTTCGGTTGATGAATTGATATCATGATCAACATCATGTAATTGCTCTAAACCGGTGCTCATGGTCTTTTGTAAATCTTTATAACGATTATTGATAACGTCGGTTATATCTATAATCTTGTCACTCATGGTTTGGAAGTCACCGGTTTTTTCGCTTAAACGATCAATGTAAGTATTTATATCGTCATTAGCAACCGCAACTTTTTCACCCAATAACAAAACATTTTTAGATAATGTGCTTTCAACATCCTGCATAGCTGCAATACTTTTATCGGCAACTCCGCTCAGGTTTGCAACTCTCATTGATACGCCATCTTCCAAATTAGAGCATCTTACCATGAGTTTTTCTAATTCTTGATTAATTAACTCACTGTGAGAATTAAATTTCTTGCTAACCAATTCGGCACGATCATCAATTGTCTTAACCATATTAGTTATTGTGCTGTTTTGTTTGGCTACGGCATCTTCCAATTTGCCGATTTGGGTATCAAACATACCCTCAACTCCGCGTAACTCGTTTTTTACACCTTTACTAAAATCCTCGATACCAACTAAGGCAGTTTTAGCCAAATTACCGCTTTGAGTTTTAACTTCATTGACAATGGAACTCATTGCTTCACTGATTTGAGCATAATGTTTTTGCAAAGTATTTTGCATATCAACAATTTCACCGGAAACCTGATCTTTAAGATTTTCACAATTTTCAAAAGCTTTTTCGGATACTTGCCCCAACAGTTCAACCTGACTATTTAAAACATTTTGAGTATCGGTGAAATTTTTAACCGTCATCTGATTAAAATTATTCAACTCGGCATTAGATTTATTCATTTCAAAAACAGCTTTCTCGGCAGTTTGGCGTAATTCATCAACCATAGCCTTAACACTTTGCAAAGACGGGGCAATTTGTGAAAGCAGATTGCTTAAAGCCGAACCTATTTGTTCGCTGTCTTCAATAAATTTTTGATTTATCTCCGATAAATTACTACTGGAATTTTGAGCTTGACCGACGATATTTTCAAAATTTGACATCAAGAATTTGACGCCTTCACTCAATTCTACAATGGTATGGGAGGAATAACCATCTAATTTACCTACTAATTTAGCAAAGTCATCAACATTTTCTTTGATTGCATCTTTGATATGGGAAGTTTGTTCATGGGCTAATTTAGAAACTTGTTGTAATTCAACTACTTGAGAACGAATAGCATCGGCCATGGCTTTAGCTGTTTGAGGAGCTCCTTCTTCAGGATAAACCAATTGATTCATATAGGCTCGTAAAAATTTAGCTTCCTTTTTAAAAGATGTGCCGCGATCAATATAAGCCATAGCCACCCAAAAAACCACCAACGGCAATGTAATTCCGGCCATAAAACCGCCAAATTCATCCGGCATCATCAAAAAAAGATTCGACCAACCGAAAAATTGAGTAATGTATATGATAACCAAGGCAAACCATACCGCACTTACCCCCAAAATCATTTTGTGTAAGTTATTACTTAACCAAGAAGTTTCTTCTTCCGGTTCTTCAACATGAGTTGCTTGTTCCTGCATAAACTGCGGTAAAACCATCACTTTGTCATTAGAATTAGCTGAATCTTGTGACATTTATTTTCCCCAAAACATAAAATTCCCCTTTTGCAACGTTTTCCCAAAGTTGCGTGGCTATTATAGAACTTATTTTTTTAAATTGGAAACAGATTGAAAACGATAACGCTACTTATCCACAATCTTTATTGTTTTTTGCACATAAAACGTAATTTAATTTTTCCAAAGCAAGCTGTTGCATTTGTTCTTTGCTCATATTTAACGGAGCAATCGTTACCGCCTCGGTCATTGTGGCTGAATCTATAGCTGTAACCCTTATTGCATTACCTTGTTTAACAAATTCAAACAAAATTTCACTCATTATTGCAAAAATTTACCAGATTTAGGAAAGCCGAAAGGAGCCAATTTACCGATTTGAGCACGATGCCCAAGCCAATTAAGCAAATCGGTTTCATTGGCAATTCCGCCGGATCGATTAAAACGAAATCCGTCTTTTTCATTGAAAATTTGGATATCGCAAAGCCCCCCGTCTTTGTATTTTTGCAAACAAACTCCGCGACCGCGAGCAATAGTCGGAACTTCCTCAATTTTACAAATCAGAATTTTGCGATTATCGCCGATAAATGCAACCATGTCACCGCAAACACGACGGCAAAAAGCCGCATGTTCACCTGATGCAACATTCATAATGCGGCGGCCTTGACGTGTTTGGGTAATGATATGATTATCATCAACAATAAAACCATAACCGACATTGGAAGCTATCAAATAACTACTCTTGGCAACATAAACAAACATATCTACTATCTGCTCATTCACACCGACATCAACCATCAGTCGTAAGGGCTGACCGAAACCACGACCGGTGGGAATATCGCAAGCATTGATATTAAAAAACTTGCCGGAAGTATCAAACAATACTATTTTATCGGTAGTTTGAGCATGAATAGCCAATAACAAATCATCATCGTCTTTAAATTTGAAAGTTTCATCCAAAGGCAGATAACCTTTCATGGCTCTGATCCAACCTTTTTGCGAAAGAATTATGGTTAAAGGCTCTTTTTCAACTCGTGCTTCGATTGAAATATCAATATCTTCGGGATTTATTTCGGTAAATTCGGTGCGACGTGCTCCCTGTTTGGTCTTTTTACCAAACTTTTCTTTGATCGATTTTATTTCTGCGGCAATTTTGCGCCAACGTAAATCTTCACTTGATAATAAATCAGTCAAATCAGCTTTTTCGGCTGTTAAATCTTCAAATTCGGTTTTAATTTCAGCTTCATCCAATTTACGTAAATTACGCAATTTCATATTGAGAATGGATTCTGCTTGAACATCACTCAGGTTAAACTGTTTAATCAAGCGGTCTTTGGGATCATCTTCTTCACGGATGATACGAATAATCTCGTCAAGATTGAGATAAGCTATCAAATAACCGGATAAAATCTCCAATCGTGCAACAATTTTTTGTAAGCGATAATCGGTGCGACGCTCAAGAACTTTAAGACGATGATTGAGATATTCACGACAAACCTCGGCAATACTCATAACCCGAGGAACTCCATCGGAATCGAGAACATTCATATTCATATTGAACTTGGATTCCAATTCGGTTTCTTTAAATAAAATCTCCATTAATACAGCGGCATCAACGTTGCGACTTTTAGGTTCCAAAACAATACGAATATCTTGGGCCGATTCATCACGGACATCATTCAATAACGGGATTTTTTTATCCAGAACCAATTGGGCGATGCGCTCAATCAACTTTGATTTAACCACCTGATAAGGAATTTCCGTTACCACAATCTGATATTGGCCTTGCCCCAAATCCTCTTTATGCCATTTAGAACGCACACGGAAATTGCCTTTACCGGATGTATAGATATCAACAATGGATGAGAATTTATCAATAATGATACCGCCTGTTGGAAAATCGGGACCTTTGAGTTTACCAACCAAAGCTTCTATGGAAGCATCTGGTTTATCTATCATTAAAAGCAAGGTATCACAAACTTCGGCCAAATTATGCGGCGGAATATTGGTGGCCATACCAACGGCTATACCATTGGAGCCGTTACACAACAAATTAGGCACTGCCGCCGGCATTACAACCGGTTCTTGTTCTTCACCGTCATAAGTATCTACAAAGTCAACCGCATTTTCGCTCAAACCATCCATCAAAGCGACGGCAAATTCGGTCATCCTAGCTTCTGTATAACGCATGGCTGCCGGAGAATCTCCGTCGATATTACCGAAGTTTCCCTGTCCGTCTACCAACGGATAACGCACCGAAAAATCCTGCGCCAAACGGCACATGGCTCCATAAACCGAAGAATCGCCGTGAGGATGATATTTACCGATAACATCACCGACAACGCGGGCACATTTCTTAAAACCTGATTTGGGATCAAGGTGCAACTGCCGCATAGCATAAAGCAGACGACGATGCACCGGCTTTAAGCCATCACGAACATCAGGAAGAGACCGAGACACAATGGTTGACATCGCATAAGATAAATAACGCGAACTGAGTTCTTCTTTAAGATAGACGTCTTTAATTTTTTCTTCTGTTTCCGCCATGAATATTTCCATCAGATTTTATAAATTTTTGCTCAAACTAACACGGCAATTCGGAAATTTCAAGTTATGAATTGCAAAAAAGTTTTTATTGAGGAAAAATTCGGTCATTTGCAATAAATTACGCATTTCATCAAGTGTGGGAGCGTGATTATTATCTTTAATAAAATTAGGAAATTTGAATAACTTATCTTGATAAGCTAAACCAACACTGTAAGAAACAGCACAAGCACTTTTGGGAGAAACAAAAGCTAAATCGGAAGTTGTGCCGCTAACTACACATTTGCTCAAATCCAAACCTACCCCTAAAAATTCCAATAAATAAAATTCAAAGAAACAATAATTAGTTAACCAATTTTCTTCATCTATAAGATTAATAAAATCAGAAGCAAAATCATATAATTTATCAACCGGCTGTAATTCGGGCAGGCAAATATTACACAACGAACAAAATGAATTTAAAACTTCTAATTTAGTCGCTGATGACATAAAATTGACGGCATAAGGTTTGATCATTTCGATACGAAACGACAACATATTATCGTCAACTCGTGACCACGCGTCAACTTTTATCAGGTTGCCGTTTTGTAATACCGCCAGATTTTTTTTGGTAAAACCTGATTTCAAATAACCGCAAATTTTACCATGCTCACGACTTAATATGGTGAGGATAGCCGAATTTTCGCCATGACGACGAACTCCGATAATATATCCTTCGTCAACAAATTTCATTTTAGAAATAGTCGTTAATTTTGGCTTTGGTTAAAGCATCATATTCTTTTAAGTAAGCCAAAATCGATTTCATATTTGCCAAAGCTACGGTATTAGGACCATCGGAGAGAGCTTTGTCAGGATTTTCGTGAGTTTCCATAAATAAACCACCAACCCCGGCTGCAATAGCCGCACGAGCCAAAATCGGAGCCATTTCTCGGTTGCCGCCGGTAGCTGTGCCGAGACCGCCGGGTTTTTGCACCGAGTGAGTAGCATCAAATATCACCGGACAACCGGTTGTTTTGGCCATAGTGGCAAAGCCGGTCATATCAACAATTAAAGTATGATAGCCAAAAGATGTGCCGCGTTCGGTTAAGCAAACCTTATCATTTCCGGAATCAAGGCATTTTTGAACGGCATTTTTCATATCTTCGGGAGCTAAAAACTGACCTTTTTTGATATTAATAACCTTTCCGGTTTTGGCGGCGGCCACCACTAAATCGGTTTGACGGCATAAAAAAGCCGGAATTTGCAACATATCAACGTGTTTGGCGACTTCAGCACACTGCCATACTTCGTGAATATCGGTAACTATCGGCAATGTAGGATAAAGTTTTTTAATTTCATCAAAAGTTTCCATCCCCTTTTCAAGCCCGACACCACGCGCACCGTTGATTGACGAACGATTGGCTTTATCAAACGAGGCTTTGAAAACATAAGGAATATCAAGCTGCCTGGTTATCTCGACCATGCTAGAGCAAATATCAACGGCGTGTTGCTTGCTTTCAATTTGGCAAGGTCCGCAAAGCAACGAAAAAGGTAAAAGATTGCTGATTTTAACATTACCCAAAGTAATTGTTTTTTGTTCCATGTCCGTAATCCTTTTAATGTTATAATTATGTGAGCAGTTTAACAAAATTAACTCTAACCGCAAGGATAAAAACAATTTGGTTGACAAGAAAAACTTTTGTGTAAGAATAACAATGTTTTATTTTTTTATTAAGGAGCAAAGTTATGGAATTAAAGGGTTCAAAAACCGAAAAAAATTTGATGGAAGCTTTTGCCGGCGAGTCTCAAGCCCGCAATAAATATACTTATTATGCTTCAAAAGCCAAAAAGGAAGGATATAACATCATTGCTGCCAAATTTGAAGAAACCGCCAATAATGAAAAAGAGCATGCCAAGATTTGGTTCAAACTGTTGCATGACGGAGCGGTTCCCTCAACGATTGACAACCTTAAAGATGCCGCAGGCGGTGAAAATTTTGAATGGACCAATATGTATGCCCGCATGGCCAAAGAAGCAAAAGAGGAAGGATTCGACCGCATTGCCGAGTTGTTTGAGATGGTTGGCAAAATTGAAAAAGGTCATGAAGAACGTTATCAAGCATTGTTAAAATCATTGGTTGAGGGCAATATTTTCAAACGTCCGACCAAAGTTATTTGGGAATGTGCCAACTGCGGTGCAAGAGTTGAATCTCCACTTGCTCCGGAAAAATGTCCGGTTTGCGATCACCCGCAAGCATATTTCTTTGAATTGCAAGAACAGTTTTAAGTTAAATTGCTTAGTAAAAGCTCCGCATAATTAAGCGGAGCTTTTTTTATTGACGACTTGTATGTTATTCGCAGTTTTAGCGGAGGATATTCAGCCGTCCTCACGTTTAATCGGCGCAAAGATATGTATCCTTTGGATTGGTATGGACCAAAGGTTCGCCGATATATGTGCCCCGAGAACTACCTGCGACCATACCAGGATGATAGGATTGAAGTGGGGACATATCTGATTGAAAAGACGGAAGATATTTGGCGCGAAGAACTATCCATGGGACTACGGGTTTCTTGGTTCCTTCTTACACTGCTGATTGCGGTGATGAAGAATTGCCCGTGAAACTCCGCCGGTATATTTATCCGGACAAGAAAAAATATGTTTTCCGCGATTGATATCTCGAGATTATCTAGAATTAACATTACAAAAAGCCAATTTTGCTTGTGAAGGATTGGCTTTTTTTGTTTGACATTCGGTTGGAATATTATATCATGGGATAGTTGTTTAATTATTAACTAATATTATAATTATGAATAAAAATATAATAATAAAAAAAGTTGCACAATTCATTTGCAGACATGGTATCTCGATAGAAGATATTATGAGAGCATTGAAACAAGAACCTCCCGAAGTGCAATTTGATTTGGCCATTGAACAAGATGGAAAAATTAAAAGAGTTTCTTTCTCGGAAGAAAATCAAAAGCTTAAGGTTGTAGGTATTTATCCGTTTAAGAATGATGATCGCTATTTAGAGCTACATGAGCATGGCCCATTGAAGTTGAACAAACGGGATAGAAAATTTATTCCGACAACGGAAGATTTTCGCCGTTTTAACTCAATATTTAATGAGTTAAATAAAGCTCTTAAAAAACTGAATGGTCATACACTTAATGGCGAGTATCATGCCGCCATGAAATTCGGCTCTGTTATCAGGTTCTACCCTGAATGTTATGTCAATATGAGAGGTGAAAAGTCGCTCATGTTCGGCTACTCTTATGATGTTAAGGGGAAGGCGCTGGTACGTTATTATCTTAAGTAACGCTCTACAAATGGTTCTTTAGAAAACTAAAGAACCATTTGTATTGTCAAAAACAGATAAGAGCTATAGTTTACCCTCAAAAGCATCAAGGTAGATTTGACGAATATCATCCATCAACGGATAACTGGGATTAGCTCCGGTGCATTGATCGTCAAAAGCATTCTCAACCAACCAATCAAGCTTATAAGCGAAATCTTTTTTACTGATACCATAGGCTTTGATTGAAGACGGTATTTCAATATCTTTTTTCAATTCCTCGATTGCAGCGATTAAAGATTTGGTTTTCTCACGGTCATTACGTCCTTTTAACCCCAAATTGTCAGCTATCTGCCCATAACGTTTTTGAGCTTCGGGGGTGCGATATTGCGGAAAAATGGTTTGTTTATGCTTAGTTTCATCAGCATTGTATTTAATCACCTGTGAGATGAGTAAAGCATTAGCTATGCCGTGCGGAATATTAAATGCGGCACCCAATTTGTGAGCCATGGAATGACAAAGCCCTAAAAACGAATTGGCAAAGGCCATACCGGCAATTGTAGCGGCATGGTGCATTTTTTCGCGAGCAATCGGATCATCAGCCCCGTTATGATAGGCACGCGGCAAATAACGAAATACCTGTTTGGCGGCTTCCAAGGCTGTGGAATTGGTGAAATTGGTGGCCATCACCGAAACATAAGCCTCAATAGCATGAACCAAAGCGTCTATTCCGCCGGCGGCAGTCAAGCCTTTAGGCATATTATCAACAAAATCAGCATCAACAATTGCCATATACGGAGTTAAAGCATAATCAGCCAAAGCATATTTAACACCTGATGTATCATCGGTAATTACAGCAAAAGGAGTAACCTCGGAGCCGGTACCGGAAGTGGTAGGAATTGCCACCATAACAGATTTGTGATAATCAGGAATTGAGCAAATGCGTTTACGAATATCCATAAAACGTAAAGCTACATCCTCAAAAGCTATTTCTGGATGTTCATATTTAAGCTGGATAATTTTGGCTGCATCCATCGGCGAACCACCGCCAAAAGCAATAAACACATCCGGCTTGAAAACATTAACAGCCTTAAGGGCATCATTAATTGTGCTGATACAGGGATCGGATTTTACATCAAAGAAAATTTGATATTCGATGTCCATCTCCTCCAATAAATCAGCCACTGACGTAACCGCGCCGGAATCAAACAAAAATTTATCGGTGATGATAAAAGCGCGTTTTTTATCGCCCAATTCACGCAAAGCCGTTTCAACCGCACCGCGCTTAAAATAAATTTTGGGCGGAACTCTGAACCACAACATATTTTCTCTCCTTTCGGCAACGGTTTTATAGTTTAATAAGTGTTTGATGCCCACGTTTTCGCTGACCGAATTACCGCCCCACGATCCGCAACCTAAGGTGAGCGACGGCTCTAAACGAAAATTATATAAATCCCCTATTCCGCCTTGAGATGACGGAGAGTTAACCAATATACGTCCGGTCGGCATAGATAAGGCAAAATAATCAACTCTTTCAGAAGTGCGAGTGTCGGTATAAAGCGAGGCCGTATGACCTAAACCGCCTAAAGATACCAACTGCAAAGCTTTATCAACCGCTTCGGTAAAATTTTTAGCCTTATATAAGGTCAATACCGGAGATAATTTTTCCAAAGAATATGGATTGTCGGCTGAAATTTCTTCCTGTTCAACCAAAAGAATTTTAGTATTTTCCGGAACTTTAAGCTTTGCCATATCGGCGATTTTGGCGGCAGATTGCCCGACAATCAGAGGATTTATTCCTTTGCTACCAAGCATAATTTTGCTTAATTTTTTAACTTCGTTGGGCTTGAGAATATAAGCACCTTGAGCTAAAAACTGCGTTTTAATTTTATTATAGATTTTACTTACGGCTACAACTGATTGTTCGGAAGCACAGATAACGCCGTTATCAAAAGTTTTTGACAAGATTATTGATGAGACGGCCATTTCAACATCAGCTGTTTCATCAATAACCGCCGGAACATTACCGGCGCCGACACCCAGTGCAGGTTTTCCCGAAGAATAAGCTGCTTTGACCATACCTGAGCCTCCGGTAGCCAAAATGCAATCAACATCAGGGTGAGTAATTAAAAAGTTGGTATGCTCCAAAGTGGGCTCATCAATCCAAGCAATAATATCTTTGGGAGCACCGGCGGCAACTGCAGCTTCATAAATTATTTTGGCTGCGGCGATTGTGCAATCTTTGGCACGAGGGTGTGGCGAAAATATAATTCCGTTACGCGTTTTAAGACAAAGCAAAGCCTTAAAAATAACGGTTGAAGTGGGGTTAGTTGTGGGAACAATACCGGCTATAACCCCTAAAGGTTCGGCTAAAATTTTAGTGCCGTTGACTTTATCATCTTTAATAATACCGCAGGTTTTGCTGTCTTTATATTTGTTATAAATATATTCAGCGGCAAAATGATTTTTAATAACTTTATCTTCGACTACCCCCATTCGAGTTTCGCCGACGGCCATTTGAGCCAAAGGTATGCGTTGCGCGGCAGCTGCTGAAGCGGCCGCCTTAAAAATTGCATCAACTTTTGCTTGAGAATAAGTTTTATAGATTTGTTGCGCATGTTTAACGCATTTGATGATTTTATCCAACTTATCCGAAGAATTGATTTCTTTTTCTTTCATTGTCTACCTATTTCATTTAAGTTGAGTTTTATATAATGAAGCATAAACAGAATCAGGTCTCTTAAGCAATTCGTCATGTGATCCCTGCTCCACTATTTTGCCATAATTTACTACAATAATTTTGTCGGCATTACGCACAGTAGAAAGGCGGTGAGCAATAATGAAAACAGTGCGGTCTTTCATCAAATTGTCAACTGCCTGCTGCACAACAGCTTCCGACTTGTTATCCAGAGCCGAGGTAGCCTCGTCCAATATAACAATCGGAGCATTTTTAAGAAAAGCACGAGCTATCGCGATGCGTTGTTTCTGGCCGCCGGATAATAAAGTTCCGCGTTCACCGATATCAGTATCGAGCCCTTTTTCCAATGAAGATATAAATTCCGATAAACAAGCACTTTCGACAGCTTTATCTATTTCAGTTTGAGTGGCATCTTCTTTACCTAACAAAATATTTTCCCTAATAGTTCCGGAAAACAAAAAGTTATCTTGGAAAACCACCGCTATATTATCACGCAAAGAATCTAAGTCATAATCACGGATATCCGTTCCGTCTATCATTATTGAACCAGATGTAACATCATAAAACCGAGGCAATAAATTTACCATAGTGGTTTTACCGCCGCCGGAATTACCGACAAAGGCGATAGTTTGACCTTTTTTGATTTTCAAGTTGATATTTTGTAAAACCGGTTTATCCTTAATATATTCAAAGCAAACGTCTTTATATTCTATACTTTTAGCGATTTTTTCAAGTTTGGGCGCACCTTTTTTACTGGTAATTGTCGGTTTAGCATCCATAAGTTTGAATACTCTTTCCATAGCTAAAAGAGCCATTTGCACAGAATTATAATTATTACCGATAGCCTTAATCGGTGTATAAAGCATTATAAGCGCAGCAATAAATGAGACAAAGTTGCCCGGAGTGATAGTTTGGGTAACAATAAGGTGACTACCGAACCAAATAACTCCGGCAATACCTACCGATACTATAAAATGCATCATCGGTGAAAGCAATCCGGTGCGTTGAATCATTTTAATACCGAGTTTGAAACGTTGCTGCAGATTATCTTTGAATTTTTTGGTCTGATAATCATAAAGATTATAGGAGGTAATGATACGATTACCTTGATAGGTTTCGTTATATTGGGTGGTTACGGCAGCACCGGTGAAAATGGTTTTATCCATAATTGATTTAATCTTACGTTTAACCGTGGTGAGCGGATAGAGCGCGCAACCCAATACAACTACAGCCACAATTGCCAATTGCCATGAATTGTAAAACAAAACACATATCAGAGATACTGATGAGAACAGGCGGGTGGTAAATAATTTTAAGTTTGATAACAAACCACCGCAACTGGAATCAACATCGTTGTTGTATCTCATCAAAATATCACCGGAATGTTTATTATCAAAAAACGAAGCACTACGATGCAATAATTTTTTGTATAAATCAAGTTTGAGTGAATTGGATACCTTTTGCCCTACCCAAGTGTTAAGATAGGTAGCAATATAGTTGAAAGTGCTTTGCAATAATGTGAAAACAATAATCAACAAAGGAATATAAGCGGTATAACTGGCTCCTTTCTCGACCATAACAACGTCCATATATGGTTTGAGTGCCCAAGCAATAACCGCATCCATTGCACCAATAGGGATAGTGATAGTCATAGCTATCAAGGCTCTGCCCCAATAAGGTTTGACATATTTCCACATTTTGGAATAGTTAACACATAAATCAGATTTTTTTAATGACTGGCAAAGGTTCTTAAACATTACAAAACCCTGAAATAGTTAGAACGACGGAAGTATATTACAGCAACTTATATTTTTTGCAAATGCTTTTAGCAAGATATACATTGTCATTACACCAAAAAGGTCGAGAGTAAACACTCTCGACCTTTTTTAACTTTCTCGATATGCAAGTCTCAATCCACAAATAAGTGATCTATCACTATATCCTGTGGAAATCTGAGCAGGATAAAAGAATGGCGCATAACGCTTACGATGTATTTCGTGGAGGTACTTAAATTCCTCCGGATACACCGCTAACGGAATCCTAGCTGTTTCCAGCTTAGGCACTCCAAGGACTTTGGCACAGCGGTCAAAATCCACGCGGAATTCTTCATTTAACAAAGTCAGTTTGATGCCATTTGGCATCATCAACCTCTGTTGTTGCAGAATTGCTTTTGCTTGTTCCCAGTTTTTATATACAACCGGAAACGGAACAACCAGCCCGTTCTGCTCCAACCCAATGGGGTTCCAGTTGGGCTGGAGCTTCAGTAAAAAACCTTTTTTAAAAGTTTCGCCATCAGGGGCACGGTATACAACCGACACGCCCTCGTTGGTTTGAATTGATCCTTCCATGATATTTATTTTTATATGTTAATAATTTATTTTTAATTAAGGTAATGACTCATTATTAACACATATTTTTGATTTTGGCAAGGATTCTTTGGTTAATAAATTTAATTTAAAGATAGTATAATGGTTGAGTCGTGATTTGAAGGAGAGTTTTGCCCCTAAACGACGGGCATTTTCTTTGACTGTATATAAACCCAGCCCCCAACCGGATTGTTTAGAATCTTGATAAAAACGCTCAAAAATTTTGGATTGAGCTTCTGAAGAAATACCGCAACCATCGTCTATTACCCAAACAGAATCGGCATTATTTCCTAAAATCACTTTGCGGTGAGTAAATTTGAAAGCATTATCCAACAAATTGCGTAAGATTGAAGACAATAAGGCTTGATTGCTGATAAGGTTAACCTCCTGAAGACGACAAGTCAGCAGAATATTTTTGGCTTGAGCAACACTTTGAAATTCCTGACAAACCTCTTGTAATACAGCTTTTAAGTCTATGGGATGCATTATCGGACGACTATCGCCGCGGGCGAGATCGGATGCATTATTTAATAAAAGGGTTATTTTTTCTATCTGAAATGCAATTTTGGAAGCATAATTGTTATTATCAGAATTATTAATTAACGAATCGCTATACAAACGGATAATTTGAAGATGATTTTTAATATCATGCCCCAATGATGCTATGGTTAGCTTATCACTGCTTCGGCAATAATCAGTGATGTCCTGCAAAATTCCGCACGCACCTTCGTCACCATTGAGATATATCGGCATGGCGGAAAAACGACACTGTTTTATCGAACCGAGTGCGTCAATTATACGGATATTCCCGTCGATATGCTGTTTATTTATTATCAAATCACGCAATTTCTTACGATATAAATCAATATCTTCGGAATGTATATAGCGGCGTAGCAGATTATAGTGATAACTTTTGGTTTTATTATCAAGGGCAAACAATTCATACATACCATCAGACCAATAAAATACTTTTTGGGCTGAATTAAGCTCCCAATAACCTATTTTAGCTAAATTTTCGATTTGTTCCAATCTTTGCAAACTTTGATGCAATAATTCCGACTGACGGCGAATTTCGGTAATATCGTTGAAATTCATAAATAAAATATGTTTATTCAGGCGTGCCGAAACCCAATAAACACGCCCCCGATACAACCAATAGAAATCCAAATCGTTGTGTTGATAAAAAGCCAGATTGATATTATGAAGTATAAACACTTTATCATCACCGACAACAATATCATTAAGATTACATGACGTATGTAAGTTTTCAAACAACAACCGAGCTTGAGTATTAAAAAAAACTATTCTTCCATCTTTGGATAATGCAATGATGGCTTGGTTAGATAAATCGGCAATAAAATCGGACGTAACTTCGCTTAAATTTGACATACCTCGGCATAACTACATCAACTTATAATTCATTAAGAAATCCTTTTGATATGAAGATATTTTAAAATACCATCCATCATACAAAAAGGCATTATCGTTGATATAATCATTAACCGAACGCATGGCAACGGTATCTGATGATAATTTTATATTAACCCAAACATCTTTAGGGGAGGTTTCGAAAAAATCTAATTCAAATCGCAGACCATAAAAAGTATTGATATCGTATATTTTAGAAATTTTGACATCAGCAAATCTCTTATTGAATAAATCTTCGGGAATAATGTCACTGACATTGAGAGAAGAAAGTGTTTGTAACAACCAACCGGTAGGGATAGTTAAGCCTAAACGATCCTGAAAATCTTCCGAAGGTGAACGACGAGAGATAAGATGACCATCAACACCAACCATTTGAATCGCCGACGTAGGTATGTTTAATAGTGATTTAGGCTTCCAAAGTTTGGGAGATGTGGGAATATCATAATTACCGCCGATAAGCCATATATTATCAGAATCGGCACGACGGGCTATAAAAAAACCTTTATCCGGATCTTTCATCCCGACAATAATTGCATCCAATAATTCATCATCGGCATAAGTTTGGACCAATATTCCCGATGAGATATTGCCATCTTGCGGATTAAGCATAGATAATTCTTTAACCTTGGCTGATCCGGTAGAAACCGGCTGAAGATAAGTACTGCTGTTGAGAGTATCAAAAAAGGATTTTATAATATCAAAATCGGCATAATAATCATGATAGCCAGGTAAACGCCAATAACCATCGTTTTGGTGCAACTCAACAACATTTTTGTAATCGGTGATAACTATGCGATTAACTCTGGCTCCGGCATCATAAGACTTTGCAAAAACAAGTTTACCTTGGATATTTTTTTCCTGTATTAAGGTTGATATATAAAAAGCCGCTATGGTCAACAATAATACTAACAAAACTCCGATAAAGACGCGTTTGATAATTTTATTCATTAAATTTTCCCTTCATTTTCGCCTGATATAAAAATTGATAAATGCGATATCCCATCCAAAGTAATAATACCGATAACAGCGCGGGTAATATCATCATAACAACAGCAAACCATATTTTGAGTTTATGATAGGATCCTTGAATGTAATAGTCAATCTCTTTGACAGTTTGTTCCAGAGTTCGTTCTTTATTTTGCAAATCATATATCTTTTTTTGGCGACCAGTGGAATTTTTTAATTCGTTATCATTTTTGTCTTCGCGATAAAATTGATTGATTTGCCGTTTAACATCATTTAACTGAAGTTTGAGGCGATCTAACTGATCGGCGTAACGATTTTTTGCCCATGCGAGAATAATATTATTCAAGTTGATTTTATTGCGAGAAATAAATTTTTGCCCAACTTGGGTATAATTTGACGAAGTTAAATAATCCAATGCATTGCGAATAAAGAAAAAGTTATCGGATGAATAAAAAGAAACACTACCGTCAGGAGATCCGCCTTTCCATAATTGAGGTCCGACCATATCACTATCACTGACGAGCAACAACTTACCATTCTTTTCAGCTTTATTAATAAAAACAGGCATTTTAAGCAACAAAGGACCATTTTCAATTAAAGGACGTTTATACAAAGCTCTGAAATTTCCTTCTACCAATAAAGCCAAAGAAAATTGAAAATTTTCCGATTTCATTTTGTTCATCATGGCATCATAAGTTTGTAAATATACCCATTCGGTAGGTAATAAACTGCTATTGAAGCCGGTTTTAAATAAAGGAGTTATATTTAAATCTTTGTAAAGCGGCTTGAAATTAAACAATGAGCCGTAGTTAAGCCTTAATTCATGTAAATTATTCATAACGGGATGTCGGGTCATTTGTTCTTGATAAACACGTAAATGAAAAGGATAAGGGACCGTTCTTCCTGCAGATATTACTGTTTGATTGTTATCCAAATCTCCTATCAACATATCTTCGTAATATGTTATGCCAAGGTTATCAAGAAATTTTTGCATACCGCTATTATAGGGAGTAAAATCTTTGTCTTGACTCAAACGTATTTCAGAAAATGAATCCATCATTACCATAACATTGCCGCCACGAAGTAAATATTGATCAATAGCATAAAGACTAAACGGTTTGAGAGAAACCGGATAAAATACCAATACTGCATCGACATCTTCGGGAATATAGGGTGATACATCACTTAGCGGTTTAATTGCAAATCCGGCCGCACTGAGTAAACGAATAAATGACCAATTATCATCAAGCAAAAACATATTACCAAGAGAAGCAATATTAAAATATGGAGATATAATACCGATGACAAATTTTTTACGTCCGGTCAATACCGAAATAGTGCGACTGATATCATCCTCCAAAATACTTTTACGTTCAATATCAAAAACAGGAATACTTACAGCTTCACTATCGACACGGATTATATTTGCGCCCAAATAAACACTATGGGTCGTATCTTCAAGTTCCAAAGGGCGTAAACCGAATTTTTCCACCGTCATTTCCGTGCTGGAATAAGGCGTTATTTCAACTAATTCCAACTTAATCAGATTGTGACTGTTCTCAACATATTGATTCAACAGGCGGTTGACATATTCGGCATAGTCACCGTAAATGGAACTTGCTTGTCTGAGATCTTTTGAAACATATAATCTGATGGTTAAAGGAACTTCATTTTTATCAAGAAATTCTTTGGTTGCAGAACTAAGTCGATATCGTTTATCGGCAGTTACATCGCCGATTATGTAGCCGAAAAATAATCCGCTCAAGATATTAAACAGGATAACCATCAATAAGATACCGCCGAATAATATGGCTAATCCTTCACCGGAAGTAATTTTGCGCCTGATTTTCAAAATATTATCTCCTTTTATAGTCAAGAACAGCTCCGGAAAGCCAAACGAAAGCCGCTATCAATGATAAAAAATACAGCAATGCCGCCAATCCTATTTGACCGGATATCATTTCGCCATATTGATGAGAAAAGCTGAAAGAACCGGCTATCTTTGCGGCCAACATACTGCGTGACGTAAACAAACCGGCGATCCATCCCAAATTAACGTTATTTAATAAAAAACAAGCACCTAATCCGGCAGCAAAAGCACCTAAAGCATGATAAAAAAAGGTTGCAGCTAACAAAGATATTGCACACAGAGCTCCACTCATTAAAAATGCTGAAAGATAACAACATAAAATCCAAAAATTATCTAAAGGAAGTAGATTGGCCAATATTGCCCAAATAATACAAGATGACAATAACAAAATACCGCAAACACTCCAAGCTGCCAAAAATTTTCCCAAGACAAAAGCCAGACGAGCAATCGGTTGAGTTATAATAACTTCCAGAGTGCGGGAACGATATTCATCAGCAATCGATCTCATTGTTAAAGCCGGAACTATAATAATGAATAATAAAGGTTGAAGTTTAAAGAATTGTTGCAGATTAACCGAAGAAGCGATATAAAAATCCGTACCTAAGAAAGTAAAAGCAGCCGCCATCATAATATATACTAAAAGTAAAAGATATATTATTCGACTGGCAAAATAGAATTTAAAATCTTTATAAAAACAGATCAAAACATCGTGTATCATAAAAAATTACCTTTGCGTAAGAGTGAAAAACGAATCTTCAATACTGAACTGATGAGCCTTCTTTTTGAGTTCGTAAGGAGTGGCATCACAAACCAAATGTCCTTCCATAAGCAATAAAATTCTTTCGGCTAAAGCTTCAACATCCTCCATAATATGGGTGGATATAAGTATGGCACAATTACGGCTGCATTCTTTGAGGAAAGCACGTAAATTAACCTTTTGTCGGACATCCAAGCCTTCACAAGGCTCATCCAATATCAATAACTTGGGGTGGGTAATCAAAGCTCCGGCAATAGCGACACGACGTGCGAATCCTTTAGACAGATGTTCACATTTTTGATTTGCAACTTCAGTCAATTCCAGTTTTGACAATATTTGTGGAAGATTTTTATAAAAATTCGCAGAAGAAATATGCTTGATGTCATTCATAAATTTCAGATATTCCACAACCATCATTTCCGGATAGACTCCGCCATTTTCGGGAACATAAGAAATGTCAGCCGAAGCCAAACAACGTTGATTGACAATATCGTGTCCGAAAATTGTAATTGTTCCGTTGTCGATTTCATAATAGCCGGTAAGCATACGCATTAATGTTGTTTTACCCGCCCCGTTAGGTCCGAGCAAGGCAGTAATACCCTGTGAAGACAGGTTGAAACTGATATCGTTAATAACTTCACGATCACCTAATTTTTTGCAAAGATTGGTTACTTTAAGCATGATTTTTCCCGCTTGTATTTCAATCAATTCGGTTGTATGATAACATAATTATTTTAAATTTTAACAATTATTTTCATTTTTCAAAATCTTTGATGACAAAATGAATATTTTGTTTTATATAAGTTATAAATTTAAAATATTGAGTGGGATAACTTTCGGATGAAAATAATAGAATTATACACTAAAGAAGAAACCAGAAATCTGAAAATGGGACTGGCAGTGTTGGGAGCGATATTACTGATATTTTTGGTAGTATTGCTTTCGCGCAGCGAGATTGCGCCTAAGGAAGGCGGAAGATATTACCAGCTTTATGCACGTTTTAATCGTACCGACGGATTACAGGTTGGAGATGCGGTAAGGCTCTCCGGCATAGATGTCGGACGCGTAACCGATGCTACGTTGGACGACGATTTCAAAGCGATTTTGAAAATGGAAGTTAAGGAAAACGTTAAACTACCGGATGACAGTTCGGTAGCTATTGTCAGTTTCGGCATTATGGGAAAAAAATATTTAGAAATTGAGCCCGGAGGCTCGGAAGATATGCTAGAATCGGGAGATGAATTTTCATATACCCAAGATGCTATGGTTTTGGAAGAGTTAATTGAGCGAATTATTGGTATTGGCAAAGCTAAACGCCAAGGTAAAAAGGAGAACACTGAAAATGAGTAAAGTTGATATTTTTTCTTTTAAACGACCAGTTGAAACCATAATGGGAGTAGCTGTTTTGCTATTAGTGGCGGTATTTTGCTATTTTGCTTATTCGGTATCGGATCTGCAAGTAGTGAAAGGATATAATATTAATGCCAGTTTTCTAAAAGTGGGAGGGTTAAATGTCGGATCTGATGTGCGGATTAACGGCATTAAAATCGGAACAGTGGTCAGCCAGAAGTTAGATGAAAATGATTATACGGCAAAAGTGGTCATGAGTATTTCTTCAAATATCAAATTACCGGTTGACAGTGTTGCGGCAATTGTTTCCGATGGACTAATGGGCGATAAATTTATTAAAATTGATCCCGGTCATGCCGAAGAAGTGTTAAAAGACGGCGATCAATTGCAAAACACCAAAGATTTCAAGACTATTGAGGATTTGGTAAGTGAAGTGGTTTTCATGGTAACCGGTGATGAATAAATATAAATTATCTTTTGTTTGTTTATTATCTTGTTGTTGTGCCTGTGTTACAACAGCAGTTGCTGACGATATTGAAATGAATACTGCCAGAATGCAAGCTATGGATAAAATAACCGGGCATGTTACCGAGATTGATGTTCCGGTAAAAGGAGTGGTTAATTTCGGATCATTTTCAATATTGGTACGTAAATGCGTAACCCGTTCTCCGGATGAAGCCCCGGAAAATACTGCCTTTGTTGATGTGGTTGATGATTATGAATCGGATAATCCTGTAAATATTTTTAAGGGATGGATGTTTTCTTCAACTCCGGCTTTGAGCCCGGTTGAACACCCTATTTATGATGTATGGTTATTACAATGCTACAACAACAATCATTTAGATAAAAGCGCTTTATTAACAGAAGAACAGTTGGCTTTGCGTGATACTTTACCTATGCAAAGGATGGAAAAAGTGAAAATCAATGTCGGAAATATTGAGGACATGACCGATGTTGAAAATCAGAGTGATATCAAAGCTGAGTTGCCGTCAAACGAATCGAAAGAAATTGTTAAAGAGACCGAAGGCGGATTAAGTGATGATGATTTTGTATCGGAAGGTGAAGAAGATGTTTTTGGTGATACGGCTTCTGATACAGCTACAAGCAATGAATAAATATAACATTATGCTTTGAAGTTTAATCCCCAAACCGAATAACGACCGGCATCATCTTGCCAGTTTTCGCGAACTTTAACAAATAAAAACAAATGAACTTTATCCTCAAGCAACTTTTCTAATTCATTACGAGCCGAGCTGCCGATTTTTTTTATCATTTGTCCGCCTTTGCCCAAGATAATGATTCTTTGATTATCTTTTTTAACATAAATGGTAATTTCTGCCCGTATCGAGCCGTCATCACGCCGTTCCCATAATTCAGGTTCGACCGTTAGTTCATAAGGTATTTCCTGTTGCAGATATAAAAACAATTTTTCTCGAACAATTTCTGCTGCCAATAATTTCAACGGCATATCCGACATTTGCTCTTCGGGATAATACCAAGGACTGTCGGGTAAATTATCTGCCAAATAATTATAAAAGATATCCATATTTTTGCCTGAAGATGCAGATACGAAAAAAGTTTCGCAAAAACATCCTGCAGCATTAAGTCGGGCACTCAATTCCAGTAATTTATCTTTTTTAACCAAATCTATTTTATTGATAAGCAAAACTGCGGATTGTTTTTTCTTCTGCAGTTCGGAAATAATGTGATTAACTTGGCCATCAATTCCGGATTTGGCATCAACTACCAAAACAATAATATCGGCATCACCGGTGCCGTCCCAAGCATTAGCAACCATAGCACGATCAAGCCGCCGCTTTGGTTTGAATATACCGGGAGTGTCCAAAAAGATTATTTGAGTATTATTCCAAACACCTATCCCCTTGACAGTGGTGCGAGTAGTCTGAACTTTTGGTGAAACTATTGAAACTTTTGAGCCGACAAAATGATTAGTAATGGTGGATTTTCCGGCATTAGGAGCACCGATTAAAGCAACAAAACCGCATTTGGTATCACCTGTCATGCTTGCACCTGTTCCAATAAGGTTTTAGCGGCTGCGAATTCGGCTTGTTTTTTATTGCGTCCTTCCCCTAAAGCACTTTTGTTACCTAATACAACTTTCATAATAAATAACGGTTCATGTTCGCTACCTTCACGACGAACCATAGTATATTCCGGAGTGCTAAATCCATGATGATGTGCCCATTCTTGCAAAGCAGTTTTTGCATCTTTGGGCGGATTAGTATTACGGTCAATTAATTCGCGCCAATGATTATTCACAAAATCGATTGCAGCATCAATACCGCCGTCAATATAAACAGCCCCAATCACTGCTTCCATAACATCACACAAAACATTTTCATTGGAACGAAGATCATCGGATAATACCTTCATAAAACTGTTCAGATGTAAAGTCTTGGCCATATCGGCAACAGTTTCTTTACAAACCAATTTGACAAATCTTTGAGATAAATTTCCTTCGGGTTCTTCAGGAAAAATGCGATATAATAACGAGGCAACCGCCACACCTAAAACGCGATCACCTAAAAATTCCAACCGTTCATAATTCCCGTCAACATGCGAATTAATACTGCTGTGCGTAATAGCTTTTTGCAACAAAGATACTTGCTTAAAATTATGCTTTAATATATTTTGCAACTTTTCCATCAATTTACTTTTAATTTATTTTGTTAAACAAACGAGACCAACGAATTTTTTTAACCCAACTCCAAGGCTTATACCAAGCTCCTTCATCATTGTGAGAAAAGAACAAAAATCTGGCTTTACCGACTAAACTTTCTAAAGGGACAAAACCGACATTGACTCGACTGTCATCGGAGCGATCGCGATTATCTCCCATCATAAAATATTGTCCTTCCGGAACCTCAACTTCCATAAAATCATCATTAGCTTCATTATCGGAAACTTCCAAAATATAATGCTCTTTGCCTTCCGGTAAAACTTCAATATAGCGATGATAATGTTCGGTAGCACCGAAACGATTACGCACGGCAAACTCGTCTTCGTTTTTACGTTCAAGTTTTTTGCCGTTGATAAAAAGTCGACCATTGACTAATTTTATTTTATCTTTGGGAAGACCGATAACTCTTTTAATAAAATCGGTAGAATTGTCTTGAGGATTTTTAAATACTACCACATCTCCCCGTTGCGGCTCATCAACCCAAATACGTCCGCTGAACAAAGGCAAGCTGAAGGGAAAAGAATGGCGCGAATAACCATAAGTGTATTTTGAGACAAATAAATAGTCTCCGACATAAAGAGTGGGATACATCGAACCTGAAGGTATTTTAAAAGGTTCTATCCAAAGACTACGGATAACCACAGCAATAAGAATAGCGTAAAACACCATTTTTATAGTATCAATAAAACTTTCTTCTTTTTCCATAATTCAAACCTTTGTTTTTAACTATCTGCATAATATAACTTTTTTTGCATTTAACAACTATATTTTTTCAATAATAACAACTGCTTGAGCCCAAGGACGATCATCACTTAGCGATACCCATATACGAACTGAATCAACGGAAGCTACGGCTTGTAATTTTTGCAAAGCCATGCCCTTAAATTCTAATTCGGGGCGCCCTTGTTGATTATGATGAAGTTCAATATCCTTAAAAGATATACCTTCAACAAATCCTGTTCCCAAAGCTTTAACCGCGGCTTCTTTAGCGGCCCATAATTTTGCCAATTTTGCTGTAATGTCAGAGCAATCTTGCAAATATTTTTTTTCAACTGATGAACATATTTTCTCGATAAAGGCGCCCTCATTGCGTCTTAATATACCAGAAATACGCTCTATGCTTACAATGTCAGTTCCCAATCCCAATATCATTTTTATTCCTTTCTATGATGCCCTTGCAACATAAGATACCACTTTGCAAGCTTTGACGGCGGCGATAATATCGTTAAGCTGTTTCAAATCATGAACTTCGACATCAACAATCAATTCAAAATAGCTTAAGGTGCGATTGGTAATATTAAGGTTGGCAATATTACCCTCCGAACGAGCAATTACATTTGATAAATCGCCCAAAGCCCCCGGCTCATTGGCTAAAATAATCTTCAGACGCCCGATATGAACTTCCTCATCAGCGGCATCTCCCCAAGCAATATCCAACCAACGTTCGGGCTCTGAAGCATACTTTTCCAAAGCCTTGCAATCAATAGCGTGGACAGCCACACCCTTTCCGGTGGTAACGATACCAACAATTCTATCACCAGGAAGAGGATGGCAGCATCCGGCAAAATGAACCGCCATACCGGGAATAAGTCCTTTAATCGGAAGAGGATCGGCTTTATTTTTCTTGAGCTTTTTACCAAAACTATGAGCTTTGAATGATTTTACTACCTTTCCCAGTTTAGATTGTTTATAACTCGGATAAACCGCACGCAAAACATCCCATGCCGTAATTAATCCTTCACCTACTTTAGCATAAATATCTTCAACAGATTCAGCTTCAAAATTAGGCAATACCCCAATCAAGCCCTTTTCACCGAACTCTAAATTTTCACCTTTGAAAGTGCGTTCCAAAATTTGTTCACCGAGAGTAATAAACTGCTCACGTTTGTTGGCGCGAATATAGCGTCGAATAGCCGCTTTAGCCTTACCGGTTACGACAAAACGATCCCACTCAGGGGAAGGATGTTGAGCTTTGGAAGTTAAAACTTCCACCTGATCACCATTTTTTAATATAGTGCGCAGCGGTTTAATTTCTCCGTTAATTTTAGCTCCGACACAAGTATTACCGACTTTTGAATGAACTGCATAAGCAAAATCAACCGGAGTTGAATTTACCGGTAAACCGATTAAATCTCCTTTAGGAGTAAAGCAGAAAACTTGGTCATTATACATCTCCAACTTGGTATTATCCAAAAATTCTTCAGGACTGGAGGATTCCTCCAATATTTCCAATAACTCCTGGATCCAACGGAAATTTTTACCGGCTGTTTTTTCGCCTTGTTTATAAGCCCAATGTGCAGCAACACCTTTTTCATTGACTTCGTGCATTTCATAAGTGCGAATTTGAATCTCAATACGAGTATTTTCCGGTCCGATGACACCGGTATGAAGGGATTTATAGCCATTGGGTTTCGGAGTAGAGATATAGTCCTTAAAGCGACGAGGAACCATGTGATATTTACTGTGGACAATACCTAAAGCCTGATAACAGGAAGCAACATCATCAACAATGATGCGAAATGCCATAATATCAGAAAGCTGTTCGAATGAGGCATTTTTCTTCTGCATTTTACACCAAATTGAATAAGGCGATTTTTCACGACCGGAAACAGAAGCACGAACTCCCCCCTCTTCCATATCTTTTTCAAGCTGTTTGATAATTGCCGGAACTAAATCGCTTCCTTGTTCACGCAAAAAGTTTAAGCGAGCAGTGATAGACTCATAAGCCTCTTTATGCAATTCACGAAAAGCAATTTGTTCCAATTCGGTTTTGATTTCCTGCATACCGATTCTTTCGGCAAGCGGGGCGTAAATATCCAAAGTCTCACGAGAAATACGGATTCTTTTTTCTTCAGCACAATACTGAATAGTGCGCATATTATGCAAGCGATCTGCCAATTTTATCAGCAAAACGCGAATATCCTCCGACATAGCTAACAATAACTTGCGAAAATTTTCAGCTTGTTTTGTGTCTTTAGATTTAAGCTCGATCATTGCTAATTTAGTCAAGCCGTCAACAATTTGTGCTACCTGTTCACCAAACAAATCACGAATTTCTTCAATAGTAGCATCTGTATCTTCAACCGTATCATGCAATAATCCGGCAATAATCGAAGTAGAATCAAGTTTAAATTTCGTCAGAATACCGGCAACCTCAATCGGGTGGGAATAATAAGGATCGCCGGAAGTACGCAACTGTGCGCCATGCTTTTTCATTGTATAAACATAGGCACGGTTCAACGCATCTTCATCAGCATCAGGATCATAAGATTTTACTAAATCTACTAATTCATATTGTCTAAGCATTACAATAACCTGTTATTTAAAAACTAACTTGATAGTATCATATACCATTGATTAGTTTAATTTAAGTTAAAAAAATACGACATTTTATTTTTTTTTGCAAAAATTAACGTTTTGTTGATTATATTGTTTTATAAATTATGATGTTTTAGTGTTTTAATTTTTTCAAGGAAAATAAGATGAACTGGGAAATTAAAGATAATTTAGTGCCGATGGTAATTGAACAAACATCTCGCGGCGAACGTTCTTATGATATATTTTCACGCTTACTCAAAGAGAGAATCATTTTCTTAACCGGTGAAGTTAATGATGAAGTTTCTTCTTTGGTATGTGCACAATTATTATTTTTGGAAGCTGAAGATCCCAAAAAAGATATTTTCCTTTATATTAATTCTCCCGGCGGAGTGGTAACTTCGGGAATGGCAATGTATGATACCATGCAATATATTTCTTGTGATGTAAATACTTTGTGTATCGGTCAGGCTTGTTCAATGGGCTCGTTGTTGTTAGCCGGCGGAGCCAAAGGCAAGCGTTTTGCTTTGCCTAATTCTCGAATTATGATTCATCAACCATCGGGAGGTTTTCGCGGTCAAGCTACTGATATTGAAATTCATGCTAAAGAAATTTTAGATATGAAGAAACGTTTGAATCAAATTTATGCTCATCATACCGGCAAGAAGCTGGCATCAGTTGAAGCGGCGATGGAGCGTGATAATTTTATGAGCCCTGATGAAGCTTTGAAATTCGGTCTGATTGACCATGTAGTAACCTCTCGCGAAGAGATCAAATAAGGATAAAAGTTATGAGTGATGAAAAACTGCATTGTTCCTTTTGCGGCAAAAGCCAAGATGAAGTTAAAAAATTAGTAGCCGGACGCGGTGTTTATATTTGTGACGAATGTATTGAAGTTTGTATAAACATTGTATCGGATGAAATCAAGGAAATAGAAAAGAAAGAAAAAGGTATTGATTTTGAAGGATTGCCGACACCGGTTAAAATTAAAGAATTTTTAGATCAATATGTTATCGGGCAAGAACATGCCAAAAAAGTTTTGGCTGTAGCAGTTTATAATCATTATAAAAGACTTAATTCAAGTCAGCATCCCGATGTTGATATTGCTAAATCCAATGTAATTCTTATCGGGTCAACCGGCTCGGGTAAGACTTTATTGGCTCAAACTTTAGCAAAAATATTGGATGTTCCTTTTGCTATTGCAGATGCTACGACTTTAACCGAAGCCGGTTATGTAGGTGAAGATGTTGAAAATATCATCTTAAAACTGGTACAAAATGCCAATTACGATATTGAAAAAGCTCAACGCGGCATTGTTTATATTGATGAAATCGACAAGATTACCCGTAAATCAGACAGCGCTTCCATCACTCGCGATGTGTCCGGTGAAGGGGTGCAACAGGCTTTATTGAAAATTATCGAAGGCACGGTGGCGAATGTTCCGCCGCAAGGAGGGCGCAAACATCCGCAACAGGAATTTTTGCATGTTGATACTACTAATATTTTGTTTATTTGCGGCGGAGCTTTTGCCGGATTAGAAAAAATTGTAGGGCGTCGAGGCAAAGAAACATCAATCGGTTTCGGTGCTAAAGTGGCTTCTAAAGAAAATCGTAATATCGGCGAGATTATTAAAGATGTGCAGCCGGAAGATTTGTTAAAATACGGAATGATTCCGGAGTTTGTCGGACGTTTGCCGGTTATTGCGACATTAGATGATTTAGATGAGAATGCTTTAATTAAAGTATTGACCGAGCCCAAAAATGCTTTGGTTAAGCAATATAAAGCCATGTTTGGTATGGAAAATGTGGAACTGACCTTTACAAAACCGGCTTTGGCGGCAATTGCCAAGAAAGCGATTGAACGCAGAACCGGTGCTCGCGGGCTGAGAGCGATTATGGAAGAATGTTTATTGGAATTAATGTATGAAATTCCGGATAAACATGACGTTGCGGAAATCGTGATTAACGATAAGGTAATTAACGAAGGGAAGAAACCGAGTTTTGTTAAGGCCAAAACTACGACTAAAAAAGCCGTTTAGATTGATTTATCAAAGCCGTGGAAATATCATTTTTCTCGGCTTTTTTGTTGTTTTTTAAGGATAACACCTTTTCAGACCTGTTTATTTATATTACTTTTTGAAAAGCAAAAAATAACTAAAAGTCATCGGATTGTGATTTACGTTACTTTTTGGCAACAAAAAGTAACCCCAAAAAATAAATGTCATCACGAGGAGGGAGTGTTAACGACCGACGTGGTGATCTAGGCTTATTTTTTTATTCTTATGTTACTTTTGCATGACCAAACAGTCTCGGACTGGTGATTTATGTTACTTTTTGACAACAAAAAGTAACCAAAAATTGTTGGGATATTCGCCAAGCGGGCAAATATTAAAACGGCATGAGGCTGCGCCGAATTTACAGGCGACTAAAGCGCCCGACAATCGGCGCATAAAGAAATATTTGCCAGCCGTTTTAATGTTTGCTTTTTCCGCTTGGCTCATAAATCCCAAACCCTGGATTTATTTGCTAATGACAAAAAAAATAAATGTCATCACGAGGAGGGAGTGTTAACGACCGATGTGGGAATCTCGGTCTATTCAGTCATTCTCGGGTCAGGTTGCCTTACGGCAACACGCCCGAGAATGACAGAGAAGAAAGAGCCCGATGGTGACAGAGAAAAAACAGCCTGAGAATGACATAAAATATCCCCCAACCGGGGGATATTTTAAGCGGGTAAGTTATTCCGGAATGGTCCAAGAACAGCCGTCTAGTGATGATTCTGTTATATCCGGGAGATTAGTAATGTTTGTGCCCGTCCCGCCCCAAGGCATTGCTCCGAGTTCATCAAGCGAAACCAGACGAGCGGTGGTGCCGGAAGATGATACCCAAACCACTACACCGACCGGAGTTTTATCGGTATGGGGGATGGTATAACTATCATAGGTTATAATTCCGTTATCACTATAGACGATATCGCCGATTACCGGTCTGGGGGCACCGGAAAGCGAGGCAGAGGTAAAGCAATTTTCACAAAGCTGGAAGGCACGAACGTGGATGTAACCGCCCTTTCTGTGGTAGTTCCACTTATAACCACGCCCCGTAGTCAATCCCCTAGAACTGTTAGTATCGGACTCGGACGACGACCAATATACTGAATTTAGGTAGAGAGGCGTGGCAGATATGAATTGTAAAGCTGAAATAATGGTAAATTTGACAGGATAAAGCTGATATAACTCGCCGATAGCGGGGAGATACCAATGACCTTGACCAAAGTGACTATCAGAGGCGCTGACACCGGAAGGAGTATATTGGGTTGTGGCATAAGCTGCTTCACCGGAAGTACCAATTTGAGCAACAATGGCTTGAGTATTACCCTGACCATCAAAAAGCGGACAAGCACATTGATTATATTTACCTTCGCACTGCGAGCCTTGAGGAACATTCGGACTGGTGCAGTTGGTGGAATCCCAAACAAATTCGCTCCCGCAAGAAGGATTGTTTGGTGTTTCATTACCAGAACTACCGCCAGTATTAGGAGTTACCCCCCCCGATAGCTCAGAATCACTGGTATCATTGGGTTGTGTGGAGAAAAAGCTCTTCCAGCAGTTGTATTGACAACCGCCGATATAACCATCTTCTATATTACAACCATTCTTTTTAACACAAACTTGAATATAACGAGCATTATCAGCCTGTTTGGTTAAAGTAGCTATTTCGTATCTGAAACTTTGCACGGTTCCATTTCCGCAACGCCCCTCTCCTGTGCCGCCAATACAAGTTTTTTGCAGGCTATTTCTAGTGAATGGGGCATCATTTTCCGGACCGACATAAAGCATACTCCATCCTTCATCAGCATTACATGAAACGGCACAATTATTCCCTGAAGTGAAAGCTTCGGTATTTAAATCACTACCTTCCAAAGATGCATTACTTCCCTCCAGATCGCCAAGAAGAGTATAATGCCCAGGAGTTCCGCTCAAACCATTGGCACAGCCGGTGCATTTGTAGCAATAACCGCTATGTTGTCCTTCATTAGCAATATAAGTAAAACTTCCGTTACTATTATAGTTTATACCTTGTCCGTTGGAACAATCAGTGGTGGCATTAGGTTCTCTGTCTATTGCAAGATTCCATCCGGTCTGACATCCGCTTAAATAATGCAATTGTAAGTCATCTAAAAGTCCACCGACACTAATGGTGGATTGAGCGGCATGAGTATTTGTTGTTGGAATTTCATGTAATGAAACATGATTTACACTACTTTCTCCCTCGGAGCCTCGATCTGTTGTAGGCTGTGTAGTGGACAGATTATAACTCCCGGCATTATTGGGAGCACAATAATAAGTCGTATCTCTTACAGTAAATTGATAAGCAGGATTATCATTCGAATTATTAATGGCATAATCAATTCCCGCTAAGGTTGTAGTTATGTTTAACCCGATATTTTCGCCAGCCTCTTGCGTGGTAATGTCGAAAGAACGATTAACATAATCATCTAATATTTCGGTCATAACATAACTTCTATCACTACATTTGGTCGGTTCGGGAACGCAATATTTGGTGTTGTTATCTTTATCGGTTAAGGTGATTATCGTGCGATTGTTATACTCAAAATGGGGATTAAGAGTAATATTATTTTCAACTTCTATATAATCGTTCGGACAAATACAACTATTAGAAGCTCTACCGCCTCGGCTACGACATATCAAAGGGTTGGTCAAAATTCCTCCCATCCTTTCGCAATTTGCAACATCCCAGCTAAAATCCGCACAATTAATCCGATTATGTTTATATTCGAAAGTGCGTTGTTTTTTATAATCTTCAATTTTGTAAATTTTAGCTTGAACCAAATTAGGACAAACGACGAGCAATAAAGCTAAAGTCAAAACTTTATCGAATATTCTCATAACAACCTCCTTTATGCACAAAAACGATTTGTGCAAATACCATTGCGACAATAATTTATTTTATGGTAACACGAATTTATGCAAAAGGCAACTTTATTTTATAAAATTGAACATAATTTAACATAAATATAACATAACTTTTAAGACATTTGCTCGGCAGATATTTTTTCAAGTTGAATCAAAGCTTTATCTACACTAAGATTAAAATTAAGTTGGGGTTTGCCATTTATATAACAAAAATGGTCAGTAGTCTGATAATAACAACAAAAAGTGGTAAAATAATCGCAATATTGTTTATTATCGTCAATATGCCAATCTACCCGATTATGCAGACAGAAATCAGCTTTGGCTTTATTCCATGCATCATCGGCAATTTTAACCCCGGATGAGGTCTGGATAATTTTACCTGTAGCAAGACAATAATCCAAAATACTGAATATAAAATCAACCGGAAAATTATGACGAGAAAGCTCATATTTTATGGTTGTACGCGGAGCTCCGGAGATAACATAAATTTGATGGCCGCGGCGACGAGCAAGCATAGCAAATTCGGCAAAATATTTATAATCGGTGTCAATTACGCCGTGATAGTCCAAACCAATTTTGAGTTTGGGTAAAAACATGGTTATTCGTTTCCGAAATTGTCATTCCACAGTTCTTTGATTGAATTAGGGCTTAATGCCGAGAGAGGATTGATACTTATCTCAGGATCAGAAAGCGGACCGGTAATTTGGTAGTTGACAGCAAAAATGGTGCCATCACGTCCGCTTAATAAGTTGCCGACCAACGGAATCTTGCCAAGCAACGAATTAAGCCCATAGGCCGGAGCAATCATTCCCTTAAAATCAAACATTTTTTGAATTTCGTTATAGCTACCGCTGCCGGAAATTCCCAAAACATTGCCAAAAGCACGTGCTTTGGACAAGGTCAGACGCTCGCCGTTATATTCAAACGGTGCATCAAAATGGGTGAAGGTAATGCCTTCGCCAGAGAGCATATCAACTATTCCGGTAAAAGAAGCTAAAGTTAACAATTTGGTTAATACTCCGGTTTTAGTAAGATTAAAATTGCGAGCCTTGGCATGGCCAATCATTATTTTATCAGCTCCGCGTTTGGCTTCGACACTTAAAGTCCCCCCTTTAAAATAATCATAAACACGTAAAAATTTAAGAGCCGATCCGGCATCATTACTATCAATATGTAACAGATATTCTCTGCCACTCCGAGGAATATAGTCCAATTTAAGGTAGGGACGTTCTTTAGATGAAGCATGAGGTTTAAAATTACCGACCAGATGCATCTCATCAACCCCAATTTTGTTGATAATACGTGAGGTTCCGGCAAAAGATGAGGTATAAATTTCCGGTGAAGTCCAGAGTTTGTCAACCGCAATATTTATTTCAGAATCGGGAATATTATCCCAAGTGTCGTCATCCATGAGATGAGAATTTTGAGTTTCCGCCGTGGTATCAGAAGAATTATCAGTATTCTCAAAAAACGGGGATAAATCATAAGACGAGCCGGAAACGGTTATCTTCACATTTAATTTAGGATTGTAATTAAGGTCTATCAAAGCCGAAGCATTGGTGCGCGGACCTTTTATTGAGGTAATGTCAACTTTGGTAATGCGTCCTTTGGTATCAACAGTTGCTTTACCAATAACTTTAAAATCGGATTTTGACAGAGTAAAGGACGGAATGTCGTATAGCTGACCATCTTTTAATTGAAGATTTGTGGAAATTTCACCGTTTTCTCCGGCTTTTTTGGTAAAGCCCAAAAAGGCATAGTCAATTGCGGTTTCGCGCAAATTGCCGTGAACATCAGCGTTCATTACGCCATCAGAATATACTGTTATAATAGCCTTGGCCGGAATTGAATTTTTAATAAACGGTGGTTTTAATGCGCCTACATTTATACCGGTTTTTTGCATGAATTTTTGATCAAAATTGAAACTCAACTGATAGCGGCGTTGATAAGAAGCATTTTGACCGAAATGTTCTTCCCACAAAAGACTTATCGGAAGACTATCTATATTAGCAACACCGCTTATTTCCATACCTTTATTATTAAGAATGAGATCTAAATTTTTGGCATCAATGGTTTGCCCTTTAATTATGTCACTGATTTCAACATCATGTAACACCGCATCAATATCAAAATTAACATCTTGGGGTTGTATATCGCCGCGTAATTCAAAATTTAATTTCAAATTTACTTCGCTGCTTCCTTTTAATGAATCAGGATTAAGGCCTGCTGATGAAGGATATTTAAGCGGATCGTGGTCAATAAGCTTTAAGATATCACTGATGGAACCGACAGCCTTCAAATCAAGTTTGATAAAATTATGCTCTTTATCCAGATCGTATAAATCAATAAACCCGCCGTTAAGCATAACGCCGTCGGATTTTCCCTGAGTTATGTCAATATATATATTAGAACTGGAAAATTTGGCTTTGCCTTTTATATCAGTAATAACCGGCATTCCGCTAAGATAGAAAATTGTGCTTCCGTCAACATCAGCAGTTCCGTTGAGGGAAGTAAACTCAAAAATTTTTTTCTTTTTATTATAAGCAAAATCAAAACTAAAATCACCATTGCGAATGTAGCCGTCATAAAAGCTTTCCTGACACCAACTCCAGGCTGTATCGCTGAAATAGCGAGGCCAATAATCGGTCAATTTAGAAGTTTCCAATTTGTCAACTTTAGCGGTTATGGTAACGGCAAGCTGTTTGGGATCAGATTCTAACAAATAAGGTTTTAGTCCGTTAACTTTCAGACCTAATTCGGCCTTTTGCCCATCCAAGTTTAGTCGAGCATTACTGATATTGATTTTTTCCAAATTACCGCTGAGTGAGCCCTTCAATAACAGTCCGGAAATATTATAATCATACTTATCATCATTAGCAAATTTAGCTACACCTTTTTCGCCGGCAAAATCAAAGTCAATTTTTTCAATCAATTTATCGGTATTATGCAAAATATCATCTTTATAATTGGCAATATCCTGAAGGTTCAATTCTGTGGAAATATTACCATGCAAAGGAATAAGAATATTATATAATCCGGCAACTTGTTCATCTGTAATCAATAATTTGAGCAAGTCGGAAGGAATTAAGTCTGAAAAATAAAATTTAAGACCGATTGTATTACCGCTGTAATTGTAATCGGCGGATATTCCCAATGACGGAGTGCTTTTATCGAAAGGAAGCAAAGCGTTAATTTCGGTATTGACCGAACCGAAACCTCGATCAAAATGGTAATTTACATCACTGAATTGCCATTTTTTACCCAGATCTACTTCCAATAATTCAACTTCAGCATGATTTATAATAATAGAATTGATATAACTCTCGGGATAAGTTGCATCCTCCGAATTAAAATGATCCCAAAATTCTTCAGCTTTATCAATATAATAGCGTATCTTTTTACTTTTAATTTCTTGATTATCCTTGGCATTATCAATTTTATAATTGTTATAAACTTCAATACGCGGGTGATCAACTTCTATAGAGCTGGGGGCAACCACACCGTGCATTAAGGCCTTTATACTGAAAGATAACGATACTTTGGGTGCGGTAATATTTATTGAATTTTCTTTTTTATAAGTAACATTATTGGCGATAATTCGTAAAGGACGAATTGAACGCACCAACTCCAGACTGACATTATCCAAATTAACCGAATAATCGGCATCATCATGGTTGAGAGCACGAATAATATAGGGTTTCAGGAAAGGTAACCGAATGGCCCCGCGATAAAGCTGCCAGATAAAAACCAGCACAACGGCTAAAAAGACGACCGTGATGAAATTTGCCGTCTTATATGCCAAATAACCTTTTGCACCGAGTTTTTTCATTATTTTTGCCCTATCAATTCCTTTCAGCTACATCTAATTTATCAGCCAAAGCTGCTGATAAAAATAAATCTATATCACCATCCAAAACCGCTTTAACATCAGAAGTTTCGGCATTGGTGCGTAAATCTTTGACCATTTTATAAGGTTGCATAACATAGGAACGTATTTGATATCCCCAACCGTTGTCACCTTGACTTTCCCTTATGGCTTCGGCTTTTTGCTCGCGTTTTTTTATTTCCAATTCATATAATCGAGCTTTGAGCATTTTCCATGCGCTATCACGATTTTTGAATTGTGAACGATCATTTTGACATTGAACAACTATGCCGGTGGGAATGTGAGTAATACGAACGGCGGAATCTGTTTTGTTAATATGTTGTCCGCCGGCTCCGGAGGCACGATAAGTATCAACCCGACAATCAGCTTCATTAATCTCAATATTGATGGTATCGTCAATAACCGGATAAACTCCGACAGAAGCAAAACTGGTATGACGCCTGGCATTGCTGTCAAAAGGTGAAATACGCACCAAACGATGAACTCCGCTCTCTGATTTGAGCCAACCGTAAGCATTGTGGCCGATTATTTTAATGGTAGCCGATTTTAATCCGGCAACATCTCCGATTGTTTCTTCAATATATTCCACTTTATACTTATGTGCTTCCGCCCAACGAGTATACATGCGAAGCAGCATTTCGGCCCAATCCTGTGCTTCGGTTCCCCCTGATCCGGAGTGAACTTCCAAAAATGCGTCCAAACCATCGGCTTCCCCACAAAGCAAAGCCTCTAATTCAGAATGTTTTACCTTAATTTGCAACTCTTGTAATTGAGTATAAATTTCATCTAAGGATTTTTCGTCATCATCTGCTTCGGCCATACCGGCAAGTTCTTGCAAATCATTAAAATTATTTTCTATTTCAATAAAATTGTTTATATCTGCAGTTAAACGATTTTTTTCACCGGTTAATTTCAACGCTTGATCGGGGTTATCCCATAACGAAGCATCGGCCGTCAGAGCTTCAAGTTCGGAAAGACGATCTTGGGCGGCATCAAAGTCAAAGAGACCTCCTCAGCAGTGTCAATGACTGCTTTATATTGGTAGAAATTTCATATATATCTGCACGCAACGGCATCTACTCCCTTGTTAGTATTCGGTTCCCAATTGAATTTCATCGGAATTACTGTTTTGATAGCTAACAGCTAAATTATTCTCGCTGTTTTCTTCGGATGAGGCATTTTCAACCTCTTCACTTACAACTCGCTGTTTGGCAGCACGCAATGCCGATTCAGGTTTTAAGGCTTCCCAGATTACCGCTTGATCGGTTGGTGATGCCGGTTTGCCGGTAACATGATTAATACGGACTAATTTGATACCACTGGGCATACGGAACGGTTCATCCGGAACACCTTTTAAGGCTTCTTGCATAAAAGTTTGAAATACCGGTAAAGCTGCGGCCGCACCGGTTTCATAACGTCCCAAAGTGCGCGGAACATCAAATCCGACATAAACTGCAACCACTAAATCAGGAGAAAATCCGACAAACCAAGCATCTTGGTTACGATTACTGGTACCGGTCTTGCCTGCTAAATGGCGTCCTAAAGAACGCAAGCGTGAGCCGGTTCCATATTGGACAACCCCCTCCATAATACTGGTCATCTGATAAGCACTCAATGGATCTACTATTTGTTCTCTTTCATCGGAAAGGTGAGGAACTGTTTGATTGTCCCATTTAGCAACTTCACATTCAGGACAACTGCGCGTATCCGAACGGTAAATGGTTCGCCCTTCCCGATCTTGGATACGTTCAATCATATAAGGAGAAACTTTTTTACCGCCATTAACTATAATACTGTAAGCTGCGGCCATATTGACCAGTTTGGTTTCCCCTGCTCCTAATGACATTGATAATAAATGCGGTAAATTGGGATTAACTCCCATTTTGGCTGCTTCGGCAGCAACCTTATCCATACCGACATCTTGAGCCAGACGAACAGTCATAAGGTTACGTGATTTTTCAATACCCTGACGAAGCGTCATTAAACCGTAGAATTTTTTGGAATAATTAACCGGTTTCCAAACCGGAAGTCCTTTACCTTGATCCAAGACAAACGGAGCATCCAAAATTAAATCATTAGGTTCATAACCATTTTCCAAAGCTGTCAGGTAAACTATCGGCTTGAAAGCCGAACCGGTTTGGCGCATGGCTTGAGTAGCTCGATTAAATTGTGATTTACGGAAATTATAACCTCCTACCATAGCCAGAATCTTACCGGTATGAGGATCCATGGCAATCAATCCGCCCTCAACATTGGGAATTTGCCGCAGAAAATAACTTTGCTCACTGACATTATGCTTTTTAGCTTCATCGACAGTAATTTTTTCAACCAAAATTACATCACCAACCTTGAGAACATCCTCAACTTTCTGCGGTTGATTGCCGACTTGTTGATCTCTGAGAGTTTTACGAGCCCAAGACAACACACTTAAGGGAATCTCACCGGATAATCCTGCTTGGGTTTCAATCACTGCTTTACTATTTTCAACCGATTTTACAACAGCTAAATGCCATTCACGATCGGCTCCGGCAGGAGTTTCTTCTTTTTGAAAATCTTCTCGCCAATTACCTTGCAAAGATATATTTTTCAACGCACCGCGCCAACCGTGACGACGATCGTAATTATTAAATTCTTGACGGACGGCCTCGGTGGCTATTTTTTGCAATCTCGGATCAAGAGTAGTTCTGATTAACAATCCGCCTTGATAAAGAGCATCTTCGCCAAATTTGCTTTTTACCTGGCGACGAATGTCTTCGCTGAAATATTGACCGTTACGCATTAAATCAGTGGCATTGTTAACAACCTCTAAAGGCATTGCTTTAGCTGCCTCACCTTCTTCCTCTTTAGCGTAACCATCCTCAACCATGCGATCAATAACCCAATTACGACGAGCAATTGCTGCGTCATAGTTATTGACGGGGTGATAATTATTAGGTCCTTTGGGAAGAGCCGCCAGATAAGCAACCTCATGTAATTTAAGTTCATCAAGAGCCTTACCGAAATAGTTGAGCGCGGCGGCGGCAACACCATAGGAACGGTTACCCAAATAAATCTCATTGAGATAAAGTTCCAAAATATGTTCTTTAGTGAAAGTCTGCTCAATGCGAAAAGCTAACAAAGCTTCTTTAATTTTACGTTTATAAGATAATTCCGAAGACAACAAAAAATTTTTAGCAACCTGTTGGGTAATAGTGGAAGCACCGTTTGGGCGCTTATTAGACCCGAAATGACGCAAGTTAGTCAGTATTGCTCGTGTAACACCCAAGAAATCAACTCCGAAATGATGATAAAAATTTTTATCTTCGGCGGAAATAAAAGCTTGCTTAACCAAGTCAGGGATTTTTTCTTCCGGAACGAAAAAGCGTTTTTCAACCGCATATTCCATTAAAACCTGACCATCTCCGGCATACAGACGAGTAGTTACCGGAGGGGCATAATCTGCCAACTGGCGATATTCAGGCAACTCCTGAGCAATTTGCCAAACCGACGTTATCAGCAAAACAAAAGCAATAACCGCAAAAAAGAAAAAAGTACTGAGAAAAGAAGACAGTGTTTTCAGCATAGTGAATCCAAATTGCAATAAATAATCTTAAAAAACTTTGCTTAAAATAGCTAAAAAAAAACGTTATGTCAAATACTAATGATTGTTATTTTCAAAATATTTATTAATTGCCCTAACAGCAGCATCGACAAGTTTTTTACGATAAGACTTTTGCTTAAGTTGTTTTTCTTCGGTCGGATTGGATAAATAACCCAATTCCATCAACACCGAGGGAACATCGGGCGCTTTCAATACGGCAAATCCGGCAAAACGATGGGTATTGCTGACTGTTTTAACAATACGAGACATTTGCCAACTCAACAAACCGGCAAATTCAGAAGAAAAGTTTAGAGTTTCACGTTGAGTCATATTTAACAAGACATCATTTATAACTTTATCATGTTCGGCAAAATTAACACCGGCAATTATATCAGCCTTATTTTCTTTTTCAGCCAAAGCTTCGGCTTCTTTATCGGAAGCGGTTTCGGACAAGGTATAGACCGACAAGCCGGTTGCTTTGCGATTGCGAGCACTGTCAGCATGGATTGAAATGAATAAATCAGAATTGTTTTTACGAGAGATTTTTACCCTATCGCGCAAAGGAATAAAAATATCGCGTGATCGAGTTAAGTAAACTTTGTAACGAGGATTTTTATCCAATTCGGCTTTAAGCTCTTTAGCCATGGCAAAGGTAATATTTTTTTCATAAGTTCCGCTGTAACCGATAGCTCCGGGATCAATACCGCCATGTCCGGCATCGATGGTGATAATACGGCGACGCAAGGCATTTTTCTTAGCAGAATCTGACGAGGGTTTGGCAACAGACTGGCTTGAGGCCGATTGTTGGTAATCTTTACTATTAAAAGCATAAGCATTACCGACATGAGCAATAAAGTCTTTTTCACTAGCGGTTTCAACATCTATGGCAAAGCGCCAAGCAAAACCGCTTGCCGGTTTTAGTATAAAGGCTTTTTTTACCACTACAGGTTGTAACAGGTCAAAAACAATACGCACACCGGAAACACCGGCCGGACCGGTACGGACATTACTAACAAAATTGTTTTTTTGTAAACTGTTAACTGCTTTAGAAGTAACTTCAACATTTTGGGTGTCAATTACCAAACGATCAGGATTACTTAAAGTAAACACCTTATAATCGAAATTAGCATCGGCATCAAAAACCACACGGGCACCGGTACTGTTTTGACCGATACGAAGTCCGTCGATCTGTGCGGCAAAGCTCGGAAATGCAAAAAGCAACGCGCCGAAAAGCCAAGCAATAAATATTTTTAAGCCGAATTTAGTCATTTGTGTCACCATTGTTTTATTATGTTAACACAAGACTGGTTTACAAGAAGTTAAAAAAATTAGTCACAGAAAAAGTGAAAAACAGAAAAACTTGATATAAAATAGCAAAAATTCTCAAGTCGTTATAATATTATAAGGGGTTAAAACAGGCAAAAAAAATAAATCAAAACAACCTGCGGTATCTCCCTATATCATATTTCTAACTCGCTTTTTAAATAGTTTATAATATTTTCAGAACTATTGAGAGTATCCGGAAATATCTCTTTCACAGCCAAATCTCTCGCCTCTTTCAAAAAATCATTTTTTTTGATAACTATTTCATCAAGGTAGGCTTTCAGAGTTTCTTGATTAAAAATGCTATAATGGTTTTTATTAACTAATTGATTAAGTGCACTATGGGGTTTGCTGTTAGATGATATGCAATGCAGTAAAGGTTTACCGGTAAAGAAATATTCGACACAAAATGATCCGCAGTCTGTAATCATGGCATCAGAGCTTTTGAATATGTCAAAATAATTTCCTTCATTGCAGACCATTCCTATTTTTTCCCATTCCGCAAAATACTCATTCAGTTCATCTTCAGTCATATAATGGGTTTGAATAAAGTGTCTGCGTAATTGCGGATGAGGTTTAAATACCCAATTGATCTCGGGGTGTGATTTTGCATATTCGAGCATAAATTTACCGCTCCAATCAAAAGTAGCAAAGTTAAGTGATGTCTTTCCTACCGAAAAATGCGGAGCATAAATTACAAAGTGCTTATTTTTAACCGGGGCAAGTTGATTATTTTTATTAAACACATCTAATTTAGGATGCCCGGTAACATAAAGAGATTCATGGTTATACTTCATCCAATCTGCATATTCTTTCTTCATGCACTCGTGTGCCAAAAAATATTTCCATAATGTATAAAAAAATTCCTTATTACGTTTTGAACCGATAAAAGTTGATGCTATGGAATAACTGCAATAACAACACAAAGCAAATTTCGAAACTATTATGGGGAGATGTATCTCGGCAATTTCCCAAGGTTGTTGATAAAAAACTATATCAGGATTAAAAGTCTGCAAATCAACATATTTACCGTCAACATAGCCTTTGACGACATTGATGTTTTTTGATTTAAAAAACTCATAATTGTCATCAACACTACATGCCTGATTATCCGAATATTTATACTTAGATTTAATACAACTTGCAACTATTATCGGGTTAAAATTCTTATCTTTCAGCATTGCTTCATACAGCTGTTGATAACCCCATTTTTGCTTTTCACTAACTAAAAAGATAACGTTTAACTGACGATGTTTTGCTTCCTTTCTCAAACGAATAAGCTGGTTTTGATAATTATCGTGTGTTTTTTTATATAAAAACTTATGCCCCAGTTTTTTGTTCAACTTTGTCTCTATTGTTTTGAAATAATATTCCAGTCCGTTAGTCATATTTGCTCCAGGCCATAAAATTTTGGCAAATTTATCTTTTGGGGCATACTAATCTGCAATAGAGTAAAAAGCAACTAATATTTACATTTTTTTTATTTGTTAAAAAAATGTGTTGTGTTTTAAAATAAAATGTTTATTCTTGGAGAGAAAGTGATTTTTGCAAAGGTGCAAATGTGGGGCTAATCAAGAAAAACAAATAAATATGCTCTGACAAGTTTGCTTTTGTGTCGCAAGAGATACAGTAGGACGGAAGCGATTAAAAATAGCAAAAATGCTTGGTGAATCGGCTGAAGATATGCCGCAAGATTGACGAGTTTTTATTAAGACTGATATTTTTGACAACAAACTACAATAAATTACGAAAAGTCAGTCGGTTTATTCGAGAGTTTCGCGCAGTGAATTGAAGGAATAAGTCGCGAACAACGAAGATAAAGAAAATTAAAGCAACGAATCTGTTTTTTTATGATTGGTTGCGTTTGTCTTGAGGAATCTTTCGTTCAGCCATGGTGTTTAATTGTTTGGCATTTTATATGCCGAATTACGGGAGATTTTTGATGACAAAAAGAATGTTGATTGATGATACCCAACCCGAAGAAACCAGAGTGGTTGTGGTAAATGGCAATAAATTAGAAGATGTTGAATTTGAGAGCACTACCCGCAAACAGATAAAGGGAAATATTTATTTAGGTAAAATTATGCGGGTGGAACCGTCATTGCAGGCATGTTTTATCGATTACGGCGGAAATCGCCACGGATTTATGGCTTTTGGCGAGATTCATCCCGATTATTATAATGTCAGTGATGAAGTTTTGGCCGAGGTAGATAAAGAAGTTGATGAGATTATCGAAAATAAAAAAAGAATTGCCAAGGAAATTGAAGCTCAACGTGAGGCTCGGGCCAAAGAGAGAGCTTTAGCGAGAGAAGCGGCTTTAAGAGAACGTGAAGAACGTGCCGCTGCCGAAGTTGCTGCTCAAGAGCAAAGTGAAGATAATACCGCAGAAGTTAATGCTGTCGTTCCGCAATATGAAGATGTGGAAGAAAAAGAAGTTTTGAGTCCGGAAGAACTGAAAATTTGCGAAGAGCAATTTATTGCCGAAGAAGAAGCCAAAGAAGAAGAGCAAGGCAAAAAACGCACTAAGAAACGTTTATTGAAAAAAAGATTTCGCAAACAAATTTCCTCAAATGTCGAAGATGAAGATAAAAATGATAAAGTTTTGGCTGAAGACATTGAGGAAGAAGATGCCAAAGTGGTTGATAATTGTGCAAGTGATAACAATAACTACGAGGAAGATCAGGCTTATAATCGTGCTGAAGATAATGATGATGACGATGATGAAGATGATAATAATGTTGAAGCCGAAGATGATGATGACAACGATGAAAGTTATGACAATATGAATTTTGAGTTGCAACGCAAATTAATTCGTGCACGCAAGTTGTATCATCGTTTCAAAATTCAAGATGTAATTAAAGAAGGACAGACAGTTTTGGTTCAAGTGGTTAAAGAAGAACGCGGCAATAAGGGCGCGGCGATGACCACTTATTTGTCTTTGGCCGGCAGATATTGTGTTTTGATGCCAAATCGTATTAAGAGCGGAGGAGTTTCACGCAAAATTACCAATGCGGCCGACAGACAAAGATTGAAGGGGATTGTCAAAGAATTACCGCTTAATCCCGATATGTCAATTATTGTGCGCACTGCCGGTGAAGAAAAGACTAAAGCAGAAATTGTGCGCGATTATAACTTCCTGATCAGAGCTTGGAATCAAATCAGAGTTGATGCTATTAAAAACAAAGCTCCTTTAATGGTGCATGAAGAGGGGAGTTTGATTAAACGGGCTTTGCGCGATATTTATACCAAAGATATTGCCGAGATTTTAGTGGCCGGTGATGAGGCTTATAAACAAGCTCGCAATTTCTTGAAAATTTTATCGCCTTCCAATTTGAAAAAAATTAAGCATTACAGTAATAATGAAGCACCATTGTTCCAAAAATTCCAGGTTGAAGGACAACTGGACAAACTGCATGATGCCAATGCTCAATTAGAATCCGGCGGTTATTTGGTGATTAACCCAACTGAAGCTCTGGTATCGATTGACGTTAACTCGGGACGCGCAACCAAAGAAAAAGATTTGGAAGAAACAGCTTTGAAGACCAATTTGGAAGCTTGTGATGAAATTGCCCGTCAATTAAAGCTGCGTAATTTGGCCGGTTTGGTAGTAATTGATTTTATTGATATGGATGAACCTGCCAATAATCATGCAGTTGAAAAGCGGATGAAGGAAGCCTTGAAAAATGATCGTTCGCGAATTCAGGTCGGCAAGATGAGTATGTTCGGATTGTTGGAATTATCACGTCAGCGCGTTCACTCGGCTTTTTGGGAGAGCAATTATCAGGTTTGTCCTTATTGTCACGGACGCGGAATTACCCGCACGATGGAATCTGCCGCGATGTATATTTTAAGGACTTTGGAAGAAGAAGGTTGCAAAAATCGCTCCAGCAAAGTCAGCATCAGTGTTCCCTCCGATGTGGCGGTTTATTTGCTGAATTATAAACGCAAAGCATTGAGTGATATTGAAACAAAATATAAGATGGATGTCATTATTTGCGCGGACAATAACGTTAAATGCGTTACCGATTATAAAATCGAACGCACTAAAATTTGCGTGAAGGAAGAAAAAGTTGATACTCAATTGCCGCCGGTTATTGCAGAAGAAGCCGAGATAGCAGATGAGACTGAGACAGAAGCGGAAATTAATGATGAGGAAAATGAAGAAATCAACGATGATGCAGAGAATGAGGCGGATATCAGACCTAATTATAAAGAAAGGCGCGGTCGTTTTGATCGTCGCGGTCGCAGAGGAAGATTTGATCGTCGCGGAGGAAAACATCGCAATAATTACAGCGATGAACATCGGATGGAAAAACCGAAAACTTCGCAAGAACCGGTAATTCTCTATGACAGCCATGAAAGCGCTGCTCCGATACAAGAAGAAACACCGAAAGAGGAAAAGAAAGAAAAATCTAATTGGTGGAAAAAACTGATTAAAGGATAAATATGTTATATCTTAACAGATTTTTATCAACAGGACTGGCGGCGGCGTTATGGCTGCTGCCGTTCTTTTTGAATAATGAGGCAAAGGCGGAAGGTTTGCGCCTGATTACCGATGAAGAAAGCGAAATTTTGTTGGAACAAATCATAAAGCCTTTAATGCAAAAAGCCGGTCAAGCATATAGTCCTAATCATATTCATATTATTGATGATGCCACGCTGAATGCTTTTGTGGCCGACGGAAATCATCTGTTTATCCATACCGGAACTATTGTTGAGAGCGCCAACGTTAATGAACTGGCCGGAGTGATTGCTCACGAAATCGGGCATATTAAGGGCGGACATATCTTGCGGCAAAAGTTAGAAATTCGTGAGATGAATAATTTATCGTTGTTGTCGGCGGCTTTGGCGGGGGCTGCGGGAGTGTTGAGCGGACGAGCTGATGCTGCTTTTGCGATTATGTTGGGAGGACAAAGCTCGGCTTTGAATAAATTTATGCATTATCGCACCAATGAAGAACGGGCTGCTGATGAAACGGCGGTAAAACTTCTTAAAGCAACCGGACAATCGCCGGCCGGAATTCTTGAATTTATGAAAAAAATCGATAAGCAAAATCAATTAAACGGTCGTGTGGAAACTCCCTATTTCCGCACTCATCCGATGACACCGGAGCGAATTGCCTTTTTTGAAAAAGCGGTAAAAGAAACTAATTTACCCACCAAATCACGTTATGATGAAGCATTTAATCGGGTGAAAATAAAAATTAAAGCTTATTTGGGAAATGCAGATACGACTATTAAAGAACTGAATAAATGTCAGGACAAGACGGAGTGTCAATACGGGTTGGCGATTGCTTATTTCAGAAATTTGCAATTTGCTAAGGCTTTTGAAAAAGCGGAAAATTTAGTGAAACGAGAGCCGAATAATCCTTATTTCTATGAAATTAAAGGGCAGATGGAGATGGAAAACGGAAAAGTGCCACAAGCCCAAAGTTCATATCGCCGTGCTTGTGAATTATCCCCCTATTCCAATGATATGAAATTCGGACTGGCTTTAGCCTTATTGGAAGATAATCCCGATAAAATTACGGCTAAAGAGGCAATAAATTTGCTCAATAATATAACCACCAAAGAAAAAAATAATTTCCGAGCTTGGACTTTGTTGGCAAAAGCTTATGGTATCAGCGGTGATATGGCAAGAGCCAACTGGGCGGCGGCGGAAAGTTTGGCAATTATCGGTAATTGGGAAGCGGCAGAACGAAAGTTGGCAGAGGCTGAAAAGCTATCCCCTGCTCCGCAACTGAAAATCAAAATTAATGATTTGAAAGAACGGATTAAACAAGAAAAGAAAAAAGATTATATATGATAAAAAAGATTGCTGATGTGATTATCAGCAATCTTTTTTGGTTTGGAAGGCAACTCCGGATGAATTTTGTCAAGATATTTTTTTATTGACAAAAATCGAAACAAGTGGTAGGTGGAGAGTAAATAAAATTATTATGTCTAACATTAAATATATAATATTATGAATAAAACAGAATCAATGCTCGTTCACAAAGGTTATTATGGGGTAAGGATAGTAAAAATGGTGCCTTACATTTGCACAGTTTCCGGAGGTGGGGTTCGTGCCATCAGATGCTACCGAGATGCTCATACTTATCTTGTTGGTGGTAAGCAGGTCGGATATTCCCTAAAAGAACAAACTTTGCTTGTAACATAGGGTTGTTCACCCAAAACAGCTATAAAGGCTTTTATAGCTATGGGGAATTTTGTATTTGCCCCAGATATCCTAAAGAATTATGGAATTGTTGTTTAAAAAGAAGAAATCTCCTCGACCTAGTCGAGGAGTTGTGATTAACAAAATCAGCTCGCTTGCAAAGGCGGGCTTTTTTGTATTTAAATTAGTTTGTAAATCCGTGCGGTGCCAGTTTTGCTTATTTAATCCGCCGGTGTATATCCAACAACACTTCTTTCAAAGGATTGGGGAAATAATCAAAATATTATTAGAAATAGCTTCGCCGCGTTGCAGCATTACTTTATCGCCTTGATGATTTTTTCATTCTTGTCTTGACTTTTGTAGTGTAAATGTTATCTTTAAATTGCCTTTGATGTTTTGCATTAAAGGTACTCTTTCACTTGCAGAAACGAAATTGTTAATCGTCTGTTTTGTATCCTTGGTAGAGAGACAGCTTTATTAAGGGAATGAAAGCGAGAAGTCCTCATGCTGAGGACTTCTTTGTATTTATAAATATAAATTATTTTCGTAAATAATATGTAGAAGATATAGTCACACCATTCGAAGTAGGAGATGTAACTACTTCAAAATTTCCATTTTTCCCTTTTACGATATAAATATTTTGTCCTCTAGGACTAATTTCAACAGGTTTATTTCTAATAATTTGCGGTATCCTTTTGGCATCTTGTCTTAATATGTTATGACGATAAATAGCTTTATCAAGTCCATAATTTCTATAAGTGCCGGTTTCTCTTTGTAACGCTCTTCCATGAACTATAGGATTTCCCATGCTATCAGGAATAGCTTCACCGCGTTGCAGTATTACTTTATCTCCTTGATGATTTTTCATTCTTGCAATAATATCGCTGCCATTACCTTGAAACGGGTTTTGTTGCAATCTGTCATAAGCCTTGCCGATTTTATAACCATTATATGCCATATTTATCGGTCCGGCAGCTATTGTCCCACCAATCAACATAGGCAATAGGTTACCTCCATATTGTGCAAAATTGCCGGTAGTTTGCACAACATTTTCCAATCCCTCGGCAGTTTGATTTTGCAAATAATTATTTATTTGCGTATCAATTCCTAATTTACCGCCTAAATAATCTAATCCGCCATAAGTTAAACCATTTAAGGCACGAGAAGCCCCATACATAATATTATAAGCGTCATTACTCAGACTATTTTGTACATTAGCCCAAGGATTAGGTTGCGGTGACGGATCGGTTATTCCGGCCTGTGCGTTGATGCGAGAGGCTAAGACTTTAGTGAGGGTGGCGGAATATTGCTGTTGCAAGGCCGGATTATTCGGCATTAAAGTCTGCAGATTTTTAATTTGCATATCCAAATCATAATCAATGAATTCTGTTTGATTGGCATTACGCACCCCTTGAGCCAATGTCATAGGATTGGGATTTATATTATTAATTGACAATGCTTGATTGTCATCTAAAGATGGTAAGTTCGGCGAATTATGATAATTATTTATCTTATTCTCATTACCGATATTTTCTTGATTGGGATAACGCACTAATATCCCTCCGATTGATTTACTCATTTTATTTTTCCTTTCAGTTTAGTTATAAACTTGAGAAATTTTTATTATATTTTAACAAAACAGTATTATGTTTCTGTTGTGAGGTGTTGGATGAAAAAAATATGTTTAGCTTTGTTGATATTGTTAACTGCCTGCAGTTCTGTTCCGAAATTTGATACAGAATTTAAGAATCCTGTTTTTAATCAACCTTTGGAGCCGGTCAGTAAAACTGCAGGTTATACTTATCTGACACCAACAAGTGTTGATTTTAGAACACCATTGGATAAAAATAAGATTGATACACAAGGTAAATGCGACCTTATCGAAAATAAGCAAGATCGCATTACCTTGCAATGCCAAGTTGAAGGTTGGGGAAGAACATATAATAAATATTATACTTTTGTTATAAAAGAAGTTCCTTGGTATGCCCCGGAGTGTTTACGTATTTTAGAATATTCCTACGACAAGCCAGAAGATTTTCCCAAAAATGACACATTTACAATAAAATATTGCGTTACCCCACCTAAAAAGATGTTATCAGAATCTGATTGAGCGAGCCATCCTTTCTGCCCAATCATTTCTTTCCCAACCTACATCTTTACGATGAACATTGTTGATAATACCATTTACATCACGATTGTTTATTGCCTCATATAAATTAGGCCAGTTTTGTTTGTTTAATTTGCCGGTATTATATTGTATATCCAACAACACTTCTTTTAAATGATTGGGAAAATAATCAAAATCGGTAAATTCTGAACGGACATGAGCTAAATCATTTATCATATGATTTTGTGCTAAACGATAGGCCTCATCATCAGTTATACGCAAATTGGTCTTAGGCTCAAAAAAATTTGCCCTAATCTTACCATACAAATAATTACCGTTGACATCTTTATGTTGGCTCATATCCTGCAAAAGGTCAAAAGCTAGAGCTTTTTGCATACTGTTTGCAGAAATATTATTCTCTAAGAAATTAACTTTCATAAAATCGTCAAAATTATTTATGTTAGTGCCACCTCCAACTGTTTTATTACCTTTAGTATCCAAATAGGGATACGGTACAACATCCTCAAATTGTTTGATATTATTCCACATTCTTTGATATAAATCTTCATCAGAGATATAGTTTGGATTTGTCGGTAATATAATATTATTTTCTAATGACGAAATATTGTTTTGTGCTAAATATTGCTGTAATGTTTGAACCAAAGATTGCTGATATCCGTCATCTTGATTATTTACAGCCGGTGCACCTAAAAATTTTCCGATTGATTTACTCATTTTATTTTTCCTTTCAGTTTAATTTAGTTTTTACATAATTCCAATTGTTGGCGGAGTTTATTGATGCGCGCCAACCATTCCCAAAATTCAGGATTTTCGATTTGTTCAATGCTTTTGGCTACTTGGGCTCCGGCAATAGGATAAACAGGACAATAGTTATAAGCGGTTGCGGCGCATGAGTTTAAGCAAATCAGATTTAGAAGCATTAGGAGCACTTTGAATCTTGTTTTGTTTGGTTTGGACATATTTAATCACCTCTACCTGTTTTTCGACAATTTGAATTTTAGCCTGCGAATAGCCTAAATAATAGGCAAACAACAGGCAAAAAGCATAAACTAATACTTTAATTTTCATAAATTTTGCTCCAATAAAAGCACAAAAGACTGTGCCGTTGCATAGACGTATTCCGGTGAACGTAACATCATAATTACCACCGCAATAACCGCCAACAGCCATACGGCAATTTTCAGCCTTCTCATAATTTAAAAATCCCATGACGTATAACTTCGGCAATACGTTGGGCGCGACGCCCGGTTATTTTGGCATAGCGGCTGCTCAAGCACTCATCGGCAGCTTGGTTGAAATTACCGCATGCCATATACCCCAACATTTTTTGAAACTTCAGTAATCCGACAATACCAAGATTAAAAGCCATATCAATAAGTGCATACTGACGCTCGGAATCTAACTCGGCAAAAAACGGAATATATTTTTTTAATGCACGATAAACTGATTTAATATCGTTACGCAACAGATACATTGCCGCTTCTTTGGTAATACCGTGGCGCCAATCGCCGACAATTTTTTCTTCCTCCGGCGTAAGAGGATTATCATCAAGATTGCGCCCTACCCCGATAGTCAACTTTCCCATAGAACAACGATAGGGCTGCAAGCGCAGCCCTTCGTGGAGTTTTAGTCTTTGAGATACTTGGTATAAATCAATCATTGGTGTTTTCTCCTATGATGCTTTTTATTAAGTTGCTTAATGGTTTGTGCTGCTCGTGCTGCAACATATATTAAGGTGCAAATACTTATGGCCAAGGTGATGATTTGGTTGCAAATTTGGGCATAATCCAAAATGCAGGCAAACACTGCTGAACCGACTACTTTGCTATCCTGAACTAAATCGCTGTTCATCATTATTCATCTCCTGTCATGATTGCAGATTGCTTCCAATCCTCAAAGCTCAACGGACCAACTTCCCACCAGTTCTCGCCTAAAGTATAATCACGCAAATACTGCCGATAAGCTTTGTATTCCTCGCGTTGTTCCTCGCTAATAGGATAATCGGCAATCATATAAATATCGGTTGCCTGCAAATAGCCGTTACGGACTTCCCGAACAGCCGCTTGCTTTTCTTCCGCCGTCGGCTCGGGCGGATTAACGCTTTCCAAATACTCGCCTTTGTCGGCAATTATCATTCCGTTTTGGTTGCAAAATACCGCTAAGTCGGCATATTGTTTGTTTGTGTATGGTTTATTTAATATCATTTTTTCACTCCTAGTTATTTGCTACATATCCGCAAGCCATCCAAATACAAGTATTAGTTCCATTTGTGGCATTATGAACAACCATACTATCACTGGATATTGTAGATATATTAAAAGTTCTATATTGAGTTTGACCATTCACACCAAATTGTTGTCCGACAATAGGCGTATAATCAGTGTTTGCAAATGGTCTCAAAAAAGTTACTGTTGTATTTGCTTTGTCGGCACTACTAAAACGCCCGCCTTGTTCAACCCAGCCGTCAGAATATACCCTATACCACTCAGTGCCGTTGACATAGGTTTCGACAACGTAAGGTTTTGTGCAGTTACTTAAATCAATATTCGCTTTGCCGGATAAGTCAGGGCTTCCCCAACTGGCATCCGTGCCGTCAGTGGTTAAAAACTCTCCACTATGTCCGGTTTGCGAGGGTAAAGCATCAATGTCCACATTACCAGAGCCTAAGATTGAATTGTTGTTTATTGTCTTTATGTTAGTTCCGCTAACTAAAGTATCTTGTTTGCCGGCGATTGCTGTCTGAACATCAGAAGCCGTTTGATAACCGCTAGGATTGCTTGAGTTATACGGTGTATATCCAAGAGCAGTCGTTACATCACTCGAGGTTATTTCTGTTATATATTCTTGACTTTCTACCCAGTCTTTATCAGCTAATTGATTGCTTGAGCTGGCGGCAGAGGGGATTTTACCCTCGATTGTATCAACTCTTGAGATTAAACCGCCTACCTGCCCCGCCCAATATTTAGCCGAACCCTCGGCAGGCTCAACAGGCTCACCGATGGCATATTGTTTGGCGAGTGCCGCGCTTGCATCAACTTCCGCCTGCTTTGCGGCAGCATTTTCGTTAAAAGCCCCCAGTTTGGCAGTGTAATTATTATCGAAAGCTCCTGTTTTATCGATAGCGTTGGTGTTGAAGTCGCCGATTTTAGCTGTTGTGTTGTCATCAAAAATACCGGTCTTGTCAACAGCATTTTGATTAAACTCGCCTGTTTTGGCGGTTGCGTTCAAATTAAAAGCGGCTTTCCCGTCTTGGACTGCCGCTTCAATTTCCGCTTTGCCGGATTGAACATTGCTTATCGCCTGCCCGACATCAATCTTGGCGCTTTCACCGATTACCGCATTATAGTTTTCGGTGTCAATTATTACATTAAAATTGCTTTCCTGCATTTTACGCCCCCGTGGTTACCTGTTCGGTTATCCTAAAAGTGCCGATTTGATTGACATCAGCCGGA
>Ga0247611_10000712_pt1 | contig 64993 bp, 51 predicted proteins | sample 177DNAGHGhighgp2_FD_192422 | JGI IMG/M metagenome (GOLD analysis project Ga0247611, IMG submission 192422) | Sheep rumen microbial communities from Palmerston North, Manawatu-Wanganui, New Zealand - 1770 DNA GHGhigh gp2 | ecosystem: Host-associated > Mammals > Digestive system > Stomach > Rumen...
CGGTCCAGGATCTCTTTGGGCAGAACCAAACGGGCCAATTGTTCATATAGTTTACTCTCCATGCCGCAAATATCGGCATTTTTCAACTTTTCACAACTATCTGCCCCCACCTTTTTTCGGCTGAGCCGCCTTTTGGGCCTGCGGTTTTTTGTATTCCTAAATGTGCAGCAGGTTACGGATGACCCACCAGGCAATGAAGAGAATGACATAGCTCTTGAGGGTGACAGGATGGAAGACAATGCGCTTGAGCCCATCAAGGCGATGCCCGATATTGTACCAACTGACGAGCACTGCCGCTAGAGCATAGGGGACGGAGAGAATGAAAAAGTAATTGTAGCTAAATGCTTGGGCTATGTTGCCATGGACGAGCGCGTTGAGGGCACGTTGAAAGCCGCATGCAGGGCAAAGTGTCCCCGTGAGCACGCGCCAGGGACACTGGATGGGATGCCCCTGCAACGATGGATTGACATAATAATAGATGATGCCCAGCAGTACCAGAATGACAGGAAATGCATAGGTCATTATTCTGTCAATCTTGTCAAGCCTCATCGATTTGTCAATATTTGTCGAACACAGCGAGCACTACAAAAAAGAGGATGTATAGTACAATGCAGATGACAGAAGCGATGGCTCCCCACATGGCGAATTTCTTGGCTTTGTCGGCTGAATCTTGAGCTCCAAGATAGTCACCTGCGTTATACTGACTATCGACCTTAGATGAGTAAATGATCGAGACAATGCCTAGCGGCAGACAGCAGAAAATTGTGCTCAGGATAGCCCACACCAGATAGTTGTCAGGCTTCCCGGGGCGTTGTCCTTGGGCATAGTTGGACTGGAAAGGAGGTTGCTGATACTGTGGCTGCTGGAAAGGCGGCTGGTTGGGTTGTTGATTCTGATTCTCCATAATAGAAATAGATTTGTTATGGTGATACTTACTGCATTGGCGCAATGTACTAGGTTGCAAATTTACGAAAAAAAATGCGAACCTTCTTAAAATTTGTGCGTTTTTTTCAAATTAGGGGAGTTTGTGGATGAGGGTGAGGCCATCGCGCAGGGGGATGATGACGACCTCGACGCGCGGGTCATCCTTCACGCGGTCGTTAAACGCCATGATTCCGCGGGTCTGGGCCTCGCGCTGGGCCTTAGGGTCAACAACCTTGCCAGCCCACAGGGTATTGTCGGCAATGATGAAGCCACCATCGTTGAGGTAGTCCATGACCAGGTCATAATACTCGACATACTGGCGCTTGTTGGCATCAATGAAGACGAGGTCGAAACGCGCATCGAGTTGCGGCACGATGTCGCGCGCGTCGCCGATGTGCAGGCACACACGCTTGCCGTAGGGGGACAATGCCAGATGCTCACGGATGAAGTCTTCCTGCTCGTCGTTGATTTCGATGGTGTCCACACGGCAGTCATCGTCGGGCAATCCCTCGGCAAGGCATAGCGCCGAATAGCCACTGAAGGTGCCCAGCTCAAGCACACGGCGAGGCCTCACCATGCGTGTCAGTATCGTGAGGAGGCGTCCCTGCAGATGCCCCGAGCACATGTGCCAGTAGTAGTTCTGCACATGGGTGTCATGGTCGATGCGCGCCAGCGCCGCCGGCTCCTCATCGATATGCCCCAAAATATAATCCTCCAACTCCTGATTCATATCAAACTATAAGTTTATCAAACAACTTGTTTTTATCAGACAACAGGCACAACTTTAAAACAACAGAACACAACTTTTAATTTATATATCGATATAATTCTTAATGACTCGTCCATCCATGCCTAAAATATTTTTTGTTTCCTTATCATAGAGGTATCTTTCTATTTCAGCGTATTTAGGTAGATAATTCACCAATATGCCGCAAGGCTTCTCTAGCAATCACATATAATTGAATAACTGGGCCCTATGATTGGGATTGAGTTCAGGAACCGCTTTGCATTCGACAATAACGTCATTATTGCACAAAAAGTCAATACGGAACGTTGCTTGAAGAACAGTATTCCTATAGATAGGATTGAAAGTCATCTCCCGCTGATATGGAATAGCCGTTTCTTTTAGTTGAATTTCCATCGCTTCCTGGTAGCAAGACTCATTCAATCCAGGCCCTAAATATTTGTGGACATCGTGAATTACTCCAACAATGACAAATAGTTTCTTCTTCTCTATTTCAAGATTAAACATAAACTGTTGTTATAGTTGTCTATAAGTTGTTATGGTTGTTTGATTAGGAGGAGGGAGTGGAGGGCAAGGCGGTAACTGTCGAGGCCGAAGCCGGCGATGATGCCCTTACAGACGGGAGACAAGAGGGACTTGTGGCGGAATGGCTCGCGCGCATAGATGTTGCTGATGTGGACCTCGATGACGGGCGCGGTGATGGCAGCGACAGCGTCGGCGATGGCAACCGAGGTGTGGGTGTAGCCGCCGGCGTTGAGCACAATGCCACAGTCGTCAAAACCCACGGCCTGCAGGCGGTCGACAATCTCACCCTCGATGTTGCTCTGATACACATCGATCGTGTGCTGCGGGAATTGGGCGGCCAACTCTTGCAGGTACTGGTCGAGCGAGCGGTTGCCATAAACCTCGGGCTCACGTTTGCCCACGAGGTTCAAGTTGGGGCCGTTGATGATGTGGATGATCATTTCTTGAAGTAGTACAGGAACGAGGCGATGCCTTGCAGGGCGGGCTTGCGCTGACCCTCGATCTCCATCTTGAAGTCAATCTCGGCCTTGCAGATGCCGCGCAGGTCGGCAATGTTGTGCAATTTGGTCACGAGGCGCACACGGCTGCCTGTGATGACGGGTTGGCCAAAGCGCATCTTGTCCATGCCATAGTTGACCTGCATTTCCAGGTTGTTCACCTCGATGATCTGGTTCCACAGGTGAGGGATGAGCGACATGGTGAGGTAGCCATGGGCAATGGTGCTGTGATAGGCACTCTCGGCCTTGGCGCGCTCCACGTCCACGTGAATCCACTGGTGGTCGAGTGTTGCGTCGGCAAACATGTTGATACGATCTTGATCCACGGTAAGCCATTCGCTGGCACCGAGTTCCTCTCCTAGATGGGAGGCAAATTCTTCGTAAGAATTGATGGTAAGCATATTGTTTAGTCGTTTAGTCGCTAGTAGTCGCTAGCACTAGTTATTAGTCGTTAGTTACTTTGTTTTGAATTGGATTGCAGGCGGTGGCGCATGATGAGGGCGGTGACCATGCTGGTCAACAGGCCGACAACAGCAACGAGGGCGAGTGTGACGAGCACATCGGTCCACTGCACCTCGACGGGATAGGCGCTGACGATCATGTTAGCAGGATCGCCGCTCAACCGCAACCACCCGAAGTGATACTGGCACAGGCACAGGACAAGGCCGATAACCACTCCCGTTACCGCACCAACGAGGGTGATGAGCCAACCTTGCAGGACAAAAATGCGGGAAATCTGGCGGTCATGGGCACCCAGAGCACGCAATGTGGCAATGCTGTCGTCCTTCTCGATGATGAGCAGCGACAGGGTGCTGATGACGTTAAACGTGGCGATGACCAGGATAAAGGCCAACAACAGGAAAGCCATCCATTTCTCGATATTGACCAGGCGATAGGCCTCGCTCTGCTGCATGAGGCGATTTTTGACCTGGTAAGCGCTTCCCAGTGCACCCGAGATGTCGCGCATCACTTCGCTCTCGCTAGCGCCAGGCGCGAGTTTCACCTCGATTTGGGTAGCCTGGGTGTCATAGTCAAATAGGGTTCGCGCCATGTCCAGGGGCACATAGATGAGGTCGGCATCATAGCTGTTTTGCTGCAACTGGAAGATGGCCGACACAAACAGGGAGTCCTGCCTGAAAGCCCCCATCGGGTTAGCGATGTTGACACGTCCTTGCCGCTGTGGAGCATACAGGTGAACCATGCCCAGGAACTCAGGCCTGACACACAGCCTGACCGCCGGTCCAGCGCCCACGACGGCAAACTGCGACACCTGGTCGCGCAGTTTCCACTTGCCGTCAACAATGACCGAATCCATGGCGTTAGTGGTGTTATAGTCGTCGGGGACACCCTTGAGACGCACGGGCATCTGCAACTGGTCATAGACGGCGAGCGCCTGGTCCTCGATAACAGGCACGACACGTTCCACGCCTTGAATGTGGCTCACCACATCAATGACGCTATCGGCATCGTTGATGGTCTTGCCCAGGGTTGCCGTGATGGCCACCTGAGGGTCGAGCATGGCCAGCTTGCCCATGATAAGCCCCCTGAAACCGTTGAAAACACTCAGCACACAGATGAGTGCTGCCGTCGCGACCACCACGCCACACACGGCAATGATGGAGATAATGTTAACGGCCTGATGGCCTTTCTTGGACACCAGGTAGCGGCACGCTATTTTCAGCGGGAGACTCATAACTACAGAATGAATCAAACAAATCCTTTTTTTTCAAACAACTTGAACAACAAGAAACAACTTGAACAAATCGTTTTAAAAAAAATGTTGTTTGAGTTGTTTCAGTGTTGTTATTGTTGTTTGGTTGTTTCGTTGTTCTCTTCGGGGTTGGGCTTGTCCTTTGAGAGGAGCTCATCGATGTGGTCGATATAGTCGAGCGAGTCATCGATGTGGAACTTCAACTCGGGGCAGCGGCGCAACTGATAGCGCACCTGCTGGGCGAGTTCATAACGGATGCTCTTCTCGCTGGCGTTGATGCTCTCCATGATGGCGGCAGCATTCTCGCTGGGGAAAATGCTCAATCGCACGTTGGCCACGCTCAAGTCGGGCGAGACACGCACGCTGCTCACGCTCACGAGCGTACCGCGCGTCTTAGCGGTCTCGCGGCGGAAGATTTCGCTCAGTTCCTTTTGCACCAGTCGGCTGATCTTTTGTTGTCTGGTTGTATCCATTATATTACTTTAGTTGATTTCAAACTGCAAAGATAATGCTTTTTCTTGAGATTGACGGGATTTGCCGGGCAATCTGGATAACAAGCAAAGCGGTAAATGCAAGAAATTAGCCCTGTAGAAAACCTACAGAGCTAATTTCAGTTAATTTCAGTTTGGATTACTCCTCAGCAGGAAGCATGACAACCTCTACCTTGTTGCCGGCAGCCAGGAGCTGGCGGGCGAAGGCGGCGATGGTCTCAGGAGTCTGGGCATTGACGATCTGCTCATAGGCAGTGTGGTCGTCGAGGCCACGGCCCACGTAGAACATGATGGTCTGCAACCAGTAGTTGTTCTCCTTGAGCTCGGTGGTGTGGTCCTTAATCATGAGCTCCTTGATCTCCTTCAAGGTGGTAGCATCGATGGTCTGGCAAGCAGTAACGATCTCCTCGTTCATGATCTTGAGGGCAACGTCGGCCTTCTCGGGCTTCATGGGGCAAGAAGCCATCACGGCGGTGAAGGGCTTGTCACCGTTGAGCGTGCTGTAGCCGTAAGCACCTGCCGAGTAAGCAGCGCTTTCGTCCTCACGGATCTTCTGCAGATAAATCTTGCTCAGCACCTGACCCAGCATCTCAGACTTGATGCTGTTCTCGAGGCTATAAGGAGTCTTGTCATCATACCAGTAGATGCGTGCAATGGCCTTGGGGGTCTCGCTCTTGTGGTTGAAGTGGTTGATGGTCTGGCCCACGGGGTGGGTATCAACATTCTCCCAGTTAGAGAGTTTGCCCTTCTTGCCGGGCAGCGAAGCGATGTACTGCTCGATGAGCGGACGGATAACAGCCTCGTCAAACGAACCAACGAAGAAGAAGGTGTAGTTGGCAGCGTTGGCGGTGCGCTCCTTGATGATTTGCAGCTGGCGGTCATAGTTCACTTGCTTCAAGTCCTCTACATGGAAGGGCTTGCTGCGCCAGTTGTGGTTACCCAGGGTGTACTCTACTGAATCGTTGAATACCGACTCGGGCTGCAGGCTCTGGTTCTTGAGCATGGTCTCAACCTGGCCCATGAACTGGTTGTAGTTCTTCTCATCCTTGCGGACGTTGGTGAAGTTGAGGTAAACGAGCTGGAACATGGTCTCGAGATCCTTAACAGTCGAGTGACCGCTAACCACGTCGGTATATTCGTTCATACTGTAGTTGACGCCTACCTGCTTTCCGGCCAAAGCCTTCTCGAGCTCCTTGTTCGAGAACTCGCCCAGACCACTGGTCATCGATGCAATGCTTACCAGACCGGTATTGGCCCAATCAGCCTCGCCATACAGTGAGTTACCACCGCGTGCACGGGCAGCCATGATGATCTCGTCCTCCTTGAAGTCAGTCTTCTTGAGGATGACGCGGGCACCGTTGCTCAGCTCAAGCTCCTTGTAGTCAAACTGGCTGTTGTAGGTCTCCTTTTTGATTTTTCCCTTCTTGGGCATCTTGCTGATGAGGGGCTCCTGCTTCACGTTGTCCACATAGGCCTCGACGGTGGCATTGATACCAGCGTCAACAGCAGCCTTCAGAGCCTCGGGAGTGGGATAAACGGCACCGTCCTTCTCCTGGTTGAAGTTAACGACCACAAGGTTCTTACCGTCGGTGGTAATCAGCTCGGGCAACATCTGGTTAACGATATCAACAGGAATTTGGGGAGCGATCATGCTCATGATCTGGTATTCCTGCTCGATTGAGGGCATGGGCTCGTTGTCGAGGTAGTTGCGGTAGTACTGAGCGGCAAGACGAGCATTGGAAATCTTGTTGCGCTCGTTGTACTGCTTCTCAAGACCGCTCATGTAGTCATCCTTGGCGCGAACATACTCGGTGCCAGTGAAACCGTGCTTAGCAGCACGCATGGCCTCGGTGATGACGGCCTGGGTGGCTGCCTCGATTTGGCCTTCCTTGGGCATAACAACCAGCGTTAAAGCCTCGGGGTCGTTAGACAGCAGGTAACCGCCATCCATAACCATTGCTTGCAGGTAGGGGCAATCGGGCTCCTGAGCCTTCTCAGAAAGACGAGCGTTAAGCATATCGCACATCATGCTAGTGGCATAGTCCATTACCAGATAGACCATATCACTCTTCATCTCCTTGGGGAAAGCCTCATGCTTGAACATCACCATCACCTGGCTGTACTGCTGCTCCTTGTCCTTGTCGATAGCAATGATGGGTTCATCGTTGTCGGGAACGGGCTCGGGAACAACCTGTGCGGCGTTGGGATCAAGAACGCAGTCCTTGAACAACTCCTTGATCTGGGCCTCGATGTGATCGACGTCAACATCACCCACGATGACCAGGGCCTGGTTGTCGGGACGATACCACTTGTGGTAGTAGTCACGCAGCTCGTTATACTTGAAGTTGTCAACGACCTCCATCAGGCCGATGGGCATGCGGCGACCATATTTCGAGCCGGGATACAGCTTCTCGAGCTGGTTCTCGAGCATGCGCTGCTGGGCGCTGCGGCGCAGGCGCCACTCCTCGTGGATCACGCCACGCTCCTTGTCGATCTCCTCGTCGGTGAGCAACAGGCCGTTGCTCCAGTCCTTAAGGATAAGCAAGCAAGAGTCGATAGCGCTCTGGCGGGTGCTGGGCACGTCGTTGATGTTGTAAACGGTCTCGGCAATGCTGGTATAGGCGTTCAAGTCCTTACCAAAGGCAACACCCAGTGAGCGGGTGTAGTCGATGATGCCCTTGCCCTCGCCGTTGAAGTGCTCACTGCCATTGAAAGCCATGTGCTCCAGGAAGTGGGCAAGACCACGCTGGCTCTCTTCCTCCTGGATAGAGCCCACGCGCTGGGCGATGTAGAAATTCACACGGTGCTCGGGGTAGTCGTTGTGACGGATGTAGTAGGTCAATCCGCAATCCAACTTACCGACACGCACTTGGTCGTCAACGGGCATGGGACCCATTGACTGTGCCTTGAGGGCACTGGTGCTGAATGCCATCATCACGAGCAGCATTGCAGCAAAGATTTTTTTCATCTTCATGTGGTTGAAAATTGGTTTAAAAAAATGTTTATAAAGTTATTTATTTGTGTTAGTGATCAAATGGGTCTGTCAGGTTTCACAATAAGGTGTCCTAACCAAACTGCAAAGATACTGTTTTTTTTAAATAGTGGCCGTTTAACTATTGATTTTCTAACTCTTCCTGCTCTTTTTGCAGTGCTTTTACCTTTTGCATCCACTTGTAGGCCAACAGGCAATCTATCAATAGCACAGCGACACCCACCGCTAGAACTGCCACAATAGCTGGAGTGAAATTCTCGATGTCAAAGATATTGATTAACATTGCTATAGTGAGAATGAGTATGCCGTAAAACGTCCATTTAGCTCCGTTGTTGATCTCATTTTTGGTAATTGGTGCCACACTAACTGCAAGCATTTCGAAAGCCATGCTACAAATTATGCCCACATTAAACCAATCGTCCAATTCTGGATGATTAGTTGTACTTGCCCATAAGTCTAGGCCAATGAATACTAAAAACATCAGCGATCCAACAATTATCATGAACCAATACAAGGTTCTTTTTGTTCTCTCGGTCATCATAATCTTATGAGTTTTAATGTGAATAAAGTCTTTTAATATGTGGATTATTTATCCAATTTGTCAAGTACAGTAGCCTCGCGGTACATTCTGTACAACCCGCTCAACAAAGCTCCCCAAAAACCAATTGACACAATAATCATAAGGGCAACAAAAATATTTTCGCCATTGCTTAATGATATTGAACCCATTCTGGTGACAGGAAAAATCAATGTCAAAACAAAAAGAAGCACGTAGAGCGCGCATGGGATAAGTACCAGCAGCTTGGTCTTCTTACTCAAGCCTTTACGGTACATTTTCAGGATATATCCACCAATCACCAATATTATACCCCAATGGCAAAGTGAATTGCCCATGAAATGTATCTCATTGAGGGCTAAGTCCATACCCAAAAAACCCTTGAGCAGTCCTGAGACAAAATCGGTGCCAAGTAGCCAGATGACAAGACCAGCAACCCTGATCGTTTCGCCTATCATTTTTCTAATTTTCAACGTTTCCATCTTGATACTGTTTATAGGAGTCCTTAATTGTTGTTTTTGACCTTTAGACGCTGAAAGGGCATGAAAAACTACACTTAAAAGCAAAAAAAATCGATGCCCCAATTGATTGGAGCATCGTGAAAGATGTTAAGTATCTATAAATGAATCAGTTTCAATAATCTGGAAACTTGAGTGCTGCTACTTGCATCATACGGGAGATGTCAAAGTAGAAACCCTCGGCCGACTTGCCGGCAACAGGCTGCACCTTGATGTAGTCGATGCCCCCGTCAAGGGTCTCGTGGTCGGTAGCGACAAAGCCCAAAAAGTTGATGATATTATACTCGTGCTCGGGAGCAATGACCACCCAGGGTTCCTCCTTGGTGCCTTTTCCACTTGACATGATTGCAGCGATCAAGCGGTCAAGACGATACTGCCTGACAGCGGCGCGGGCATATTTTTTCTTCTCCTTGAGCACATAGATGTAGAAATTCATCTGGTTCAAGTCAAACATGTTGTCGTTGAGTGATAACTCGGCATACTTCTCGATGCTGTCACACTCGGCACGTGAGTGGGGCTGCTTGTAGTAGAGTTGCTCGACCACGTTGCTATAAACCGACTCACGGAAGGGATTGTAGTCTTCCTGGAAAGTGTAGCCGTAGTAAAAGTTGCGAAACGCCTCGATCGACAGGGTGGTGTCGTTGCTGTTGTAGGCTTTCATCAACTTGGGGTAGTAATAAGCGTTATTGGGGTTCTCGATTACCGACTTGACATGGTCAAAGTCAACCTTCTTGATGGCAAATTTGCCAGGCTGAGGCCGTTCAGGCGCTTGTGCCCAACCCATTACCGCCACAGTCAAAGCGATGGTCAGAGTGAATATGTGTCTAATCTTCATCATTTTTCTTCATTAATTAATCTATCACCAAGCCCATGATTGCGATACACACAATCGACACCGCAACAATGGCGGGCAAACACTTGGCGGCGAAATAACGCCAGAACAGCATGGACGGCGTCAGCATCCACTTGCCGGCAGGAGTGCGGCTATAAGCCAGTTGCCCCAGAGCTGCGCCCAGCACCACTCCGAGCACCATGACGCGGGGTGCCGTTAGGATACCCAGCATGCCGCCAGCCATCGCAGTCAGCCCCACATACAGGTTGCTGGAGCTGTGCCCGTCGGGCTCGCCGCTGGGCGATAGGTAAAAAAGTCCCACGGTGATGAGCGCGGCAATGCCCCAAAAGATGAGCGTCGCCGTCTTCACATCGATATAGTAGCTGTAATGCATGAGCACCAAGCCAACGAATGCGGGAACCGCAGCCACCCACTTGGGTTTCAACACCAGCGCCAGCGCGGCAATCAAGCAGGCCACACCAGCGATGAACAATATGTAATGCATTACCATGTATTCTACTCCTATTAATTATTAAACAAGAAAAATCTCCTGTTATTGCCCGTCATCGGGAGTTATTTCGACTCGGTGGCGCTTTTGGTGCCGTTATAGGGCGGTGGCGTCGCATCGGCCTCGGCAGATTTCTCGTCAGAGGGATAAGACACTCGCATGTGATAGGCCGTGCGCAATCGCTCGACAAACAATTTCTTGACAATTTCCACATCGCGGAAACTGATGGGAGCCTCACGCAGCAATCCATCGGCAACCTGGCCGTCTATAATCTTGCCCACCATGGCAGCAATGGCCTCCTCGGTATGCTCTTTCAGGCTTTTGGTCGCAGCCTCACAGGCGTCGGCCATCATCAATATGGCGGCCTCCTTGGTTTGCGGATTGGGTCCAGGATAGGAGAAAGGCGCCTTGTCCACCTCCTCGTCGGGACGGGCTTCGCAAGCCTTATAATAGAAATAGCGGGTGATGCCCTTGCCATGATGCTGGGCAATCAGGTCCTTGATAACCTTGGGCAAATCGGCGTCTTCGGCAATCTTCAGGCCATTGGCGACATGGTCGATGACAATCTTGGCGCTGTCCTCGGGTCTCACGAGGTGGTCATGAGGATTCTCGCCAATCTGATTCTCGGTAAAGAAAGCAGGATTTTTGGTCTTGCCAATATCGTGGTAGAGCGCACCGGCCCTCACCAGCTGCATGTCGGCACCGATTTTCAGCGCCGCCTCACCGCCCAGGTTGGCCACCATGAGCGAGTGCTGGAAGGTGCCCGGGCAGTTGCTGGACAATTGGCGAAGCAACGGATTGTTGATGTCGCACAGCTCGAGCAGGGTCATCGACGAAGTGAAGCCAAAGACTTTCTCGATAATGGGTATAATCAAGAAGGCCGAGAAGAGGATGATGATGTTAAACAGGAAATACCTGAAGTAATAGTGGTCAACCTTCCCAAAGTCGCCCTCGGTAACCAGGGTCATCGCCACATAAATGATGCAGTAGGCAAGGAAAATAAACAGGGCACAGCGCACCAACTGGGTGCGCTTGGTCAGGTCCTTGACTGAGACGATGGCAATAATGCCTGCAATGAACTGCATGATGATGAACTCGGCCTGCTGGCTGCTGGCAATGAGCGAGCAGATGAGCACCGTGACAATGTGTACAAAGAATGATGTGTGGTCGTCAAAGAACGATGAAACGATGATGGGCACCAGCCCGAAGGGGATGACATAGTAGAGGCTGTACTTTAATTTCACGATGAGGAAAACAGCGATGACAAAGACCGTGATGAAGGTGATGAGGAACACCATCTGACGGAGATTGTCAAACACCTGCCGGCGCACCAGCTTCATGAAGAAATAGAAGGCCAGCATGAGTGTGGCGACAATCATGATTTGTCCCAGCAGGTTGAGCGTCTCGTCAACGTTGCGCTGGTCGTTGCGACGGGCCACCTCGTTTTGATAGCTGACAATGGCGGCAGCCTTTTGGGGTGTGACGATGTCGCCACCCCTGATGATGGTCTCGCCCGCCTGAACCGTGCCTGGTGAGCGCAAGGCGTTGCGCAGGTCCTCGCCCAGCCATTTCTCATTCTCCTCGACATCCACCTTCATGTTAGGCACGAGGTAGTTGCTGATATCCACACCCTTGAGAGCTTCTTGAACTGCAGCATTCCCCTTCAGCGTGTCGGTGAGCCACGCATAGGCCTGGCGCACCGTCTTCATGTGGCGTGTGTCAACCACTTGCAGCTCATTGTTGCCCACATTGAAGCGCAGTTGCTTGCCGGCACGGATGTCGTTGGCAGCCTCGTTATCCACAATACCATCGTTGTAGAGCTTGATGACAGCATTCATCAGCGCCTGACTGCCAGGACGGCCAGCCAGTGCCCTGGACAATAAAGCCTGCTGTTGCTCGGCCTTCTTGCGGTCGAGGGTATAGATGGTGGCAAAATTCTGGTTGACGCTGTCGGTAATGTGCTTGCGGGTTTCCTCGTCAAGCTCGATATCATATTGGAAATTGGCCTCAAGTCGCGAGTGCAGCCATGGCTTGCCCACCTCGAAGCTGTAGGTATGGATTCCATCGCGACTAAAGAAGAGCGTGGTCGCGATGAGAATCACCGACAAGACGAGCAGCGCGATGATGATGTTATTATTCTTCTTGGATGTCTTCATCTCAGTTCTGGTTTCTTTTACTGGCTACATGTATTACAAGCTCATCATGGGCTAGCTCATGCGGGTCGCTGTATTCACACCCTTCACTTTCTTGATTTGGTTGCACAGGTTGGTCAGCACCTTGGCATCGCTGATGAGCACGTCAAGGTCACAACTGAACACGCCCTGGTTGGATGTCACGTTCATCTTTCTCATGTTGATTGACATATTGGTCGAGATGATGTTGACAATGGCCTGGAGGATGCCTTTCTGGTCAATGCCCTCGATGTGGATCGAGGCCAGGAACTTGTCGCTATACTCGTCCCATGTCGTTTCCAGCAGGCGCGAACCGTAACTGGCCTTGAGTCTCGCAAGCGTGGGACAGTCCATCTTGTGAACAATCACCTCGCCCGAATCGTTCAGGAAACCCACCGTGTCATCGCCGGGAATGGGGTGGCAGCAGTCGGCAATATGGTAATTGCTCACGCCATTGGTTGTTGTGAGGCGGTAAACAGCCTTGGTGTCAATGGCCTTGGAGGGCTCGCTAGTGGTCTCCTTGTGTTCCTCTTTTCCCTTGAAGGGATTGTTGCGACGCCACCAGTTGAAACGTACCCCTTGCTCCTTCTTGCTGATCATCTCCTCGTTGAGTGTGATCTCATCATTGCCGATCATGAAGAACAGTTCCTCCTTGCCGGCTAGACGTTGGCGGCCAATGGCCTGTGACAACAGCTCATTACTGAACTCGATGTGGTGATCGCTCAGGAAATTCATGAACCGCCGCTCGCCCTCCTCGATGATGAGGCGGCGCTGGTGGCGCAGGGCGGCATGAAGTCTTGTCTTGCCCTTGGCCGTGACGACAAATTTCTCCCACTCGGGCTTGGGTTTCTGGGTATTGCTGGTGACAATCTCGACCTGGTCGCCGCTGGCCATCTTGTAGGAGAGCGGCCTGAGTTTGTGATTGACCTTGCCCGCGATGCAGTGTGTGCCCAGGTCGGTGTGCAGGGTGAAAGCCAAGTCAAGCACCGTGGCACCCTTGGGCAGCGTGATGGTCTCGCCCTTGGGCGTGAACACCACAATCTCGCTGGCATACAGGTTGAGCTTGATGGTGTCGAGAAAATCGATGGCGTCAGGCTCGGGGTCCTTGAGGATGTCGGTGATGGTGCTCAACCACTTGGAGAGTTCTTCTTCCTCCTCGCCCTCGCCTATCTTGTATTTCCAGTGGGCGGCAAAACCGCGCTCGGCGATCTCGTCCATCTTGCGGCTGCGTATCTGCACCTCAACCCAGTTGCCATCAGGTCCCATGACGGTAACATGCAACGCCTGGTACTGGTTCACCTTGGGGGTGGTCAGCCAGTCCCTCACGCGGTCAGGATGCTTGATATAGACCTCGGTAATCTCGTTATAGATGTTCCAGCACAAGCGCTTGGCATCGCTCTCGCGCTCGCAGTCAAACACGATGCGGGCAGCATACAGGTCATAGACCTCATCAAAGGGGATGTGCTTGGTCTGCATCTTCTTCCAAATGGAATAGCACGACTTGACACGCACCGTGAAGTCATATTTCAATCCCATGTTGTCAAGGCGTTCGCGGATGGGAGCCGAGAAGCGCGAGAACAGCTCGTTGCGACGCTCCTCGCTATCGTCAACCGATGAGCGGATGCGCTGATACTCTCCGGGATGGTTGTACTTGAAACTCAAGTCCTCAAGCTCGGTCTTGATGGCATACAGGCCCAAGCGATGGGCCAGCGGGGCATAGATGTAGAGCGTCTCGCCAGCAATCTTGTACTGCTTGTTGGGCGGCATGGATGACAGGGTGCGCATGTTGTGCAGGCGGTCAGCCATCTTGATGAGCACCACGCGCACGTCCTCGCCCATAGTGAGCAACAGTTTGCGGAAATTCTCGGCCTGCACCGAGGCCTTGTCACCAAAGATGCCACCCGAGATCTTGGTAAGGCCATCAACGATGCGCGCGATTTTCTTGCCAAATTGCGCCTCGATGTCCTCGACCGTGTACTCGGTATCCTCGACCACATCGTGCAACAGGGCAGCACTGATGCTAGTCGATCCCAGTCCTATCTCTTGATTCACGATGGTGGCTACGGCAATGGGGTGCATGATATAGGGTTCTCCAGAGCGCCGACGGATGCCTTGATGGGCATCTCGCGCAAACTTGAAAGCCTTCTCAATGATCTCCACCTTCTTGCGATGATTGCTTGACAAGTAGCCGTTTAACAAGTTTTGGTAGGCCTCTTCAATCAAGCGGTCTTCCTCCTCAGGCGATATGTTATTGAACTGCGTCATGGGTCTCTTTCTCTTGAATCAAACTACAAATTTAGACATTTACTTTGACATAGTACTTGTCGGAGCCGTTTAAAAAATCTAAAAAATGGAGTTATCCTTGTCCTTGGCTGGCGGGACGGGTGCCGGGAATAGGCGCCGTGACGTTGAAACGGCGCTGCCAAGTGGCATTTGCGGTGCTCAAGGTGACAACACCGTTGCCGATAATGATCTCGTTAACAACATCGCAACCCTGGGGCAGGCGCAGGATGGCACGCACGCGCCCGTTTTGGTCACAAATCTGGATGCCCATGCTGGTGGCGACCCACAGGTTGCCGTTGCCGTCAAAGGTGATGCTATGAATGTTGAGCGGGCTGCTGTTATCGTCGTTGTGGAGCCAGTAAAAGGGCTCGCCGTATTCCAGTTGGCCGTTTTTCAGCAGGTATTGCCACACGACGTTGTCAGGTTCCTCAGGCGCCATCACCACGGTGGTCAGGTCAGGATAGATGATGCGCTTCACGGGCTTCCTGTCAGCGCCATCAGCAATCTTGCTCCAACCCTCGTCGCCATCGGTTAGCAACGCTTGCAGGAAGTCGTTTTGAGTCTTTCCCACGGTAGGCTCTGCGGGCCAGTCGCGCCACATCCACTCCATAACTTGGGGAAATATCTTGGTCGAACGCGTGACGTTGTGGCCGCCGTCGCTCCAGTCACACTGCACATCATAGCCAGCAAACTCCAGCGCGCTGGCCATCAGCTGGTTGCCCTCGTACCAATGGCCAAACAACGGATTCCACACATCATTGCTGCCGTCCTGAATGAAGACCCGCAGGGGCAGCGGCTCGGTCTTCCTGACCAGCGCCTGCAGGTCGTTGCCGCCGCGCATAGCCACAAAGGTGCCCACGCCGGTGAATACCTTGCCAAACAGGTCGGGACGATGCCACGCGGCATTAAAAGCAGCGATGCCACCGCTGCTCAAGCCGAAAATCATGCGGTCCTGGGGCCGTCGTGACAGGCTGATGGGCTTGCCCTTGGGCGTCTTCATCTGCTCCACAGCGGGCAGCACCTCCTTCTCGAGAAACTCGGCAAACGATCCCGTGGTCGAGTCAAACTCATAGCTGCGGTTGTAGCGCAGCACCGTGCCATCGCTAGCCTTGATGATGCCAGGTTGCAGGAATACGCCGATGGTCAACGGCATCTTCTTGGCCTCGATGAGCGAGTCCATCACCTCGGGGGCATGGCACAACACGCCATCGAGGCCCACATAGAGTGCTGCCGGACGCTTGCCGTCATACTGGTCGGGGACATAGACCTGGAATGTATGGACCGTACCGGGATAGACCGTGGACCGCTCCAGCGTGCCGTCAATCAGCACATGCCCAGCCGAGGCCCGCAACATCGCCATCAGGCAGATGGTAAGGAAAAGAAGTCTTGATCTCATGCTTTTATCGTTTTATTGCCGCAAATGTACACAAAATCACTCCTATATGCAACCCTTTCCATTAAGCCGTGGAGCAACCGCCCCAAAAAACGCTCGCTCACAGCATTAAGGTGGATTCCTTGCCACCCGCAGCACAAAAAAGTATCGCGGACGCCAACATGTGTTTTGGCACCCGCAATGCTTTTATTCAGTAACAGCAATATTAATTGCCGTCGTTGAGGAGCATGTCGATCAGGTCGGTCACGTCCTTGATGGTTACCACACCATCGCCGTTCACATCGACATAGGCGGGCAATTCTTCACCGCCGAGGAGCATGTCAATCAGGTTGGTCGCATCATTGATGGCAATGCTACCGTCACCGTTGATGTCGCCAGGACCAGCCCCGATAAACGGCACAATATGGGTGAACTTACCCCACTCCTCATGAGACTTATAAACAGATAAAGATGTATTAGGAACAAAAATTGTTGTTGTCTCATAAACATTTGAAAGATACTTAAAAAAAGTCCTTCGTCCTATTTGTGGGGGTACCATTGCCTTGCATATAATTTTGTTTAAACTTTCACAATAGTAAAAGGCTTCATAATTGATAGAATCTATCGTTTCTGATAAAACAATACTGATCAAGTTCTTGCAACTATAAAACGCCTCTTTCTCAATTACTCTAACAGAATTGAGCAAATCAACAGTTTTTATCCCTTCACACTCATAAAATGCCCTATTTCCGATTATAGTCACTCCATTAGGAATAAACGTGTTGTTGCAACCCTTAATTAGAGTGTTGCTTGCTGTTTCAATAATTGCATTGCAATTTTCTCTTGAGTCATATTTTTGGTTACCATCGTCAATAGAAATGTCAACAAGATTACTGCAATTTTCAAACATGTTCGCTGCTAAGTGGTTCACAGAATTACCAATATGCAGATTCGCTAGATTAATGCAATTTCCAAAGGCATAATCCCCAATTGTGACAACTGAATTTGGAATGTCGATTTTTGTCAAGACTCTATTGAATCCAAAAGAGTACTCATTAATTGATTCGATTGTATTGGGAATAACTGTATTACCGCATCCCACAAGCAATGTATTCGTAGCGGTCTCAATAATAGCATTACTGTTCTCACGTGAATCATACACAGGGTTAGCTTCATCGACTGTAATAGAATTAATATCTGCGCACCAGACAAATGGGTTGTAGACCATATCAATCACAGTACTAGGTAACGAGACACTGGTTATTCCTATGTCAGTCCAACAAAATGCTGCACCGCCAATTTTAACTACAGTATAATCATGATGGCCAACATGAATTATTGGTGGTATCACAATATCTCCACTATAATCCAGGTAAAAATCAGGATCGATGGGATTGCTCTCACTTCTCACAGACACAGTAGAGTCACTCTCTATCAAATATACCACGCCATTGTGAACAATGAAATTTCCACAACGACTGGTACAATTAACAGAATCATAATGTATATCAGCCACAACTGTAAAGCTATTTGAATTTCCTTCCCTATACCCATAAGCTTCGATCCTATAATCTCCAAACTCAGGAAGATAGATAGAAGCATCGGGTTCACAATGAAGCCATTCTCCGGATCCATTAATTTGATATACATAACTATCTGCAAGAACATATCGAATACCATCATCATGATAAATATCATCGTCAAAAGCGTATGATTTATATATGGGATCTGTTATAATGTTAATTTTTAAGCCTTCACCCTCACAGGCTTCATCAACATAAATATAAGGTGGAGTGGCAGTATACATCAAATCATTGTTGACCTCACATTTGATTATATCACTTCGGCCTTTCCCTTTTGAAATAGCAATAACATCAATTGAGTCAGGTAAGATATCATACTCTGCCCTATAGTACACTTCATATGAACCCGAGCAGGCGACCCATTCTTCATCTGACAAAAAAGATCTCCAAAGAAAGACTTCGTCATGAGTACTATCGACACTTTCGATGCTTATTGCCAACACATTATCATCATTATAAATGCCATCACCGTTCACATTACCAACTGCAGTAATTTTTGCTTGAACAATTGGAGTTGAGGTTTTTTCCAACTCAGCACCTAATGACGTTATTGTTATAAAATTAGACCACAATTCAGCCTCTTTGTAAGCATCGATTGAATTCTCTGGTACCCGTAATACAATAGGATAGTATCCGTTTCCTTGTTCACTTTCGGTGATGTAATCAATCATTCCAGGATAGTTATTATCCTTGAAAATGTTATTATCAGGATTGACTCCTGGTGGCTCTACAGACAAACAAGTGATTTGTTCAATACTCCTTGCACCATAAAAAGTCTTGGCAGGAATGTAAGTGACATTCTCGCCCAAGACAACATCTTCTAATTTATCACAACCATAGAATGCCTCTTTACCAATGTGTTCAACAGAATTTGGGACTTCAATACTTCTAAATTCACAAAACTGAAAAGCTGATTCACCAATTGAATGGACAGCGTTTCCGATAGTAACACTCTCCAAATCATAGCAGTACCCAAAAGCCTCATTACCAATTTCTGTAACAGAATTAGGAATAATAATACTTGTCAGTCGAGAACATCCCCAGAAAGCTTCAGATTTAATTATTTCCAAAGAATTAGGAAAATCTACACTTGTCAAATAATAACTTTGATAGAACGCTTTGTCACCAATAGCGGTAACACAATAGTCTATGCCTTCAAACGTAACAGTTTCAGGAATAATGACCTGTCCTCTATAAGATCCATAATTGGTATCTTTATAGGTTACTTCGACATTTGATCCTGACAACTTTTGGTAATAGATGCCGTCTACCTCGAAGACATAAGCATGTGCAGCAATAGATGCTGCAGCCACTAAAAATAAAATTAAAAGTACTTTTTTCATTGCTGTAAATGTTTAGATTGTTAGTAATATGAACTTTTCACGAAAAAGCATTCTGCTTTATTATAATATTGCGCAAAGATATTCTCTTTAAAAGAATTTAACCAACTGTTTTCGGTGATAATAATAGCAAATAGCAAGATTATTTGAAAAAGTGTCTAATTTTTTTACACTTTTTCAATTGGTTGAATGAATTATCTTCTCATTGAGCACTAATTGCGAGATGAGATAGAGGTATCGATCAGATCGGGAAACGAAAGATTTCTGCCTTACTCTCGTTTCCTTTCCTCTCACGCTACAGGACGTACCGTCATAAAGGCGTGCTCAGGGCTTACACTCGTTTGGCTATGACAATGAAGTGTACACAAAAAAGTATCGCGGACGCCAACATGTGTTTTGGCACCCGCGATGCTATTATTCAGTTATTGCGATATCAATTGCCGTCGTTGAGGAGCATGTCGATCAGGTCGGTCACGTCCTTGATGGTTACCACACCATCGCCGTTCACGTCGGCATAGGCGGGCAGTTCATCACCACTGAGCAACTGGTCAATTAGGTTGGTAGCATCGCTAATGGCAATGTTGCCGTCACCATTGATGTCGCCAGGACCAGCACCAAGGAACGGCACAATGTGAGTGAACTTGCCCCACTCCTCATGAGCACGATAAGCCTCCAGCGACTCGGCGGGAACGAAAAGAGTGGCCTGCTCATAAACGTCTGTTTCCCAACCATAGAAAGCATTATAGCCAATAGCAGGCGCAATGGTCGGTTTGCTAATTATGCTGGTCAAATTATTGCAGTTCATAAAAGCCTCATCGCCAATGGTAGTGACAGAGTTGCCGATAGTCACTCTGGTCAGCCCGCAACAGTGCCAGAACGCACATTCGCCGATGGCGGTGACCGAGTTGCCGATGGTCACACTGGTCATGCCGCTACAGCCATTGAACGCATAGTGGCCGATGGCAGTAACCGTGCTGGGAATCACCGTATTGGAACATCCCAAAATAAGTGTATTGGTCGCGGTCTCGATAACAGCATTGCAATTGTCCCTAGAATCATAAACAGGATTTTCCTCATCAACGCTTATCGACATATAGTCATGTTCGTGCATATAGCCATAATCATTTGAATGCCCAATGCTGATATAGGTTATTGTCTTGGGAATTCTCACATTGGTAAAGTTCCATAGTGCGCCACATCCGATTCGTGTTACTGTATAGTCATTGTCATGAATAGTAAATGTTTCGGGGATGACATCAGTGGATTTAACAGGATATATTCCTGGATAATAGTAGAATAACAGACCATCAAAGTACTCTTCAGCAATGCCCACAGTAGTGGTGTCATCATTGTTAAGATTATACACAACGCCATCATACACGATGCGATATCCATCCCGGCTGCCAAAACTGTCGGGTCTATAACTCACAATTGCCGTATCCTGTTCGCTATCAGAACCCCTATTGCTGCTCGCATAGGTCGTTAGCGTATAGTCGCCATACTCTTTAAGATAGAGATATTCATCGGTAAGCTCGGTCCATTCATCAGCGTCATTTATTTTATAGTGGAAGTATTGTGCAGGTGTCTTTTCATCATAATAGTAAAAATCGACCATGTCCAGACAGGATGTATCATTCTCTAACGCAATTCCGTCAACAATGCGTAAAGCCAATCCTTTATCTGCATCGACGTGGTGAGCATAAACAAAAGGTGCCGCAGTCGTGAAGGGAGGTTGAACCTTGAACATTGAGAAGACTGTTTCACTTTGTGGCCTACCAGGACTGACAGCAGCAGCCCACACATATACATAACTGATTCCGAGTTCAGCGTGAATGTCTATTGGTCCAGAATATTGATACCATTCATCGGGTTCAACCGGAATTTCTGGCTCGGAAGATTGGAAATCATACATGGGATCTTCAATGACAATGATTTTGAAATAAATGGTTGCCCAGGGATCGTCGTGGATGATATCAATGATTACATGGCCATTATGCTCAACTGATTCACAATAAAATACGGGGGGCTCAGTTTCAGATAACTCAACCAAAATGTGCTGAAGTGTGGAGTCACTTGCACTCTTTCCTGGACTGATGGCATAAGCCTGCACCTCATACTCACCAGCTTCTTGGAAGCAGAAAGGTCCACTATAAATCATCCAATCTGTCCAATTGTCATCAAAATCAGGGCCACAATAGCAAATACGGTAATAAATCTCAGCCTCAGGATCATCATGGGCAATAATGATGGTTGCATAACCAATTTCATCGAATTCACAAGTCACCACGGGCGCTTCAGTCTGCTCTTGCGCACTCATGGTCGCAATATAAGCGACCAACATCATTAGAATTAATAGAAATTTAATTTTCATTGACTTAAAATGTTTAGATTATTGAAAAGTGTTGTTTGAAAATCAGAGGGGCGCCAGTGAGGGTTGCCGCGAGCGCCCCCTTTAAGTTGACAATAGAATCAATTGCCGTTGAGGAGCATGTCGATAAGGTCGGTCACGTCCTTGATGGTCACCATGCCATCGCCGTTCACATCGGCATAGGCTGGCAGCTCGTCACCACTGAGCAGTTGGTCAATCAGGTTGGTAGCGTCGCTGATGGCAATGTTGCCGTCACCATTGATGTCACCGGGACCAACCCCACGGAACGGAACAATGTGAGTGAACTTGCCCCACTCCTCATGAGCACGATAAGCCTCAATGGACTCAGCAGGGACAAAAAGAGTCGCGTTATTGTAAATGAGATCAATCGAGTAATAATTTCCCTTGAACGAATCATACGTATCGGGAGGATTAATCGCCCTACAAGTGACTTTAGCAAGATCTTGGCAGTTATAGAATGCCAATGAGCCGATACTTGTGACAGTATTTGGAATGTCAACACTCACTACTCCACAATGGTAGAAAGCATAATCAGCGATCCCTGCTACACTGTAAGTCTCATCCCTAAACACGATTTCCTCTGGAATCACGACATCACCAGTATAATATGAGTCAGTGTAAAACTTAGGATCAAAATCAGAGCAAACCAAGACTTCACCTGTTTCGCTCGATGGCGCATTATAGTCGGAGTGGACAATATAATAGTTGATGCCATCAACGACACATGCGCTGTATTCAAAATTGGATGAAGGCATTATTGTGACATCTTCAAGGTCGGCTGTACTGACCACATCGCTCATCAGCTTGCCCTCGGCCTGAGCGTAGGCTTCAATCACATAATTAGTAGGATACCACCCATTAGAATAGCACATAACAGGACCATAATATTCAGTCCATTCATCGGGGCCATTACCTTCGACAACCCTATAGTAGATAGTCGCTTCGTCTGCATCAACGTTCACAATCGAGACCAAGAAATCAATCATAAGATATATTTCTCTATAGTCATCATCATACTGGCAGGCATCCATCTGATAAGCCTGCATATTGACCTCAAAACTTGGTGCTGCAGTTTTCTCTGCTTCTTCTTGCGCACTCATGGTCGCAGCGGCTGCAACCAGCAACATCAAGATTAATAGTAATTTCTTTTTCATTGTCGTGGGGGATTAAGAGGTTAATAATAAATGTTTTTGCGAAATTACTTAGCTTTCACCACTTTTACAAATAGTTATAAGAAATAATGTAGGAATCTCTCATTTTTTTGGCTAAAGTGTCTAATTTTTTTACACTTTTTCGTTTGATTGAATGAATGGCAGTGTTTTCAAGCGCAATGTGCAGACGCTATGGGGGGAAACACAACGTGCGCCCCGCGATGGGACGCACGTTGTGTTTTGTTATTTTTAATTTGGTAAATGCCTTTACAACACGCGGCAGGCGCCAACGTAGCGACGGCTGTAATAGGATTCGGTGTTCTTGCTCTCGGTCACACCGCTGCTGCAAGCCGAGTGGATGAAGTGGAAGGTGTTGTCGTCGTTGACCTTGGTCACAATGCCCACGTGCCCTACTCCACCACGGCCCGAACGGCCCTGGAAGAAGACGAGGTCACCAGGCTGCAAGTCTTTCTGCTTGACGCGCACGCCGTCAAAAATCTGGCCGCGTGACGAGCGATCGAGCTCGATGCCAAAGCGCTTGAAGACATAGCTGGTGAAGCCCGAGCAGTCAAAACCACGGGGGGACATGGCACCATAACGATAGGGCGTACCGCGGAAACGGTAAGCGTAATTGATAACTTGGTCAACGATGTTATTGCGGCTGTTTTGCTCTAACTGTTCGAGAACAGTACCTTGACGGCGATTAGACAACTGCTGAGATTGTGCAGTGAATCCAGTGATGGTGATTGCTAAAAGAACAAATAATGTTGATAAACTTATTTTACCTTTAATAAAACTCATAATTAATAATTTTGTGGACTGGAAAATCCGCACATCGGCGGCCTTTTCGTTAAGGGCATCATGAACGATGACAATGCCGTACGCCCTGGTTTGCACGTGCAAATGTACTCCAAGCCGCCAACCCGACCAAACTATTTAAACACTTGTAAACATTTAGCAAAATCGCCGATTTTAACAAATTGTTCCACACAAACTCCCTCACTATAGGGGCTCGCGGCATGCTCGAATGTTTAAATATTGGAAAATAAAAATGAAATAGTTTACACTTTTTAACATTAAATGGCATCCTATAAGATTTATTTTTTAGATTTTTGCCACAAAAAGCACACTTCAACTCATCCAAAAAGCCCCGCAACCTTGCAAAATGCAACGCAGCGGGACGTTTTTATAAAAAACCGTATTTCAGGCCCCATCAAGCCCCCGGCGACACCGTGGCTCGTGGAACATTTTCAGGTCTATCAGGTCAGTTGGCGATGATGTAGCCGCCATTGCTGGGGATGACACGATACTGCCTCATCCCCACCTTGTTGTTGATGGCGACACCGCTCAGGGGGCCACCAGCACCCGTCAAGGGGTTAAAGCGGGAACCGCAACGTGGGCACACCGCATCATAATTGTCGGGATTAATCGTGAGGATGACATCGCGGCTCATCTCCACGGGGCACGAGAGGTCATAGGCCATGGGCATCTCAAGGCCCATCATGAGCAACACGCCGCCATATCCCGTGTAGGTGTTCACGTTGTAGGGGAAATTGGAGGGCAGTTGCTTCTCACGGCTGAAGATGCGGTAGTCGCCCATTCCCGCCACGCCATAAGTATTCCACAGGGCGATGCTTCCCAAATCGACGTGCACGACGAAACTAGGCACCACCTTGTTGTCAATCTTGTCACAACCACTGCCCAATACCAGGGTAAGCAGGGTCAAAAACATGCAAAATATCCTATTCTTTGTCATTGTTACAATTATTATTTTTGTTATTTAACGCAAAAAATGGTCATTTGATTGTGAAATTAAGCAGAAATCTATAATTTTGCGTCCAGTAATAACCATTAATAGGCATGGATCCGCTGTTTTCTATCATCACCGTCACGTGGAATGCGGCTGGCGTGATCGCTCCCACAATGCAGAGCGTGCAGCGTCAAACGAGCAGTGACTATGAGGTACTCATCATCGATGGCGCGTCGACCGACGACACGCTTGCGATCGTGAGACAGGCATCTATTGCCAACCTGCGCATCTTCAGCGAGCCAGACAACGGGCTGTATGACGCGATGAACAAGGGTATCGCCCAGGCTCGCGGACGTTACCTGATTTTCCTGAATGCCGGCGACAGGTTTGCCGACGATACCGTGCTGGCACGGCTCGCCTTGCTCACCGCCGACAGTCCTGGTGTCATCTACGGCCAGACACAGCTGGTCGATGCCGATGGACAAGTCGTGGGCAAGCGCCACCTCACCGCCCCCAAGAAATTGACGGCTAACAGTTTCCTGAACGGCATGGTTGTGTGTCACCAGGCATTTGCAGCGCGTCGCGACCTGGTACCCAAGTATGACCTGCAGTACAAGTTGAGCGCCGACTATGACTGGTGCATCAAGGTGCTCAAGAAATCTCCCGCCAATGCCTATGCAGGCAAGGTGCCCATCATCAGTTATCTGGCCGACGGCATGACGACGCGCCACCATCGCGCCTCGCTGCTGGAGCGCTACCGCATCATGTGCCGCCACTACGGCACCGCCCAGGCCACCCTGCGCCACTTGGCATTCATCCCGCGCTACCTGCGCCGACGCTTGGGCCACAGCGCCAACAAGCAGTAAAGCGCCCGTCACCGACACATCAACGACATTAACCTCTCATCACGACGATACATGAACGACAAGAAAAAAGGTAATATCATCACTCGCAACTGGCACCGCTTCAAGGTGTGGTACAAAGGGCTCTATCGCGGCCGCCCCTGGTGGGCCAAGACGCTTGCCGCCCTAGCGACCTTTATCGTCCTGTTCCTGCTATACCTCATCGCGGTTGACGTGAACCTGCTGTGGCTGTTTGGCAAGTCACCCAGCACCGACAGCATCATGCATCCTCGCAACCCCGAGGCGAGCTACCTGTACAGTGCCGACGGACAGACCATCGGCAAGTACTATGACGAGAACCGCACGCCGGTGCCCTATGATTCCATCAATCCCCAGTTCTTTAAGGTGCTCATCGACACCGAGGACGAGCGTTTCTACAGCCATCACGGCATCGACTTCAGCGGTCTGGGCGCCGCCTTCAAGGACATGGTGCTGCATGGCCGCCCCCGTGGCGCAAGCACCATCACGCAGCAGCTGGTGAAGAACATGTTCCGCACGCGCAGCGACTATTCCACGGGCCTGTTGGGATATATCCCCGGCGTGAAGATGCTCATCATGAAGAGCAAGGAATGGATCATTGCCACCAAGCTGGAGATGTTCTACAACAAGGAGGAAATCCTCGAGATGTATGCCAACACGGTCGACTTTGGCAGCAACGCCTATGGCATCAAAACTGCGGCCAACACCTATTTCAAGACCACACCGCGCAAACTCAAGTTGGAGGAGAGCGCCGTGCTCGTGGGACTGCTCAAGGCGACGAGCACCTACAATCCGCGCATTAACCCCAAGAACAGCCTGCGCCGCCGCAACGTGGTGCTCATGAACATGGTCGAGCGCAACGACCTCACCAAGGAGCAATATGACTCGGTGTCAGCATTGCCCATCGACCTGAAATACACGCTTGACACCAACTATGACGGCGTTGCTCCCTACTTCCGCGAGGCAGTGGCCCGCGAGATCGAGGACATCGCCAAGGCCCATGACCTGAAACTGGACCTAGAGCGCGACGGCCTCAAGATCTACACCACACTCGACTCCAAGATGCAGGAATATGCCGAGCAGGCCGTGAGCGAGAAAATGCGTGTTGTTCAGGAGAACTTCCGCCGCCACTGGGGCACTCAGGATTGCTGGCTTGACGAGAACAACCAGCCCATCGCCAACTTTGTCGAGGACAAAGCCCGCAACACGCCCATCTACCATGAACTGCTGGCACGCTTCCCCAATGACCTGGACTCGGTGAACTACTACATGAACCAACCCCACATGGTACACCTGTTTGACTATGAGAACGACTCGCTCTACATGGAGATGAGTTCGATGGACTCGGTGCGCTACATGCTGCACTTCATGCACTGCGGCTTCATCGCCATGGAGCCGGGTAACGGCCACGTCAAGGCCTGGGTGGGTGATGTGGACTTTGACACGTGGAAGTATGACAAGGTGCGCGCCAAGCATCAGCCGGGCTCGACGTTCAAGCTGTTTGTTTATGCCATGGCCATGGAGCTTGGTCTCGTTCCCTGTGACCGCCGCCCCGACGAGTATATCGACACCCTTGTATATAATGAGGAAAAACAGGAGATGGAGCACTGGCGGCCCACTAACGCCAACGGCACGTTCACCGGAGCCGACATGACGCTGCGAGCGGCCTTTGCCCAAAGCATCAACAGCGTCACCGTGCGCGTGGCCAACGAGGTGGGATTCAGCGAGATTGCCCAACTGGCGCGCAAGATGGGCATCAACTCACCCATGGAAGCCAAGCCGGCCCTGTCGCTGGGCGCCAGCGACGTGGACCTGCTGGAACTGGTCAACTCCTACTGCACCGTGGTCAATGACGGCGTCATGCACGATCCTGTCATCGTCACCCGCATCGTGGATCGCGACGGTAAGGAAATCTATCGTGCTCCCGACCACTCACAACAGGCCATGAGCTACCGCTCGGCCTGGTTAATGCAGCAGATGCTCATGGCGTGCCGCACCGATGCTGGAGGCACCGCTATGGCACTCAACGGCTACATCACCCGTCCGCTCTATGACGTGGACCTGGGCGGCAAGACCGGCACGAGCAACCGCCACGCCGATGCCTGGTTTGTTGCCGTCTCGCCAGGACTGGTGTGCGGCTCGTGGGTTGGCGGCGAGTATCGCCAAATCCACTTCCGCTGGGGCGCGTTGGGCCAGGGTAGCCGCACGGCTTTGCCCATTTGCGGACGCTTCTTGCAGCTCGTCTTGAGCGATCCGCAGTTCCAACGCTATCACAAGCGGTTCGCGGCTTGCAAGGAACCCATCGACCCGGCGCTTTACTCGGGTTGCTCGGCCTTGGGTAATATTGAGGAATTTGACTCCACGATGCTGGAGTTTGAGGACGATTCACTTTTCGTTCCTCTCACCGACGATTTCAACCCCGACGAAAAACTCCCCGACGAGCCCACGGCAGTACCCGACTCGGTGTAATAGCTAGTATATTATTATCAGCAAGCATCCCATTTTCATCCCTCTCTTATCCCGATCGCACAGCACTTGTCGGGACAAGAGAGGGATTTCTATCGTTGATTGACGGGTAATTATTCTTTTTTAATACTGAGGTTAAGGAAAAAAATTGTACCTTTGCCCAATATAAACCCATTTAGACCTCACATGACATTATGATGAAGGAAAACCTGATCAAGATTTATGAGCGCAGTTTCATCGACAACTGGGAACTGCCAGCATTGACCGACTACAATACCGGCGAGAAATTCACCTATGGTGACTTCGCCCGCAATATCGCCAAGTTGCACATGCTGTTTGAGGGCAGCGGAGTCAAGAAAGGGGATCGCATCGCCCTCATTGGCAAGAACACGCCCAACTGGGTGACCGTCTTCATGGCAACCATCACCTATGGCGCCGTCATCGTGCCCATCCTGCAAGAGTTCAATCCCGCCGATGCCCAGCACATCATCAACCACAGCGAGGCGACGATGCTCTTCATCAGCAAGTCGATTTGGGAGAACCTTGAGTTTGACAAGATGCCGCGCGTGCGGGCCGTCTTCCAACTCGAGGACATGAAACTGCTGGGGCAGAAAGAAGGCGAGGACGATATTGTCAAGGCCAAGGAAGGGCTGGAAAGCGCCTTCAACGAGAGATACAAGGAGGGATTCTACCGCAACGACATCCACTATGCCGACGTCCCCAACGATGCACTGGTCGAGATCAACTACACGTCAGGCACCACGGGCTTCAGCAAGGGCGTGATGCTCACCGCCAACAACCTGGCTGGCAACATCGTCTATGGCATTAACTCGGGCCTGCACTTCAAGGGCTCACGTGACTTGGCATTCCTGCCGCTGGCTCATGCCTTCGGGTGCGCCTTTGACATGCTCACGCCGCTGGCCGTGGGCGGTCACATCACCCTGCTGGGCCGCATTCCCTCGCCCAAGATTCTGGTCAAGGCCATGGCCGAGGTCAAGCCCAATGTCGTGTTCACAGTGCCCCTAGTGCTGGAAAAGATCTACAGCAAAATGATTGTGCCCATGATCAGCAAGGGAGCCCTGCGCTGGGCGCTGGCTGTGCCTTATCTAGACAAACGCATCTACAGCCAGATACGCAACAAGCTCATCGAGGCCTTTGGCGGCTCCTTTGAAGAGGTAATCGTGGGCGGTGCTCCGTTTAACGCCGAGGTCGAGGACTTCCTGTACAAGATCAAGTTCCCATTCACCGTGGGCTATGGCATGACCGAGTGTGGACCGCTGGTGAGCCACACCCCGTGGCGCGAGTTTGTGCCCCACAGCGCCGGCCGCATCCTGCCCGGTATCATGGAGTGCAAGATCCTGAGCGATGATCCCGAGAACATCCCGGGCGAAATCTGCGTGCGCGGCGAGAACGTCATGCAGGGCTACTTCCACAACAGCGAGGCCACCGATAAGGTCCTGCACGAGGATGGATGGCTGCACACGGGCGACATGGGTACCCTGAACGCCGATGGCACATTATTTATTAGGGGACGATTAAAGACCATGCTGCTCAGCTCTAGCGGCCAGAACATCTACCCCGAGGAGATCGAGGCCAAGCTGAACAATATGCTCTACGTGAGCGAGAGCCTTGTCGTCATGCGCGAGGGCAAACTCGTGGCCCTGGTATATCCCGACTATGACGCGATGGATCAGTTGGGCGTCACACGCGACAAGCTGCCTGACCTCATGGAGGAAATCCGCACCGAGTTGAACAAGTTGGTAGCCCCCTATGAGCGCATCGCCCGCATCCAGTTGATGGCAACAGAGTTTGACAAAACGCCCAAACGCAGCATCAAACGCTACCTCTACAGCAACTGATTTTACACTAAAAATGACTCGTTCACAAAACGATTCATGCGTTATTAACAAGAATTAACAGATAGCGATAACAAGTTATCTGTTAATTTTATTTATTGAATATCAGAATGTTACGACTTGGTTTTTGGTGCAATTCAAAAAAGCGGCTTGAAAATTAATTCAAAAAAAAACCGAAAAAAGTTTGCAGGTGAATTTTTTGTTATACCTTTGCACCGATTTTAACAACAGATAATTAATTGTTTTATTATTTAAAAGTACAAAGAAAAATGAAGAAGTTAGTTTTAGCTCTTGCTGTTATCGCTAGCGTTAGCATGATTTCATGCACCAACAATGCCGAGCAGGCTACCGAGGAGACCGTTGACAGCACCGCCGTTGTTGAGGAGGTTGTTGACACCACCGCTGCTGTTGTTGACAGTGCTGCTGCCGTTGTTGACAGCGCTGCTACCGAGGCTGCTGCTCCCGCTGAGGAGGCTGCTCCCGCCGAGTAAGCAAGACGTTACAACAAGAAACGTTTGAAGCTGTTCCCCGTGAGGGTCGAGCAGCTTTTTTTATTATCCCAGGCGCGAGGTAATGATAACCACCATCGCCATCTACTGACCGCAACAAGATAATCCTGGGAATCCACATGAGGCTTAGCCGCATCACGGGCCAGAGGCTTGCACAAGGTCTCTGGCCCGATTGCTCTACCCCACCCCGGCAACGATCAGTGCGCTCACACCAAGGGGGGCGCACATCGAGGATGCGCGGCCGTGACAATGCGAAGATGGATACCCGATTGGGCGGCAGGCCCTGAAGGAGGCTCAGCGGCCATTCACACTACCAGAGAACAAAGTAAGGGAAAAAACAAAGGTCCGAGCAATCACTGCTGAGACCCTCATAATTACTAATACTTGAAAACTATATTTACCCCATAAAAGCATTTTCTCTCTACTTCTGGCTTTCGCCATAATGCCTATAACTTTTACTGATGCAAATTAAATAAAAATTTCTATAATGGAAATTATTTTAATGTTTAAAAAATGTGAAAACGATAATTTTTTTATTTCCGCATCCATTAATTTTTCATTATTAATATCATAAAGCCCTGATACTCAAGATTCCATGATGGCCAAGAGCGGACAAGCGTTAAGGCAGGAAAAATTTGCGCAGCGGCTTTAAAAAACACTGTCAAGATGAGAGACTCGCCAAAATCGGACCAAGGGACAGCCGGTCGGTTTACCTGCATCTTCGCTGTCATTATTTGCTGGCACCAACTTTTTTGTCAGCGATATCAACTCAAGCATAATAAAATGCGCCCTTGGGACTTGCCGATTACCAAAAGTTTTGTATCTTTGCACCAGCTTAGGGATAGCGCATGACTCATGCCACACCTAACAGGTCCTATAGCTCAGTTGGTTAGAGCACCTGACTCATAATCAGGGAGTCCTTGGTTCAAGCCCAAGTGGGACCACGAGGTGAAATAGAATCGCTGGCAGTGGTGCCAGCGATTCTATTTTTTGGCGAAGGTGGGGGGGAGCCCCCGGTTAGTTGGCGTAGAGCATGTTGAGGATCTCGTTGAACTGGCTCTCGCTCTTGAGTCCCTCGTTCTTGAGGCGCATGATGCGGTCCATGACGCGATCCAGGTAGTCGATGCTCTCGTTTTTCTCTTTCTTGTTATAGACCTTCCAGTACTTGGTGCCCTTGAGGCCTTTCTCAAATTTCTTGTACTCGTCGCTTGTCGAGGAGAGGTATTTCCACTTGCCGGCGGAGAGTTCTTTCTTGGCCTTCTCCATGAACTCGCGGAGGTTCTTGGTGTACTCGCCGTATTTCTCGACAAGCTCTTTCTTCTTGATCACGTCCTTGGTCTCCATGCCCTCAAAGGAACGCAGGGCCTCGTCCACGTCGCTCTTGTTGTAGGGGTTGTAGAGCACGTCAACGATTTCCTGGTCATAGACGAGTTCGTCGCGGTTGGTGAACTTCTCCTTGCGCATCTTGACTTCTTCCTTGAGTTCCTTCTCGAGGGCCTTCTTTTGTGATTCCAGGTCCTTGAGTTGTGACTTGAGCTCGTCGATGCGGTTCTCCAGATCCTTGATTGAGGATTCCTTGTCCTTGATGTTCTTCTCGTGCAATTCGATGTCCTTCTCGAGCTGCAGCACGTTTTGTGTTGCTTGGGCCATTGCTACGGGAGCTGTTGCAGCCATCATCATCACGGTCATCGAGATGACCAACAGTTTGATTCTTTTCATAGTGTTCTTGAATTGATTGGGTTATTTTGGTGGCAAAGATAATAAATACTTTCCAGTTTTCGGCCTGCGGCTGTCGATTCTTTTTCAAAACGAGAACTACGATTTTCACGAAGGGCTGGCGCGCACTTATATGAACTACGAATTTCGCGAATTGAACGAAGGGATTGATCCTTAATTTACTGATTGACGCTCCCGTCAAAAGGCAGATGGGGCCTTTCTTGGCGTTCAGGCTTAACGCACTGGTATTAAGCGCGTTTTGAAAACTGCAAATAAATGGGTGGGTGGTGCGGAACTGTTAACGAAACGTTAAAAGCACAAATCACCCCATCCGCTGCAAAGGTACGTCACCCCCTGCCCTGCCCACAATGTCATTCGGCACAAGCACCAAAAGCAGCAAGCTCAGTTTCATTCCTACATCAAACCACAACACTGGGCACTATACTAACGAGAGAGATAGTGTTGTATCTTATTTAGTTCCTACATCAAACCACAACATCACAGGTGCAATGATTTGAATAGACGGAGTTGTATCTTATTTAGTTCCTACATCAAACCACAACAACGCCGCAAGAATATCGCTCTTGGAAACGGTTGTATCTTATTTAGTTCCTACATCAAACCACAACCCCGAACGGCAATTTTACATCGGTACGATTGTTGTATCTTATTTAGTTCCTACATCAAACCACAACCTTTCCTGCGGTCGTATCTCAACTGCAAGGTTGTATCTTATTTAGTTCCTACATCAAACCACAACCAAAACATACGCCTTCTTTATCAGGACATCGTTGTATCTTATTTAGTTCCTACATCAAACCACAACTTAAGGAGAATATCTATATGATTATGAGAGCAATACGCGATATTCCCAACCTAAGAAATGAGACTGATGTAGCCTTGATGACAAAATTACCAAATAATTTCTAATTGAACAGGTTCTGAAAGAATCTTTTTCTTTTCTTTTTCTTTACTGCCCCAATAGTTCACGATATCACCATATTGCTTATCGGTTACGCTTAAGATACTTACTCGACCATCGGATGGAACAATCGCTTTAACTCTATTGGTGTGAACCTTAAGGCTCTCATAAGAGCCACAATGCCTAATATAGACTGAATACTGAAACATGACAAAACCATCTTTCATGAGATTCTTGCGAAAAACAGCGGCAGCCTTTCTTTCCTTTTTAGTAACCACTGGTAAGTCAAAGAACACAAAGAGCCACATGATATGATAGGCATTTAGTCGGTTCTCGCTCATGTCAATCGAGGTAATGACAGTTTGTCGGAATCGCCCTTGAACATTTTCACCAATGAAGCCGTAGTCACCGATAATGCCACTTCAAGTGGACGAGTCACCTTGCCGATTTTCACATCAACAAAAAGAACCCTCAATAATTTGCCTTTGGTCGATTTATCAAGTTCAACGGTTTCATTATCGCAATATAATGAGTGAACAATTTCATCAACAAAGGGGCGATAAGGCTCCATAACATCATCGGCAAGCGGAAAAGCATTATATCGGTTACGATGAAAAATGCCAAATGCCGGATAAAGCCCCGAACCGACCAAAGCTCTTGCAACCGCCGCTCTCAAAATGGCATAACCATAATTCAGATAAAGATTTGGCGGATCTCCTTCACGTTCTCTTTTAAAACCATCCTCAAATAGCTTTGTCCAATATATACGAGCTGCTGCACCCTCACGATTATCAGTATCGCCCGATTTCACATTCATATAAAAAGGCTTAAGAATATCACCATCCTTGCCAAGGCGGTTGAGAAGTGCGGCTTGATTCTTGATTTTAGCCTCTACCAATTGTTTCCACATTTGTTTTTTGAGTGGAGCGCTGGCCTCAATCTGATATTTATAGCTTTCCTGCAATGTCTTGTTGCCTTCAAGTGGCATGAGCAAAGATTGCGGCATTTGACGTTTATCACAGAAAACCACCGCAACATTATTCTCAGTAAGTTCATTCAACACAGGCACAGTAAGGCTTATCATCGGATTATCAATGATGACAAAACCTATATCCTCGATGGGTCTCGTGAGTGTATCTCCATTGTCCTTGGAGGTAACCACCAGTTGTCCATATTTTAGTGATAGCGTAACTGGCGAGGTGAACATTAATGTCTGTTTAATCATCTTAATCTCTTGATTTCACCCAAATCATTTAGTTCAAAGTCCACTCCAGCAATGAGCGCTTTAAATTGAGTGTGAAGCATCTTGATTCCAGGTCGAAACTCTTCAGATGCTTTAAATACTCCATTTTTTAATGTTATATCACTAGACGGCCTAGCATCTTGATGATGAACCATTGAAATAGTTCCATATAGATAACCACTAACTAGGTATGATGACAATCCTGTGACCTTATACAAGCGATGCTGCAAGCCATGATCATCTAATTGCCATATTTCATCAGGGGTATTCTCATATAATAGTACCATCGTCCCAATCTTCAACAAGTATTTAATGGAGTATCCATTTTTAGTCTCAGGAACAAGGGGCACAGTGGAGACGTCTTTATTGCTCCTGCGGTAATAGTTAGCCGCCACAATATTGCTCACTAACTCAAACGCGCGTTTCTCTTTACCCTTATTATCCTTACCTGAATAAATTGCCATCATGTAATTGCGGTCGTTTTGCACATGATATTGACGCTTGTGCTCATGACGGGACTTGTCACGGTGTTGCCTAATGTGAATTGGTCTAGTTACTGAGCCCGTGAAAACGCGAACCTTCTTGATGGGAATTTGTTTCTCCTCATTCATCCAGATGGTATGCTCAAGGGCACTCTTGAGCGAGCCGTGCTGTGCCACGGCTTCCTCAACCTTACGCTTCACCTCCTCGTCAACGATATTCTTAATGTCCTTCTCATCCATCATGTCGAGGGTCTTGCGTACCACATACTTGATATCGCCATCCACATCGATGGCACCATAATAGGTATCGTTGTGCAATGATGCCCTGGCGGTATCGCCCTGGATGAGCCGATTGCCATCCCTCTTGCGCGTGTGCTTGGGCATGTTGTCCTTGGCATAATGTGGCACAAGCAACTCGTCCTGAATGTGTTTAACATCGGCGACAAAAGTGGGCCACGGTTTCTCAAACTGAGGCTTAGCGCCATTGCCCTCCTTGTACCTGTCCTCATCGTGGTAGTATTGCGCCAGCTTATCATATTGCACCTTGTCGATGCAGGCGATCGTGATGGCATCAATGCAGTGGTGAACGTGGTTGACGCGCTCCTTAGACGTATATTCCTCCTGAATGCCCCACATTTTCCTGAAATCGCTGGTGGCAATGCCCTTCACAATATAGACATGCTTGAAAACCGATTTCAAGTACATGCGTGCATAGCGGGAAATGACGCTGATGTCGGTTCCCTGACGGCGGGAGAAGCCCTCGGGGACTTCGGACATCTCAAATCGCTTGTATTTTCCCCGCCAGTAATCACGCTCCAGTGAGAGGAGGTGGCGACGGCGGATGATCACGTCTTTTTCCTCCTTGGTGGTGGCACGGCTGCCTTTTAACTTGCGGATGCGCTTGTCCAGTTCGTCGGTTTTTTCTTTCCAGTGCTCAATGCGTTGCAGTATTTGGTCATGATTGGCAAGTTCGGTAGGCAAATGGGTCTTTTTTGTCTCGCGGTTAAACTTGCTGTTGCACAATGTCAAGTTCATCTTGGTGCTATCACCCCCGGCACTTTGTGGCACGGTGTGCTCGATGTCATATTTTGGGTTTGCTCCCAAAAAGTCAGCCACGCCTATCTCATCACCTGTATAGATGCACTTGTGATTTTGTTCCTCCCACAGTTGATATTTCAGGATGTCAGTGTCGGTTGGATTGTTGATACCTGCTTCTTGAATCCTTTTCTTGCACTCGGCACGGTCTTTTTCTTGCTGGCGCTGCCATTGCTGGATAGCCCAACGGCGGTTAGCGTCGTTAAGGTCTCGCGAGAACTCAATGTGAACCTTGGTGTTCTCGTCGATGTACCCCCGGGACAACAAGAGGTTGACCACCTTGCGCAAGCGGAACATAGAACGCATTGCCATGGGGTTGCGCACGCTACTGATGCGAGGCGAGCCCAACTGGTAAATGCCCTTTTCATTGGGCATGACGCGCGGGTATTGCTCAATCATCGAGGGATGATACAATTTCTTCAAGTCCTCGCGGTCAACATCGTCAAAGTTGTCGATAATGAAATCCTTGATATAGAATTCCAAGGGTCGCTCGTCATGACTCTTGTCATAGTCCAAGAGGGCATCAATCACCTTGTTGACGGCTTCTTGACGCTCTTTTTCAAATCTCTTGTAGAAAGGCGGGAGCACTTCATCAAGGTTAGCAAGAAAAACCGCGTGGGTGTAAATCAGGCCGTAATCCTTCATGAAGGGCAAAATCTTGCGTATGGCTTTCAAGCTCAACGAGGCATAGTCGCCCGGCATTGAGATGCTGGCAAATTTTGCTGCCTCTTCATCGGTCAGTTGCAATCTATCCCTAGCAAACCCCTTGAGTTTTTCCTCGTCATCATAGAAGAACAACGCATGCCACACATCGTTCATGATTTGGAAAGGCGTTTTTCCATCGGCAAGCGTATAGACCTCGCTGGCTCCTTCCACCCAGTTCTCACCAAAAATTTCCTCCAGTCGAGCAGTGACAGTGCAAATGGGTATTTGGGTATCCATCTGATAGTTGAACTTGAATGGCTTGCCAGCATTGTCCCTGTAATACTCATATTTGTTCTTACCCGCTATTTTCTTGGCGATATCCTCAAAATTGAATGTGTGCTTGCTCTTGCGCTTGAACAGGGGCAGGATAGCGGCCTTTTCCTCACCATTGAGATAACGCAGTGAGGCATCGTCGGGCGTTTGGATCTTTATGTTGTTCAGGAAACTGTACATCCTGAATTCCTCGAACAGGGGATGTGAAGCAGGACAACGGGACTTTCCTTTCTCGAAGGTACACTGGCCTACGGTTCCCTTTTGAGACTTGAGAGGTCGCTGAGAAAAGATTGCTTTCTCAAGTTTTGTTACCAATTCATGTGGCAGTTCCTGTTTCTCGCAAATGGCATAGAATTCTTTCAAATAATGCTCATTGCGAGCGGTATAGTGACTTCTAATCTTCTCTCCTGACTGATACAACTGGTAAAAATACTCTCCCAGATATTCACAACCGGCCTCGGACATCTGGACCGAGAGTTGGTTGATGTCCTTGATGACGGTCCCCTCGGATGCCTTGGTTGTCTCCTTGCGGTTGCTCAAAAAGCCACGACGCTGATTCAAGTGATAGAGCGCTCGTCCCAGGATATAGCGTTGCGTGAGATTGTTTAAGTCCAGTTTCTGAGTTAGACAGATGTGCCTGAACTGATAGGGATTGACGTTATTCTTGTCCTCGGTGCGCTGCCAGGCGATGAAAGCATCATCCATTGGATAGACTTTCTTGAGCCTCCATTCCCTCAACTGCTCCTTAGTAAGGGGCGGGCAAAGACGATAATCGACTAGAATATTGAGCAGGCGAATTTTTCTCACCTTGCGCCGCCAATAATGCTTCCTGACCGAACGATGACCAGTGCGTTCGGAAGCTTTGGATGATTCTATTCCTTTTTCTATTTTTACACCTTCGGTAAAGATGTTGGTTCCTTTATGGACGAGCCTCGTGCCTTTTTCATCCTTCTCGATAATAGCCCATCCGAGACTGTTTGTGCCAGTGTCAATTCCTAGTATTTTTTCCATGAATCAGTGTTTTTGTCGTTAAATTTCGGTAAATTTACATCGAAATTTTGACATGACAAAAATCTTGTGTACATTTGCACCAATAAGATTTCCTACATCTTATCACAATAAGGCCATCATGGCCGAAGGGTAAAACCTATACTCCCGCTTCGGTGGGAGTTTTTCTTTTTCAACACTCCTGTTTTCTAAGTTGTATAAAAGCTTGGCGCCTCAGCGCCTTTGCGTGGGGTAAAACGGCTGATTAGATTAAATGGATGGGGGGTATATAAAACGAAAGTGTACTTTTTCACAAAAGCACACCATCTTCATAACCAAAATTCAAGTATATATGTTCTTGTTGTTTGTTGCCGTTTTATTCCCCCACTCACCCAAAATGATGAGTGGAATGATTGTCATGATTTTTATTGTCGTTACAAAATTAATAAGAATCTTTGATGTACACCAAATGTTTTAGGGTATTTTTTTGAATAAAAATACCCTATTTCTACTAGTATAAATCTATACGTCTTTGTCAATCAATGAGATATCGACCTTATTGCGAAAATAGAAATTTTCACTATAAGGGCGGGCATCATCACTTCTCCCTGAAGAAGAGGTTGATGGCGGTGCCGTGCAGGTTCCAGTTCTCGCGTATCTTGTTCTCCAAGTAGCGCTTGTAGGGATCCTTGATCCACTGGGGCAGGTTGCAGAAGAAGATGAACGTGGGGACATGGGCACCCTTGAGCATGGTGATGTACTTGATCTTGATGTACTTGCCCTTGACCGCGGGTGGCGGGAAGGCCTGGATGGCTTCTTGCAGGACGTTGTTGAGCTGGGAGGTGGGAATGGTGATGTGGCGGTTGTTGTACACCTCCTGTGCCGTCTGCAGCACCTTGTGGATGCGCTGCTTGGTGAGTGCCGAGCCGAAGATGATGGGGAAATCGGTGAACGGGGCGAAGCGCTCGCGGATGGTGGCCTCAAAGTGGTCGATGGCCTGCTGGGTCTTGTTCTCGGTAAGGTCCCACTTGTTGACGAGCACGACGAGGCCCTTGCGGTTCTTCTGGATGATGGAGAAGATGTTGACGTCCTGGGACTCGATGCCACGGGTGGCGTCGATGAGCAGGATGCACACGTCGCTGTTCTCGATGGCGCGGATGGAACGCAGCACCGAGTAATACTCGATGTCCTCGTTGACCTTGTTCTTCTTGCGGATGCCGGCGGTGTCGACGAGATAGAAGTTGAAGCCGAACTTGTTGTAGCGCGAGTAGATGCTGTCGCGCGTGGTGCCGGCGATGTCGGTGACAATGTTGCGCTGCTCGTCCATGAGCGAGTTGACGAGCGATGACTTGCCGGCATTGGGCCTGCCGACGATGGCAAAGCGCGGCAAATCCTCCTCGAGGTCTTCCTCGGCCTTGTCGGGCATCTGCTTGACAACCTCGTCGAGGAGGTCGCCGGTGCCGTTGCCGTTGACTGCCGAGATGGAGAATGGCTGGCCCAAACCTAGGGCATAGAACTCTGCCTCGGCATACATGCTCTGGTTGTTGTCATCCTTGTTAGCCACGACGATGACGGGCTTGGAGGTGCGGCGCAGGATGTCAGCCACATGGTCGTCGAGGTCGGTGATGCCGTTCTTAATGTCCACGACAAAGAGGATGACGTCGGCCTCGTCGATGGCGAGTTGCACCTGCTTGTTGATTTCTTCCTCAAAGATGTCCTCGCTGTTGACTACCCAGCCGCCTGTGTCGACGACTGACATCTCCATGCCGTTCCACTCCATCTTGCCGTACTGGCGGTCGCGCGTGGTGCCGCTGGTGTCGTTGACGATGGCGGCGCGCGTCTGCGTCAGGCGGTTAAACAGTGTTGACTTGCCCACGTTGGGCCTTCCCACAATTGCTACTAATCGTCCCATGATTTTTTAGTCTCTAGTCGCTAGTCACATTAGTCACTAGTCCGGTTGTTATAGTTCTTGTCGTGTTGATTACTCAATGTAGCCAAAGGCGCGCAACTTGCTCTCCTGGTTGCGCCAGTCCTTCTCGACCTTGACATACAGCTGCAAGTACACCTTTTTCTCAAAGAAGGTCTCGATGTCCTTGCGGGCCAGGGTGCCCACCCGCTTGAGTTTGCTGCCCTGATGGCCGATGATGATGCCCTTTTGGCTGTCGCGCTCGACATAGATGACTGCCATGATGTGGATGGCGGTGTCGCTCTCGTCAAACTTCTCGACGATGACCTGGGTGGCATAGGGGACTTCTTTGTCATAGGTGAGCAGGATCTTCTCCCTCACGATCTCGGTGACAAAGAAGCGGCTGCTGCGGTCGGTCAAGGCGTCCTTGCCGAAGTAAGGGGGACTCTCGGGCAACAGCTCGACAATGCGCTTCATGATGTTATCAACATTGAAGTTCTCGAGCGCACTGGTGGGAAACACCTCGGCATTGGGCAACAGTTGCTTCCACTGGTCGATGAGGGCCACGAGCTCGTCGTTACCCTTGAGCAGGTCAATCTTGTTGATGACAAGCAGGATGGGGATTTTCTCGCGGGCGACGCGGTCAAGGAAGTCCTGGTTCTTGGTGGGGCTCTCGACCACATCGGTGACGTAGAGCAGCACGTCGGCATCAATCAGCGCGCCGGTGGAGTATTCCAGCATGCTCTGCTGCAGACGGAACTTGGGCTTGAGCACACCTGGGGTGTCGCTAAAGACGATTTGGTAATCCTCACCGTTAACGATGCCCATGATGCGGTGGCGGGTGGTCTGAGCCTTGCTGGTGATGATGGACAGGCGCTCGCCCACCAGGCGGTTGCTCAGTGTCGATTTTCCCACGTTGGGGTTGCCCACGATGTTGACAAATCCTGCTCGGTGCATTGCTGTTTAGTCTTTTAGTCGCTAGTCACTAACTAGGTCTTAGTCCTTAGTTGCTAGTCATTAAGTTTTATTTTCCATATTCAAGAAGCATCGCTACTCGTGTTGTTTCCATCTGGAGTAGTGATGCTTCAAGTGATGTGTCTGGTTGCTTTTACAGCGACCAGATGAGGTAAAGCGCTCCCCAGGTGAACCCAGCGCCAAAGGCGGTGAGCACCATCTTGTCGCCTTTCTTCAGGCGGTGCTTGTACTCGTCAAGACACAGGGGGATGCTGGCAGCACTGGTGTTGCCACGATGCTGGATGTTGACCAGCACCTTCTCCTCGGGGATGCCCAGGCGTTCGCCCACGGCCTCGATGATGCGCAAGTTGGCCTGATGGGGAACAAACCACTGGATGTTCTCGTTGGTCAGGTTGTTACGCTTCATCACGTCCCTGCTCGAGGTGAGCATGTCGATAACGGCATGACGGTAGACGGCGCGGCCCTCTTGATAAACACAGTGGTAGTTGGCGTCGACCGTCTCGTGACTGGTGGGCAGTGCCGAGCCGCCGGCCTTATAGACCAGGTGCTCGAGCCCCGAACCGTCAACATGGAAGATGCCGTCCATCACGCCGATGTTCTCCTCGGTAGGCTCCAGCAGCATCGCTGCTGCGGCATCACCAAACAGGGGGCACGTCGCACGGTCATTATAGTCCACCATGCTCGACATCTTTTCGGCCGATACGACAATCACCTTCTTGTAAATGCCGGCACGGATATAGGCGGTAGCCTCATAGAGACCTACCAGGAATCCGGCGCATGCAGCCTGGATGTCATAGGCATAACATTTCTTCTCGATGCCGGTGCCATGGGCGATGATCGATGCCGTTGAGGGGAATCGGTGATCAGGGTTAGACGTCGGGCAGATGAGCAGGTCGATGTCATTGCGATCGGTTCCTGTCTCCTCGAGCAGCTTGTTGACGGCCTGAATACCCATATAGGATGAGCCGACCGGCTTCTTGAGGATGCGACGTTCCTTGACCCCCACACGTGTTGTGATCCACTCGTCGTTGGTGTCCACCATCTGCGAGAGCATCTCGTTGTCCAGCACGTCATCGGGAATATATGATGCGATACCAGTAATCTTTGCGTTTAGCATAAGCTCGTATGCTTATTATCTATCTTTTTTTGTTTTGGAGTGGAAAATCAATATCCTAAATGTGGATGAATGACATTAAAGATTCAGCCCATTCAGGATATTTCGTTTTGCTTCATCTCATGTCAGCGCCAGTCGCTGTCGCGACGGGCAGCAGTCATGGGATTTAGGCTTCCTCCTTGCCCATCACGTTCTTGCCGCGGTAGTAACCGCACTCAGGGCATACGGTGTGATAAACGTGCCATGCGCCACAGTTTGAGCACTGAGCGATGGTTGGAGCCACAGCCACGTCGTGGGTGCGGCGCTTAGCGGTACGAGTCTTAGACTGTCTTCTTTTAGGATGTGCCATTTTCTTGTTGTTATTTAAAAGTTATTGTTCTGTCAATTTTTTCAGCGCCTCCCATCGAGGGTCGGTGCCGTTTGTTACACTCTGCGGGTTGTCATCGTCATCGGGGATCACCTCGACGCTATGGCTGTCAAGCACATTGAGCATGTCGGCATTGCAGTCGTCCTCATTCTCGTGACAATGGGTCATCGGCAGTGAGAGCAGCACGGTATCGCGCACCAGGGGTGCGGCATCCAGCTCTCGCCAGTCCGATGGCACGATCAGGAGTTCGTCATGCGTGTCATCCAGCTCAGTGCCCATTTGCTCCACGTTCAGGCAGTAGCTCACATCCACCGGCAAATCCAGGTCATCGAGACAGCGGTCACAGCCTGTGGTGACTGTACCGCGGCACGTGATCTCCAGGCGGTAGGTGTTCTCGCTCTTGCGTGTCACATTGAGCGTGACATCAACATCGGCGCGACGCACCTCATTTTGCTCATCGGTATTGAAAAACGCCTCATCCACATGACACTCAACCGCATGAGTGCCAAATGGTAACGTCTTGATTTTCAACTTCAAAGCATCTACCATCTCCTGAAATTTTCGTTAAAGCGCCACAAAGGTATAACAAATCCCGCTAATATTCAACGATTTTCACTTTTTTTTTGATATTGGGAACCGTATGTAAGTATGTAAGTATTCCACCACCTTGTCTCACGCATAGTCAAAAAGGCGCTAATCTAATACTTATAATTAAAAATTAATATCTTATCGCCTTGGCGACTTAGCATGAGGCGTTTCAGAAGGCGTTCCGCTGGATAGTTAGATGGCTGGTTTCCCATCGGCGGGTACTATCCCGTGGACATGCCCACTCGCCAATGAAGTCTGGAATAGGTTACGAATTTTTCCGGTAACTCCTCACTGCCCAAAAGGCCATCACGCCCGAGATGCCCACCAGGGCGAGCACCTGATGCGCGATACTCTGCAGGCCGCCTCCGCGCACAAAAACTGTCCTGATGCCATCGACAAAGTAGTGCATCGGGTTGACATAGGTGGTCGCATAGGCCAAATCGGGCATCGAACGCGTGGGGGTAAACAGTCCGCTCAGCAAAAGCATCATTACCACAAAGAACCACATCACAAAGATGGCCTGCTGCATCGTGTCGCTGTAGTTGCTGATGATGAGGCCGAATGAACTCCAGAACAACGCCAGCGGCATCGCCAACAGGAACACGAGCCACAAGGGGCCCTGGCAGGTGATGCCATAGATGAGCCATGACAGCAACAGGCACACCACAATGACAAACAGGGCAATCAGCCAATAAGGGATGAGTTTGGCCAGGATGAAGGCCCACTTGGGGACAGGCGTGACGTTGATCTGCTCGATGGTGCCGGCCTCCTTCTCGCCCACGATGTTCAAGGTGGGCAGGAATCCGCACATCAGCATCATCACTATCGCCAGCAAGGCCGGAATCATGAACACCTTATAATTAAGTCGCTTATTGTAGATAAACAGCGTCGAGACACGCTGCTGGATGGCTGCGGCACTGGGATTGACGGTAGTGGTGACAATCTGTGACAAGTAGGCATTACCGATGCCCCCCTTGGTGCCGTTGACCGCATTGGCGGCGATAAAGACCTGGGGTTGCCCACCGTTGGCGAGGTTACGGCTGTAATTCTGAGGGATGACTAAGACCATATCGGCCTTGCTCGTCTCGATATCGTTGAGTGCGGCTTGATAGGTGCCCCGCTGGCCATTGAAGATGAAATAGTTGCTGGCCTCGATGCTATGGACCAGTTGCTGTGATAACGTCGAGCGATCGTTATCCACCACCTCGACGACGACGTTCTTGACCTCCATGTTCATCACCCATGGCATCACACACATCATCACGATGGGGAAGATGACAATGAGGCGCGGCAGGAACGCGTTGCGGCGTATCTGCAGGAATTCCTTTTGTATGAGATATTTGAGTACCATGCCGATGAGTTTATTCCAATCTGGTCTTGAACTTTAACAGGGAAACAGCGAGCAACAGGATGGTCATGCCACTAAGGATAGCCACCTCGCGCACGACCTCACCAATGCCTACGCCCATAATCATGAGTTTGCGCATCGCCTGGATGTAATATCGGGGTGGCACAATGGCCGATATCCACTGCAGCACGGGCGGCATCGACTCGATGGGGAACAGCATGCCGCTGAGCATCACTATGGGCATCAGCAGCACCATTGCCGAGAGCAGCAGCGCCATCAACTGGCTGGTAGCAATGTTGCTGATGAGCAGTCCCAGCGACAAGGCGAGCAGGATGTAGATGGTGCTCACCAGGTAGATCCACACGATAGAACCCTGCAACGGCACACCCAGCACATAACGGCCCATGAGCAGGATGGTGGTGAGGATGGCAAAGGCCAGTACCAGATAGGGCACCGCCTTGGCAACGATAATCATCAGCGGTTTGACGGGAGAGACAAGCAGCACCTCCATGGTGCCCTTCTCTTTCTCGCGAACAATGGAGATGGACGTCATCATGGCGCACACAAGCATCAGCAGCATGCCCATGATGGCCGGCACGAAGTTATAGGCCGACTTCATCTGGGGATTATAGAGCATCTTGCTATTGACAAGTGCCGCGTCGGCATTGGCGATTACCCCTGTGGCATAATTAGTCCATTGCTGAGCCATGTTGGGGTCGGCACCGTCAACAATGAATTGTATTCCCTCACGCCTGGAGGCAAAATCGGGGCTGAAGACGACGGCCATGTCGGCCTTTTGACGGCGTATCAGCAGCTCGGCTTCGCAGGGAGTGGCTACCGTGCTGGTGATGACAAAATACTCTGATGCCGCCAACCGGTCCACGGCCTGGCGGGTGAGGTGGTCCTGAGATAAGGTAACCACAACGGTGCGCACATTGCGCACGTCGGTCGTGATGGCGAAGCCAAAGAGGAGCATCAGCACGATGGGCATGCCGAAGAGGATGAGCATCGTGCGCTTGTCGCGCACAATGTGCTTGGCTTCCTTGGTGATGAATGAAATGAACTGCCTCATGGTGTTAATCGCTGCTTCTAGTGGCTTGCCGTGCCAGATAAGTGAACACGTGGTCCATATCAGGTTGGTGGAATTTCTCTTTCAATTCAGCTGGTGTGCCCATCGCACTGATTTTGCCGTCGACCATAATCGAGATGCGATCACAGTATTCGGCCTCGTCCATGTAGTGGGTGGTGACAAACACTGTGATGCCCCTGCCGGCTGCGTCATAGATGAGTTCCCAGAACTGGCGCCTAGTAGCGGGATCAACGCCGCCTGTGGGCTCATCGAGGAAGACGATGCTCGGGTCATGGAAAATCGAGACCGAGAAGGCCAGCTTCTGCTTCCAGCCTAGGGGCAACGACCCTACCAGGTCGTTCTTGTGGTCGGAGAATTGCAGTCGGTCGAGCAATTCATCGGTCTTGCGGCTGATATCGGCGTCACTCATGCCATAGATGCCGCCAAAGAGGCGGATGTTCTCGGCCACCGTCAAGTCCTCGTAGAGCGAGAACCGCTGACTCATGTAGCCGATGTGTTTTTTGATCTGCTCATGCTCGGTGCGTATGTCATAACCCGCCACGCGTCCTGTGCCGCTTGTGGGTTGGTTCAGGCCCGTTAGCATGTGCATCGCCGTGGTCTTACCAGCACCGTTAGCGCCAAGAAAACCGAAAATCTCTCCCCGTTTAACAGTGAAACTGATGTCGTCAACGGCATGGAACGAGCCGAAGGCTTTGACCAGATGCTCTACCTCGATGACATTCTCGTCCTTGACCTCACCTCCCTGAACATGCTCAATGCCTGGGGGATTGAAGATGTCGGCAAAGCGGGTCAATATCTCGTCAGGCGTGCCGATGCCCCTGATCTTGCCCTGATCCAGGAAGGCCACACGCTCGCAGCGACGCACCTCATCGAGATAGGGTGTCGAGGCCATGATGGTAATCTCGCGCTCCTTGAGGGCCTGTAGCATGTCCCAAAATTCCTTGCGCGACACGGGATCGACGCCCGTAGTGGGTTCATCAAGGAAAAGGACACTCGGCTGGTGCACCAGGGCACAGCACAGGGCGAGTTTCTGCTTCATGCCACCTGACAAAGCGCCGGCCTTGCGGTCATTGAAACGCTCAATCTGGCTGTATATCGCCTTGATGCTGTCATAGCCCTGCTCGACAGTCGTGCCAAACAGCGTGGCAAAAAATTCCAGGTTTTCCTGTACAGTCAAGTCCTGATAAAGAGAAAACTTGCCCGGCATGTATCCCACGCGGCTACGTATTTCGGTCATCTGTTTCACCGTGTCAAACCCATCAACCAAGGCGCGGCCCTGTCCTGGCTTCAACAGGGTGCACAAGATGCGGTACATCGACGTCTTGCCGGCACCATCGGGCCCGATGAGGCCAAAGACCTCACCCTTGCCGACGGTGAACGACACGTCGTCTAGCGCCTTGAGCGTCCCGTAGGACTTAGACACATGATGCACCGCTATCGCGTTCATAGCTGTTAATTTTCACTAGATGATCTAGATGGTCTAGAATAACTGGAATTTCTAGAATTTCACTTCACCATACATGCCTATCTTGACAAAGCCATCGTTTTGGATAGCGATTTTGACGGCATACACCAGGTCGGCACGCTCGTCATCGGTCAAGATGGTCTTGGGCGTAAACTCCGAGCGGCTCGAGATCCAGGTGATGGTGCCCTCATACTCTTTCTTTTGGCCGTTGCCATAGTCAGCAAATACCTTGCATTGCTGGCCCACCTTGATGCTCTGCAACTGTGCTGACGTGACATAGGCACGTATGAACATGTGCTCTACATCTGCCATCTTGAACAGCGGTTTTCCCGTCGAGACGAACTCGCCCATCTCGGTGTATTTCTCCAGCACGGTACCCTTTATCGGCGCCACGATGTCGGCATTGGCAATCTGGTCATCGAGTTGGCGTTGCTGGGCATTGATGCCTGCCACCTGGGCGTCGATGCCATCCATCTGGGCACTGATGCCCTTGCCCTGCTCGGCCAGGGCCGCGTTGTTGCTGCGTATCTGGTCGCGGGTGGCCTCGAGTTGGCGATTGAGCACCTTGATCTGGTTATCGATGTCGTCAAGTTGCTTGCGTGGCACGGCGCCATCCTTGACGAGCTCGGCAAAGCGCTGGCGCTCACGCTGGGCATTGGCGATCTGCTGCTGGATAGACGACAGTTGCTTGTTCAGGTCCAACTGCTGACTATTAGTGGCCGAGCGGTTAGACGACATCTGGCGCTTGGTGGCGGCTAGCTGGCCGCGCTGGGTCTCGAGTTGCTGCTTTTTCAACTCCATCTGATAGGTGTCGATGTGTCCCAACAGGGTTCCTTGCTCGACCGTCAGCCCCTCAGTGACATCAAACGCCTTCAGTTCTCCTGTGGCCTTGGCGCTGACGGTGACCTCGGTGGCCTCAAACGTGCCCGTCGCGTCAAACGCCTTTTCCTTCTTGCCGCAAGCGGTCGCCATCAGCAGCACGCTTGCCAGTATCATTATCTTTTTCATCGTCATGTTGTATTTTAATCGTTGGTGGTATATTTCAGGTCATACATCTGCTTGAGCATCTCAATCTCGTGGATGGAGCGCTGCACGCGAGCCGCGTTCTCGCTGTTGATGTCGCGCAGCAGGTCGTTCACGTCGATAATACCATGCGCCAGCTTGGACTCGGCGGCTTTGCGCACCTGCTCGCGCAGGGCGATAATCTCCTCGTCCTGGGACATGAGGCTGCGATAACGGCCGATGGCCTCCTGTTGCTGCATCTGTTCCAGGCGGTTATTGAACAGGAACACTTCGCGCTGGTTCTGGGCAGTCTCGCGTTGCAGTTGCAGCTTCGCCTTATCATTATGACGGGTGTAGAGCGCGCCGATGTTCCATGTCATGCGCGCCCCCACCATGCCGTTCCATGACCAGTCGCGCCCCATCATGTCCTTGAACATGTTGTAGCCTGGGTAACCATAGTAGCCCTGGGCAAACACGCCCAATCGGGGCAGTAATGCAGCGTCAAGGGCTTTCTCCTGAGCGTTAGCCAGGCGCAGTTGGCTATCGATAAGCGCCAGCTCAGGTCGATTGTTGCCCGTGCCGCTCGCCACAGCTTGCGGCTTGACCACGCCACTCACTTCCAGGCCGCAGAAGGTACCCAGCATCGCCAACAGCACACGCCGTTGTGACTCCAGCGTCGTTCGTTGCTGGACCACGTTCAGGCGCTCGGCAGTGACGTTGTTCAGATCACACTGGGCAGCGGTGCCGTGCTTGACCATCGAGGTGAGTTTCTTCTCGCTGGCGGCGAGTTGCTCCTGCAGGTCATCGTTCAGGCTAATCTGGTCCTCGAGCAGCAACAGGGCAAAGTACATCTCGTTGACGCGCTGGCGCACGTTGTACAGGCTCACGTCGAGTTGAGCCTGCTGCACGGCGCCCTGCTCACGGGCTACACGTTTCTGAGCACCGATCATGCCACCGTCAAATACGGTCTGCTGCACGTCCAGCCCCACGCGGTACTGGTCCTTGGCCAGGCCTTTCATGTCCAGCCCCATCTGCCCCATCATGGCCTGCATCTCGTCGGGCCACGACGGCACAGCATTCTGATAAGTCGCCTGAGCGGTCGCCGACACCTGCGGCAGCCACCCCTTCTGTATATTGGCAACCGTGAGGTCGGTAGTGCGAGCGATGAGGTCATGCTGGGCGATGAGCGGATAGTTGCGCTCGGCAGCCTGCTGGCACTCTTCCAGGGTCTGTCCGCTAGAGAAAAACGGCAGCAAGGCCAGTGCTATAAACAATAGATTCTTCATCATATCGCAATGCGTTTTTGTTTCACTCTGCAAATTTACAACGACAATCAGGGTCTGCCTTTATCCATTTTGACGGAAAACCATCCTTTTTGTACAATAATCATCAAAAAATGGATACATAAACGCACTTTTCCTTATCTTTGCATCCAAATTTCATGCAATAGAGATATGTCAATTCAAGAACCCAAGCGATTACCCTTGTCTAGCCTCAAGGAGATGATCGATGCCGATTTCAAGACACAAGGAGTGAAGCCTTACCTCTCTCCAGACTTCGCCATCGTGTATGGTTCCAACACCTTTCAAGCGATGCGGAATATATTTGAGATTTCGGTACCCTATCGCGTCGATGACTTCCGTTTCATCGCCTTTCAGAAAGGTGACGTTGACATCACTGCCAACCTCTTGAAGTTTCACGTCACCGATAACACTGTGGGATTTATGGGCAATGGCGGCATCATACAGATGGATAGGATCTCATCAGATGTATCGATGTCAGGCATCGTGGTCAAGGAAGATTTTCTGCGCCGTGCCATGGGAGGCAGGTTGCCCGTGACGTTTAACGGCAGGGTCCACAATTTCTATCTTCAGGTAACCGCCCAGGAGTGTGACATAGTGGTTCGCATGATCCTCACATTGCGCCTTCTGGTCGAGGATCCTCATTACAGTCGCGAAGCCTCGGCATCGCTCATTGCGGCAATAGTCAACTACATCGCTGGCCTGTATGAACGCTATGGCGCCGATGTGCCGGCCACCCGATCACGCCAGCAGGACGTGTTCAACCGCTTTATCGCCCTGGTCAACGAGCAGTGTTTCCACCACCACACATTGGACTACTATGCCGACAAGATGTGCATCACACAGCGCTATCTGGGCACCCTCGTCAAGCAGGCCAGTGGCACGACCGCCAAGGAGTGGATTGACCGGGCGCTCATCAACGAGGCAAAGGTAGCCTTAAGGCACAGCGATATCACCGTCGCGCAACTTGCCGACAGTCTCAGTTTTCCTAATCCAGCCTTTTTTTCAAAATTTTTCAAGCGCATGACTGGCATGACTCCCTCCCAATACAAGCACCAGTAAGGATTCTTTTCCTGATGTGCCTCGCTGATATCAGTCGGTCGCTTCGGCCGATTCTGACGAGCGGTTGAAGATCAGGTCATAGATGATTTTAGTGCCACCCAGGTGGGACTGGATGTAATCACCAGCCGTCTTGCCGCAATGCAGGCGCAACGGCTTATTCTCCAGCATGGGGTCCATGGCTGCCGAGAATGTGTCGGCATCGTGAATACTCATGGCACCATCCAGTTCAATCAGGTCCTTAGCCTCCTGAAACTTGTGGTACTTGGGTCCAAAAATCACGGGAATGCCATAGACGGCCGCCTCGTTGATGTTGTGGATGCTCACACCAAATCCGCCGCCCACGTAGGCCGTTTGGCCATAGCGATAGAGCGATGACAGCAACCCGAAACTGTCGATAATCAAGCAGTCGGCATTCTCGATGTTCTTCAGGGTGGCCTCGCTGTAGAAGCGGGCAGGACGAGTCAATTTTGACATGAGCACATGCAGGCGGTGGCGGTCAAACTCGTGGGGCGCGATGATAAGTTTCATCTCGCGATGGGCATTAAAGTAAGGGATGACGATGTCCTCATCAGGAGGCCACGAACTGCCCATCACCAGGGTGAACTTGGCATTCTCGACAAACTTGGCCACCAGCGGGAACTCACGCGCTGCCGCGCGCACATCGGCCACGCGGTCAAAACGCGTGTCGCCGGCAACGACCACATTCTCGACACCAATGCCCGCCAACAGTTCACGCGACTGCTCGTTCTGCACAAACAACGTGTCAAAGCACTTGAGCATCTTGCGGAACATGCCGCCCCAGGGACGGAAGAAAATTTGACCGGGACGGAAGATGGCCGAGATGATATAGGTGGGAATTCCCCGTTGTTTAAGCGCGCTCAAGTAGTTGCCCCAAAATTCATACTTGATAAACACAGCCATTGAAGGCTTGACCAAGTCGAGGAATTTCTTCACGTTTTTGGACAGGTCAAACGGCAAATACACCACAGCGTCCACCATGCTGAAGTTTTTCCTCACCTCGTAGCCTGAGGGGGAGAAAAACGTGAGCAGGATGCGGGCATCGGGCTGATCACGCTTGATCATCTCGATGAGCGGACGGCCCTGCTCAAACTCGCCCAACGAGGAAGCATGGATCCAGATGTAACCGCCATTGGGGTCAAGTTTACGTTGCAAGGTGCGGAAACAACGACGCTGGCCCCGCAACAATAGTTTGGCCTTGCCATTGCGCAGTGGGCCTGCAGCGAATCTCACGGCATTACGGTAGGCAGCTACTCCCAGATTATATATCGGATCCATTGATTATTAGTTTTTTAGTCACTAGTCACTAGTCTTTGGTCATTATTTTTTTTGATGAGCCCGCAATGTAGAAACGGCAACTAATCTGTTGCCAGAAACCTGTGGTCTTATCGGTGGCATGTAACGCCAGTGAGCCCGACAGGTCCACATAGTCATTGCTCACAACATGAAATATCAGGTCGGTGCGGCTGTAGGTTTTACTGTGATAATAGGGGTCACCTAAGTTCAGCAGACTGCCTAGTGCAGGATACAACGGCATGATGTCCTTGCCCAGATAGCACGTCTCGTCAAGCTGCAGACATCGCCAGCGGGCAGTGGCAGTAGCGACAAATCCGGCAGGTCGGTGCCATCGTTCCTCCCCACGGTCGCGCTCCATGGCGATGATGGCTCCTGCCGCCAGCCGCAAGGAGTCAAGCGCGGTGCGATGTGAGAAGTCTAGTGCCGCCATGGGGTTGATCACAAGGTCATCGTTCACATGCTGGTCTCCAGGATTGAGGCGCGATTTGGCCAAGTGGCTGTACTGCACATGACCGCCCAAGCTTAACGGCCCAGCGATGCGCCAGTCGGTGTTAAGCATGACAGCAAAGGCCTCACGTTGCCGTTCAGTCTGTAACTGCCTCCAGTCCACGGCCAGTTCAGTATAGCCAGCGGGCTTGATCAGTTGCACCATCACGCCATGCAAGTTAGGCTGGCAATAGCCCAGGGAGTCGCTCCACAAGTAGCGTGGCATACGCCGCACCATGAGTGAACGCGGGATAAGGCCAGTCGCCACATGCCACCCGTCGGGGCGGTTATACTGGTAATAGAGCGTTGGCAGCACTTTATAACCATGCAAGTTGTCAGTCATGGGCTGGTACCAGGCGACACCGCCCTTGATCACATGCTCCCCATCGCCCATCGACAAGCCCACCTCGGGGGCTAGACGCGTGAACATGAAGGTCTGGTCGGGTGTATAGCCGTCACCACCCTCACGGTTATTGAGCAACACGTTGGCATCGACACTCCACACCATTTCCTGGGCTGTGAGTGTCGATACAGTAAGAATCAAGGTCGATATGGCAATGAGCCAATTACGCATCAGCGGGAACTTGGATATTCTCGATGCCTGCATTCAGGCGTGCCAGGGTCTCCTCACGACCCAGCAGCTCGGTGATGTCAAACATGTGCGGACCGCGGCACTCGCCCACCACAGTCAGGCGGAAGGCGTTCATCACATTTCCCTTGTGCAAGCCACCCTTGTCGATCCAATCCATGACAACGGCTTCACAGGCCTGGCTGTTCATGTCGGCCGTCTCGAGCAGTTTAGCCAGTTGTCTCATGAGCTCAGGCGTTTCGGGTTTCCAGCGTTTGCGGATGTCCTTCTCGCTATAGGTCGTGGGACGCACAAAGAAGAAACTGGCCTGGTCCCACAGGTCAACAACAAAGTTGATACGGCTCTTGACGAGTGATACCACACGGGCGATATACTCGTCGCTATAGTCAGCCACATTCACGCCATGGGCCTCGAGTATGGGCTTGAACAATTGGGCCAACTCGCGGTCATCCATATTCATCAGGTACTCGTGGTTGAACCACTTGCCCTTCTCAAAGTCAAACTTGGCACCCTTGCGCGAGCAATGGTCGATCGAGAACTCCTTGATGAGCTCATCCATGGAGAAAAGCTCACGGTCATCGCCAGGATTCCAGCCCAGCAGGGCCAGGAAATTCACAACGGCCTGAGGCAGGTAGCCCGCCTCACGGTAGCCGCTTGAGCGCTCGCCGCTCTTAGGGTCGTTCCAGTCAAGAGGGAACACCGGGAAGCCCAGGCGGTCTCCATCACGCTTGCTCAGTTTGCCCTTTCCGTCGGGCTTGAGCAACAGGGGCAGGTGGACAAATGCGGGCATCGTATCCTCCCAACCAAAAGCCTGGTAAAGCAACACGTGCAACGGTGCGCTGGGCAGCCACTCCTCGCCACGGATGACGTGGGACACCTCCATGAGGTGGTCATCGACGATGTTAGCCAGGTGATAGGTGGGCAGGTCGTCGGCACTCTTGTAGAGCACCTTGTCGTCAAGAATGGATGAGTTGATGGTCACGTCACCACGCAACAGGTCGTGAACCACCACGTCCTGGTCGGGCTCGATGCGGAACCTCACCACCCATTTAGCGCCACTATCCATCAGTGCCTTGACCTCCTCGGCAGGCAGTGAGAGGGAATTGCGCATCATGCCACGGGTGCGTGCGTCATACTGGAAATTCTTGATTTCTTGACGCTTGGCCTCGAGTTCCTCGGGCGTGTCAAAGGCATAATAAGCCTTGCCGGCATCAATGAGTTGCTGCGTGTACTTGCGATACAGGTCACGGCGCTCGCTCTGCTTGTAGGGGCCATAGTTACCGCCCTCGCGCACACCCTCGTCAATGCCGATGCCCAGCCACTGCAGGGCCTCGTTGATATACTCCTCGGCACCAGGCACAAAACGGGTGCTGTCGGTATCCTCGATGCGCAGGATCATGTCGCCGCCATGCTGGCGGGCAAACAGATAGTTATACAACGCTGTGCGCACGCCGCCAATGTGCAACGGGCCTGTTGGTGATGGTGCAAAACGCACTCTTACTCTTCGTTCCATGTTCTTCCTTTTATATTATATATAATGTATAGTCTTGTTCTTATTCACATCTGTTTGGGCTCAGAGCAACAGGTCGGCGATCTGTGACATGGACTCATAATCGGTTTGGTCCACATGGGTAGGGGTTACAGTCACGTAACCCCGCTCCAGCCAGTAGTAGTCGGTCAAGCCCTCGTTTTTGTCGGCAATCTCAAACTCGCCGGTCAGCCAGTAGTAGTCGCGTCCCGTGGGGTCAACCCGGTGCTCCCACTCGTTGACCCAGCGCCCCATGTCGCCAGTGGTCACTTTCATGCCCTTGAAGCCGCCATCCACCTTGGGGATGTTCACGTTGAGACACACGTCCTTGGGCAAGCCGCCCTTGAGCACACGCTCAGTCACATGCTTGACCACAGGTTCACACACGCTAGTGTCGGCGTCAGAGCTGTAGTCGCCAAAGGAGAACGCCACACTGGGCACACCGTGGAGGATGCCCTCAAAGACACACGCCATCGTCCCGCTATAGAGCGTGTTCAGGCCGCTATTGTAGCCGTGATTGATGCCGGCGAGCACCAGGTCGGGCATGTTGTCGGCCATGAGCTGGCTTAACGCCAGCTTCACGCAATCGGCTGGCGTGCCTGTCGCCAAATAGGCTGTATAGCCTGGTTCCTGAGCGACTTTGATGGTACGCACAGGGTTGACAAATGTGATCGCGCTCGACTTGCCGCTCTGGTGTACGGCGGGAGCGACAACAAACACGTCGCCAAGCGTGCGAGCCACCTTGATGAGCGACTTGATGCCGTTGTAGTCGTAGCCGTCATCGTTGCTGATGAGGATGAGTGGTCGCTTATTGTACATGTGTATTTTTTGTTAATTTTGGGTGCAAAGATAGTGCAAGCCGAACACAATCGCAAATAAATTTGCTATTGTTGAGGCGACGCCCATCTTGCGCGAGCGCCAGTGGGCAAAAGTTACAACTTTTTTTGTGGAGATTTTGCAGAAAAGAAGTAACTTTGCCACATCATAACTACATCTAATCTAATTCAAAGAATATGAGACTTATTATCGAACCTGATTACGAGAATGTATCAAAATGGGCCGCACGCTTTGTGGCTAAGCGAATCAACGACGCAAAACCAACTAAGGAAAAACCTTTTGTCCTGGGATGCCCAACTGGCAGTTCGCCCCTGGGAATGTACCGCGAGCTCATTGCCATGAACAAGGCGGGTAAGGTTTCCTTTGAAAACGTCATCACCTTTAACATGGATGAATACTGCAACCTGCCTGAGGAGCACCCCGAGAGCTACCACTCGTTCATGTGGAATAACTTTTTCTCTCACATCGACATCAAGCCCGAAAATGTGAACATCCTCAACGGCAATGCCGAGGATCTGGTCAAGGAGTGTGCCGACTATGAGGCCCGCATCCAGGCAGCCGGCGGCATCGACCTGTTCATGGGCGGCGTGGGCCCTGACGGCCACATCGCCTTCAACGAGCCGGGTTCATCGCTCACCTCCCGCACACGTCAAAAAACGCTCACCCAAGATACCATCATCGCCAACAGCCGCTTCTTTGACGGCGACTTGAACAAGGTGCCCAAGACGGCCCTCACCGTGGGCGTTGGTACCGTGATGGCAGCCCGCGAAGTGATGATCATCGTCAATGGCCACAACAAGGCGCGCGCCTTGCAACAGGCCGTCGAGGGCGGCGTGTCACACATGTGCACCCTGAGTGCCCTGCAGATGCATCCCCATGCCGTCATCATTGCCGACGAACTGGCAGTCGATGAGCTCAAGGTGAGCACCTATCGCTACTTCAAGGACATTGAGAAACATAATCTTGACCCCGATACTCTGCTGTAAGAACTCAACTCTAGCAAGAGAATATCACTTAACAAGCCATGTGTTTTGCCGTCGGCACACACATGGCTTTTTTACGTCAATAAAAGTATCAAACTACTCACCAGCCGATGAAGTCATGGCCATGAGGGTGAAAATGCCCTCGCGGCCCATGTTCATCATCAGGTCGAGGATGCTCAGGTCGGGGCGGAAACCGTCAGCCCCTTTCCACATCTGGTAATAAGGCACATTGGCAATAGGTAGCGTGTCGGGCTTCTTCATCGCGATGCGCCCGCGCAGGTCGGTCACGTTTTCAGCAGCACTGTTCCCCACCCCATAACTTGTGCTGATGGGCAGGTCCATAAAGTCAACAACCACCTGATGTAATTGGGCATTGAACTCGTGCAGGTAGCGTTGCGAGCCGTGGATGACGCGCGACAAGTCATCGGCCACATAATCAAAATAGGGTGAACGGCCATAGGCCGAGTACAACGCGCCCCAATGCAGGCGGCGCCAGTCGCCGTGCTCCGAGATGAGCACGTCCCTGAGCGGGGTCATCATGTTGTTAGTAGAGCCTACGAGCGGCACGGTCAGCGTTTGCACGCCATTGGGGCCGTCAACGCGGTAACGGTGGTGGCTGTGGCGCAGGGGCAAGCGCTTCTCGTCAAGGTCAATGAGCAGCGTGCCGGCCTTGAGGGCAGCGGCATAGCACCGCACGCTGGCGGCGCACATGCTACCCATGACCACGACCGATGCAGTATCAAACATTACTTCTTGTCGGGATTAGGTAACTTGAAGATGCGGTTCCAGCGGATGCCGCCGTCAAAGAGCTTGTGATCCTTGTTGAAGGAGATGAGGATGATCGACGGGGTGCCCACGATGTGGTCCTCGGGCACGAAGCCCCAGTAGCGGGAGTCGAGCGAGTTGTCGCGGTTGTCACCCTGCATCCAGTAGTAGTCCATCTTGAAGGTATAGCTCGTAGCAGGCTTGCCGTTGATGAGAATCTGGTTACCCTTGACTTCCAAGTCATTGCCCTCATAATTCTTGATGCAGCGCTCATACAGCGGCAGGTTCTGCAACGTCAGGTCCACCTTGGCGCCCTTCTTGGGAATCCACACGGGACCGTAATCGGCACGGGTCCAGCCGTAATCGGTGCCCACGGGATAGGTCCTGAGGGACTCACGCTGGTCGGGCTGAACGCGCAGTACCGACTTCACCCAAGGCTTGGACTCGAGCGTCTTCTTCATCGCGGCAGTGAGCGGCAAGCGATAGGAATTGGGCAAGAGCAGCGGCGTGCCGTTTTCGTCCAGAAGGGAAAGCTCGCGGTCATCCATGCTGACCCCAAGCTCGTCGTACAGTTCGTCGCTGATGCGCGTGCCGTCGGTCTCGATATAGTAGCAATACTGCACGTTCTTGGGCTGCGGCAGCGCCTTGCCGTTCACATAGACGATGCCGTCCTTGAGTTGGAGCGTCTCACCTGGCAGACCCAGGCAGCGCTTCACATAGTTGTCACGACGGTCGACAGGACGGTATATGATGTCACCGAAGACCTCTTTATTGTTATTGACCACGTCGTGGCCATTCTCCAGGCACAAGGTATAGTAGTCGGGGTTGGTACGTTTCAACGCCACGGTGTCACCAGCAGGGAAGTTAAACACCACGATATCCATGCGCTCGACATTGCGCAGGCCCTTCAGTCGGTGGTAATCAAGCTGCGGGCGCTCAATATAGGACTTGCAATTCAGGATGGGCAGCATGTTCTGAGCCAGCGGGAAGTGCAACGGCGTCTGCGGCACGCGGGGGCCATAGGTCACCTTGTTGACCCACAGGAAATCGCCCGTCAATAGCGATTTCTCAAGCGATGACGAGGGAATCTGATAGTTCTGGCCGATGAACAGGAAGAGGAAGTAAACCAGCATCAGAGCATAGACGATGGCGTCAATCCAACTCATAAGGGTGCGCAACGGTCCTTTCTTCCAGCCCTTCCATGCACCCCAGGGGATGAACTGCGTCAGGTAGATGTCGGCCAGCAATAACAAGCCAAGCAGCAACAATGGATTGCCCATCCACAACGTCCACAGCACATAGATAAGCGCCACGATGCCGAAGCGCCACCAGCGCGTCTTTTTCACACGCCCCAGGCGCTTCTTAAGGGAGCCAGTCTGACGTACGTATTCTTCTTTCTTTTCCTTATTCTTGCCAGTTGCCATAGATAATGACTGCTACAATAATCACACAGGGATTTCAGGCTCTCACTTCTTGTCGGGATTCGGTAACTTGAAGATGCGGTTCCAGCGGATGCCGCCGTCAAAGAGCTTGTGGTCCTTGTTGAAGGAGATGAGGATGATCGACGGGGTGCCCACGATGTGGTCCTCGGGCACGAAGCCCCAGTAGCGGGAGTCGAGCGAGTTGTCGCGGTTGTCACCCTGCATCCAGTAGTAGTCCATCTTGAAGGTATAACTCGTAGCAGGCTTGCCGTTGATGAGAATCTGGTTACCCTTGACTTCCAAGTCATTGCCCTCATAATTCTTGATGCAGCGCTCATACAGCGGCAGGTTCTGCAACGTCAGGTCCACCTTGGTACCCTTCTTGGGGATCCAGATAGGGCCATAGTTGGCGTGTGTCCAGCCATAGTCGGTACCCACGGGGTAAGTTATGAGGGTTTCGCCGGGGTCGGGCTGGATGCGTTGAACGTTCTGCACCCAGGGCTTGGCCTCGATCGTCTTTTTCATCTCAGCGGTAAGCGGCAGCACATATTCCGATGTACTGATGTATCCTCGGGCCTGATCCTCATTGCTGATACTCAGTTCCTCGAAAAAGTCGTTGCTAAAAGGAGTGCCATCAGACTGCACGTAGTAGCAGTACTGCACATTCTTGGGCTGAGGCACAGCCTTGCCGTTCACATAGACGATGCCGTCCTTGATTTGGAGCGTCTCACCTGGCAATCCCAGGCAGCGCTTTACGTAGTTATCGCGGCGGTCAACTGGGCGATAGATAATTTCGCCAAACTTATCCTTGTTGTTTCGCACCACCTCGCGGCCATACATGGCACACTGGGTATAATAGTCAGGGTTAGTGCTGGCGAGTGCCACCGTGTCGCCGGCAGGGAAGTTAAACACCACGATATCCATGCGCTCCACGTTGCGCAGGCCTTTCAAGCGGTGGTAATCCAGCTGCGGATGCTCAATATAGGACTTGCAGTTCAGGATGGGCAGCATGTTCTGCGCCAGCGGGAAGTGCAACGGTGTCTGCGGCACGCGGGGGCCATAGGTCACCTTGTTGACCCACAGGAAATCACCGGTCAACAGCGATTTCTCGAGCGAGGACGAGGGAATCTGGTAATTCTGTCCCACGAACAGGAACAGGAAGTAAACCAGCACCAGGGCATAAACGATCGCGTCAATCCAGCTCATGAGGGTGCGCAATGGACCGGGCTTCCAACCTTTCCATGCGCCCCAAGGGATAAACTGTGTCAGATAGATATCGGCCAGCAGCAACAGGCCCAACAGCAACCAGGGGTTTCCCATCCACAGCGTCCACAGCACGTAGATGAGCGCCACAATGCCAAAGCGCCACCAGCGCGTTTTCTTCACACGTCCCAAGCGCTCCTTGAGCGAACCGGTCTGCCGTACATACTCGTCTTCTTTCTTTTTATCGATATCGTTTGCCATATTCTGTCTTAATAATTGAAATAGAGTTCCCATGGTCAAAGGCCTAAAACCTAACCGCCTAGAGCCTAAAACCTAAAAAAATCGGTGCGAAATTACTAAATAATGTGGAAATAATGCCTATCTTTGTCATTTAAGAAACGTTTTTTAGAAAAATTTGGCGGCACCTTAACAATAATCAAATTAATTTGCTTTTGTTTCGGTCAGCACAATTAATTAGGATAAGTTATGAAAATCAACCGTATCATCGCCCCTGGCGAGACCATCATCTACGAACCCAAACTGAGTAAAATCGCCTACTTTAACTTGGGTCGCCTCATCCGCAACTTGACGACCACCATCTTTGTGAGCGACAAGCGGTTTTTCCACAGCCATGGCTGGGTTCATCGCCATGCCCACGAGATTGTCATCGGCAAGGTGGAGAGCATCCTGGTCGAGCAAGGACTGTGGGGACGCATCTTCAACTACGGCACCGTCAAGGTCTCGGGCACTGGTGCAGGCACCATCGTGTTGCGCTTCATCAAGCGCCCTCTTGAGTTCCAACGCCAGGTGCGCGCCATCCAGGGCGCCGGCACTGCCCCTAATTCGTAAATTCACACCCATCGTCTTATGTGGTACCATGTTAAAAAAACGGTGGCTCTCAGCACGCATGCTGTGCCAAGAGGACATCTCATGGCATTGATGCTGTGTCTGTTGTGTGCCCTGCACTTGCATGCTGAGGTGATAGACCTGAAATGTGAGGGGTTAACAGCACCTTTAGGCATCGACACGACAATACCGCACTTCAGCTGGAAACACACGCTCACCCACAATGGCGAGCGCCAAAAGGCCTACGAGATTCAAGTCGCCAGCGACAGCATCGCCCTAGCCAAGGGGCGGGCCGACCTGTGGAAAAGTGGGCGGATAGAAGACGACAATCAGGTGATGGTACCCTATCAGGGCACGACGCTAGCCGAGCGGCAACTATGCTACTGGCGTGTCCGCACCTGGGATGAGCGAGGCCATCGCTCGGCTTGGAGCGAGATCGAACGCTTTGCCGTGGGCATCTTGGGCGAGATGTCGGGCCAATTTATCGGCAACTTCCAGGGTGACACCCTCGCGTCAACGCCGATGTTCCGCAAGAACATCACCGTATGCCGTACCCGCAAGGGCATCGCCATGGTGCTTGTTCACATCAACTCATTGGGCTACCACGAACTTTTCGTCAACGGCTCACGGGTGGGCGAGCACGTGTTGCAGCCTGCCGTGTCTCAGCTAGACCGGCATTCCCTCATTGTGACGCAAGACATCACGCCCTACCTGCATGAAGGAGAAAACGAAATCCTCATCGCGGTGGGCCAGGGCTGGTACCGCAAGACTACATTTGGGGCACAATATGACGGCCCACTGCTGCGGGCTGAAGTCTGCCAACTCGTTGACCGCCGCTGGAAGTTACTCGCAGCCACCGATGAGACATGGGAGACGGCCTCAAGCGGCTACAGTTACACCGGCACTTGGGCGCCGCTGCGATTCGGCGGTGAGCGGCTGGATGCCACTATACAGGCCGTATGGCACCCAGCTAGGGCATTTGCCGTGGATCACATGCGGGCTACACCTCAAGCGTTTGAAGGCAACCGCATCATCGACACCTTGTCGCCGAGGAGTGCGGTACGACAAGCCGACGGCTCGTGGCTCATTGACTTTGGGCGCGTCATCACAGGGTGGCTGCAAGTCGAGTTCACCCCGCTGCAGCCAGGACAAGAAGTGACGATGGAATACAGCGACCACATTCCCGAGGGCGGCACCTTCGAGTGCCAGGAGGGCGAGTGTGACTCCTATATAGCTAACGGCAAAGGAGACCGTCAGGAGTGTTTCCGCAACAGGTTCCACCATCACGCCTTCCGTTACGTGCGGCTCAAGGGTGGTGGCTTCAGCGCAATTAAAGCGCTGCAGATCAGTGCACTAAATCCCGATGAGGCGTCTTCCTTCTCCTGTTCCGACACCCGTCTCAACGCTGTGCATGACCTGATCCACTACACGATGCTGTGCCTCACCCTAGGCGGCTACATGGTCGATTGCCCCCACCTGGAGCGCATGGGTTACGGCGGCGACGGCAACTCATCGACAATGACGTTACAGACCATGTATGACGTCGCACCCACCTACATGAACTGGCTGGACGCTTGGGGTGACCTGATGGACGAGGAAGGCTCGATACCACATGTCGCACCTGCCGGCAGCGGCGGTGGCGGCCCCTACTGGTGCGGATTCATCATCAAGGCACCCTGGCGCACCTATCTCAACTATGGTGACAGCCGGCTGCTCTCACGCCATTATGAGCAGATGAAACGCTGGCTCGGTTATGTCAAGAAATACACTGCCGATGATGGCCTGCTGCACCCCTGGCCCGACACTAAAATACGATTCTGGTTCTTGGGCGACTGGTTGGCCCCTAAGGGCGTCGACGTAAAGGGCGAGTCGGTCCTCCACGCCAACAACTGCTTCATCAGCGAATGCCTGAAGGATATGAAGCATGTCGCCTTACTGCTCGGCCATCCCGATGATGCCCATGCCTACGCGACATGGCATGAACGGCTCAAGGCCGCCATTCACAGCCAGTTTTACCATGCCGACAGCCACAGTTATGCCAACGGCACACCACTCGACAATGCTTATGCCCTACTGGCTGGAGTACCACCCGACAGCGTCATTGCTCGTCAAGTGCAACAGCAACTCATCACTGATTCTTACGGCAAATATAACGCACATATTGCTGTAGGCTTGTTCGGTGTGCCCATCTTCACTGAATGGGCCACAAGGGAGCGCCAAAGCGACCTGATGGCAACCATCCTGCGCCAGGAGGATTACCCGGGATACCTGTACATGATTAACCATGGCGCAACAGCCACCTGGGAATCGTGGGACTCGGAACGTAGCCGTGTCCATAACTGCTACAACGGTATCGGCACCTGGTTCTATCAGGCCTTAGCCGGCATTCGTCCCGATGCCGCATCACCAGGCTATCGTCATTTCTTCATCGACCCGCAACCCACAGGAGGCGTGACCTGGGTCAAAGCCACCAAGCCCACCCCCTATGGTGACATCAGCGTGGAAATGGCCGACGGCAAACTCCACTTGACAATCCCAGTGGGGACCACAGCCACAGTATTCCCCCAGACAGCCCGCCAGCAGACTCTTTCCGCTGGTCGATGGACTATCGAATGGTAAATGTAAACGCGCTATTTTCTTTTAAAAATTAGAATTATTTCATCGAAATCTTTTGTAATTCAAAATTATTAGCTACTTTTGCAACTAATATGAGGATTGTATCACATAGAAAGCTGGTTGAGTTTTACCAGCGTGATGGTCATGGTGATTCTCAAGCCACACTAGAACGTTGGTATCATATTGCCCAACACGCTGAATGGAGAGACCTTTCAGATATCAAGATAGACTTTCCAGCAACTGATTATGTGGGAAACCAACACTATGTTTTTAACATTAGAGGAAATAAATACAGACTCGTCGTAGTCGTTAAATTCACGATAGGGCACGTCTTTATTCGCTTTGTCGGCACACACAGTGAATATGATAAAATTAACGCATCAACAATATAACTTAAGATCATGGCCACAGTAACTAAAGAACAATACGAATTTGCCCTCCAAAGGGTTGAAGAATTGCTACCCTTGGTTGACGAAAACACTCCGGCCAACGATAGGAATGCTTTGGAGTTGACCATCATGTCTAATGCTATTATTGAATATGAAAATGAGCATTTCCCAATAGGGACCCCTACCGTTGCACAGCTTATCGAATTGGCTCTCGAAGAAATGCACATGACACAAAAACAGCTAGCCCAACGAGTTGGAGTGAGTCCTTCTCGCATAAATGATTACATTTCGGGACGTGCCGAACCGACATTAAAGGTTGCACGCCAGTTGTGCATGACACTCAATATTACCCCAGCCATGATGATGGGAATATAAATCACTAGTATCGTCGAGAAAACATCATGCCGATTATCGAGATCAACACATTGAATCATCCTGGGGTTGAGGTTTACGGAACCTTGACCGAGGCGCAGCTGCGCAACCGGCTGGAGCCTGACAAGGGCATCTTCATTGCCGAGAGCCCCAAGGTCATCAACGTCGCACTTGACGCGGGCTATGAGCCGTTGTCGCTGCTGTGTGAGCGGCGACACATCACCGGCGATGCCGCTGGCATCATCGAGCGCTGCGGCGACATCCCCGTCTATACCGGCGAACGCGACCTGCTCGCCTCGCTCACGGGCTATACGCTCACACGCGGTGTGCTTTGCGCCATGCGCCGCCCCACCCCGCCCAATGTTGAGGAGGTTTGCCGTGACGCCCGTCGCATCGTGGTCATCGATGCCGTGACCGACACGACAAACATCGGCGCCATCTTCCGCTCGGCAGCTGCCCTGGGCATTGATGCCGTGCTGTTGACACCCACAGCCTGTGACCCGTTGAACCGCCGTGCCGTGCGCGTCTCGATGGGCTCGGTGTTCCTCGTGCCCTGGACATGGATTGAGGGCGAGGTGACCCCATCGCTCAACGCGCTGGGATTCCAGACCGCCGCCATGGCACTGAGCGACGACTCCATCACGCTCGACGATCCCATCCTCAAACAGATACCTCGCTTGGCCCTCATCATGGGCACCGAGGGCGACGGCCTTGCCCACAACGTCATCACCGCAGCCAACCACGTCGTGCGCATCCCCATGCAGCATGGCGTTGATTCGCTCAACGTTGCCGCTGCCGCCGCGGTCGCCTTTTGGGAACTGCGAAAAACCAAAGATTAACAACAACTTATAACCATATTGAACAATGAAAACACCTAGAATTAGAGTCAGAATGCCCCGTAGTGCACGCAATTGGGCCTATGGGTCAACATGGAGAGAATTGCTCTTGACCATCGTCGGTACAACCATCTCGATTGTGCTCACCTTCGGCACCGCCGGCCTACTCGACCGCTGCCAGCGCATCGAGGACCGCAAGATGTCGGCCATGATGGTGATGAGCAATATTGAGAAATTCTCAAGAACTGCCAAAGAAATGTCACAAAAGATTGCAAGATGTGACTCCATCGGAGCCTGGATGCTCTCGCTGCCAAAGGATTCGCTTGACCTGATTCCGCCCGAAGAAGTGCAGAACCTTCTCCTCGAGGTGATGACCCTCGTTGACCCCTTGACTCACGACAAAACGGCCGAGAACATCTTTAGCAACAGCATCGAGACCTGGAAAAACATGGGTAATTTCCAGTTTATTGATAATGTGGGCAAGTGCTTCTCAGAGATGAATGCCAACGAGGCCAACTGGAACCAATGGGTCAATGAATATGAAGCCACCATCAGTGATGTGGTTTCCCAAATGAAACCAGGAGAGCACTCATTCACCAAACTGCTCAATGACAACAGTTTCAGGCAAAAGTTAGTGGACTTCCACGTGCGCAAAGCTTGGCTGGAATATGTCGCGGCCAATATACGCTACCTCAACAGCATGAACAGTCAACTCATCGGTATAAACGAGGACGAGGTCATGGCCTTTACCGATGAGCGATCACGCGATATTAAAGTTGGGATGAAGGAACCCAAGCAAGCCGATTTCAGAACCGACACACTTACGCGCAAGAAACTGACTACCATGCGTCCCGTTATCCAGCACTTTGACAGCATCATGCAGGGCAAGATACCCGCCAAAAAGCGCAAAAAATAACGCCAGCCCAATAAGGATATCTTCTGATTTTTTCAGCGAGTTATCTCCTATATAACATTGTCGAGACGCAAAATTTTGCGTCTCGCAAACGACGATTACAAAATACTTATCGGCTATTGAACACGAGAGGCTGTGTCATAATTGCAATGTCGCTACATATATCGGCCTACGGCCGAAAAATTTAAACAAATTATTTAATAA
>Ga0247611_10000713_pt1 | contig 64927 bp, 59 predicted proteins | sample 177DNAGHGhighgp2_FD_192422 | JGI IMG/M metagenome (GOLD analysis project Ga0247611, IMG submission 192422) | Sheep rumen microbial communities from Palmerston North, Manawatu-Wanganui, New Zealand - 1770 DNA GHGhigh gp2 | ecosystem: Host-associated > Mammals > Digestive system > Stomach > Rumen...
TTCAATAGTTGTTCGACGATCATCCCCGTATTTTTCGGCGATTGCTTTTAGTTCACGAACTAAAACACGGTTTAATTTAGCTTCATCTTCAAGAATTCCTTGCAAAGTTTCGATATCTTTTAATAATGTGGCTTTTTCTTGCTCTAAAATCGCTTCATCTGTATGACTTAACTTATATAATGGCATAGTAACGATAGCTTCAGCTTGTTCGTTACTAAATCCATAGCGATCCATTAAATTAAGCTTGCTATCGGCTTTATCTTTGCTCTTTTTAATGATTTCGACGACTTCGTTGATGTTTAAAGAAGCATAAATTAAGCCTTCAACGATATGAAGTCTAGCTTTGAATTTATCTAAATCAAATTGGCTCTTTCTAGTGACAACATCGACTTGGTGAGCGATATAAGCATCGATATAAGAAAGGAGATTTAAGGTCTTTGGACGGCCATCAACAATCGCTACCATATTCGTAGAATATGAAGTGACTAATCCAGTCTTATTCATTAAGTATTGGAGTAATAATTCGACTTTGGCATCTTTCTTACAATCAATGACGATTCTAATGCCTTTCCAGTCGGATTCGTCTCTCACTTCTAAAAGACCATCAACCGCTTTAGAGTGAACGATTTTATCAATTTCAAAAACCAATTGGTTTTTCTGTGTTTTGTATGGGATTTCAGTAATGATAATTTGTTGATTATCCTTATTGGAAACGATTTGGGTACGGCTAGCGATTTCAATACGACCACGGCCAGTTAAATAGATGTTTTTAAGACCTTCACTTTCGTAGATAATACCACCACCTGGGAAATCTGGACCTAAAACAAATTGCATTAAATCTTCAACGGTCGCAGTTTTATGACCGATACGATAAATTGTGGCATTAATAATCTCTTTGAGATTATGTGGTGGAATTTCTGTCGCTAAAGCAACGGCAATACCTTCTGTACCATTAACAAATAAGTTAGGGAATCTAGCTGGTAAAACAATTGGTTCGAACTCGGTATCATCGAAGTTAAGCTGCATATCAACGGTCTTTTTATCGATATCTCTCACTAATTCGTTACTTAATTCGCTTAAACGAGATTCGGTATAACGATAAGCCGCTGGAGCATCACCATCGATACTACCATTGTTACCTTGGAAATCGATTAATGGGTAACGAACCTTCCAATCTTGGCTCATTCTAGCCAAGGCTTCATAAATAGATGTATCACCATGTGGGTGGAAAGTACCCATCACAGCACCAACTGTATGAGCGCATTTTCTCGTTGGTTTATTAAAGACGTTATTGTTTCTAAACATCGTAAAGATGATACGTCTTTGCACTGGTTTTAAACCATCTCTTACATCTGGAATAGCACGATCTTGAATGACATATTTTGCATAAGTTGCATAGCGATCACCCATGACATCTTCCATAGGTTGAATGGAGATATTTTCAGCGTAATTTTCTTCGACTATATCGTTCTTTTTACTTTTAGCCATACGATTACTTTACCTCCTTAATGAAAGTGTCAACTTTGTTGAAATCAACATTTTCTTCTACCCAAGCACGACGAACAGAGGTATCTCTACCCATCAAAATATTGACTCTTCTTTCAACGAGAATTGGATCTTCAATATCGACTTGAATGAGAAGTCTAGTTCTTGGATCCATGGTTGTTTCTTTAAGTTGGATAGCATCCATTTCACCTAAACCTTTATAACGGCTGACTTTATAGCCACCACCGACTTTTTTCTTAGCAGCTTCTAAGCCTTCATCATCCCAAGCATATTCTTGAATGACACGATGTCCGTCTTCTTTATAGACACGATAAAGTGGAGGAACGGCGATATAAACGTGACCTGATGTGATTAATTGACGCATGAAATTGTAGAAAAACGTTAACAATAACGTTTGAATGTGAGCACCATCGGTATCAGCATCGGTCATGATGATGATTTTGCCATATTTAATATCATCAATATCAAAGCTTTGGCCAAAACCCGCACCAATGGTATTAATGATGGTTGCAAATTCTTCATTGTGCACTAATTTATCAATAGAAATTGAGTCTGTATTAAGTGGTTTACCACGAAGTGGTAAGATGGCTTGATGTAATCTATCTCTACCTTTTTTAGCAGTGCCCCCAGCGGAATCACCTTCAACGATGAATAATTCGTTTTTAGCGTATTCTTTGCTTTGCGCAGGTGTTAATTTGTCGCTCAAAATGAGATCTTGTTTGGTCTTTTTACTGCTACGCGCTTCTTCTTTGGCTTTTCTTGCCGCAATACGAGCATTTTGAGAAGCCACACACTTATTGATTAAGTTAATAGCAAACTCTTTATTTTCAGTAAGATAATAAGTTAACTTATTATAAATGAAGTTAGAGACTACAGATGTGGCTTGTGGAGTACCTAATTTGCCTTTTGTTTGGCCTTCAAATTCGAGCAAATTTTCTGGAATTTTTAAAGAAATAACAGCGGTCAAACCTTCTCTAATATCACTGCCTTCAAGCTTTTTACCTTTGGCTAATTTGGCCATTTCAGCGAAATCATTGACGGCTTTTGTGATGCCTAAGCGGAAACCGGTTTCATGAGTGCCACCATCTCTTGTTCTTACGTTATTTACGTAAGAATAGATTGTTTCGTTATAGTCTTCATTGCAGTATTGAAGAGCAATTTCGATATCAATTTGTGTTTCTGAATCGGTATCAGAGAAGCTAATAACGTTAGAAAGTGGATTCTTATTAACATTGACGTTATTAATGTATTCCACTAAACCGTTTTCATATAAAAAGTTTTGAGTTTGTCCTGTTTTTTCGTCTATCAAGACGAACTCAACACCCTTCATTAAGAAAGCTGATTCTTGTAAGTGACTATAAATAGTATCCCACTTGAATTCAACGGTGCTAAAAATGGTCGCATCTGGTTTAAAACGCACATATGTACCATGCTTTTTCGTATTTCCGATGACTTCTAATGGAACGACAAGATTACCACCATTTTCAAACTTAAGGTGATAGATATTTCCATCCTTATAGACATTAATGTCTATCCATTCACTTAAAGCATTGGTAACAGAGGCACCAACACCATGTAAACCAGCCGCGGATTTATAAACAGCATTGTTGAATTTACCACCAGCGTGAAGTTCAGTGAAAACAACTTCGACCGCAGGTCGACCTGTCTCTTTATTGATACCTACTGGAATACCTCTACCTTCGTCAAGAACACTAATTGAACCATCTTTATGCATGGTTACAACGATCTTTTTACCAAATCCAGAAAGTGCTTCGTCAACTGAGTTATCAACAACTTCCCACACTAAATGATGAAGGCCAGCACTATTGGTCGAACCAATGTACATCGCAGGTCTTTTTCTAACACCTTCAAGACCCTTCATCACATGAATATCGTCAGCAGTATATGTTGTTTTTGTGTTATTATTCGCCATATTTTGTCTTTGCAAGACTTAATTATATACAAATTAAGTTGCAAATATAAAGCATTTTAGTAGAATAAAAAGTATGATTTCGGAGGAAGAAAAATGAATATATTTATTAATATATTGGTCGCATTCATTTGTTTGATAATTGGATACGTTTTAGGCAGTGCTAATATCTCAATTCCTATTGGAAAATTGATATTTAAGCAAGATCCACGTGATTACGGTTCCCATAATTGCGGCGCCACAAACTGCGGTAGAATCTGGGGCAAAAAATATTTTTTCATTGTTTTCTTCTTCGACGTATTCAAAACAATTGCGCCACTTTACATTTGCTGGGCAATTTTAACATTTGTGCCAATGAATAATGGCATGCCATTATTACCATCCGCTATCCAAATGTATCGCGGTGAAGTAGCTGACTACATGATTAAGTGGCCAGTTTATTGGATTGCTTGTTTAGGTGCGGTTTTAGGCAACATCTTACCACTATTCACAGGATTTAGAGGTGGCAAAGCCGCCTCTACATATATCGGTATTGCGGTTACCACATCTTGGGCATTTGGTGTTATCGGTTTAATTACTTATCTCACAACATTAGGCAAATCTCACTATGTATCTCTTTCCTCAATCGTAACAGGCATCGTTCATGTGATTGTGGCTTGGATTTGGGCTATCTTAGTTGCCCTTAAAGTCATGCCTGCTGATAACATTTATTTGGTCTTTATTATCGAATGGGGATCTATGTTACTTTGCAATTACGTCTATGCTGCCGTCATGACAATTATCGTCGCCATAATGATTGCTAGACACCATCAAAATATCGCCAGATTAAAGGCTGGAAACGAAAGAAAATTCAATTGGTGGAAAAGTAAAGAAGAGGTAAAAAACTAGTAGAACATACTATTTATAGTATAAATAAAAAGCACTCATAACGAGCGCTTTTATTTTTGCTTTAAAAACTTACTTGTTAGAATTCATGCTTCTCATGATTTCACGGACTTGTTTTTCGCTTGGTGTTCGACCCATGCTTCTGAACATAGCGCGAATCATTTTTTCGTTAACAGGTGGGTTTTCTCTGATTTGTTTTTGGAAGATATAACGGGCAATGAAGAACCCGGCAATACCACCACCAGCAAGAGCTAAAACAAGAAATAAAATAAATTGCCAAATTTCAATTTCCATATTTCCACCTATTAGGCTCTACCGTCGTATTCGCCTGTATCTGTGCGAACCAAGACTTCTTCGCCTTCTTCAATGAATAATGGAACTCTGACCACTAAACCGGTTTCTAATGTAGCTGGTTTGGTTGGTTTATTAACTGTATCACCTCTGACGCCTGGATCACATTGTGTAATCTTAAGAGCGACTTTAGCTGGGAGGTTGACACCGAGGACTTCGCCTTCGTAAGAAACGATTTCCACGATTTCATCGCCTTTAAGGAATTGTTTTTCCCATTGTAAGCGAGAAACGGGGATTTCGACTTGTTCATAGTTTTCTTGATCCATGAAGACAAGGAAGTCACCACTATCATAGAGATATTGCATTTGTCTTTTATCAAGACGGATGTTGTCGACCATGTAGCCACTGTTTTGTGCGAATTCACTAATAGTACCTGTACGCACGTTTTTAACTTTGACTTTAGCGACCATTTTTCTCATCGCTGTCTTGTTTAATAAGATGTCCATAACTTGATATAAGTTACCACCATCAATGAAATAGTTACTGGTCTTAATTCTGTAACGTTAACCATAATTTATTTTCCTTTCAATAAAATTCACTGAATATTATAACAAATATTCATTATTTGACAAATGGATTTACATTAAGCTCGAGTTCTAAAGTAGAACTCCTACCATGACCACCATATATCTTAGTTTCCTTTGGCAAAGAAACGATTTTGCTCATTGAGCGCGATAATTCACGTGGCATCGCACTTGGTAAATCGCTTCTTCCAATGCCATGCGGCAAGATAAAGTCTCCTGTAAATAAAAGACCACTATCTTTTAGATAGAAGCACACGGAACCTGAGGTATGGTATGGAGTAGCAATAACTAAAATGTCCTCGTTTAAAAGATGAAGAACTTCTTTATCGGCTAATGTGTTGGCTTTGGCTTTAACGATTAAATTCTCGCCTAAAAACATCGAACAATTGGCGTAGGTATCAGTTAGTTTATCTAAATCATCAAAGCCAATAAATACTGGTACATTAAAAACTTTAACTAAACAATCGACACCACGCATATGGTCAGTATGTCCATGCGTTAAAAGAATTCCCTTTAGGGAAAGAGCGTTTTTATTTATATAAGTGATTAATCCTAGATAATCTTTAGCAGGATCAATAACGACACATCCATTATTATCGTCGATTAAAATATACGTATTAGCGTATAAGTCATCGAGATCTTCATAGATGAATGGCACTACCTTAATCATAAGCACAAAAAAATAGGCAAAGCCTATTATTTCTTTTTCTCACGATGGAGAGTGACTTTTTTGCAGCGTGGGCAATATTTCTTTTGCTCTAATCTATCTGGATGTTTCTTTTTATTTTTAGAAGTGAGATAGTTTTCTTCGCCACATTCTGTGCACTTTAATGTTAATGAGATTCTATCATCTTTGCCTTTTGCCATTTGCTTTTCTCCTTCAAAGTCGCTTAATATCTTATCACACGAGAAATATAATGCAAATATATTTTTATTTGAGAATAAAAAGTATTGTATAATGAGTTCGCTATGAAAAGAACTAACACAAGACAATTTAAGATTAAAAACACCACTATAGGTGGACAAAACAAAGTTTTGATTCAATCGATGTGTAAGCACAAAACTTCGCACGTTGATGAAATTATTGAAGAAATAAACGAATGCGAAAAATTAGGCGCAGATTTAATGCGTGTTTCAATTTTAGATGAAGAAGACGCCATGGCAATTAAAGAAATCCAAAAAGGTATTTCTATTCCATTAATCGCTGATATTCATTTTGATCCACGACTTGCTATTCTCGCTATTGATAACGGCGTTGATAAGATTCGTCTTAATCCAGGCAACATCAAAAACGAAGAAAAGATTAAGGAAATCGTTGAACTCGCTAAAAAGAAAGGTGTTGTCATTCGTGTCGGGGCTAATTCTGGTTCAGTCGATTCTTCTTTTGATGAAAAAGACATCTCGCTCAGCGAAAAATTAGTTTATTCCGCTAAGAAACAAGTTGAAATATTAGAAAAATACGATTTCCACAATATTGTTATCTCATTAAAAGCTAGCAATATTCACGAAACAATCGCTGCTTATCGTTTAGCAAGTGAGATTTTCCCATATCCACTCCATATTGGTATTACAGAGGCTGGTCCAAAAGACATTTCTCTTATTAGAAGCGTCGCTGGATTAGCGCCAATCTTGTTAGATGGCATTGGCGATACCATTAGAATCTCAATAACTGGACCTGCCCAAGATGAAGTCATCGCTGCAAAACGTTTATTGCATGACTGTGGACTATATGAAAATTATCCTACTTTCATTTCTTGTCCAACATGTGGAAGAACGCAAGTTGATTGTCGTCCTCTCGGTTTAAAAGTCTTAAAATATTTAGAAGATAATAATATTAAATTAACTGTCGCCATCATGGGCTGCGTAGTCAACGGACCAGGTGAAGGCAAAAACGCTGACATCGGCGTGGCCGGTGGCAAAGGCGAATATGTCATCTTCAAAAAAGGACAAATTATTAAAAAAGTGTCTGAAGATGAAGTCTACGACACTTTGATTAATGAGATTAATAGTTTACTCTAATACTTATTTTTCCAATCAGGTTCAAATGATTCAGCTCTCAACATTCTGATTTCATCAGAATAAGGGGGCTTTTCATTTATATATGGTGTTTCTAGAATCTTTGGAATACTATTCAAGAGTGGATGATTGGCAATGCGGCACAAGGCATCAAAACCGATTTCGCCATAGCCGAGATTCTCGTGTCTGTCCTTATGAGCACCTCTGATATTTTTAGAATCATTAACATGGACCACTAATAAGCGATCTAAGCCAATGACTTCATCAAATTCTTTTAACAAAGAATCAGCGTCATTAACATCATAACCAGCATCATGGACGTGGCATGTATCTAAGCAGACACCTAAACGCTCTGGATAATGGCATTGATCAATGATTTGTTTGACTTCTTGGAATGTAATTCCAATTTCGCTACCTTTTCCCGCCATTGTTTCAATAGCAATCTTCACATCAGTTCCATCTTTAGAAAATACTTCATCTAAAGACTTAGCGAGAACACTAATAGCGATATCTGGACCAGCACCAAGATGGTTACCTGGGTGAAGAACCATCATTTTAGCCCCAAAAGCCGCTGTTCTTTGAAGTTCATCAATAATTGTCTTAATTGATAATTCTAAAAGCTCAGGACGGTTAGGATTGGCGGCATTAATGATATATGGAGCGTGAACGACTAGTTTACTTTCATCATAGCCATGCTTTGCAAGCAAAGCACGACCTTCTTCGATCTTCAAATCTTTTAAAGGTTTACGATATGAGTTTTGTGGAGCGCCAGTATAAAACATAAAAGTTGAGGAGCCATAACTAATCGCTTCCTTAACACTTCCTAAATAATAATCTGGAGCATTCATCCCAACGTGGGAGCCAATTAATAAATCTTTAGACATATTATTCCTCAATCTTAATTTGTTTAATGACGACCTTTTCTAAAGGCATGTCATAGAAATTGGTTGGAACTGATGCAATTGCATCAACGACTTCGATACCGCTTACAACTTTGCCAAAGGCAGCATATTGTCCATCTAAATGTGGCGCATCTTTATGCATGATAAAGAATTGGCTGCCAGCAGAATCTGGATCCATCGCTCTAGCCATAGAAATAACGCCTCTAGTATGTTTTAAAGGATTATTAACGCCATTAGCGAGGAATTCACCCTTAATGGAATAGCCAGGACCGCCTGTACCATTTCCTTTTGGACAGCCACCTTGAATCATGAATCCTTTGATGATTCTATGGAAGGTAAGACCGTTATAAAAGCCTTTGTTAACGAGTTTAATGAAGTTATCAACTGTAATAGGAGCAACATCCTTATAAAGCTCGACTTCAATCGTACCAAATTTGTTAATTTCAATGATTGCTTTCATATTTGTTTCCTCTTTTATATCAAAGATATATATTTACTAATAAAATACTATTTAATTACTTTAGGCATTTCCTCATGATCCACCATTAAAACATTCAATGTTGGGTCAATTTCTAGAAGAATTTTCTTCATTTGAGGCATGAAAATCTTTTCAACTTCATGTGGCACATCTAAATAATTGAACTTCTCACATACGATAGCGCGTCTCACATGATGAGGAGCGTCACCTGATATATAAATATCACAGCCTTCATCTCTAGCGATTGGCCAATCACGAGAACCGCCACCGCCAATGATACCGACTTTCTTAATCATTTCGTTACCTTCATCAATGAGCAAAGCATAATCAACATCTAGCTTTGCTTTAGCAAACTGAGCAAATTCTTCAATAGTCATCGCTTCTTTCAGTTCACCAATACGCATACAAAAGTCTTTTTCAGGAACGCCATATACATTTTCTAAGCCTAGAGCTTCTGCTAAAGCGTCATTCATACCATCTTTACCAGAATCAAAATTCGTGTGCATGCTATAAACAGGTACACCTAAAGCATCGATTTCATTGCAGAGTTGTTCTTTTAACTTGTCCCATTTAAAAACCTTAGCTTTAGTGCCGTAAATAAATGGGTGATGAGTAATAATTAAATCAGGTTTATTCTCTTTTACCAAAGGTAAGACTTCGTAATCAAAGTCTAAGCAAAGGAGAATATTGTTCACTTCTTCTGGAAGTTTACCAGTCATTAAGCCGACATGATCATGATAAAACTTAGCGTACTTTTTAGGAAAACGCTTGGATAGTTTTAAAAGAAGTTTTTTCGTGTTCATAGATATCTCTCCAATTTATGCTTTTCCTCGCACAAAACATCAATTCTAGACTTCGGCAAGTTACCTTTAGCGATGATGTTATCTATTTCGTAGATACGATTTTGATATTTCTCTTTAAAGGTCGCGGACTTTTCTTGTCTTAAGATTGGTCCAAACTCTAAATCTTCATCACTAATGATAGCTTTTTCTGCTTTGATAAATTTAATTACTTCGTAAAAGATATCATCTTCCTTAACAATCTTTTCGTCGGCAATAGCAAAACCCATTTGGCAGATTTCTCTTCTCGCAAATGGGACAGCGGTATGCGCATCGATAATGATTGTTTGAACAGAAATAAGTTTTTCTGGATGTGCTTTTAATATATTAACGATAGTTTGTCCACCCATTCCCGCAATCACGATGGTTGAAACATCACGGGTAATGTCTTTAATGCCATCACTGAAAAGAGGGGTAATCATATCGTTAACGTGATAGCGAATTAAATTACTATGTAATCTTTCAAATGGGCCTTCTTTATTCTCAACGGCAAAACCTTTTTTGACTTTACCAGATTGCACAAGTGCAATCATGAGCTTTCCATGATCACTACCAATGTCAGCAACGACGGAATTAGGTACCATATCGTGAATGATTTTCAAACGTTTGGATAATCTAATCATTAAATCTTTTCCTTATAGTCACCTAATCTCTTAGAACGGGTTGGGTGTCTAAGCTTTTTAATAGCTTTAGCTTCAATCTGACGGATTCTTTCACGAGTAACGCCAAATTCACGGCCAACTTCTTCAAGTGTACGTGGTCTATTGTCATCTAAACCATAACGGAGTCTAATGACTCTTTCTTCACGATCACTTAAATCTTTGAGAATAGCGTATAATTCTTCTTTTAAAAGTTGTCTTGTGGTGAAATCAACTGGAGATTCGCTTTCCTTATCTTCGATAAAATCGCCAAGATGGGAATCATCTTCTTCACCGATTGGTGTTTCTAAAGAGACAGGTTCCATCGCGATTCTTTGGATTTCTCTAATACGTTTAGCGGATAATTCTCCATTCATGGCGTCAGAAATTTCTTCCGCTGTTGGTTCACGACCAAAGTCTTGGATAAGTTGTCTTTGGATACGTGTCATCTTATTGATGGTTTCAACCATATGGACTGGAATACGAATGGTTCTAGCTTGGTCAGCAATCGCACGTGTGATGGCTTGACGAATCCACCATGTCGCATAGGTTGAGAACTTATAGCCTTTTGTATAGTCAAATTTATCGACGGCTTTCATAAGACCTAAGTTACCTTCTTGGATTAAGTCCAAGAATAACATACCACGGCCAACATAGTGTTTAGCGATATTAACAACTAAACGGAGGTTGGCGTTGATAAGTGTTTGCTTAGCTTCTTCATCGCCTTCGAGGATCTTCTTAGCTAAGATTGGTTCATCTTCTGCTTTTAAAAGATCGTATTTACCAATTTCTTTAAGATACATCTTAACGGAGTCATTAATTCTGACTTCGCTACCAAGATAATCAATATCAATATCTTCTTCATCTTCTTCAGATTCTTCGGCAAAGAAATCATCATCAGGTTCTTCGTCGAGATTCATCTTGGATTCATCGAATTCTTCAAAGTCTTCATCGTTATCTTCTTCGTCAGAAATGACTTCGATGCCGTTTTCTTTGAAGAAATTAATTAAATCAAGAATGGTATCATCATCTAAATCGAATTGATTCAAAGCATCGTAAATGTCGCTTTGGTCAATGATGCCAGATGATTTCGCTTTCTTTAATAAACTATTTTTAATGTCATCAAGAGAGAGAATTTCACCATCGTCATCATAGATGGTTTTGACTTTCTTCTTCTTTTCTAGTTTTAATTTAGGTGAACTAGCTGCACCTTCACTGACTTTTGGTCTACCGCGTTTTTTTGGTTTTTCTTCAACGACTGCGGTTTCTTCTTTTTTCTTTCTTCCCATAAATCAATGCCCCTTTCACTGTTTTATCGAATGTTATTACTTTTGATTTTTCATTTTGCGGCGATTATGTTCTGAGATAATGCGTGCTTTCTCTAAAGGATCTTTTCCTTCTAAAGATTGATTAAGCATATCTTTTTCAAAGATAATCTCTTTTTCTTCATTGATAGTATTCTGAATATTCTCAAGCAAGGCATCAGAACAGACATCTGGATGATTTCTTTCCATATATAATTCAGTAATCTCATTAACTAATTCTTCTTTTTCTGGCAAATCACTACTTTCTAAAGAAGATAATAAGTCACGAGGAACGAATTCTTCATGTAATTTAGCGTATTCAATGAGGTAATTAGCAATCAGACGATACGTTTCATCATAGAAACCACCGCTTTTTGCTTCATAAAAGCTCACTGCACGAGGATTTTGCACCATTTGGTATAAAAGAGCGCGTTCCGCATTTGCGAGCCTCCTAAGTACCTTTCTCTCTGGATGCATTTCCATGATTGACCTCTTGAAACCGGCATTATTTTCTTGAGGTTTATTTCTTGCACTCTTAAGGATGATACGAATTGATTCAGGTTCAAAGCCTGTAATCTTTGAGAGCTTATTGATATAACTATCTAATTCAATTTGTGAACGAATTCCTAATAAAATAGGAATAAATTCGGTAATAAGTTGTGTTTTTTGCTCCGTTGTTTGAAGCGGGTTAGTATTTCTATAATAGTTAAGGATAAAGTCTTCACGAGAGATGAGCTTGTTTAGATAAGCATTCAAGGCGATATCACCTTCACTATTTAAGATTTCATCTGGGTCCTTGCTGCTATTTTGATTATCAACGATACGGACTTTAAGACCATTATTAACTAGGTTAGTGGCGATATCCATCGAGGCTTTTTGTCCTGGAAGGTCCCCATCAAGACAAAGTCTTATCTCAACATTAAGTGATCTAAGTAAACGAATATGTTCATTAGTTAAGGCTGTACCCATTAAGGCGACACAAGATTCAATACCAATACGATATAAGGCAAAGACATCCATAAAACCTTCTAATACGTAAACATAACCAACGATATGGGCTTTTTCTTTAGCGTTATGGTAGTTATAAAGAACGTTAGATTTATGAAATAAATATGTTTCAGGCGAATTCACATATTTAGCTTCATCGCTATTTGTTATTCTTCTAGCGGAATAACCGATGACTTCCCCATTAATATCACAAATCGGGAAGATAGCGCGTCCTTGGTTTTTATCGGAATAGACACCATTATTGTTTGAAGCAATACCGATATCTTCGATAGTTTTTAAAGAATGGCCTCTTTCTTGAAGGAAACGACAAGTCGCTTTTCCATCTTTAAAAGCATAGCCGAGTTGGAACTTATTTCTCATCTTATCGTCGAGGTGACGACTATTAAAATAGTCTAGGCCCGCTTTTCCTTCTGGAGAGTTAAGAGCGTATTGATAATAAGTTGTTAAATCACGTAAGCATTTAATCAAAGGAACGCGGCGTGGATCAACAACTTTAACTTCATTGATACCCTCTAATCTTGGGTCAGAATAACCACAGATTTGCGCTACTTTTTTCATCGCCTCTTTGAAAGAGAGGTGCTCATATTTCATGACAAATTGAATGGCGCTACCACCAGTACCACAGACGAAACATTTAAAAATTTGCTTATCTGGTGATATGTGCATAGATGGGTTAGTGTCATCATGGAATGGACACTTAGCCACATAGTCTTTACCTTTTTTAACAATAGGCAAATAAGACTGTATCACTTTAACGATATCAGCGTGCTTTAATACATCATTTACTAAAGTATCATCAAATGGCATATAATAAATTATACTTTTACTAATTTTCTACTATTTCTCTACTTGCTTAGAAAAACACTTTTTCTTCTAAATAAGCCTTTAATTCACCAATTGGTAAACGGACTTGTTGCATGGAATCACGTTCACGGATGGTCACTGCACCATCATTTTCAGTATCGAAGTCAACAGTGATGCAGAATGGAGTACCAACGGCATCTTGACGACGATAACGTTTGCCAATGCTACCTGTATCATCATAGATGACACTAAAGTACTTGGCTAATTGTTGTTCAATTTTACGAGCTTGTGCTTCAAGCTTTTTAGATAATGGTAAGACTGCGGCTTTAAATGGCGCAACAGCAGGATTTAGTCTCATAACGATACGAGTATCGTTGTCGCCGACTGCTTCTTCATCATAAGCATCGCATAAGGTCATTAAAACTAAACGATCTAAACCAACGGATGGTTCAATGCAGTATGGAACATACTTTTCGTTTGTTTCAGGATCTAAATAGTCTAAAGCTTCACCACTATGTTCGATATGACGCTTTAAGTCATAGTCTGTTCTATCAGCAATACCCCAGATTTCACCCCAACCAAATGGGAAGAGGTATTCAATATCTGTTGTAGCTTTACTGTAGAAAGCTAATTCTTCTTTTTCATGATCTCTATAACGAAGGTTTTCTTTCTTAACGCCTAAGGAATCAACAAAGTTGAGACAGTATTGTTTCCAATATTCAAACCATTTTAAGTCATCACCTGGTTTACAGAAGAATTCCATTTCCATTTGATCAAATTCACGTGTACGGAATGTCATTTGTCCGGGAGTAATTTCATTTCTAAATGCACGACCAACATTACAAATACCAATAGGTAATTTGCGGCGTGTCGCTCTTAAAACGTTCTTAAAGTTAACGAATACACCTTGAGCGGTTTCTGGTCTCAAATAGACGACTGACTTACTATCTTCTGTGACACCAACATGTGTTTTAAACATCATGTTAAATTGACGGATATCGGTGAAGTTCTCACTACCACAGTTTGGACATTTAACGTGATTATTTCTAATAAATTCCATCATTTGTTCATTTGTCATACCATTGACATCAGCTTCTGGGAATTCACTTTCAATTAATTGATCCGCTCTAAAACGTTGCTTACAATGTTTGCAATCGATTAATGGATCGTTAAATGTGGAAACGTGGCCTGTTGCTTCCCAAACTTTTGGGTTCATTAAAATGGCAGCATCAATACCGACGTTTGTGGTGCTTTCTTGGACGAACTTTTTCCACCACATCTTGCGGATATTTTGCTTAATTTCGCTACCTAATGGGCCATAGTCCCATGTATTGGATAAGCCACCATAGATTTCTGAGCCTTGAAAATAGTAGCCAGAAACAATGAAATGGTTACACAATTTATCAAATTCAAACTTTGCCATAACTATATACCTCTTTACATGTTTGACATGTATGCACGATGAAAAGACTATAATTTTCGTGAATTGTTGTCAACCTATTATAAGTGTTATATCTAGCTATTTCTAGTCTAAAATTAATTTGATGTTTTTGAGCCTATAGCCAAAGGCTTCTTGCATGAAATCAAGCGTTTTTCTAAACAAAATAAGAGCGTCATCCCGACTATAACTAGAATCAAGGAGGTGATAGTCACGAGAATTAAAGATACTACGTAAGAGAATCATTTGCTCTTTAGTTAAGTCTCTTTCAGTCTCTTCATTCACACAGTTTTCGCAAATAAAACCGCCTTCAATAAAGGAAAAGGCCACTATTCTGTTCTTTTGATTACATATGACGCAGCGATTGACTTCTAACTCAAAGCCACCAATACGAATAGCTTGAGCCATAAAGATCAATAAGGTCATCAACCAATCATTAGTCTTTTTAAGGCCAATCACTCCTTCTTCTAAATAAGTGAACATCTCGTATTTTTCTTCATCAGAGAAAAGATGAAGCATCATTTCGTTCATGATTAAAAGAGAACTTAAATAAGTGGAATCCATTTTTAATTTCATTGGCACAAAGAGTTCCTTAGATGCCTTTAAAACAGGGTATTTATAATCACCCTCCATAAGTTCAATGTCTGCGACAGTTAAGGGGTTATTTAACGCAGCATTTTTACTTTTAGGATCTTTCACTCCTCGAGCGAGAAATGTAATTGTTTCACTTTGTGAAATTGCGGTTATAATCGCATCTTTTTCTTTGTACTGGTTAATTGAAAGAACAATTATTTTCATAACTATTTTTCGTACTTATATCCATAAGTTTTTAATGAAGAAGGATCATCTCTCCAGTCTTCATTGACTTTGACTTTTAATTCTAAAAATACGTGTTTGCCAAGTAATCTTTCGATATCTTTTCTAGCGCGGCTTCCAATTTCTTTAATGCGTTTGCCACCCGCGCCGATAACAATTCCTTTTTGGCTATCTTTTTCAACGATGATAGAAGCTAAGATTTGAATTGGTTTACTTTCCCAATCAATGTGTTCCATATAAATGGCAATTGAATGCGGAACTTCTTCGCTAAGCTGTTTTAAAAACTTTTCTCTAATGATTTCTTTAATCTGAAAGATTTCATCTTTATCGGTCACTGTTTCCGTTGGATAATATGCCGGTCCCTCTGGAAGTTTTTCGGTAACCGTTTTAATGATTTCATCAATATTGAAGCCTTCTTTAGCGACAGCATCAATGAATGTAGCGTTAGGGAATATTTCACGATAAATCTTTTTTAAAGATTCAGTTTTGTCTAATCTGGCTAAATCAATCTTATTAAAAACAATAATTAATGGCGCATTATGAATGTCTAAATGGTCGACGATGAATTGATCTCCGGTCCCAAAAGGTTTAGATGCATCCACCACGAAGAGAGCAACGTCAACATCATGGGCGGCACTAAAGGCCATGTTATTCATCTCTTTACCTAATTGCTGCATTGGTTTATGAATTCCTGGGGTGTCTAAAAAAACGATTTGCACACCTTCAGCGTTATATATACCAATGATATTATTACGGGTTGTTTGAGATTTATCAGTCACAATAGAAACATTGTGATTAACAATATTATTAATAATTGTTGATTTGCCAACGTTTGGTCTTCCTAAAATAGCCACGAATCCAGATTTCATTAGTCTAAATCATCTCCTGAAAACGCAAATGGTAAGAGTTCTTTAATATTAGTTTCTTTAAATGCGCCTTTAAGATTAGCGAGATAAATCTTTCCTTCCTCAGGGAAAAGCTCACTAATGACTTGGCGGCACGCTCCACAAGGAGAGCAGGCATCATCGGTATCGGCCACGATTGCTAAAGCAACGAAATCGCTTTTCTTATAGCCATTCATCATCGCATTATATAAAGCGTTACGTTCAGCGCACATACATAATGGATAAGAAGAATTTTCGACGTTTGCGCCGTTAAAAACTTTACCATCTTTACAAAGTAAAGCGGCACCAACAGCAAACTTTGAATATGGGCTATATGATAATTTTCTTGCATCAATTGCTTTGTTAACTAATTCTTTGGCGTTCATACGATACCTCACGCTAATATTTCATCTTGTAAACGGAACATCACCTTTTCATCTTCTTCATTCATATGATCATATCCAAGAAGATGGAGTAAACCGTGAACAAAGAGGAATTTGAGTTCTCTATCAAGGCTATGGCCATAGGCCAATGCTTGTTCTTTAGCCTTTTCAAAAGAGATATAGATTTCTCCTAATACCACCATTTGGCCTGAATGGAAGAGTTGATCCCTATTTGGATTATCGTCCAAGAAGGCAAATGAGATAACATCTGTAGGCGCATCTTTGTGCCTATAGGTGCGATTAATCTCGTGGATGTAATCATTATCCACTATCGTCACACTGATATATGGGTCAAAATCTAAAGACAAGTGCTTTAATGCCTTTGTTAATAAAGACTCATATGCTTCTTGATAATTATTTAATGATTCTTCAAAGGAATTGAAATCTAGTTCCATAGGAAGATAATAGCATTAGTTAGTGTTTTTTGCTATTATTTTCATCATCTTGATGAATGAGATTATTGATTCGTACTTTGTTAATGGTGTTTTCACTGACACGATAGTCATATGAGAACAATGGCACCAAGTATTGGTAGATTAAAAAGCTGACACAAGTGTAAAAGACAATGTTAATAAGCGAAAGGGAATGGTCCACCATGCTGATAAAGAAGCTCGCCAAGATAAAGAAAGCGGCCACTATCACTCTATCAGCGTATTCATAGTAGGCATAACGGTAAGATTTGACCTCGATTGTTTTAACCTTCATTTCCATATCATCTTCTTCTTTGACGTTGCGCAATTCATTTTCCTGCTCTTCTAGTTCTTTATTGATGCTCTTTTTGAAAGGGTGAAAGATGAACACATCAATTAAAGCGGCTAACAAAGCAGCGCCGATAGAAACTACAAAGGTCAAAGAGTTAATTAATGAAATAGCGATGATTAAAATGACCACTAAAATATAAAAGACAAAATTTAATCCCATCGTTAAAGCGCTTTTCTTATAGTTTTGGCTTCTCACATAGTAATCGAAATAGTTTTTCTTATCGACATAAGGTAAAAACTTGCGCAAATACTTATCGCATCTCTGCATGCGTTTGAGTAAATGCATGCGTAGCACGATTTCGCATACGAGTGAGAGCGCTAGAAACACGAGCGGCCATACGAATGAACCATCTGGTTTAACAAATATTGTCGCTAACGCAATAAATGCTGCGGCAAATAATTGAATTAAATAAGAAACGATATCCCCTTTCGTATCGCGCACATCGATAATACGCGAGATAAAGGGACGATCTTGTACCTTATTAATGGCTAAGAAAGTGCCATCCCAGATTTTGACGATTTTATCAATCTTTTCCCAATATGTTCCTTTCGCTGGATCTTGAATCTTAAACTTGTTGCCACGCTTTTTCATTAATAAAACGGCGTGAGGAGCTTGATTCTCAGCTTGGATGGTTAAGATTAAGGGAAACTTGTCAACGTTTCTTAAATCGCCTTTATCTTCATATCTCACACCAATGAGAGTCACATCATAATGCTGAGCAAAAGAAGTTAACTCTTGATATGAGTATGGTCCATGGTTCTCATCTTCCTTTAAATAGAGATACCTTTCGTCTTTGTGGACATTCGCTAGAAGCATCTTCAAGCAAGCGAAACCACAGTCGCTTTTTGTCACTTGTGGAATATAGTACATTTTTTTGCACCTCCTACTTTTACCAATAGGAAGGAAAAATGAAAAAAGTACGGAATTTTTAATCAAATTTTATAGAGAAAAGAAAAAACCGGTAAAACCGGTTTATTTTTTGAACATTTTTTTGAATTTCGCTAATAAGGAATCGTCTTTCTTGGTGCTTTCCTTATATTGAGCGAGCAATTCTTTTTGTTGTCTAGATAAAGAAGTTGGCATCTTTATATCGAGATGAACGTATTGATCACCTGGTCGACCACTTCTTAAATCTTTAACACCTTGACCTCTCATTCTGAAGATTTGTCCAGGTTGTGTGCCGCTTGGAATGTTAAGAGTGGCTTCCCCATAAACAGTAGGAATATCAACGCTTGTTCCTAAGATGGCATCGACAAAGTCGATTGGTACTGTTAGATGGATGTCATTTCCATCTCTTTTGAAGTATTGATGCGGCTTAACATTAACTTCGACGAATAAGTCGCCATTTGGACCACCGTTAACGCCTCTTTCGCCCATGCCTTGGACACGGATTTGTTGGCCGTTATTAATGCCAGCGATAATATGAACTTTGATGTTCTTTTTAACTCTGTTATAGCCTTTGCCACCACAATTAGGACAGCTAGAAGTAATGATTTTACCTTTACCGCCACAACGTGGACAGGTTTCTTGTTGTTCAACCATGCCGAAGAGGCTTCTTCTTTGCACTCTAACGTATCCCACGCCTCCACATTGAGGACAATTTTTAATATCGTTAGGTGTTTTAGCGCCTGTTCCATTACAGGAAGAACATGTTTCATCAACGGTTAATGGAATCTCAATATCACGGCCTAAAATGGTATCCATGAAGTCAACTTTGACTCTGATAATCGCGTCATTACCACGTCTTGGACCATTACTCGCTCTTTGTGAACGACGGCCACCGCCAAAGAATTGAGAGAAGATATCGTTTAAGTCCATGTCTTGGCCAAAACCAAAACCACCACCTTCAAATGGGTTACTTCCTGGTTGACCAGCGCCTTGTTCAAATGCGGCAAAGCCGAATTGGTCATAGGCACTACGCTTTTGGTCATCATAAAGGATGTCATAAGCTTCTTGTACTTCTTTAAATTTATCAGCATCACCCGTTTCGTGATTGTCTGGGTGATATTTCTTTGCTAATTTACGGTACGCGCTTTTGATTTCATCTTTAGAGGCACCTTTTTGAATGCCTAATACTTCGTAAAGATCTCTTTTTTCCGCCATGATGTCCCTTTCTATCCACCAAAGCATGCAGGGGCTACCCGCATGCTAGTGGAATTACAGTTGTTAATATAATTAATTAGTTGTTTTTCTTTGTGAAGTCAGCGTCAACAACGTCATCTGGATTGCTACCAGCGGTGCCTTGATCAGCTTGTCCGTTTGGTTGAGCACCAGCGTTAGCTTGTTGTTGTTGCATGAAGGCTGCTGCTTGTTCGAGTTCATTGATACGTTTTCTTAATGTTTCCATATCATTATTATCTAAAGCAGTCTTTAACTCATCACGTAATTTTTGTGTTTGTTCTTTTTGGCTTGGATCCATGCTATCGCCTTTTTCTTGCATAGCAATGTCGATATCATTGATCATAGATTCGGCTTTATTCTTGAGTTCAATGTCTTCTTTACGTTTGGCATCTTCTTCAGCGTGTTCTTCGGCTTCTCTGACCATTCTATCAATGTCTTCTTTAGAAAGACCATTGCTACCAGAAATGGTAATATTTTGTTCTTTTTGCGTATCTAAGTCTTTAGCGGAAACTTTAACGATGCCGTTAACGTCGATAGAGAATGTGACTTCAATTCTTGGTTCACCACGTCTAGCTGGTTTAATGCCATTGAGTTGGAAGTGACCTAATAACTTGTTATCATGAGCCATTTGTCTTTCGCCTTGATAAACCATGATGTCAACGGCTGGTTGATTATCCGCAGCAGTTGAGAAGATTTGACTCTTAGTTGTTGGAATTGTGGTATTTCTTGTGATTAATGGAGTCATGACGCCACCTAAGGTTTCAATGCCTAAGGTTAATGGAGTAACGTCAAGTAAGACAACGTCTTTAACATCACCAGAAACGACGCCACCTTGATAAGCCGCACCAATAGAGACAGCTTCATCTGGGTTAACGGATAAGTTTGGTTTCTTACCTGTTAATTGAGCAACGAGTTCTTGGACAGCTGGCATACGGATGGAACCACCAATTAATAAGACTTGGTTGAGTTCACTAGCGGACATATGAGCATCGCTAAGAGCACGTCTGACTGGTTCTTCACATCTCTTTAGGAGATGTCTTGTTAAGTCTTGGAATTTAGCTCTAGTTAAAGTTGTTTCAAAGTTAACTGGGCCAGCGCTTGTCATACTAATGAATGGTAAGCTGATGATTGTTTCCATAGAAGCAGAGAGTTCAATCTTGGCTTTTTCAGCAGCTTCTCTAATTCTTTGTAAGGAACCTTTATCAGTGATATCAACGTTATTTTGAATCTTGATTTGAGCTTTGATCCAATCAGCAACGACTTGATCCCAGTCATCACCACCGAGGTGGTTATCACCAGCGGTACTAACGACTTCAAATGTGCCATCACCAATATCAAGGATAGAGACATCGAATGTACCACCACCTAAGTCGAAGACTAAGATCTTTTCAGATTTATCATTTTCTAAGCCATAGGCTAAAGCAGCGGCTGTTGGTTCATTGATGATACGGACGACATCAAGACCAGCGATTTGACCAGCGTCTTTAGTAGCTTGTCTTTGGGCATCGTTGAAGTAAGCTGGAACGGTAATAACGGCTTTTTGGACAGTTTGACCTAAATGCGCTTCGGCATACTTTTTCATATAAGCAAGGATCTTCGCGGAGATTTCTTGTGGGGTGAATGTTTTATTCACGCACTTGATGTTAACTTTTTCCGCAGTACCCATAATTCTCTTAATGGAACTGACTGTATCAGGATTGGTCACCGCTTGTCTTTTAGCGGCGTTACCAACGATTTCTTCACCATTCGCTTTAAAAGCGACGACAGAAGGAGTTGTCATTGTGCCTTCTGGATTTGGAATAACTTTGACTGTGCCATCAGCTTGAAGATAACTGACGACTGAGTTTGTGGTACCTAAGTCGATACCTAAGATAATTTCTTTTGCCATAATTTATTTCCTCCTTATTAAGCGTCTGCTTTGACGCTTTCCTTTGGTTCTTCTTCTTTTTTATTTTTGCTAACTGATACTTGCGCTGGTCTAATGAGTCGACCATGTAATTCGTATCCTTTAGCGTAGACCTTTGTGACAAGGTTTTCTTCGCCTTCTTGGACGGTGATATCAACAGCGTTCATGCTTTTATCTGAGAATTTATCACCGATATTAGGTGCGATTTCTTTAACACCTTCGTTTTCAAGAACATTAACTAAGTTACGATAGACGAATTGGAATCCCACTAAGTAGTTTTTGAGTTCTTGACTTGTTGGTTCATTAGCAAGCGCCATATGGAAGCTATCTAACACTGGAAGTAAGTCTTCAATGAATCCCATCGCACGATATTTGATGATATCGCTATGCTCTTTTTCTAAAGATTTTCTTAAGTTTTGGGTATCGGCATAAGCGCGATAATATTCATTTTTCCAGTGCTCGGTATCATTCTTTAGCTTTGCTATTTGTTCTTCGAGCTCTTGGATTTTCTTTTGTTCTTTGCTCTTTTTCTCTTTTAATTCTTCTTTTGTTTCTTTGTCTTTAGGCATCACCTTTACCTCCTTTGTTTTCTCCGTTAAAGTATTCGGATAAGGTTTCAGCGATATACTCTAATGCTGATAATGCTTGATCGTAGTCGATTCTAGTTGGGCCAAGTAATGTAATGGCTCTATTACCTTCATCGCCTAAATCAATTTTAGCGGTCACCATTGAGACATCTGGGTTACCTTCGATATCACCGATACGAATGATTCGGCCATCTTTTTCCTCTTTGATGTCTTTCTTCACTTCTTTAAGTAATGATTGGTCACTTAATAATTTGAAGACTTTTTCTAAGGCTTGCGCATCGTTTTTATATTCTTCTCTAGAGAAGAGTTCGTCTCTTCCGTAGAGGCTTAAACGGTCACTAGCGAATCTCACGAATGTTTCAAGTAAAGCCTGGTAAACGATATCGTGATTGACAATATAATCATTAAGAATTGGTTTTAAGGCTTCGGTTTTTTCAACGAGATCGACGATTGGTGTGCCTTTTAATCTTTCGTTTAATAAATTAACGCAGCTCACGACTTCTTCTGTCTTGATACTATCTGGAACGATGAATGTCTTATTTTCCACATAGCCTTTATCAGTAACGAAGATCGCGGTAATTGTTTTATCAGAGATTTGCACCATTTGGATGGACGCTAATTTTTCTTCTTTTTCATCAGGACCCATGACCACTGTTACTAAGTTAGTCATATGAGATAAAATCTCACAGGATTCTTTAATCACTTCTTCAATAGACTTAACTTTTTGTTCAAGGACGACTTGAATACTATTTTTAAGTTCTTCGTTGACGTTACGGTCTCTTAACTTATCGCAGTAATAACGATAGCCAGCGGCACTTGGAACTCTACCACTTGAGGAATGTGTTTTTTCAATAAGTCCCATCTTTTCAAGCGCGTACATTTCATTTCTAATAGTCGCACTGGAATAAGGAAGTTTATATTCTTCAATAAGAGTATGACTACCAACTGGTTGAGCTTTCTTGATGAAATATTCAACGATGTATTTAAGGATTGTATCACTACGATTAAGCGCCATGGTTATTTCTCCTTTTTAGCACTCTTCAACTTTTTGTGCTAATTCTATTTTAATTATTTACTTAGCACTGTCAAGCATTATCTGCTAAAAATATTAAATTATTTATAATAAGGATATACAGAAAGTCAGTGAATCGTTAAAAAATAGAGAATTAAAAAATCTACTCTTTATAAATAAAAGTGCAATGTGCTATTATTTGAAATATGGAAATCATTAAAGAGTTAAATGACAATTCATTAGTTATTAAAGTCATCGGAGAACTTAATTCTTTTACCGCTCCTGAATTAGAAGCAGTTATTAAAAATGACCTCGCTAATGTTAAGGACTTATGCTTTGATTTTCAAAAGCTTGACTATCTTTCTAGTGCAGGTCTCCGCGTTTTATTAGTCGCGCAAAAAATCATGTCTAAGCAAGGTAAAATGTCTCTCCGTCATGTCAATAATTCCGTGATGGAAATCTTTGAGATTACCGGTTTTATTAATATCTTAGATATTATCAATTAAATTCTTACAATATTAATCGCTTCTTGACTAATCACAAAAGATGTTTCATTGTTAACAACGCTACGGCATTCGTCGAGCGTTTTTTTCATCTTGTCCGCTAAGATATAAAGAGATTTTAGAATCTTTACATCTTTCGTGGAGACATACATGATGAATTCTTTTTCTCTTATTTCTAAGCCTTTAACAGCTTCATGTTTCATAAATTCAATGAGGTGACTTTCGACCACTATTTTACTTAAGTCATAAATAGCTTCTGAATTGCGTGAAGCAGTGACATCGATTTCATCGGCTAATCTCACTAAAGCGGATAAATAAGGTAAGCAAATGGTGTTACCATTAGGTACTTTTAAAGCAATAGGATATTCCTTAGTGTCAAATAAGTTTGTTTTACGATGGCCTCTTGATATTTGAATGACGGCAAATAAGTGTTCTTCAGAAGGGAATTCAAAGAATTTTGCGTATTTTTTAATAAATAAACCAGAATATTCGTTATGGAAATTTCTCACTATTTCTGGATAGTTATCTTTATCGTGAGTGAGGAAATAATCGCCAAAATCAATTTTCTCTGAAAATTCTTCAAAGTCACGTTTAGAAATCCCCATACCGGTATCATGGAAATAGCAACCCATAAGGATGCAATATATTTCATCAGCATTTAATTTATTGATTTGATCGCCAATAAGTTTGTTACAAAATTCAATAATATTTAAAGAATGTAATTCAGTATGGTCAGTGAATAATGGGAAGATTAGTTGGTAATTAGATAAAATTTGTTGAAGAGCAAAAACTGTGTCGCTAAAGCGAGCGTGTAATTCAGGACTTAATTCCTTTAATCTTCTTTCTAATAAATAATCGTAATTAGTACTCATACTTCTATTGTATCTTTTCTAGATTAATTGTAAAACAATTTGGTCTAAAATCATCATTCCTTCGTAAGTTGGGATAACTTTATTTTCCTTTTTAATGAGAAGACCTTTATTGGCGAGATCTTCCACGACCGCTTCTTTATTTTTTAGATATTTTATGTCTAATCCCTCGACTGTTCTTAGATTTAACATAACTTGATAGACGAATTTGTCTCTAGTTGAGACATTTTCTTTTTCGTTAACGAATACACGGTTAAGGTATTGAGACAAATTGACGGTATTTTTATATCTTGTCTCACCAATATAACCAGAGGCTCCTAAGCCCACACCGTAGTATTCTTCATTTCGCCAATAAGTGAGATTATGTTCTGATTCATAACCTGGCTTTGCCCAGTTAGAGACTTCGTAATGAATAAAACCGTGTTTTGTCAATATTTTTTGCACGATATCGTAATATCTTCTTAAGATGTCGCCTTCTGGCTCTTTAAAGCCTTTATTGAATAAAACAGTATGTGGATTAACGGTTAAACCATAGCAAGAAATGTGTTTAACATCTAAAGAAAGGATATTTTTAAGATCCTCTTTCAAGATATTTTCACTTGTATGTGGTAATCCAAGGATTAAATCAACATTAATATTATTAATGCCTGTCTCTTTAAGATTTTTAATGGCTTCTTTGACTTGAGCAAAGCTATGATCACGATTGATGGCTTTTAAAATCTTGTCATTTGTGGTTTGCACCCCTAAAGAGATACGATTAACACCATGCTCTTTGAGCATTTTGATTTTATTTATGGATAAAGATTCAGGATTAGCTTCAAAAGTGTATTCTTTGACGCCCTCTTTATAAGGATCAATTAGTTCTAAAAGTTCTAAGAATAAGTCATCATCTAAAGCGCTTGGTGTACCACCACCGACATAAATTGTTTTGAGATTTGAAATATGATAACTTTCTAATTCATCTTTTAAAGCTTTTAAATAATCAATAGCGAAATTACGAAAATACTGCAACTTCGTAAAGTCGCAGTAATCGCAAATCTTGTTGCAAAATGGAATGTGTATGTAAAGAGAATGAATGTTATTCATCATCCTTATAATCGCTAATTTGTTTAGCGACTTGTTCATCTTCCACATCTTGGAGGACACGTTTCATTTCGTCTTGTAAAATTTGTTCTTCAGAAGGTTTTTCTTCTTTGAGTCTTGGTCTGATTGTGCGGTAAATGATAAACGCTAATAAAGCGATGAGGCCAATAGCACCAAAGACGATAAGGAATACAATTATAGGATTCATACTTTTATTACCTCCTATTCTCTTTCAACAGGAATATAAACATATTTATTTTTAATCTTTTCTTTGCGATAGTAAAGAAGTTCTGCAAGATGATCCATGCTTGTTCTTGCGGTTTCATAGGCACATCTTAAAGATTTCTTATATTGAGCAATGGTATATTTTTTACCTTTAGTGCAGTGTCTAGCGTAGAACTTAGCTTCACCTTTTTTGAGTTCAGGATCTCTTTCTAAGAGGTCTTGTTCTAAAAGAACAGCTTGTTTTTCATCTAGGGCTACTGGAATATAAGCCACCGCTAATTCTTCTTGGATATAAGTGACTTTAACAGTCTTTTTCTTTGGTTGTTCAATGGAAGGTTCATCCACTTCTTCTTGTTTAGCGGCAACTGGTTCAGCTGGCTTTACTGGCATAGGAGCAGGTTTGGCTGGTTCTGGTTCAGGCTCGCTAGAAGCAAATAAGTCAATAGTTTCATATTTATTCTCTTTGACTGGTGCTGGTTCTGGTTCTGGAATTGGAACTTCTTCAATCTTTTCATCAGTTTGATAGAAGTCTTCTCTTAATTCTTCGACTTTACTTTTAGTAATGTCATCTAAGAAACCATCAAAATAGGTAGAAAGATATTTAAAGACATAGTTAACAAAATATGTGATATCAGCTGTCTTTTGTACTTCAACATAAACACGAGCGGCTTCTTCCGCTGGTAAAAGGAGAAGTTTTTCAAGTGGAAGATCCACGACTGTTTCACCAAATGCATCATGGGCTAAAATGGCTTTTGCCATTAAGACGGCCATTTCTTCAGAGTATTTGGAGAATGGTTTAACATAGTTAATATAGAAGAAAGTAATGATAGCTTTTAAAGAGGCAGATAAGGTGCTTGTAGAAATGAAATTAAATAAGTAACCCATCATTGGATCAATGAGTTTTGTCGGAGCGCATGTATAAACACGATCAATTAAAACTCTGTTTTCTGGATTTCTATCTTCACTAACACGGTAGAAGTCTACGAGTTCATCCATACCAACGAGCTTGCCATATAATCCCGCTAAGAAATCTTCATCGATAGCGTTCACATAGCCACGTTTAATATAAGCAAGAGCCTTAAGGTAATTGACTAATAACATGTTATTAGGAATAGCGCTAATAACTTCATGACGAATCACGCTATCATAGAAGCCTTCATCAACGTTTAACTGTTCAGCTTCGTTTAAGATTTTGAGAATCTTTTTATTAAACTTAAGGTTAATTGCACGATATTGTTTGCTACTAGGATTAATCATGCCGTATTCGCGATTGACTCTAATGAGTTTCATCTCAATGTTGTTAACCAAGCTATTAATTGCTGGGCAACCACAAAATACGAGCATATTCTTTTCAATAGTACGAACTGTTAAATAATGATAAAAGTGAGAACGATACGCTAAGATATTTGACCAAAATGTATCAGCTGAAACAACTCTTAATTCCTTAGCGACTTCATTTTTGGTAGCGTATTTATCTTCAGTAAAACGCATTGCTAGATCATTGCCTGCCATAAAAAACACCTTCTTTCTTATCTTAATAATATCGGAAGGTGATTTTATTTACAATAATTATTTCTAAAAAACTACTAATTTATCACTAATTGTCTTCATCCTCATCAATGGATAGAATAGACATAAAGGCTTCTTGTGGGACCTCAACAGAACCCACTTTCTTCATTCTCTTCTTGCCTTCTTTTTGCTTTTCGAGGAGTTTCTTCTTACGGGAAATGTCACCACCATAGCACTTCGCTAAGACGTCTTTTCTGACGGCCTTAACATCGCATCTGGCAACGACTTTACCACCAATTGCAGCTTGAATTGGAATCTCAAATTGTTGACGAGGAATAACGGTTTTAATCTTTCTAATAATGCCTAAGCCACGGTGATATCCATCTGGTCGATAAATAATACTACTTAAGGCATCAACAATTTGTCCGTTCAGCAAGATATCTAGTTTAACTAGATCAGCGCGTTTGTAATCAGAAAAATCATAGTCAAAAGAGGCATAACCTTTAGTGTAACTCTTAAGTTTATCAAAGAAGTTATAAACAATCTCAGAAAGAGGGAGTTCATAGGTTAAAACCATTCTCGTATCATCAAAATAATCGAGGTTTTCATAGATACCTCTTCTTTCACGGCACAATTCCATAATTGGACCGATGTATTCTTTCGGTGTCATGATATTAGCCTTAATATAAGGCTCTTCAATGAAAGATACCTTACTAGCGTCAGGCATTTTACTTGGGTTATCTAAGTTAATGACTTCTCCATCTGTCATGTGGACTTTATATATAACACTAGGAGCAGTCAAAATAAGATCGAGATTATATTCTCTTTCAAGTCTTTCTTGCACTACGTCCATATGTAATAAGCCTAAGAAACCACATCTAAAGCCAAAGCCTAAGGCTTGGCTTGTTTCAGCGACAAATTGTAAAGAAGCATCATTTAATGTGAGTTTTTCTAAAGCGTCTTTTAAGTCTTGATAATCATCGCTTTCCACTGGATATAAACCACAGTACACCATTGGATTCATAATACGATAACCAGGTAAGGCTTCTCTTGTTGGATTATCCACTGAAGTGACAGTATCACCAGGACGGACATCTTTGATGTCTTTGATTTGCGCGGCTATATAACCGACTTGACCAGCAGTTAAACTGTCAGTCTTAATTTCTTTTGGTGTTCTAATGCCAAGTTCGATAACTTGATATTCTTTGCCTGCTTGCATAAGGCGAATCTTATCACCAAGCTTAACAGAGCCATCTTTAATTCTTACTAAAACGATAACGCCGCGATATGGATCATAATAACTATCGAAGATAAGGGCCTTTAAGGGGGCATTAGGGTCACCACTTGGAGCAGGTACGCCTTTCACTATGGCTTCTAATAATTCGTGGACGCCTTGACCTGTTTTAGCGCTGACTTCTACGGCTTTATCGCATGGTATACCAATTTTCTTTTCGATTTCATCCTTTGCCATTTGAATGTTAGCAGAAGGTAAATCAACTTTGTTGATAACTGGTAAGATTTCTAAATCGTTATCCACCGCTAAATAAGCATTAGCCAGAGTCTGTGCTTCAACACCTTGTGTGGCATCAACCACGAGTAAAGCACCCTCACACGCGGCAAGAGAACGTGATACTTCGTAGGTAAAGTCAACATGTCCAGGAGTATCGATGAGGTTGAAGACGTAGTCTTCTCCATCATCAGCGTGATATCCTAATGTGACAGCATTTAATTTAATTGTAATGCCTCTTTCTCTTTCTAAATCCATAGAGTCGAGAATTTGGTCTTTCATTTCCCTAGCTTCGATCGCGCCAGTCAATTCTAAAATACGGTCCGCTAAAGTGGACTTACCATGGTCTATATGGGCGATAATCGAAAAATTTCTAATTTTTTTCTGGGAAAAGTCCATATATTAAAGAAGTGATAATAATAAGGCAGCTGATTCAGAAATTGGTTCACTGCTACTACTAGAAGATGAGCTAGCAGCATTATGAGCATCACTAACGACTGGAATCATAACAAAGGCTAAAATTGCTAAAGCAATAGCGACAATAGCAACAACCATAATGGCGATAGAATACCATTTTTTACCTTCTATCTTCATTAATGGGATAACAAAACCAAGTGTTAAACCACCACTAACTAAAATGCCGATACCTAATAATAAAGAATAGGCGATAAAAACGATTAATCCAAAGACAACGCCAAGTGCTTCACCTAAATTTTCAGCATGGGTAAAGATTAAAGAATATGTACCATAGGAGAGATATAGATGGAGCGCTGAAAGAAGCGCTGCGATTGTGACAAATACGCAAGATAAAATTAAAAACGTTTTTGCTTTGTTACTCATTATTATTTTCCTCACTTTCTTCTTTAGAAGAATCTTCTTCTTTTTGCTCTTCTAAAGCTTGTTGTTCTGATAAAGTTTTTTCTTGTTCAACAGCATCAATAATACCTGGAACAGGATATTTAAAATGATAGATAGCTTCAAAGATATAACATAAACCTAAATACGCTAAGACGATTGGAATCCCGTATTGATAAACAGCTGGTTCCTTAGTTTGGCTAATTAAGCAATATAAGTCAAAACTAACAAGATAAATACCAGCAGGAACATGAATAAATTTATCAATTAAAGCAATTCTTTTTTGTCTTTTCTTATCAAAAAGTGCCCAGATAAGATCCACTATTAACCAAGTACCACCAAAGACAGTAACCCAGTTAAATATAGCGGCTCTAGTTTCATTATATCTAATGACACCAAAGAACCTTAAAGCGGCGATTGTTAAAAAGACAAGAGCGAATACGCCAAGCTCTATCGCATAGATAAGTTTTGCTTTTGTAGCAAAGTCCATTTTCTTTTTCATAAACCTTATATTAGCATTAAAGAATTATTCTTTAAAGAAATCTTTACAAATGTCGCCTACTTCAAGAGGGGAAAAGGCTACTTCATAATCTCGCCATTCCGCTTTAAATAAGTCACGATATTCGTTATTTAAATAGCGTTCATCAATTAATAAAACCACCCCTTTATCATTTTCGCTACGTATAACGCGGCCAAGTGCTTGCATGATTTTATTCATGCCTGGATTTAAGTAGGCATAATCATGGCCTGAATAATCTTTGTTATTGTAATATTCCGCTATTTGATCACTGATGAAATTAATACGCGGCATGCCAATACCAACAATAACTGCGCCTATTAGGCGGTCACTTACTAAATCAATGCCTTCGCCAAAAGCCCCACCAACAACGACAAAGCCTAAAGTCGTCTTTTCTGGGCTTGGTTTGAAATTAGTTAAGAAGATTTCTCTTTCTTCATCACTCATTTCTCGATCTTGTTTGAACAAATCTACATCATCTATATCGATATAAGGCATTAAATTATCAAGGTATTCATAACTTGGTAAGAAGATAAAATAATTACCAATTTTGTTTTTAACAAAGCCTTTAATATAATCTGCGACTTTTTGATAAGATGTTTCTCTTTTTTTATAACGGATAGAAACATTAGGGACGATGATGATTTTTAAATTGTCTTTTGGGAACGGAGAAGGAAGAACAAGTCTCGCATCTTTATCATCTCCTCCTAAAGTATCGACATAATAATCAAGTGGTGATAAAGTTGCCGAGAATAAGACTGTTCCCTGAAGTCTATCCATACAACTATTTAAGAAACTGGAAGCATCTAAACAGATGGCGTTTAGTTCAATTTCATCCTTATCTTTCTTATAGAAAAGAAGATAGTTTTTATTAACGAATTCTAAGATTCTAGAAAAGCGATTAACATCTAAATAGAAATTAAGTAATTCTTTACTCACTTCTTTATTTTCATTTTTATTCACATCTTGCATTGTGGTAATAAATGAAGAAATTGTTTTATAGGTGTAATCGTTAAAGAAACTCACGATGTGATTGCCATCATCTACGTCTTCATACTCTTTAAACATCTTATTAATTTTGGAGAGCGCTAATTTGAGTTTATGGAGCTTACTATGACGGACTGATTTACGCGCTTCTTTAAACGATTCGTAGGATAATGAAGCGGAGTACATATCCCTACTTCTATCAACGAGATTATGCGCTTCATCCACTAACGCTAAAAAGTGAGAAGCATCTTCATCAAAATATCTCTTCATATAGGAGATAGGATCAAATAAATAGTTATAGTCACAGATGATGACATCCATAAATAAAGATAAGTCTAATTCAAATTCGAATGGACATATTTGATTCTCATAGGCAATTTGATTAATTGTATTTAAATCAAAGTCATCATAGGTGAGGATAGCATAACGTAAAACAGTTTGAATCTTATCATAATATCCTTTGGTATAAGGGCATTCATCTGGATTACAGGCTTTGCCTTTACAAAAACACACTTTATCTTTAGCGGTGATGATAATATCACTGAGTGATAAACCTTGTTCTTTTAATATCTTAATAGCTTGATGAGCAGCTTCTTTACCACTTGTTTTTGCGGTCAAATAAAAGATCTTACTTTTCTCATCATCTTTAATAGCTTTAATAAATGGAAACAGGGTAGACATTGTTTTACCAATACCTGTAGGAGCTTCGACAAATAAGCGGCTTCCTTTTTTAGCGACAGCATAACAATATTTAGCGAGTTCTCTTTGTCCTTTACGATATTTTTTGAAAGGAAAATCAAGAGTTTCAATACTGGCATTTCTTTTTTCTAACTTTTGGAAAATGATGTTATAAAATTCTAAATAATCATTAATTAAATCTAAGACAAATTGCTCTAATTCAAGATAATTAAAGACGTATTGGTCAATATATTGCTCTTTTTCTTTTCCTTGACGAATGTATGTTAATTTAATACCAATGTAATCTAAATCATTTAGTTTAGCAAACATATAGGCATAGCATTTTGCCTGACCAAGGTGCCATTCAAGGTTATCGGCGTGAAATTTTTCTAATTCTTCAACAGTTGTTTTAATTTCATCGATGACATAAGTATCATCACTTCTTTTGATGATACCATCCGCTCTACCTTCTAAAAGAATATTGATTTCATCAACAGTAATATTAATTGATAAAGGAAATTCAGACATGTAGTTAGAAGATTGCTTTGATTGATAAACGCTATGAAGGCGACTACCTTCGCTCATCGATGAACGGTTAAAAACGCGATTATCAATATCGCCACTTCTAAGTAAAAAGTCCACTAATTGGTGGACGGACAAACGAAGAGACTTTTCCATTTATGAAAGTTTTTGTTCCAAAAGACCTTGATTACCATTAATAAATGAACGGTAATCCATTCTCTTCTTGCCTTCTTTTTGTAATTCTAATATCGCAATTTGGCCATCTTTAGCTTGGAAATATAAACCGTTTTTATCCGCTTTTACTATTTCGCCAACTTCATGATCAACGATATCATTAACGACTTTGGCTTTATAAATCTTTAATTTTAAATTATTTAAATATAAATAAGCACCTGGTTCATCGCTTAAGCCTCTAATCCAACCAACGATTTGATTAGCATTTAATGATAAATCTAATTTTTCTTGTTCTGGTTTAATGGTTGAACAAATTGTCACTAACGATTCATCTTGTATTTCGCCTTTTAATTCACCGTTAATATATTTAGGTAAGGCCTCTAAAACGAGCTCCTTAGCGGCTATTTTAATTTTATTGAATAAAGAGGTACTATTATCATTTTCATCGATTAAAACCTCTTTTTTAGCGTACATTCTACCTGCATCCATGGCTTTGACCATTTCCATTAATGTGACACCAGTGACTTTTTCATTATTAATTAATGCGGTTTGAATTGGCGAAGCTCCACGATATTTAGGTAAAAGTGAACCATGAAGGTTCAAGCATCCCATTGGTACTTTATTTAAAAAACCTTCAGGAACGATTTGTCCATACGCTAGAGTGATAACTAAATCAGGCTTGATTTCATCAATAAAAGAATAATCGTTACGAATCTTGATGGGTTGAAAAACAGGAATGTTGTATTTTTCTGCGACTACTTTAGTCGGTACTTTTTCAATAATTCCTTTTCTACCAACGGGGTGATCAGGTTGCGCCACTAATCCCACAAAATGATAACCAGCATTAATCATGGCTTCAAAAACATAAGCTGATATTTCTGGAGTGCCCATAAAAACGAGTTTTAAATTATTCTTTTCCATACGGAAATATTATAAACGCACAAAAAAGCTCGCCACAAGAGCGAGCTTAATTGTTTTCATTAATTGAACTATGCTATTAGGCAGCGGCTCTAATTAAACGAGCACCGTAGATCCAAATAGAATAGCCATTATCCATGTTGTGGATTGTTAAGGATGTGGCACCATCAGCAATTGTGATTTGAGCAACTGGTTTGTTTGTCCAAACGGCACCACCAGCATATGATAAACCGAAATCAGAGAATTGATCTAAATCTTTGTTATCTTTGCTACCAATATTAACGAATTCACCATCATCAACTTTAACTTTATATCTGAATTCTGCTTGTAATTCAGCTGTATTACCATTATTGCTAGCTTTGTCGCCATTAGCAATAGCTGTTGCAGCGTTCCAGTAAGCGTTATCGTTACCAGAAGAATTTTGAGCGTTTAAGTATAAATCGTATGTGCCTGCAGCGATACCTGTGATATTCCAAACATCGTCGAAGATGTTTTTGCCTAAACGTGTACCCTTGTCGGAAGAAACTGGAGCTTTTTGACCTGTTGTTAAATCAGCGGCTTTTAATTCGTAACCACCTTGGCCACATCTGCAAGAAACTGGATATAAAGCACTGTCAGCGGCTTTTTCACCGAGTTTGAAAGCGTGTTCATGTGCTGGAGCAACTTTTTCAAATGAGAATTGATAGAATGTGTGGAGGTAACCACCAGCCATAGCAATGTTGAGGTTGTGTTTACCAGCTGTTAAGTTAAGTTTGCATGGGAATTGATACCAACCACGGCCATTTGGACGAGTGTTGACAGATTCATCTAAATCAACTTCAACACCATCTAAATAGATGATATATCTCATGCCTTCAATCATTTCTGGTTTTCTAACTGGGTTGCCTTCATCATCAACACCATCAACGAATCTGTAACCAGGAGTCCATTCTTGGTCACCACTTCTATTTTTGAAGATATCGTTTGTGTATTGAGCTGGAGTTAATTCAGCTGATAAACAAACATCATTGACGTCAGCGTCGAATTGGAAGTCGAATTCGAAACGGCTACCTTTAACGGATTCATCTGGAATCTTTTCGTCATCTGCACCACTAGCTCTACCTTCAGAACTTAAAGCCATAGCATTACCAATTGGACGACCCCAGAATCTGATGCCATCTTCGCCTTCATCTAAGAGTTCTGGTTCTGCGCCTTCGGCAACGTTCTTATAGTCAAAGTTAACTTCTTTGGCAGACCAAGCATATCTGTAAGAGTCACCACGAGAGCAGGAATAGTTTGTAATCTTTGCCCAGTGGAATGGAATTTCACCTTTTGTATTCTTTTCTGTTTCACCTGGAACCACTAAGTCATGTGGATTAGAGAAATCGTGGCCTAATGGATCTGTTGCAACTTCTTGTTTTTCATGGCAACGTGAGCATTCTTGAATCTTTGTGCCAGCTTCTGTACATGTTGGAGCAATTGCGGCAGATTGATCTTCAGCATCAACCCAGTCATGACCTAAGGCAGGAACTTCTTCAGATTCTTCAGTGCTACAAACTGAACAAACGTGTTTACGTGAGCCAGGATTTGTACAATCGGCTTCTGTAACAGGGATCCATTCACCCCATGTGTGATCAGTTTTAGCAATTTCTCTTGTGTCTTCAGCTTGGCAAACTGAACAAACACGTTTTTCTTGGCCAGCAGCTTGACATGTTGCGGCTGTTACTGTTTGCCATTGGCCCCATTTGTGAGAGGCTTTAACTGTGGTTTCCTTTTTGTAGCCACAAACGGAACAAACTTCAACCTTTTTGCCATCAACTGTACAAGTTGCGGCTACAGATTCATCAGCAGATTCTTCGAATGTGTGTCTCGCTTTGTCAGTTTGTTGACCATCAACCATGTGCCAGTGATTTGTTTTGTCTGATTCCCATTGCGCATCGCCATTGCCTTTGCCACCGCCATTACAAGCAGCTAAACCAAGTGTTAAAGCAACTGCTAAAACGCCTAGAAATTTGATTTGTTTCATAGATTATTTCTCCTTTCTTAAAAATAGAATGTTAAATCTAGTATTAACAAACACGTATAAAAAGGTTTTACTCATTATATAAACCTGGGTTTTATACTTGACTTCATATTATGGGACTTTTTTTCTTTTTTCAATACACTTTTTATAAAATAAAATAGTTTTACCCGAAAACCATAAGATTGTCATTTTGCCTTCACAAAATAATCAACTTAGTACTCACTATTTTTTGATTTTATTAAAAACGAAAAGACTTTTATGAAGATATTATTAGTGAGCGATAGTCATGGTAATTATGAAGCCTTAGAAAGGCTCTATAAAATGTATCCTAATATGGATTTATATCTTCATGCTGGGGATAGCGAACAAGATGAATGGTCATTAAAACCTTTTATTTCGGTTAGAGGGAACTGTGACCACTACTATGATTTTCAAAATTTTTTAGTCATTCCTTCCCCTTATGGAAACATCTACGTTCAACATACGCCATTTATTTCTAGAAGCCTGATAAATGAACACAATGCTAAAATTGTCATACATGGGCACACGCATATTCGTAGAAACGAAAAAGTTAATGGTATATTATTTATTAATCCTGGCGCAATTAGTTACGCTAGGGACAAATACGATGGCTCTTATGCCATCTTAAATATCGACAAAAATACTGTAGAAGTGACATTCTATACATTAATATAAATAAGGATTTAATATTATGGTTAAAAATCAAGAAGCTGTTTCTCTATTTTTGGCGGAGGCCTCCCAATTACTTAACACATCACGTCAATTTAGTGATATTTATCGTCAAATCATCGTTAACAACAAGAAAAATATCTACGCTGAATATTTCAATTTAAATAATAAGATAAAGCATTATAAATACGCGAAGATGGATCAAAACGTTAAGCGCTTTGCTTCTTATCTTAATGGCAAAATCAAAGGTGAGACTAATTCACGCATCATTTTAAAGATGGCTAATTCTCCAGCTTGGGGTGAAGTATTCTGGGCCACTTTAATGAGTGGATTTGTCCCAGTTTTAATCGATGCTAAAACACCAAGAGACAATGTTGAAAACCTCGCAAAGCAAGCAAAAGCCATTGCCTTAATTAGTGACGATAATCACGAATATAGCTTAAATAAAATCAGATTAGATAATATCCTACAATCTTCAAATGATGGCCATGTTTCTAATAAGTGGGCCAATGAAGTTATTTTCTCTTCTAGTGGCACTACCGGTGACGCTAAATTAATGGTTTTTAATGGAGAAAATTTTGTCCATCAAATTTGCTGTTCTTTAGATATGGGTAAAGAAAGCCTTGATATTATGTATCCTAAAAAATATGGAAAATTAAAGATCTTAGCGATGATTCCTTTCCACCACATCTTTGGTTTTGTGGCTGTCTTTTTATGGTATACATTCTACGGCAAAACTCTTGTCTTCCCAAAGAGCAATACACCAAGCGATATCTTATTAATTTGTCAAAAAGTTGGTATCACTCACGTATATAGTGTCCCACTCTTCTGGGATTCTTTAGCCCTCTCTGTTACTAGAAAGTTTGCTTTGCAAAGTGAAGACAAACAAAAGCTTTTAGAAAAGATGATTGCTTATAGCTTAAAAGAATTAGAATTTAAAGACGCTGGTTTAGCGGCTAATCCAATTGTCACTGATAAAGTGAAGAAAATGCTTTTAGGTAATAAAGTTAAATATTGTATCTCTGGTGGCGGTTATTTATCCGCTGAAACTTTAAGAACAATCAATGGTTTAGGCTATCCTTTATATAATGGATACGGCATGACTGAAATCGGTGTTACTTCTGTTGAATTAAGTCAAGATGTAAAGCATCGTCTTTTAGGTCAAATTGGTCATCCTCTTCATGATGTAGAATATAAAATTAATGAAAATGGAGAACTATTAGTAAAATCTCCTACAATTCATATTAGAGAAATCATTGGTGGCGTTGAAAAAGATACCCTTTTAGATAACGGCTATTTCCATACTGGCGATATCGTTAGTGAAGGAGAAGAAGGCTACTTAATTAAAGGCAGAATGAAAGATGTCATTATTAACGCGAATGGGGAAAATATCTTCCCAGATGAACTCGAAATGTATTTTAGAGGCTTACCACTTATCACCAATCTTTCCGTTTTAGGTACAGTTAGTAAAGATAAAGCTCTTCATGAAGATATCACTCTTGTTTTGGAACTTGATGATAAAGCTACTGAAGAAGGCATTAAAGAATTAGAAGCTTCTATTAAAGCAATCAAACTTCCTCATGATGCAAAAATCGACAATATCTATTTAGCGAAAAATAAACTCCCTATCGCTAACAATATGAAAGTGAAACGTTTCGTTATCAAAAAAGAAATCGAAAATGGTTCAAGTCAATTTGTTCTCATCAATGCGAAGAAAGTTTCACCAAAAACAAGAAAACTTAGCGAAGATGCAATTAAAAACATCTTACCAGTTGTGAGACAACTATTCTCCAAAGTTCTCGTCTTACCAACATTTAAAATCGATGATGAAGATCACTGGATTAACGACCTTGGCGGCGACTCCATGAACTATGTTGAATTAGTGCAAGAAATCGACCACGAGTTCGGTATTGAAATCGAAGAAGAAAAGTATGGTGTCCTCACCTGCGTTAACGATTTCGTTGAAGAAATCGCCCGTTTAAAGAAGTAAAAAGTGAGTTATTTAAATAAATAATTGCATTATTTGTAGTATTTTGATAATATTACACACGGCACTTAAAAAGAGAGGTAACTTTATGGCTAACATAAAATCACAAATCAAACGTATTAAAACAAACGAAAAAGCTCGTCAAAGAAACGCTTCCGCGAAATCCGCTATCCGTACTTCCATGAAAAAAGTCAGATTAGCCGTTGAAGCTAAAGATTTAGCAAAAGCTGAAGAACTTTTAAACGCTGCTTTCCGTTTAATTGATAAATCTGTGAGCGATGGCGTGCAACATAAAAATACTGCTGGTAGACAAAAAGCAGAACTTTCACGCTTAGTCAATTCTATCAGATAGTTAATTTCTCTTGAAATTAATCAAGAATAATTCAAAGCTATAGAAGCGGTCAACAAGACCGCTTTTAATATTTAAGTCAAGTTGATATAAATCTTCTAGAGTTCTAGTGATGCTCTTTTGAGAGACAACCATACTGTTCTTTCTAAGAATCTTCGCTCTTATTGGGTTGATGTTAAGTTCACTGGCTATTCCATCTTGATCATATCCGTGTCTTGCTAAATAAGACACTCTATTCAATAAGCGGAATTGATTAGCAATCATATTAATTAATGTCACTGGTTCGACGTTGCTATTTTTTAAATCGCGATATAAAGAGACCGCTTCCATATTTTTATTATCAATTAGGTAATTAAATAATAAGAAAGCATTTTCTTCTAAAGGCCTAGTCACCATTAAAACGACATCGGCGAATGTAATGTGATCAGTATAAAGGGCTAATTTACTACCATTATTAAATAAAGAAGCATAATCACCTTCGGTGCGTCTTGCTAATTCATATATTGCATCACTATCGATTTTATTATTTGGCCATTTCTCTTTAAAATAATGGGCCACTACTTGATGCCATTCATTTTCTTTAGGCTCAGTTAAGGCGATGATTTGCCCGTTTTTTTCAATAGCTTGATATACTTCATTCTTTTTATCAATTTCACTATCACTAGTGTTGACTAAAAAGATTAAGTCAGTCATCTCATCAGGATGATTAATATATTCAATGAGTTTTTTATAATCTTGATCACCTTCGATTTTGACCTTGCTTCTTTCTTTTAAAAGAAAGTAACAGTTATCCACAACAACCGCTTTATGGTCATAACCTAAAGGTAGCGAATTAGCATCGTCCACTATTTCTTGCACTAAAACATAAGTCGCATCATGTTTAACATAATTCATTTCATCGATTTCTTTAATCGACTTTTTGATGATGCTTTTCATCTGACTTTTAAGACGGATATTTTGACGACCACTAATTAAATAAACCATATATTTATTATAGAATATTAGGCGTTTTTTAACTAGTTAAAGATAGACCAATATTTTATCGTTCCTTCAATGTCTGTTCTTCTAATCTTGATTTGATATTTTTTAAGAACAGAAATGACCTCTTTATCAGGATGACCGTATTTATTATTCTTACCTACTGAGATAACAGCTTCTTTAGGATTTAGATATTTAATCCATTCTTCAGAAGTTGAAGTATTGGAACCATGATGTCCTACTCTTAGGATGTCGCATGGAATATTATCAACGCTTTTAATTATTTCTTTCTCCACAAATTTAGGGGCATCGCCACAAACGACAAAGTGTTTCTTACATATATAAAAAGAAAGAACTAATGATTTATCATTCTCTTCTGAATGACCATCTCCATAATAGTTATAGTTATCAAAAGTTAAATTACCAACTTTTACTGGATAAGTTGAATTATAGTCATAAAGATGATTGATTTTATATTCTTTAGCTAATCCTTCTAACGCTCCAAAGTGATCATAATCATAATGGGTAATAAAAACAGTATCGATTTTATAAATCTTTTTCTTTCTTAAATAAGGGATTAAGCAGTTATTAGCAATATCCGTATAAGTAAGTCCACCTGTATCAATTAAAGTTACTTTGCCCTTATCTCTAATAAGGGTGCAATCGCCTTGACCAACGCTAATAAAGTTAACCTCACTACTGACCATTTGCTCAAAAGGAACAGCTAACAAAAGAAGGAATGATATTTGCGAGACTAATAGCCATCTTCTTAACGGCACAAAATCGTGTGAGGCATAATATAACCAAACAAAATAGATAGAGTAATATATGAGTAATATTCCCTCATTAAGAGTGGGCGTATTAATACCAAATCCTAATGGTTTTATAATTGAAGCATAACCCGAAAGAATAGATATCAAGAACTTATCAACGCTATATAAAGGAACATAAAAGAAACATAATAACGATACTACGCCAATCACCATGAATAAAGGTGTTGAAATAATCTGCAAAGGTAATGATAATATTACAATTTTATTGTAATAGTTAACTTCAAAAGGTAAGAAAAATAGATAAATGATCAAATATCTAAAAACCTTAGATTTAAGTTTATTATTACTCCCTATATAGCGGCATAAATACATAATAATTGGAATCAAAAAGCCTAAGATAAAGCCATCTTGTTTTACTAAATGATGATTCATTAATAAACAAAATATACCTAACGATCCAATGATAGTTAAATACGAAAACTTATCTTTTAATAGATATTTATTAATCCACCTGATTATTAAAAGAAGCATCACTTTAATGACGCTGAAACGGGGAAAAGTAAAGACGCTATATAATACTAATAAAGATATAGAAACAATATCTGCATATTTATCCTTCAAAAATAGTTTGAAAATATATTTTAAGACGAAGTGAAATGCCGATATAAAGATACCAGAAGCCGCTAAAAATCTAGCGAGGTGTAGTTCTCTTAATGAAGTCGATAATTCACTATCGTCTCCATCTGAGAAAAGAATCGCCCCAACAATGCTTCTACTTTCTTTATCAAACATCGATAAAAGCTTTTCTCTTCTCTCATGGATACGGATAAAATTATGGAAATTTACTTTAACTTTCTTAGTTTTTAAAGAGTGATAAACGCCTCTTTTATTAAGATAACTTTTAAAATTAAATGCTGATTCTAACGTGACAAAATCTAATTCTTCTTTCTCTCCTTCAATGGTTAAAATATCGCCAATATCATAGCTATGATTTTTAGCGTAGACGTATAGTCTTTCCCCTCCGCTATTTAAAAGAAAGTAATTATCACTTGTGGCGTAGACAAGACCTACGAAATTTGTTTTAGTTTGGGGGTATTTTATTGTTAAGAAATTAAGACCAATGCCTAAACCAACAAATGATAAACAGATAATGGAGAAACTCTTGGAGAACCTTTTATACACAAAAAGGAGAAAGACTATCGCTACTAACGAAAGCGCTATGTAAGCACTTGGAATAGATAAACCTAACCAGAATGAAAGAAAGATTAAAAAGATAATCACGCGTGTAAAATTACATAGTTTCTGATTTTGCGGTATGTGGCGTTACCAATGCCATACACATCCATTAATTCTTCGATGGTATCAAAGATACCATTTTCGCTACGATATGAGACGATGGAATTAGCGATGGATGTAGTAATGCCGTTTACGCTCATTAAAGTTGATGCATCATCTTCGTTGATGTTAACTTTACTAATTTCTGTTTTAGAACAGATATCAGCTTCATCATACTTACCAGCGATATAGTAAGTAGAACCGCTTTTAAGGGGCGCTTCATCAAAGAAAGATAAATCATCCGCATTCGTGGTTGTTCCTCCCGCTGCGGCGATTAAATCGCCCATTGTGATGCCTTCGGATAAAACATAGGTACCAGCTTTATTAACTTCACCTTCAATTGTGTACTTAAAGCCACTAGTATCAATGACCTCCGAAATAACGCCGTTGTTGTTGACCTGATTGAGGTCGGGATCGATGACTAAAAAGCCGATAATGACAATAAATGCCACGACGACAACACCGATTAAGATCTTTGCCATAAAAAAACCTCCTCTACTTTTACATATAGGAGGGATTTTTCAAAAAAGTACGGAATTTTTTAAAAATCTTGAAAAATTTTATTTAATTTCGATTTTTAAGATTTCAACTTTATATGTTCTGATGGCTTTAACTTCAACGATATCACCAACTGTTTTACCGACTAAGGCTTCGCCTAATGGGCAAGAGTTAGAGATTTTGCCGTTGACTGGATCACTTTCAACTGTACCAACAATCATGAAAGATTGATCTTTTCTATCTTCGTCAACATAACGGATAGTAACTGTTGAACCTAAGCCAACTTTCTTAGTGCTTGCTTTGCTTTCTTCGATGATGTCAGCATTAGCTAAGATGTTTTCGATTTCTTTAATACGACCTTCGACTTCGGCTTGTTTGCCTCTCGCGGCATCATAGTCAGCGTTTTCGCTTAAGTCACCTTGCGCACGAGCTTCGGCTAATTGTCTTTTAACTTCTTCTCTAGCAACATCGACTAAATATTTTAATTCTTCTTGTAATTTCTTATAACCAGCTTTGGTAAGTTTTTGTTTGTCTGCCATATTTATTACCTCACTTTGCAAGCGATATTATAACAATATCGTTTGAATAATACCAATATTTATTAATTATTCTTTAATTCTTGGATTTTTGGATCGTCTTGCCAAGCGTTAAAGATTTCTTCGACTTCGTCGTATTCTTCATCATCTTCGATTGGTTCGAGTTCACCACTTTCTAAATAACGCATGACGATGACTTCTTCATTTGGATCTTCGGTATCATAAAAGAAAACGTAAGAAGCTCCTCTTTCTTCGTTATCATATGTGAAAAGGATTTGCATTAAGTGTTCTTTACCTTCATTATCGGTAACGACCATTTGTTTTTCGTTTTTGATTTCCATAACTAATTTCCTTTCATTCTTAAATATGTATCCAAGATAACACACGCCGCGATACGGTCGACATTATCTTTTCTTTGTTGATGATTCATTCCTCTTTCGGAAATGGATTTATTAGCGGTGACACTCGATAATCTTTCATCCATGGTTTCGATATTTAAAGAAGGTTTCTCTTTCTTTAAATCTTCAATAAAACGTAAAACGTTTTGACTCATTTCACTTTGTTCGCCTGATAAGTGAAGAGGCATGCCAATAACGATATCATTGATCATCATTTTTTCACTTAGTTCAATGACGTGCTTTCTAGCAACGATATATTGATTTCTATCAAAGCGGAATGTTTCAAGACCGTGTACAAAACCTAAAGCGTCGTTATAAGCGATACCTAAAGTTTTTGTTCCTAAGTCTAAACCAAGATATTTCTTTACCATTATTTTAATAATAAATCCTTTACTTCGTTTAAGCGAGAGATGTCTTTACCCGCACCACTAGCAAGGTCAGGTCTACCACCACCAGAACCGCCTAAAAGTGTCGCGATTTCTTTAACAAGTTTACCCGCTAAAAGACCTTTATCGTTAGCGAGTTTAGAGCATGCTACAGTAATTGGATAACCACAATTTTCTTCACCAATTAAAGCAATTAAATAGTTATCTTTATTAGCTTTTAAAGTATCGATAATCTTTAATAAAGATTCTCTTTTTTGATCCTTAACATATTTAATTAAGATATCTAGGCCGTCTTTATTAACAAATTCGTTAGCTAAAGAACCACTTGTGGCATTCGCAAGTTTTTGATTTAAGGCTTCGTTTTCTTTTCTTAAGTTATCCTTATCATTTTGTAGGGCTTTTAGTTTACTTACTACGTCATTAATTGAACCAATACCTAAAAGGTCACGAGCTTGGTTAAGAATATTTTCTCTCTTCTTAAGAAGTTCATAAGCACCAATTGAGGTTCTGGCTTGAATTCTTCTAATACCAGCGGCGACGCTTTCTTCATATTCAATAACAAATAAACCGATATCACTTGTATTGGTGACGTGAGTACCACCACAGAATTCTTTACTTACTTCACCAAAGGTGACCACTCTAACAGTATCACCATATTTATCATCAAATAAGGCTTTAGCGCCCATCTTTTTGGCTTCTTCAATTGGAAGAATAAACGTTTCTTCTTTGATGGCATTAGCGATATAGTTATTCACTTTTCTTTCCACTTCCGCGATTTGTTCAGGAGTCATTTTAGCGAAGTGATTAAAGTCAAAGTGTGAATATTCATCGTTAACATAACTACCGTGCTGCGCGATATGATCGCCTAAAACTTCAGTTAATGCTTGTTGGAGTAAGTGGACTGAAGAATGGTTTCTTGCAATTAAGGCTCTTCGATATTCATCAATCTTAGCCACTACTTGATCACCAACTTTAACTTCACCAAACATGACTTTAACAGAATGTAAGTGTTGTTTATTAGGTGCTTTAATGACGTTAGTGACTTTCATAGAAACGTTATCATTTTCAATGATACCAGTATCGGCAACTTGACCACCGCTTTCAGCGTAGAAATTAGTTTCATCAAGGATAATTTCACCTTCATCGTCGATTGAGTCGACTTTAACACCATCTTTAAAGCAAGCCACAACTTTAGCCTTAACTGGTTCGCTACCATAATTAAATTTAGAAGGAACGGTACATTTCATTAAATCAATGGCTTGTTTATTCATTGATTGTTGATCGCCTCTAGCGAGTCTAGCTCTTTCTCTTTGTTCTTTCATGAGCTTTTCAAATTCAGCAACATCAACTTCAATACCTTGTTCTTCACAAATTTCTAAAGTTAATTCTTTTGGGAAACCAAATGTATCATAAAGTTTAAATAGATCAGCACCTGAGACTTTTTTATTTTCTTTAATTAATTTCATTAATAGAGCTTCGCCATTAGTTAAAGTCTTAATAAATTTTTCTTCTTCCGCTTTAACGATTTTAGCGACGAACTCTTTCTTAGCTTGTAAATATGGATAATAATCTTCCATATTATTAGCGACAACATCCACTAGTTCATACATGAATGGTTTTTCCATGCCAAGGAGTTTACCGTATCTGACCGCTCTTCTAAGAAGTCTACGTAGAACGTAGCCTCGACCTTCATTAGAGAAACTTTCACCATCCGCTAAAGCAAATGTAATTGTTCTAATATGGTCAGCGATAACTCTAAAGGCACGCATATTGCTAGCGTATTTTTTACCGCATATTGATTCTGTTTTTTCAATCATTGGCCAGAATAAATCTGTTTCATAGCAGGTATCGGTACCTTGAATAACAGTCACAAATCTTTCTAAGCCCGCACCGGTATCGATGTTTTTACTTGGTAATTCTTTATATTCGCTTCTCTTTTTACCTGGTTCACTATTGAACTGAGAAAAGACAATATTCCAAATTTCCACATAACGATAATTATTTGGTAAATCTTCGATTAAAAGTTTTAAACCGATGCCTTCTGGATCAAATCTTTCACCTCTATCGAAATGAATTTCAGTATCTGGACCACATGGACCTTCACCGATTTCCCAGAAGTTATCTTCTTTAATAATTAAATGGTCTTCAGGTACACCAGCGTCCATCCAGCATTTTTTCGTTTCTAAATCATCTGGATGATAAGTGACATAAAGTTTTTCCTTTGGAAAATTGAACCATTTTTCACTTGTTAACATTTCCCATGCCCATGGGATAACTTCTTTTCTAAAGTAATCGCCAATGGAGAAATTACCTAACATTTCAAAGAAAGTTAAGTGCGTAGCATCACCCACGTTTTCAATGTCATTAGTTCTAATACATTTTTGCGCATTGGTAATTCTTCTGCTTGGAGGAATCTCACTACCATCAAAGTATTTCTTTAAAGCAGCAACACCAGCATTAATCCAAAGTAAAGTTGGGTCGTTCTTTGGAATTAAAGAAGAACCTGGTTCAACGTGATGGCCTTTACTTTCAAAAAAGTCTAGCCACATTCTGCGAATGTCTTTTGATTTCATGTATTTCATAAAAAACCTCCAAATATATAAAAACGTTCCTGATTAAGGAACGAATCTCTCCGCGGTACCATCCTTTTTCTTCTACTATTGTAGGAGCACTTATTTAAGAATGTAACGTATTCTAACGGCGGCATTACCCGCATCTTGGGAAGTGGCCTTCTAACTTCATCCCTATGCCCTTTCCACCAACCGGCACTCGCTTGAGGTAAGAAATTAGATGAGCTTCCTGCTTAACGATAGTAATTTATCATAAAAAGATGATAAAAACTAGATTATTTAATCACTTTATCAATAAGTCCACCACCGAGGCAGATATCACCATCGTAAATGACCGCCGCTTGACCTGGTGTTACAGCTTTCACTGGTTCGACAAATTTTATCTCTAATTCGTCATCTTCTATTCTAGTGATGATAATTGGATTATCAGCTTGACGATATCTAAATTTAGCGTTTAATGGTTTACCGATTTCTGGTACTTTACTAATCCAGTTTAAATTAGTGACTGTGCAACCATTTGAATATAAATAATTGTTTTCCCCACTGCTAGCGACATAAACAATGTTCTTTTTAATGTCTTTAGAAACGACGAACCAGCCTTTAGCAATTTCCCCGTGTATCCCACCGATGCCTAAACCTTTTCTTTGGCCAATTGTATAATACATGGCACCTTCGTGTTCGCCTAGTTTTCTCCCGGTTTCGATGTCAATGATATCGCCCTTTTGTGCGGGAATGTAGTTCTTAAGGAATTCCTTGAAGTTTCTTTCACCGATAAAACAGATACCAGTACTATCTTTTTTATCCATTACGCTTTCAAGATCTAATTCATGAGCGATTCTTCTGACTTCGCTTTTATCAATATCGCCTAAAGGGAATAAGCAGAAAGAAAGCTGTTCTTGACTGATTTGAGAAAGGAAATATGTTTGGTCTTTGTTCTTATCAAAACTCTTTAAAAGATAGCTCATACCATCTTTATCAATACGTTTAGCATAGTGACCCATGGCAATAGCATCATAGCCATTCTTTTTAGCATATTCTAAGAATGGACCGAACTTAATATATTTATTGCAGAAAATATCTGGGTTAGGTGTTCTACCACACTCATATTCCTTAATTAAATAGGTAAAAACGTTATCCCAATACTCTTTTATATAATCGATTCTTAATAGTTTGATACCTAATTTATCAGCGACTTTTTGGGCATCATCATAGTCTTTTTCCTGTGGACATTGGTCGTTATTAATGGTTGGGTTACCTAAATAATCGCCATTAGCAAGAGCGTCCCAGTTACGCATAAAGCAACCGGTTACTTCGTGTCCCGCTTTTAAAAGGAGATAAGCAGAAACCGCACTATCGACACCACCAGAAAGACCAAGAAGCACCTTCATTATTTAAGAATCTCCTTGCTATCTAAGATGACTGTAAACGGTCCATCATTTATACTACTTACTTTCATATCGGCGCCAAAGATACCTGTTTCAACAGCGCCGTATTTAGCTTTTACTTGTTCATTAAAATAAGCATATAAAGCTTTAGCCTCATCAGGTTTCATCGCATTAATAAAACTTGGTCTTCTACCTTTTGCTAAATCGGCGTAAAGAGTGAACTGAGAGACGCTTAAAATCTCACCTTTAACATCATAAATAGATAAATTTGTGAGACCATTTTCATCAGGAAATACTCTAAGTCCAAGCATCTTATCAATCATTTTATCAACGACTTCTTTATTGTCTTCATGAGTAAAACCAACGAGCAAACAAAAGCCTCTATTGATCTTACCAACTATTTCATTATCAATAGTTACTGAAGCATTCAAAACTGTAGTTAAAACGATTCTCATATTATTCAATAATTTCTAAAACTACTTGTGGTTTTTCAATTTGTTCTGGCTTAATTTCATAAGCTGCAAGAACTTCTTTAGCGACGCGATTAATGAGTGTCACATTCTTATTAGAATGTAAGTAGCATAAAACATCACCTTCATTAACTTCATCGCCAACTTTCTTTTCTAACATGATACCAGCCGCCATATCGATGACATCATCAAGAGTTTCTCTACCTCCCCCTAATGTCATGGACGCTAAACCGATTGCTAAAGCATCGATGTTATGAATATAGCCTCTAGCTTTAGCGTAAATAGGAATGATATTTTTGGCGACTTTAAATTTCTCTGGATGAAGAATATATTCAATATCTCCACCTTGTGCCTTAACCATTTCTAAGAACTTATTAAAAGCGGATCCATCTTCAATACACTTTTTAAGCATTTTACGACCTTCAGCCTTGTTTTCAGCAATGTGCGCTTGTACTAGCATAATGCTACCAGAAGTATAGCAAAGTTCCATTAAATCTTCTGGACCTTCGCCATGTAAAGCCTTAATTGCTTCTTTAACCTCTAAAGCATTACCGACTGCTAAACCTAAAGGTTCGTTCATGTTGGATAAAACAGCACGTGTATCTCTAGATAAGCCATTACCAATTTTGACCATTAATTTAGCTAATGTACGAGCTTGATTGATGTCTTTCATAAAGGCACCGTTACCTAAAGTAACATCTAACAAAATAGCGTCTGTTCCAGCAGCTAACTTTTTAGACATAACAGAAGCGGCAATTAATGGGATTGATTCAACTGTACCTGTAACATCTCTAAGAGCGTACATCTTTTTATCAGCAGGCACTAAGGATTGTGTTTGTCCTGCGATAGCAATACCAATGTTATTAACTTGATCTTCGAATTCTTTTTCACTTAGTGCAATTCTTAAACCAGGAATTGATTCTAATTTATCTAAAGTACCACCAGTATGACCTAGACCACGACCACTTAATTTTGCTAGCGTTGCCCCACAAGCGGCCACCATTGGTCCAAGGACCAAAGATGTTTTATCACCAACACCACCGGTACTATGTTTATCAACTTTAACACCTTTTAAATTGGATAAATCTAAGGTATCACCAGAATGTTCCATTAAATCAGTTAAATTAATAACTTCTTCTTCGTTCATCCCTTTAAATAGGATTGCCATAGTCATCGCACTAGTTTGATAATCTGGAATAATGCCGTTAACATAGCCATCAATCCAGAAAGCAATTTCATCACGACTTAAAGCGTGACCTTCACGTTTTTTAATAATTAAATCGACCATTCTCATAAGAAATACCTCGTATATAAATATAGCATGAAAAAATTTATTTTTTAATTCGTTATTTGTTAAAATAAAAGAGATGGAATTCTTAGAGCACTTAAAAAGTTATCTTTCAAGTCAAGAAATTAAAGATCTTGAGACTTCATTAAGTCAAAAGAGCAAGCACGCTCTCCTTTTAAACACCGCTAAAATGTCTCAAGAAATGCTTTTAAATATCTATCCGTCTTTAAAGAGACATCCTATTGTCGATAACGCATTTTTATATGATAAAGATGAATTAGATCTTGGAAAAAGCATTTATTATGAGTTAGGCTGCTTCTACTTACAAGAACCTAGTGCCATGTTACCGGCTTACTTATTAAATCCTCAACCAGGCGATTTAGTGCTTGATTTATGTGCTGCTCCTGGAGGGAAAAGTATGCAAGCCTCTTTCTTAATGAAAAATGAAGGCTTAATTATTTCTAATGACATCTCTAAGCAAAGAGCGTTCGCTATTAGTGAAAATGCTGAAAGATTAGGTCGAGGAAACTTATTAATCACTAATAATGACTTTTCTCTTATCTATGATAAGTTTATTAATGCATTCGATAAAATCATTCTTGATGCTCCTTGTTCAGGAAGCGGCATGTTTAGAAAAGAAGATAAGATGAGCGAAGATTGGTCTTATCAAAAAGTTATTAAAAACGCTGAAATACAAAAGCAACTCATTATGATAGCCTACGCTATGCTTAAACCAGGTGGCAAGATGGTTTATTCGACTTGTTCATTCTCTTATGAAGAAGATGAAGAAATCGTTGATTTCTTACTTAATAATACAGATGCGGAATTAGATCATATTCCAGATAGTTTATATTATTTCCATAACAAAAATAACGATAAAGGCATTCATATACTTCCATCTCTTTTCCCTGGTGAAGGTCATTATATTGCTTTAATTAGCAAACCTGGCGTCATCGTTTCTAAAATTAAAGATAGTTACTATGAAAAGAAAGAAAAGTTTGGTGATTACTTATTTACTTTGAGTGAACCATTTAACATCAAGCATTTGAATGTTATCCGTTATGGAGTCAAAATCGGTCAAATCGATAAACAAGAAATTAGATATGACTATCACTACGCTAGATTCATTAAAGAGTTTGAACCATCTTTAGAAATCGATAAAGAGGCATTGGAAAAGTATTATCGTGGCGAAGCGATAAATATTAATTATCCAAAAGGATATGTTTTAATCAAATATCAAGGAATTAATGTCGACATCGCTAAAAGCGATGGACGCATTATTAAAAATCGATTACCAAAAGGTTTAAGAAAGAAATTTGTTCTTTAAAGGACTTGTGTAAAGATATAATTTTTATCTTTAGATTCACTCATGACTTTGTGATCAAGCGGTCTTAAGTGATAGGTAATTTCTCTTTGGATAGCTTGTTGACACATTAAAGCGACATCACAAGTCGGTTTATGAGCGTATTCCTCAGGAGTAATTGGCTTTAAAATTGAAACAAAAACCGGATATTTTTTAAATTGTGGTTTTGATTTCAAAAGACGGAAAGTACCATAAATGGCCGCTGGGACAATTGGTACTCCTGCTTTTGTGCCTGGTCTAAAGGTCCCATGATGGAAAGGTTGAACTGGTAAAAGTTGGTCACGGATTCTTGTTCCTTCTGGGAAAATCATCCATGACTTTTCACCTTTCTTTAAATCTTCTTCCACACGGAGCATGACTTTTAAAGATTGCCTTAAATTATCACGGTCAATGTATTCACCTTCAATACTTCTAAAAGCATATGGCACCATTGGCATATCCATAAGTTCTTTTTTGCCCACGAAGGTGAGTGGTTTATTATAATTTACCATAAATGGTAAAGGATCAATCATCGACATATGATTAGCGACCATACAGAAATTAGTGTCCATCGGTAAATTTTCTAAACCAAAAACAGTGATATCCGCTCCTAAAGCAAGAAGTATCTTTTGTGATAATTTCCTCATTGTCGCGAAGCGTTTAATGCGGTCGTACTTAGAAGGATTTTTACCATATTTTTTTAGCTTAAAAAGATACGTCACTAAGATACGCGGTATAACTCTTAAAACGGCTTTTGTGTAATGAAACATTTTACTCTTGACTTTCTTCCTTGCTATTAAGCTTATGAATGGCTAAGTTACTAGAGAAATATTGATATTGTTCTGCTAATACGTATAGCCCTAATTTTGGATGAGACTCTAATCTACCGAAGATGACAACAAAATGGCCGTTTGGTATTTTGAGTAATGCATTATCAGTTGATTCTCTATCCCAGTGTCTAACTGGAATATGGCTGACAAATGTCTTTTCATCAAAGGCTTCTACTGATTCAATTTCAATCATTCTGAATTGTGGATGACCTTCGATTCGGTCACTTGCGCGACCTAAAAATGCGATTGTACTAATCATCGCTTTCCCTCCTTGATGTTATTTTTTAAATAACATGAATAAATTACATCCTGGAAGGAAACAGTTTTTAGTTTTGATTTCTTGTCCTTTAAATTCAGCATCAACGACGGTGTAATAATCATCGAGTTCGAAAGTAATTGCCTTATTTAATGGATTGATTAAGATAACAAATTCCTTTTCGTTACAAATGATGTTCTTGTTTTTCGCGGTTAAGGCATAAACACCATTGTCCCAATGAGAGATTTCGAAGAATTTATCGAGATCCTCTTTAGCGAAAAGACTCCTATACGCTAGTTTCCTTTGCAAGATATTCATAAGGCGGAAACGATTAACCATATCGAATCGTTCGTCAACAAGTCGATAGTCCATGTTATTGACACCGACCATGTTATAAGTGTTATCCAGTCCATCTTTAGATAAGCCAATTTCTTGACCCATGTGAATGAACGGGATACCAAAGGAAAGTAAGAGGATGGAGTTCGCTAAAGTGACACGATCAAGAAGAGTTTTTTCTTCTTCCTCTTTGTTGGAAACTAGTAATTTATCGTAAAGGGTATTGTTATCATGACATTCTAAATAATTAATGCTTTGATTAGCGGACATTAAGAACGACTTGTAGGATAGGTCTAATACGCATGCGTGGAAGGCAAAATCAACACCGTATTTGTAATCAGTATTGCCACATATAAAACCTTTTTCGTGAAGATTAAATGGGGAAGATGGGCCTTTAATAATATCGCGATAACTATCATTAAAGAAAGCATAATTTGGTTGGAGAGCGGAATTAGATTTATTCGCTCTAGTTTCAGGTGGAAGTTCTTCACCCATTTCCCAACCTTCGCCATAGAACATGACATCATCTTTAACTTTTTTCGCTGCTTTATAACATTCATCAATAGTCTCAATATCCATTAAGCCCATTAAATCAAATCTTAAGCCATCGATATCAAAGTGAGTGAAAAGATATTTAACGCTATCGACGATGAGTTTTCTAGTCATTCTTCTTTCGCTAGCAACATCATTACCGCATCCAGAAGCATTGGCAATAAGACCATTTCTTCTCTTTCTAAAATAATAATGCGGAACGAGCTTTTCTAAAGAGCGTTCTTCGTATTTATACATGTGGTTATAAACCACATCAACAACTAAACGTAAATCATTTTTATGTAATTCATCCACCATCGTTCTAAATTCATCTAAACGTGAATAAGCATCTTCTGGATGGATGGAATAACTACCTTCTAAAGCAAAATAAGAGATTGGATCATATCCCCAGTTATACCAATTTTTAGTGTTTTTATCATCAATCGAATTAAAGTCAAAAATTGGTTGAATTTGAACGTGAGTGACACCTAAATATTTAATATAATCTAGACCCGCTGGATGACCACCGCTTGTCTTTCTATTTGGTTCCACAAAACCAAGGTATTTACCTTTATTAACTACATCATTATGATTGCCTTCATTGATATCACGAATATGGGTTTCATAAATGAGAGCGTTAACGTAATTATCAATCTTTGTTTTTGGTTTGATTCTCTTTCTTTTAAGTAAGTTATCGTAATCAATAACAACGCTATATTCGCTATTTAAAGATGTCCCTTTTGCGTAAGGATCATTGACTTCACTAGTAATGCCGTTGTTAGAGACAATGTAATGATATTTGTAGTTTAATAAATCGCCTGGGACTTTTAATAAATATGTCGCCCCATCACGGTTCATTTTATGTAAAGATTCTTGACCGTTAAGATCAATCAATTTAAGAAGCATAGATTCGGCTAAAGGAGCCCACACTCTAAATGATGTCTCCTTTTTAGAATAGATACTTCCTAAGTCATCACCGTTATAAAAGAATCTATCATCAAAATCATCAAAATCAACCGCTTCACTTGGATCAACATTAGTTAAGGGTAATGAATTAACTAATAGAGTGTATGAAGCCCCTAATTCGTAATCTTCATCTAAAGATATATCAAAGAAATATAACTGCACGATGGAGTTAACACGGCTAATCTTTTCTTTTTTATAAAACTTACCGTTTTTATATAAAGTGATATCAACACTATTTGGACGAGGAATGTCCGTAAATAAAACAACGTTTATTTTTCGCCAAGATGTTAACTTGGCTTTTAAATAATGCTTGCTCATTAATCATCACTCCTAAAAGAAGTTTGTTCGTCACTTGTGACGACTGTTTCGTCTCCAAAGCGTCCCCCACTAGCTAAAACTGGGCAACCTTTATTAGTGGTTTCTTTACTAACGACACCTTCATTTTGCAAGCGTAAGAAGAATCTACCCGCTCTATTAAAGCCAACGGAACATTCTCTTTGGATACGAGAAATAGACATGAATTCTTGTGTCATAACCCATTCTTTAATGGATTGATATCTTTCTTCTTCGCTATTGCCCGCGGCTTCTTTAAATTCTGGAGTATTAGCATATTCACTAGCGGCTACTTCAGCGCTTTGCGCTAAGTTAAGATATTTTTCATCATAAACAGTTGGATAATGTTCTTTTAAATAACCAACGACTCTATTGATTTCTTGACGATGGATAAAGCAACCTTGTAAACGGACGCAACCAATACGTGAAACTAATGGAGATTGAACGAGCATATCGCCTTTACCAATAAGTTTTTCAGCGCCACCTTCACCAATAATAGTCATGGAGTCAGTATAGCTTGCCATCATTAAAGCAACGTGCGTTGGTAAGTTAGCTTTAATAACACCTGTAACGACGTTAGTGGATGGACGTTGCGTAGCAATACACATATGGATACCACACGCTCTCGCTTTTTGAGCGATAGAAACAACAGGCATGGAGATTTCTTTACATTGGTCAACCATATCAGCATATTCATCAAAGAAAATCATGATATATGGAAGCTTATCTAAACCTAGTCCTGGAGCGTCTTCGTTAAACTCTTTAATGTTAGAGCAACCATGTTCGGCGAATAAAAGATAACGGTTTTCCATTTCTTCGCATAATTTATCCATTAAGCATTTTGCTTCTTGAGCATCGGTAATAATTGGGCAAAGAAGGTGTGGCATATCTTTATATCTAGACATTTCAACTTTCTTTGGATCGACTAAAACCATTTTTAAATCATCTGGTGAATTTCTCATGATTAAAGAGACAATCACAGAGTTAACAAAGATGGATTTACCTGAACCAGTTGTACCAGCAACAAGCGCATGTGGGAATTCGTCAAAATCAGCGTAAATAACATCACCTTTAATGTTTTTGCCAAAGGCAACCGCTAAAGGATGTTTCTTGACGTCTGGAAGAGCTTCATAGACATCTTTAAAGGAAACGGTTGTGATATTAACGTTAGGAATTTCTAAGCCAGATGTTGATTGACCTTCGACGATGTTTTCAAATCTAGCACTGACACCAGATAATCTAATTTGAATATCTTGGACCATGTTAGAAACGCTTCGAACAGAAACGTTATGATCGTATTTTACATTAAATCTAGTAACACTAGGACCAATGGTATAATCTTCAACTCTCGCTCCAATACCGAAATCGGTAAAGACACTATTGATGACTTCTTTTCTTTCTTCGGCGGCGCGTTTATTATTTTCTAATTGTTCGCTTGTTTCATATGTATTAAGTACTTCAGTACTTGGTTGAATCCATTTCACTCTTGGTTTTGGTTTTGGTTGTTCAACGACTGGTTGTTGAGGTTGAGCGAATTGTTGTTGTGATTGAATTGGAGTGCTTTGCACTGGTTTTGGTGCTTCAAAAACAGGTTTAGCAGCGGCTAAAGAAGGAGTTGGTTGAACAGGTTGTTGTTCTTGTTCACCAAAATCAAGGCTTAATTGTTCTTGCACTGGATTAGATTCAGGAATAGCAGGTTCTTGGTTTTGATTTTGGAAATCAACTTGTCTCATAGCGTTAACTGGTTCTTCTTGACCGTGTTGACCATTATCCGTTCTGAAACGGGCTGGAACAAACATACCATTATCACCAATGGTAAAGTTATTAGCACCGCTATCTTGTTGGACAAACGTTGGCGAAGACATGGCTGCACTTCTATTTGGTGCGCCCATAATTTCACTATGATAATCTTCAGGATCGATTTCACTAGCGTGTTTCACAACATCGATATTATGGACTTTTTGTTGATTTTGTTTTGGACTAGAAGTATCAGAAATAGTTTCTTTTTCTTCTTTTTTGGTCACTGGTTTACTTTGACCGATTAAATTAAGTGTTAATGGTAAGAAATATAGGATTAAAGCTAAAACCGCTAAAACGATAGCGATGATAAAACCACCATTTTTAACACCAAATAAAGCATTAAATAAAGCGACTAAGACATAGCCTAATAAACCCGCACCAAATGGATGAGAGAATAAGCTTAAGAAATTAGTGTCGTTATAATATTTCGAATCAACGATAACTTTTTGGAAAGCTTCGAAGAAATTAATGCTTTTACCTTCTTCAGTGGCTAAAGCAATATAACCGGAGAATTCATCAACACTCATGAAGTGTGTCAAAAACATTAAGCCAGAAACGATTAAAACAATTGTCGCCGCAAAATATAAATTAATCTTAATTTTTAAGAACTTTTTAACGAATATTAATCTGATACCTAAAAGGTTAAGTGCGATATAAAGAAGGTAGGACGCTGAACCTAAGGCATAGGTAAAAGGAGTAGAAACATATCTAGCGACATAGCCAATATTTAAAACCATGATAATACTAAATAAGACTAAGGCTAGTCCGAAGAAAATATAGAAATGATTTTTATTCGCCACGAATGGTTTTTTTTCTTTCATACGTATATTTATTATAAGCGCATATGCATACACGTATCAAATGTTTTTCAAACAAAAAGCACAATTTCTTGTGCTTATTTTCTAATCTTTAGCAACCACGATTGGGATGATCATCGGTTCACGTCCGTTTTCGCGTTTGATAAAGCGACGAATTCTTTCTTGGGCGTTAGTTTTGGCTTCTTCAAAATCATCCTTATCTAAAGATAAAGCAGTCATAATTTCATCGACAAAGATATTAGCGATTGATTTTAAAAGTGGCTCCGCTTCTTTAACGTAGACAAATCCTCTCATCTGACAATCTGGTCCAGCGATTATCTTCTTTTCACTCTTAGAAAGAGTTAAGGCAATAACGACTACGCCATCAACACTGAGTTGTCTTCTATCAGCGACAATATTTTCACTAACAGAAGTAGAAACACCACGACCATCCACTAAGATTGGATGCGTTGGCATAATTGCCGGATTATTTGGTAAGATACTTGGTCTACCTAGTTCATTGAAACAAAGCTGCATGCCGTTATCTAAAATAAAGACATTAGTGTGATTAAGTCCAATACCCATTGATAAAGCAAGTTTAGCGTTAGCCATTAAGTTAATGAAATTACCTCTAACTGGTAAATAATATTTTGGTTTAAGTACAGATAAGAAGAATTTAAGATCATCTTGTCTAGGATGCATGGCGGTAATTTGGTTCTTTTTAATCCAAATAACTTCCGCACCTGTACGATATAAATAGTCAATACTACGTGTGGCAACAGTTTCTAAGGTTGGAGTGGGTAAAGCGACATTAATAAAGATATCTCTCTTATTAAGTCTAATGCGTTTATCTTCGTTATTGCCATCGGCAATTTTTATTAATTCTTGATAAAGTTCTTCACCTTCACCAAGCATTAAAATGACAAGTTCTTGTTCTCTAACTCTTAATAAATCTTCTTTATTAACAACCATCGAAGCGGGAATGCGATTTGGATTAAAATCGCTAAGCATCGTCATGATTTGACGCGTAAAATCATTATAGTAGAATAATTTTTTATTATTTTCTAAACATAAATCGATAATTTCACTAATACGGATGAAATTTTGCCAGAAACAATCAATAAATATTCTTTTATTAGAATTTTTAAAATATTTTTCAATTAAAGGAGTCACCCTATGTTTAGGAGCGCAATACCCTTCTCCAGTCGCCCCTTTAGATTCACTCATTAATAAGAAAGTTGGCTTTTCGCTTAAAACACTTAATGCTTTAAGATCGAAAATATAAGCCGGATTCTTAACAGAATAGTCAACGATAAAGTCACTTGTATAAACAATATTGCCTTTACTTGTTTCAATAGCGACCCCAAAAGAATAAGCCGCATTATGGCTAGTTTGGAAGAAATGGAATTTACGACCAGCGATTTCTAAGCTGCAACTTGGTGGAATGACATGGAAATCTAAAGGCATCGTAATTCTATTGAAGTTAAACTGTGTTTCAATAACGTGCTTAGTAAATTTAGTACAAATAATTGGCGCTGGAGCGTCATCATAGAAATATTTAAGAGCACCCATATTTTCATCATGAGCGTGAGTCATGATATAGGCTTTAACTCTATCCTTATTATTAATAATATATTGTGCATTAGCGAGGAGATAGTCCACTCCGGGAATGGTTTTATCTGGAAGAGCTAAACCGGCATCTAAAACAAAAATATCATTATTGATTTCAATAACGTAACAATCTCTACCGTTTTCATCGAGCCCACCTAAAGCGCAGACTTTAATAATGTCTTCCATGTTTCTCCTTTCATTATTATGTCAATAACTTTATGTTATTATACATAAAAAAAGTCCATTTTTAAAGACTTATATAAAAATAGACTATTTTGTTAATTCTCTAAAGTTAAAAACTATTGATGTCTGCTATCAAAAACGATTTTTACTTCTTCGTTTTCATAAGCTTTAACAACGGCAAAAGCTTCAACAGCCTTACCACCCGCATGGAACTGAGCATTATAACTAACTTGTCCTAATAAATGCTCAGCGGATTCTTTAGCCTTGTTTAAGCTATAGAAATCTTCATCGACTTCTTCGACTTCGCCGTTTGGGTAGGTAATTTCAACTTTGTAATAAAGCATATTTATCTCCTTTATTCGATAACCTTGGTAATAATGACATCACTATCTAAACCAAGGATATTCTTTTTCACGATTTGACCAATTTTAGTTGGTGCTTCAATTGATAGTTTATCAATTTCTTGCATCACTTCAAACATTTTTCCTTTTGGAATAGGATTAGATGTTTTAACGCTCACTAAAGTATATGGGCGATTTGTGACTCTAATTGAAGAAGTAATTGTTCTCGTTGGATTAGTTAATTCGTTAATGGCGTAGATTTTACCACGTGGACAGGAATTACCGGTCACGTTCATATCATCATCCACTTTTAAGCGACAGCCTCTTGGGCAGACAATACAAGTTAACTCTTTCATATTATCGATTCTCCGCATAGACTACGATGTCTTTTTTAATACCCTTTAATTTATCCTTAGGTATTTTAATCATGACCATTTCAGAAGGAATCATCACTGGTTTAATGACTTTCATAATGACAGTTTCACCACTTTTAATCCAAACGATTTGATCTTGAATTGGTCTTCTTACTCTAAACTTAATAACGACATCTTCTAAAGAATCTTCTAAGATAAATTGAGGTAATACGTAGGATAAGCCGTTTCCTGGTTTAATAGCGATTCTATTAACTTTGTTATCAATTTTATTTTGTAAATAGAGGGCTGCACTTTTACCAGCTAATCTAGCTTCATCACTCACGAAGTCCACAACGTCATGAACATGTAAACAGTTACCTGCGGTAAAGATACCATCAATTTCTGTTTCCATATATTGATTAACAATGGCGCCTTTAGTACTAGAAGTTGGACAATCAATATTATTAAGTAAAGAAATATATGGGATTAAGCCAACGGAAAGAATGAGTGTATCACATTCAAATTCCATCTCGGTTCCTGGAATGATTTGTAGTTTATCATCAACAGCGCTTAAAATCACTTTTTCTAAGCGTCCATTTTTACCGATGACTTTACTTACTGTTCTGCTTAAATAAAGTGGAATATCAAAATCGATCAAGCATTGTTGGATGTTACGGTTAAGACCGGCACTATAAGGCATAAGTTCACTAACGCATAAGACTTTGGCGCCTTCTAGAGTTAAACGTCTTGCCATAATTAAACCGATATCACCACTACCTAAGATGACGACTTTTTTACCAATCATTAAACCGTTGATATTTAAATATCTTTGCGCTGTACCAGCGGTAATAACACCAGAGCAGCGATCACCTGGAAGCATAATGGCACCAGCATTTCTTTCGTAGCACCCTGTGGCCATAATAATGGATTTAGCTTGAAGTTTAACTAAACCATCTTCTTTATTGGAATAAGTGACGACTTTATCTTTAGATAATTCGATAACTTGGGAGTTTAGTTTATACGAGATACCCATTTCTTTAACAACGTCCACGAATCTTTGTAAATATTCAGGGCCAGTTAATTCTTCTTTAAATTCGGTTAAACCAAAACCGTTATGAATGCATTGATTAAGGATGCCCCCTAATCTTTCATCTTTTTCTAAAATTAAGATATCATCGACGCCATTTTTCTTGGCTTCAATGGCGGCCGCCATACCAGCAGCGCCACTACCGATAACTACTAGGTCAACTGTTTTCATATTATTTGACCTCCTTAATTTCGTGATCAATGATATAACTACCTTCTTCCGCTAATGGGATTTTGGTAGGCGAGACATGATAATGTTCGGCTAAAAGCATTAAGACTTTAGGTTGACAGAAGCCACCTTGACATTTGCCATATCCGCTTCTTGTTCTACGTTTTACGCCTTTAATAGAAACTGGAGGGCAGCTTCTAGAAAGCGCGTCTTTTATTTCTCCAAGAGAAATATGTTCGCAGTTACAAATGATTTTGCCATAATCTGGGTCACTCTTAATAACCGCTAATTGTTCTTCTTCGCTTAAATAATGCATGCGATGATATGGTTTAACGCATGGATTAAATTTTGGATTATTTTCTAATTTTATTAATGGTTTAACAAGTTCATTAACGACATATTCGGCAATCGCAGGAGAAGAAGCTAAACCTGGAGATTCAATACCAGCGACATTGATAAAATGTTTATCGCTTTTAGCATATTCAATAATGAAGTCATGTCTTGTACAAGTCGCTCTTTCACCCGCAAACACTCTAATCGTTTGATTAAATGGAATGGATGGCACCATTAATGTAGCGGATTTTCTAATGTTAGATAATGTCGCTCCATCAGTAGAAACATCATCTGGTTCTGCAAGTTCACTACTTGGACCAACGATATAGTTACCTGAAGTTGTTTGAGACACTAAAACGCCTTTGCCTTTCTTGCTTGGTAATGGAAAGATGGTATGATTCACTAGGCCATAGGCATAGTGATCAAGAAGGAAGTATTCACCTTTTCTTGGGGTAATTGCCCAATCAATAGGTTCCACCATCGCGGCAATTTTATCAGAAAATACACCAGCTGCATTAATAACCACTTTAGCGTATAAATCTTCTTTATTTGTTTTAACTAAATAACCATTGTCTTGTTTTTCAATTCCAAGAACTTCGTGGTTTCTTAAGAAAGTCACACCATTATCAATAGCGTTTTCCATCGCGTGAACAACGAGATTAAATGGATCAATTATTCCAGCGGTAGGCGCAAATAAAGCACCTTTAATTTCTGGAGTAATATTTGGTTCCATTTTAATGACTTCTTCTTTATTAAGAAGTTTTACTTCAACGCCGTTTAATTTAGAGCGTTCCGCAAGTTCTTTTAAGACTATAAGTTGTTCATCTTCAATGGCCACTGTTAATGAACCACATTGAATAAATGGAACATCAAGTTGTTTAACAAGTTCAGGATATTTAGCGTTTCCTAAAACGTTGAATTTGGCTTTTAAGGAGCCTGGTTCTGGGTCATAACCACTATGGATAATTGCGGAGTTAGCACTACTTGTGGCATCTCCAGCGTCATTATTCTTATCTAAAATAACGACATCTAAAAGATACTTAGATAGTTCACGAGCAATCATCGTACCGGTTACTCCAGCGCCGATAATTAAAACATCATGTAAATTTTTCATAACTTTTTTTCTCACCAATATTCATTATATGAATAAGTCAGAGAAAAGAAAAGAAAAACATGAAAAAAGGTCTCATTTAATTGAGACCTTAATTTAGTTTATTTTTTAAATTTCTTCGGCCCTTTGAAGGATTTATCTGGTTTATGGAGGTGTTCTACTCGAGCACTTTTTTCTTTAGATTCATCATAGCCTTCTGGCTTTTCAGTGAATTCTTTATGGGAGACTTTCACTTTGCCTTTATCATCGATTTCGATGACTCTGACTTTAATGATGTCACCAAGTTTAACAACATCACTAGCTCTATCAATATAACCATAACCTAATTGGCTAACATGGCATAAGCCATCGACATTACCGAATAAGTGGACGAAAGCACCATAATCTTCGACTCTATTGACTTCACCTTCGAAGACTTCACCAACTTTAGCTTCTCTAATGATATCTAAGATCATTTGTTTAGCCTTATTGATGGTTTCTCTATCCATATGGTAGATGGTGACTTGACCATTATCTTCGATATCGATTTTAACGTTATCGCATTGAGCAATAATTTCATTAATGACTTTACCACCTGTACCGATCACTTCTCTAATTCTATCTGGATCAATAAAGAAGGTATCCATCTTAGGAGCGTATTTACCAACATCTGGTCTTGGTTCAGAAATGGCTTTAGCCATAACTTCTCTAATTTGGGCTCTTGCGACATGAGCTTGCGCTAAAGCTTCTTTTAAAACTTCACGTGTGACACCTTTAATCTTGATATCCATTTGTAAAGCGGTAATACCTTTTTCTGTACCAGCCACTTTAAAGTCCATATCACCGAAGTGATCTTCTAAACCTTGGATATCGGTAAGGATTGTATATGGGTGTTTGCCGTCTAATGGTCCACTACTAATTAAGCCCATAGCAATACCACTGACCATGGCTTTGATTGGGACACCAGCGGCCATTAAGGACATACATGATGCACAAATACTAGCTTGAGAGGAGGAACCGTTACTTTCAACGACTTCCGCCACTGTTCTAATGGTATATGGGAATTCTTCTTCACTTGGAATGACATATGATAGAGCTCTTTCACCTAAAGCACCGTGACCGATTTCTCTTCTACCTGGGGAACCCATTCTTCCAACTTCACCAACGGAGTATGGTGGGAAGTTATAATGATGCATCCAGTGACGTGTATCTTCTTCGGTTAAGTTATCGATGATTTGAGCATCGCTCTTAGCGCCTAAAGTTGTGATGGAAATGACTTGAGTTTGACCACGTGTAAACATCGCAGAACCATGAGTTCTTGGCAATAAATCGACTTGAGCGTCTAATGGACGAATTTCATCAACTTTACGACCATCTGGTCTAATCTTTTCATCAGTGATAAGTCTACGCACTTCTTTGGCCACTAAACCTTCTAAGGTTTCATTAACCATGTGCATGACTTTTTGATGAGTCTTTTCATCTTCATATTTACGTGTATCGTAATCATCTAAGATTTCGTTTTCAATAGCGTCAATCGCATCTTGTCTTTCAAGTTTATCAAAGATAGAGATCGCTTTCTTTAAGCGTTCTTCGGCTCTATCAGTGACATCTTTAAGAATTTCTGGATCGCATTGATATAATTCGATTTCTCTTTTTGGACGACCGATTTCTTTAATAATTTCTTTTTGCCATTGGCAGAGCTTTTTAATAGCTTCATGACCAAACATTAAAGCGTCGAGCATATCTTCTTCGCTCACTTGGTCAGCGCCAGCTTCAACCATGTTAATAGCTTCTTCTGTACCAGCAACCGCTAAATTGATGTCAGATTGTTCTTTTTCAGCCACTGTTGGGTTAATGATAAATTTACCATTTACTCTACCAACATAGACACCAGCGATTGGGCCATCAAAAGGAATGTCAGAAATACCTAATGCTAAAGAAGAACCAAGCATAGCGGTCATTTCTGGTGTGCAGTCTTGATCAACAGACATGACAGTGTTGACGATTTGGACTTCGTTACGGAAGCCTTCGGAGAACATTGGTCGAATTGGACGGTCAATGAGTCTCGCTGTTAAGGTGGCGTGTTCCCCTGCACGGCCTTCTCTTCTTAAGAAGGAACCAGGAATTTTGCCAACTGCGTATTGCTTTTCTTCATAACCAACGGTTAATGGGAAGAAATCACCTTCTTTAGGTTCATCGGAGCAACACGCTGTGGAAAGAACGACTGTTTCGTTGAGTCTAACTAAGACTGCCCCATCGGCTTGCTTGGCGATTTCACCAGCTTCAACAACGAACTTCTTTCCTTCGAATTCTAATTCGAATACTCTTTTCATTTTTTTACCTCTTTTTAAATTTAACCGGAGTTATTATACATGAAAGTTAAAACTTTGTTAACAATGTTTTAAAAAAGAAAAAAACCGCCTTAATAGCGGTCTTCTTTCTAAGTCGATAACTTATTTTCTTAAACCTAATTCAACGATTAATTTAAGATAAGCATCACGATCGGTTCTGATTAAGTAGTCTAAGAGACTTCTTCTTTGACCGACGAGAATCATTAAGCCACGTTTACTAGCAGCATCTTTATGATTCTTCTTTAGGTGAGCGGTTAAGGCTTTGATTTGTTCGGTTAATAAGGCAACTTGAACTTGGATGGAACCAGTGTCTTTTTCGTTTTTACCAAACTTCTTAACGAGCTCGGCTTTTCTTTCTTTGGATAACGCCATTGAAATACCCTCCTAATTTAGTTCTTAACTTATCTCCGGGAATAACGTTAGGGACTCGTTAATCCTAGGGAAAAGTCGCAATGTATATTTTATATACTTTTATGATTATTGCAAAGTGTTTTTTGTTTTTTCTTCGTCTTTGATTAATTGTTCTCTTAAATCATCTAAAGAATCAAACTGCTTATTGGCTCTCATATAAGAGATGAAATCAACATAAAGTTCTCTACCATATAAGTTTTCATTAAAGTCAATAATATGCACTTCAATAATCGGTTTTAATAATTGATTAATGGTTGGATGAGTGCCAACAGAGATCATGGCTTTTCTTTTACGGTTCATAAAATAGCCGTACCCCATATAAACACCTTCTTTTGGAAAAACATAAGGATAATCTAATTCTAGATTAGCGGTTGGAAAACCAAGCTTTTGTCCATTATGTTGACCTTCCACTACTAAACCACATATACGATATGGTCTGCCTAGAAGTGTTTGCGCTTTTTCCATTTTTCCCGCTTCGATATATTCTCTAATTTTTTTAGAAGAAATCTTTATATTATCTATTTTTTCTAGTTCCACGACTTCAACATCAAAGAAGTTCTTTAAATATTTAGCGTCGCCTTCCCCATCTTTTCCAAAACGGTAGTCAGTGCCGACGAAGATCTTTTTAGGATTAAGTGGTTTTAAGACCTTTTCAATGAATT
>Ga0247611_10000714_pt1 | contig 64921 bp, 59 predicted proteins | sample 177DNAGHGhighgp2_FD_192422 | JGI IMG/M metagenome (GOLD analysis project Ga0247611, IMG submission 192422) | Sheep rumen microbial communities from Palmerston North, Manawatu-Wanganui, New Zealand - 1770 DNA GHGhigh gp2 | ecosystem: Host-associated > Mammals > Digestive system > Stomach > Rumen...
AATAACTACACCATCTAGTGGTATTTTCTCTCCTTGCTTAACTATTATAACATCGCCTATTTCTACATCATCTGGCTCAACAATCTCAAGCTCACCATTCGCCTTCTTAAGATTAGCATATTCTGGCCTAATATCCATAAGTTCTGAAATAGATTTTCTAGTATTATTTACAGCTTTTTCTTCCAGTATTTTTCCAATCTCATATAAGAAAATAACCATTAAGCCCTCAATCTTTTTATCAATCAAGAATGCACCAATGCAGGAAATTGTGACTAAAAAGCTTTCATCAATTGTTCTCTTTCTCAATAAACTCACTGCGTTTTTTATCGTCCTATAAAGCAACACCATATATGAGACTATTAAAAATGTGTTGCTTAGCAATTCATATTTTTTTAATAAAAACGCAATCCCTGCTAAAGCCATGCCTATAATTATTCTTATGATATTTTTATTCTTATTAAATGAATCCGCCTTTTTTATTTTTTTATACTCATCAAGATCCATAATAACTACTTCTGGCTCAACTTTAGAAACAATTTCTATTATATCTGCTTTAACTACCTCATCCTGCATATAATCTGTCTCAAAAGAAAGTTTAAGTGTATTATAGTTTACAACTACGTTTTGGTACGAAGGACTTTCTGCAATTTTATCTTGAATCTTTATGCCACAAGCTGCACAATCCAAGTCTTTTAATATAAATTCATGTTTTTTCATTTACACCTCACATAATATGAATTTTATTTCATATTTATTATATTTATATATTAAATGAATGTCAAGAAATATTATAATTCTTGTCTAATAATAAAAAAAGAGCAAGTCTACCTTGCTCCCATAAATCTATAACTATATTATTCGTCTCCTCTTCCTTCAGGTAATGCTGGATAATCAATAGTAATTCTAATCTGCATAATATATCTTAATGTTTTAACAAACTTACTATTTTTTATCTTTTGCCACAATGAAGGTTTTGATTCAAATCTTGTTTCTTCTATAAAAGCATCGTCTGCAGAAACATCTTCATTTTTAAATTCTTCAGCTCCAACTGAAACTGGAACCTGTGCTTGCTCTTCTGCTTCATTGTCCTCTGTAACATCATCTATGCTTTCATCTTCTTGCTCTTCTTCTGTCTCAGCTTCTTCATCTTCAACATCAGAATCACCATCAATATCATCTTGAATATTACTCTTAGTATCTCCATCCAAATCATCATATTCTTCAGTAGGATTTGAATTACCGATATCGATATCATCAACAGGTGCAGGGATATACTTAAGTGCTTCAGCAATCTCTATACCTATAAAGCTAAGGGCTTTTGATCTATCTTCTATTCTTTCCATATCAATTTCAATATGAAGGTTTCCTTCTAAGTTGTTAATCTTAGCTTCAATAAGTTTATTTGCTTCAACATACTCTTCACTTTCAGTATCTTTTGCTTTAGATATTATATTTAAAGCATTAACAACATCTTCCGGATACTTTGTCTCAAGCTTCTTTAAAATTTCTTTCCAATTTTTAACTTTGTTCTTTATAGCATTTGTAGCATCTCTAAGGACACTGGCAAGCTTTATATTTCTTTCTCTTTGTCTAATTAAGTCTTCTACCTTCTTTGTATTTTCTTCAAACTGATTTGTAGCATACTCTACCAATTCATATGAAGCTTTATATACACTCTTTGGAAAATTATTTTTCTTAGGATATTCTAATAAATAATTTTTAACCGACTCAACTAAATCTTTAAAATAGGCATCGTCTTCTAATTGTATTATTTGCTTCTTACTGTTTGGATTAATTAGTTTTTGAATCTTATCGATATTTGATAAAATCTTTTCTTCCGTGATTACCATCTTCACGTTTACTATGCCTGTTCTATTAAAAAATGACACTGTAAACAACCTCCTTTGTATTATTTCTAATTAAATACTAAACAAATTATATTCTTTTTTCCGTAAGAAGACAAGCAAAAAAATATAATTTAATATTACTTTTTTGTTACGGAAGTAACACTTCTGTAATATTGTTGTAATCTGTAATATAAACTTAATCGAAATAACATATTTTATGTTTACTGGTGGAATTATACTACGAATTTTACATAAAATCAAGAAAAAAAAGGTGGAGAATTTTGTCATAAAAAAGTCAAAATTCCCCAACCCAATCCAAAGGATTTTTTATTCACTTATTTTCTTAATAATGTCTTCTTTTTTTAAACCATATTTTTCAAGTTCTAAAATTTCATTTTTGATACTTGCTATTTTTTCACCAATAATGTCATTTATAGCATTTGACTTCTTTTCTGCTATATATGTCCCCTTAGTTGACATTGTAACAATAATCCCCTTCTGTTCTAAAATATCATATGCCTTTTTTACAGTATTTGGATTTATTCCAAGTGTACTTGCGAGCTCTCTAATAGAAGGGATTTGTTCATTAGGTTTTAAAACATCAAGTAACGTGTATCTTTCAATCTCTTTGACTATCTGCATATAAATTGGCATTCGACTTTGATAATCTATGTTAATCATACCTACTTCCTTTCTATTATTAATATCTATAATCCATAAATACTTCATCTTGTTCTAATGGTAAAGCAAAATGTTCTTTTATGCTTTTAGTGTCGCTAGTACATATAACGATATTTTCGTCATTATTCAGTATGTCTATTATGTAGTACTCTTTTGTGGTATCTGGTTTTTTAGATGCCTCTTGAATCAAATAATCTACACTTCTTTTATCATTTACGCCATTCCAATGTTTTGAGCTCATTATACCATTATCTACACTACATATTTCAATTTGAGTAATTTTATTGCGTTTACCCTCTTTCATCTTTCTTAATGAAATAACAGCCTCCCTATTTAATTCCTCAGCTACCATTTGTTCAATTTCTGGAAACTCCGGCATAAATACTAACAAATAAGCATGTTTCTTATGATTATAGTATTTATACACACATAGCGAAGATGAATAATCTACCATATCAGTGTTATTCATAATCTTTTTCTCAAGTTTTTCTAGCATCTTATCAATGTACTTGTATTTGTTATTACTTATGTATTTTCTTAAGTTATTTGAGTAGTCCACTTTTTCTTTATTGTATCCATAGTTTTTTGTTGAAGCTATAATTTTTCCGTCTGTTACATATGCATTTGCCAAATTATCAATTGTATTTTTATCTTTTCTGATTGCCTCAATTATATCAATCATGTCTTGTTTCATAATAAAACTATATGCTATATACTTATTTCCTTTAATCTCCATAATCAATCGAATGTTTATAATTGCATTATTGCTTTCATATTTATTGTTTGACACTTGATAATCTACATTTTCTTCAACAGTTTCTTCAACAGCTTGAACTTTATTATCTCTTATTTTTTGTATTAATTCATCTTTTATTTCATCATTTTTTATTTCAATATAAACATCATCACCCCAAAATGTTGGCAAATTGAAGCTCACATTAGAAATCTCTTTTGATATATCAGTTATGGTAGAAGTAGTCATACTGCCTCTTGCTTCTAACATACAATAGCACATCATATATAGAAAAAATACTGATACAATAAATGAGCCAATTTTAGGCATAAGCTTCATTTTTTTAAAAGTAATCATGTCATAAATAATATAATAAACTGCCATAATAATAATCGCTAGTCCTAATACAGCGATATTCTCATAGGATTTCACGTAAACAAGCAATGCCACAATTGGATATAGTGTAAGTCCTTTTACTATGACATGTACAAAATCATTTTGAAACGACGTTCCCGCATTCTCAAGTTTTCTTTTTTCAAACAATATCACTCCCGCAATACTATACACTGCCACAAGAATCATACTATACAACATTGATTTTCCAACAAATGTAAAATCCAATCCCGGTGACAATCCCGGTGAACCTGATTCCACTCCATAAATAAATGTTGATATTGGCAAACTATATGTCATACTTACAGGAGTATAACTAATAGCACCATCTTCCATACTATGAAAAAAACTAGGAATCATTCCAAAATTCACATCTTCACACATAGCAATTCTCGTAAATGGTACAAGAAACAATACTAGTAAAGAGACTACTATTTGAGTCACAATATTACCTGACACACTGGCAGCCAACATACAAATAGAATATATAAAAATATATGAAAGTGACATCATAAAAAAAACATCTACTGCCATTGAAATAGAAAAAAGTGTGCTAGGAACCATTATCACATAACATGATGTTATGATTAATGTAAGTAGTTGTAATAACACTAAGTATACTATCCCTGCAATAAGGTTTGTAATAAAAATAGTTTTTTTATTTAGCGGCATAGAACAAACAAAGTCCACCGATGTTTTTTTATAACAAAATCCCATAAAGCATACTGAAACTATAAATGGAATAATAAACATTCCCAAATAATTAATTATAAACAGCGAGGTTAGATCAAAAGGGTTGCTATACTTATCTACATCAAAAAAATACATAGCAAATAAAGTTATTATAGGTACTGCTATAATGATTAATCCCAGAATAGCTTTAGATTTTTTTATGTTTTGCATTGCATATTTTCTATTGAAAAATTTCGTTATACTCATAACCAATTCCCTCCATTTCATATATAAATATCTCTTCTAAAGTCAATCCAATAAAATCAAATACCACCGGATTCATTTCTCTTAATGCTTTTTCTATTTTTTCTCTATCATTTCTGAATATTAATGTTGCAATACTTCCCGTTTTTTTGTAAGACAATGGATTAAGGTATCTAAAAGTCTCTTCTGAAAAATCTTCTTTTAATGCTATTTGTACTTTAAACATTTGTGTTTTAAGAGTATCAATGTCGCTTTCGAATAATATACCACCTTTGTATAAAACCCCTAAATTATCGCAAATATCTTCTAGTTCTCTCAAATTATGGCTTGTCATAATAATAGTCGTGTTTTTTTCGCTCATATGTTTTGAAAGAATCTTTTTCATATAGTTTCTAACCACTGGATCCAATCCATCAAAGGTTTCATCAAAAAACATATATTCTGCATTTGTAGCTAAAATGCAAATTAACATGCATTGTCTTTTCATTCCCTTTGAAAAAGTATCTAATTTAGCATTTAAATCAAGTTTTAAATTACTTGCTAGTTGCTTTAAATATTCCATATCAAAATTGTCATACATTGCATTATAATATGAAGCCATATCTAATAATGTATATCCCGGTATCAAATACATATCATCTGGTAAAAAAGCTAATTTTTGTTTCACTCGTTCATTATTAGCAACCTCTTCGCCATCAATTAGAACACTTCCAGAGTCTTTTTGATACACATCATTTATAATTCTAAGAAGTGTAGACTTTCCAGCGCCATTAGCGCCAATTAGTCCATACATACAGTTACTTTGAATCACTGAATTTAAACCATCTAAAACTTTTTTTCCATTTCTACTATCCCCAAAAGTTTTGTTTAGATTTTTTATTTCAATCATAAACGCTCCTCTTCTGCTTATATTAATATAAAGCATAAAAAAATATAATTGTACTATCTGTACTAGTACAATTATATTTTTACTTTTATATAAAGTCAATACTTTTTGCTCAATTTATAATAGTATTAATGTCCAATTCGTGTAATGTCCACTGGTATCAAGTCTTTATCGTCAGTTTCACTCTCAATTGCGTCATATAATGCCTTTACTGTATCTAGCGATGTAAAGCACGGTATTTTACATTCTACAGCCATTCTTCTTATTTTGAAGCCATCTCTATTTGCTTGTTTTCCTTTGGTAGGTGTATTTATAACAAAATTAATTTTTCCCTCTTCTATTAGGTCAATAATACTATTTTTTCCTTCCCAAAGTTTTTCTATAACATTGGCCTCAACACTGTGTTTTCCAAGGAACATTGCTGTACCAGTAGTTGCATATATTTTAAATCCAAGTCTCTTAAAGTTTCTAGCAAGCGGTAACATTTCTTCTTTGTCCTTATCTCTTACAGTTATTAGTATTCCACCAGTTTTTGAGACATTTGTTCCACTTGCAATAAAAGCTTTCAAAATTGCATTTTTGAATTCTCTATCAACACCTAAAACTTCACCCGTAGACTTCATTTCAGGGCCCAAACTTGTATCAGCATTTTTTATCTTTTCAAATGAAAACACTGGCATTTTAACACAAACATAGTCACTCTTTTTGTATAGTCCTATTCCATATCCCATATCCTTTAGTTTTTCACCAGTAATAACTCTTGTTGCAATATCTATCATTGGAAGATTTGTAACCTTGCTAATATATGGCACAGTTCTACTAGATCTAGGATTAACTTCTATAACGTATACTAGCCCCTCACTTATAATAAATTGTATATTTAACATTCCTATTATATTAAGTTCTTTCGCTAGCTTAGTTGTATAATCAACAATAATTCTTTCATGTACTTTTTCAACGTTTTGAGTTGGATATACGGAAATGCTGTCTCCTGAATGAATTCCTGCTCTTTCCAAATGTTCCATAACGCCTGGTATTAAAACATCTTCGCCATCACAAATTGCGTCAACCTCAACCTCACGGCCAACGACATATTTATCTACTAATATTGGATGTTCTTGTGCAATTTGATTAATCTCGCTAACATATTCTGCTATCTCTTTATCATCATAGGCTATTGCCATTCCTTGGCCGCCCAAAACATAAGAAGGCCTTACAAGAACTGGATATCCCAATTTATTTGCAACGTCAATTGCTTCTTCTGTAGTAAAAACAGTCTCTCCCTTTGGCCTTAGAATCCCACAATTTGAAAGAGCATCGTCGAATTCTTTTCTATCTTCAGCTCTATCCATATCCACTTCAGAAGTTCCCATAATATGAACTCCCATATCCGATAGAGCTTTAGTTAGCTTTATAGCTGTTTGACCACCAAACTGTACTATTGCGCCTTCTGGTTTTTCTATATTTACTATATTTTCAACATCTTCTGGTGTTAGCGGTTCAAAATATAGCCTATCTGCTATATCAAAATCTGTACTTACAGTTTCAGGATTATTATTAACGATAATCGTTTCATATCCTTTTTTCTTCAAAGCCCAAACCCCATGAACACTACAATAATCAAACTCAATTCCTTGGCCTATTCTTATTGGCCCAGAACCCAAAACCATAACTTTCTTTTTATTAGATTCTTTTATCTCATTATCTTCATCGTAACTTGAATAATAATAAGGTGTTCTTGCCTCGAACTCAGCACTACATGTATCAACCATCTTGAAGTTTGCAAAAATATTATATTTTTCTCTTATTCTTCTAATGTCTTTAATTTCTTTTCCTGAAATCTTAGCAATAACTTTATCTGTAAATCCCATTTCTTTTGCTCTTCTAATAATATCAGGTGTCAATTTGCTAAATTCAAGCACATTTTCCATTTTTACTATTTTATAAATAATTCCTAAAAAGTACTTATCTATGTTAGTTATTTCATGTATTCTTTCAACAGAAATTTCTTTTCTTATAGCTTCTGCTATTACAAATATTCTCTCATTATCTTGAACAGCCAGTTGTTCCTCAATTTCATATTTTTCAAAATCTTTTAATTTATCTAAATACAAGTAATCTACATTTTCTTCAAGTGAACGAACCGCTTTCATTATTGCCATTTCCATGCTTGGAGCTATCGCCATTACCTCTCCTGTTGCCTTCATTTGTGTACCTAAAATTCTACTTGCTGTCAAAAATTTCTTAAATGGCCATTTTGGAATTTTTACAACTACATAATCAAGTACTGGTTCAAAACAAGCATACGTTTTACCTGTAACTTCGTTCCTAATTTCATCCAATGTGTATCCTAAGGCAATCTTTGTTGCGACTTTCGCAATTGGATATCCTGTTGCCTTTGAAGCTAAAGCCGACGAACGACTAACTCTAGGATTAACTTCAATAACTGCATATTGGAAACTATTTGGATCAAGTGCAAATTGAACATTACATCCGCCTTCTATTTTAAGTGCAGAAATTATTTTTATAGCTGATGTCCTTAGCATCTGATATTCTTTATCAGCAAGAGTTTGAGATGGAGCTACAACAATGCTATCTCCTGTATGAATTCCAACAGGGTCAATATTTTCCATATTACAAACAGTTATACAAGTATCGTTTTTATCTCTTATAACTTCATATTCTATTTCTTTCCAACCAGAAATACATTTTTCAACCAATATCTCACTTACTCTTGATAGTCTAATTCCAGACCCTGCAATTTCTTCAAGTTCTGATAGCGTATAAGCTATTCCTCCACCGGTTCCACCAAGTGTATATGCTGGCCTAACAATTACTGGAAGTCCTATTTCTTTTCCAAAATCAAGAGCATCCTCAACTGTGTGAACCACTTTGCTTGCAACACATGGCTCTCCAATAGATTCCATCATATCTTTAAAACATTGTCTATCTTCCGCATTCCTTATTCCGTCAACACCAGTGCCTAACAAATTAACTTTGTACTCTTTAAGGAACCCACACTCTTCAAGCTCCATGGCCAAATTCAATCCTGTTTGACCACCCAAATTTGGCAGAATACTATCTGGTCTTTCTTTTCTAATAATATTCTTTATAGTCTCTACTGTAAGTGGCTCAATATAAATTTTATCTGCCATATTTTTATCAGTCATAATTGTAGCAGGATTTGAGTTCACTAGTACAACTTCTACGCCCTCCTTTTTAAGCTCTCTACATGCTTGCGTTCCAGCATAATCAAACTCCGCAGCTTGTCCAATTACAATTGGCCCTGATCCAATTACTAATACTTTTTTTATATTTCTATTTCTTGGCATATTTTCCTCCTATAGGGCCAGCCCTTTTTGACAGAAAATTGTCAAAAGGGACACCCCTTCTCTTAACATCCGTCCCCTAGTGTGTAATCAAAAAAATGCATATATCTATTGACATACTTTAATTGTACGTGTTTTTCAAAATTCTCGCTAACTTACGTCCCCAAAAGGAAATCAAATAAGAAAGCTGTATCTTGTGGGCCTGGAGCGGCTTCTGGGTGAAATTGTACTGTAAAAACTTTTTTCCCTTTATATCTTATTCCTTCCACTGTTCCATCGTTTAAATTAATGTGTGAAACTGATGCAATATTTTTATCTATGCTTCCCTCTAAAATATAGTATCCATGATTTTGTGAAGTAATAAAAACCTTTCCAGATTGTAAATCTTTAACTGGGTGATTAGGTCCTCTATGACCATATTTAAGCTTTGCTGATTTGAAGCCATTTGCTAAAGCTAAAAGTTGATGACCTAAACATATTCCTAAAATTGGAATTCCCGAGTCAAATAGTTTTTTTACAGTTTTTATTTGAAACATACAATCCTCTGGATTTCCTGGACCATTTGAAAGCATAATTCCATCTGGATTCACAGACATGATTTGTTCAGCTGTTGAAGTAGCAGGGAAAACTACCACTTCTGCATTTCTTTTTAGTAATGAGTTTACTATATTATGCTTAAATCCATAATCTATAAGTGCTATTCTCTTTTCCTTACCCTTTCCATAGACCTTAACCTCTTTAGATGTGACTTCCTCAACTACATTCTTAAATTCGTATTCTTTTATTTTTGTCTTAATTTCGTCTAAATCACTCAAATCTGAGGTTAGGTATCCCCTCATAGTTCCATAATCTCTGAGAAGTTTGGTAAGCTTTCTTGTATTAATCCATGTAAGGCCAGGCACGCCAGAATCCCTAAGCCATTTATCAATATTTACTTTACTTCTAAAGTTACTTTCAAAATCTGCTATTTCATGTACAAACACGGCTTTAGCCCATATTCTATCTGATTCACAGTCCTCTGGAATTACTCCATAATTACCTATAAGAGGGTATGTCATTACTATACCTTGACCGGCATATGATGGATCTGTAAATGTCTCAATGTATCCTGACATCGAAGTGTTAAACACCACTTCACAAACTACATCTCGATTGTATCCAATTCTTTCACCTTTAAATATTTCACCATTTTCTAATACTAAATATCCAACCATTTTCTATTCCTTCACTTTATAATTATAATTAGTTAAATAAATTGTGTTCACTACATAAAACCACAAAAAAATAACACTAAACATGTTATTTAGTGTTATTATAAACTATCAATTTTAAAATTGAAACAATAAATAAACCCATAAGAGTGAAAATATGAAATGCACCTGTTCTTGGATTAACCATTTCATCATATGACTTCATATTCTCACCTCCTAATAATTCTAACATTTAAATAATAATTAAACATCTCTACTATTTTACATCAAGTACTTTTGAATATCAAGTGTAAATTATCTTACTTTTATACTTGATTTTTTTCAGTTGTGCTTGCGTTTATATTTATCGATAGTGTTATTTATTAATTGCTATAATTATTTGGCTTATTTTATCATTATATTTTTTGTTTTATGTTTTTATATTTTATAGTTTTATTTTTTGAATTATTTTGCATTATTGTAATTGTTTCATAACTTCATCAGCAAAATTTTCTTCTCTTTTTTCTATACCTTCGCCAGTTTCAAATCTTGCGAATTTAACAACTTCTGCATTTTTATTCTTTACTAAATCTCCAACTTTAATACTTGGATCTTTAACAAATTCTTGATCTAATAAACAAATTTCTGAATAGAATTTTCCAATTCTTCCTTGAACCATCTTTTCAGCTATTTCAGCTGGTTTTCCTTCGTTCATAGCTTGAGCTTTTAAAATTTCCATTTCTTTAGCTAATCTATCAGATGGAACTTCATCTCTTTTTACGAATTCTGGTTTAGCAGCAGCAATTTGCATACATACGTCTTTTGCAAGAGTTTCATCTCCCTTTGCCATATCTACTAATACAGCGATTTTTCCACCTAAGTGAATATAGCTTTCAACTAGTCCATTTGACTCGAATCTGCTAAATCTTCTGATTGACATATTCTCTCCGATTGTTGCAATTTTGTCAGTTAATACTTCTTGAACTGTTTTTCCTTCATCTTTGTAGTTTGTAGCAAGTAATGCTTCTACATCAGCTGGATTTGATTTTGCAACTATTTCAGCAACATCATTTACAAAACTAACGAATTCTGCATTCTTTGCAACGAAGTCAGTTTCAGCATTAACTTCAACAATTGAACCAACTTTTTTATCATCAGAAATATATGTAGCAACTAGTCCTTCAGCTGCAATTCTTCCTGATTTCTTTGCAGCTTTTGCTATTCCTCTTTCTCTTAATAGTTCTGCTGCTTTTTCCATATCACCATCTGTTTCTGTTAAAACTTTTTTGCAGTCCATCATTCCTGCACCAGTTTTTTCTCTTAATTGTTTTACTAAATCTGCAGTTATCATTTATATTTCCTCCCAATAATTATTCTTCAGACTCATTTTCAGTTGTCTCTTCTTTTTTTGCTCTAGGTTTTCTCGTTGCCTTTTTTTCTTCTTCAACAACTTCTTGAGCTTCTTCCTTAGCTTCTTCAGCTGCAACAACTGTTTCTATACTCTCTTCAGCTTCTTCATTATTTGCAATTTCTTCCATTTCTGAATCAACTGAAGCATCTTCACCTTGTCTTCCTTCAATAACTGCATTTGAAATGCAATCAGCAATAAGCTTAACAGCTCTAATAGCATCATCATTTCCAGGGATAGCATAATCTACTTCTTCTGGATTGCAGTTTGTATCAACTAAACCTACAACTGGGATTCCAAGTTTATGTGCTTCAAGAACTGCAATATGTTCTTTCTTAGGATCAACTACGAATAAAACTCCAGGTATTTCGTTCATTTCTTTAATTCCACCTAAGTTTTTCTCAAGTTTATCCATTTCTTTTCTAAGACCAATAACTTCTTTCTTTGGTAAAACTTCAAAAGTACCATCTTCAGCCATTGTCTCTAATTCTCTTAATCTTTTAATTCTTCCTTGGATTGTGTCAAAGTTCGTAAGCATTCCACCTAACCATCTTTGATCAACATAGTACATACTGCACTTTTGAGCAGCTTCTTTAATACATTCTTGAGCTTGTTTCTTTGTTCCAACAAAAAGAATTGTCTTTCCTTCTTCTGATTGTTCCTTAACAAATTTATAAGCCTCATCTAATTTCTTTGATGTTTTTTGTAAATCTATAATGTGAATACCATTTCTAGCCTGGAATATATATTCCGCCATCTTTGGATCCCATCTTCTTGTTTGATGTCCAAAATGAACACCTGCTTCAAGTAATTGTTTCATTGCAACTACTGCCATTTTAATTTCCTCCTTAAATTTTGTTTTTCTTCCATAAGTTTCATTGTTTTAACAAACCATCTTTGGCACAAATCAAAACTCCACTTATGTGCTTAACTATGCTTTTTTAGCTATTTCAGCTATTTCAGTAAAAGCTTTGCTATCAGAAACTGCTATCTCTGCAAGCATTTTTCTATTGATAGTAACTCCTGCTTTCTTTAATCCAGAGATTAATCTGCTATATGTAAGACCATTTTGTCTAGCTGCAGCATTAATTCTAGCTATCCATAATTTTCTGAAATTTGATTTCTTATCTTTTCTTCCAACATAAGCATACATACCAGATTTCATAACTGCTTGTTTTGCAGTTCTATATCTATAGTGTTTAGCTCCATAGTATCCTTTTGCTTGTTTTAAAACCTTCTTATGTCTTGCTCTTGTTGTTCTAGCTGTTTTTACTCTTGCCATTTATTTTCACTCCTTTTCAAACATTTTTCTAACCATTAGTTTCCATATGGTAATAATTTTTTGATTTCTGCTTTAACAGTTTTATCTGCATATGCATTTTGGATTTTTCCAGACTTTCTTTGTCTAGTTGTCTTAGTAGCTAAACGATGTCTTCTGTTAGCTTTTGTTCTTTTTACATTGTCTTTTGCTGTGTAAGAATATCTTTTCTTAGCAGCTCTGTTTGTCTTTAATTTTGGCATTTTAAAAACTCCCTTCCATTTTTGTTTTATATTTTTTTAGTTAAAATTACAAACATTGTTTTACCTTCCAAGAGTGGCTTTTTTTCTACTGTTGAAATATCAGACAAATCTTCAATAAATTTGTTTAGAACAACTTCTCCTGCTTTTGTGTTATTTAGTTCTCTTCCTCTAAATCTAACTGTAAATTTCACCTTGTTTCCAGCCTCTAAAAAGCTCCTAGCGTTTTTGCTCTTAAAAGTAAAATCATGCTCACCAATATTAGGTGTAACCCTAATTTCTTTAAGCTCAACAGCTTTTTGGTTTTTTCTAGACTCTTTTTCCTTTTTTGCTTGTTCAAACTTATATTTTCCATAATTCATAAGCTTACAAACTACAGGCTTACTATTTGGTGAAACTAACACTAAATCTAAACCAGCCTCTTCAGCATGACTCATAGCTTCTTCAATAGAAATAACTCCTATTTTTTCGCCATTAGCACCGATAAGTTGAACTTCTTTTTCTCTAATTTGTCCATTAATAGGCAATTCTTGTTTGATGATAAAACACCTCCCTTAACATAAAAAAACTAATCTTTGAAAATATACGTTGCATAACAACTACATTTTCATCAAATTTGTATAATTATTTTGTAATAAGATTACCTTCTTTCAGTTGGTAATTCAAACAAAATAAAAAAATTTGACTCATTTTAAAAAGTCAAATCCACAAAATTCACTATAATAATGATATAAAAACCGTATTATATTTGAAAATCTAACCTTATGCTCTCAATTGAGATAAGGTGAGAAGTGGACACTTCTTCTTAAAACACATATATAATACACTGTTTTTTTATTAAAGTCAAGCTTTTTAGTTATTTTTATTCAAAAATCCAAACAATTTTTTCTTGAATTTACCCAGTGTGCCCTCATCTTGTTTTCCATCGTTTGGCAAATGAGTATCTTTTTCATTTTCTGCTACTTCATCAGTTTCTTCTGCTGGAGTTGTTGTAACAACATTTAACTCTCGAGGACGTGAATACTCTTCACTATGTTTTTCTTCTTTAGCTTCTAAATCACTAAATACATTTTCTATACTATCTTTCTCAAGCATTTCCTCTACAAAAGAAGAATCATTTGAAAGCATAATACCATAAAGTTCCTTTTTTCTCGCTTCATCTTGGCACCAATATTTTAAATGCATAAGCGCAAGAAGCTCAAGAGAATAATGAGATAAATTTTGTTTATCCAATGGAACATATGGATTAACCTTTACCTCATAAGTTGGATCTTTCATTTCAGAAAAAAACTTTAAAAGTTTTTTTGGAACCATATCTACATACTTTTTATTCATATGATTAATGATATAGTCCACTTCACTATAAGCTCTAATGTCCTCAATAGTAATTATTGTCTTCATTATGCTTCCTCCCACAAAATTCTCTTATCTTAAGTGTGTTATATTTATATCACATTTTATATTTTTTTTCAAATATGTTTATAATACCAATTATACTATCTTTCTTCGCCAACATCCTTAACGTCCATTTCTAAAGTAGATGTGTCTATAACTACAGATCCATCTCTAAGAATTTGTTCAACAAGTTTTGATCTTGACGCATTTCTAGTTGCTTCTTCTTGGCTTACAACTTTATTTCCCGCTTGAACTGTTGCACTAAGTCTAACATTTTGGGTACTATTAACAGTGGCTTCATAAAGGGCCTCCTCCGGAGTTTGCTCGTGATTTTCCATAATAACTGGCTCGTATTTTGCAATTAGTGTAAGATTACTTTGAACATCATTCATCTTCTCTTCACCAATCCATCCAACTAGCGTATAGCTTCTATTTTCAATAGTTTTTTCAGTTTGTGATCCGTTATATGAAACACTTGCACCTCTTTCTACTTCTTGAGTTTCTAAAACGGTTTTATTGTCATCATCAACAAAAATGACAGTAAATTTCTCCATTCGATACTACCTCCAATTAACCTATTAAAATATTAAATAAGTCTTCTTTTACTAGTGCAGTGCGTTTACAATTTTTATCTTTGTAATTTGCACATGCCCCAACACACTTATTATAATACTTTTAATAACAAAAATCAAGCACATTTTATGTAAATCTAACATTTTTTTAATTTTCAAAAAACTAACACTTCCACAAAAAAAGAGATACTCTTAAGAGTATCTCTGAATATAACTTAAAAATTAACAAATCAAATTATCCATTAACAGCATCTTTTAGTGCTTTTCCTGCTTTGAAAGCTGGTGCTTTAGAAGCTGGTATTTTTATTTCTTCTCCAGTTTGTGGATTTCTTCCTTTTCTAGCAGCTCTTTTCTTTACTTCAAAAGAACCAAATCCAACTAATTGAACTTTTTCACCTTTCTTTAATGATGCAGTAACTACATCTACGAATGCATTAACAACTTCCTCTGCATTTTTCTTTGTGTCACCTGTTTTTGCAGCAACTGCTGCTACTAATTCAGCTTTGTTCATTGTAATTTCCTCCTAAAAAGTATTATTATATAGTGGTTTTTACCCCACTAAATTTCTTATTCGACAAAACATTTTAAAATCCTTCATATTTTTCATTTTTCGCTTAAAATGCTTGATTTTTTTATTATTTTATAAGATAATATATGTGTGCTATTTTGTTGTTTTTGCGTTTTTAAATCAAAAACAAATGCCAATACTGAATGTATCTTTACTATTTAGTTTAGGTAAAACAAATTAAAGGGATAGAAAAATGAAATATATCGATATTTTGATTAAGAAATTAAAAACTGATAGAAACACATTCTTTACGTTTATATTGTCAATGATTTCTATCTACATTTTGGTAGATAGACTTACTGAGATGCTTTTCATTATTTTTACTGGCCTTTCAGTTTCATATTGGGGACCAATAAAATATACAGTTGCAATATTATGTGTTGTTTTTGCATACAATTTTTCACCATCATCAAAGTTTATTGACTACAAGAAACGTAAAGTTGATTTCTTCTATACATACATGGTTGCACTGTATATATTAGTTGTGTCAATGATAGTTCAATGGGTAAATCAATTTGGATGGATTTTATTATTTTCCGTACCAAATTACTCATATATTATTTCAAACTTTATGGACATCATTAGACCTGCTTTCTCAGCTTTTGCTTGGTACATCCCAATTATCAGTTTCTATCCTCTATTCAAATGGTTATACTTTACTGTAAATGATACATTATTTATTATAGAATCAATATGGGACTATACAGGAATTGATTTATCTAAGAAAAGTGATGCAATAGGTCCATATACATGCGAAATGTTATTATGTAAGGACAATAAAACAGGTGAAGTAATATACACTCCAGAATCTAGAAGATTTGAAGCAATGGCTGTTGTTGGTGTTTCGGGTTCAGGAAAAACTTCTATGATATTTGAACCAATGATAGCAAGAGACTTAGAAAAAAAATATTTCTTTAGAGAGACTTCAAAAGAACTTGCATATACTGCTCTAAAAACCGGAATAGCCACACTAAATAGTCCTTACTCAAACGAATACATAAATAGCAATTTTAACTTAAACATGATTTTACCATCTAGCGGAAAAGAAAAAATATTTAAAGCCCTATTCTCTAAGTTAACTTACAGTTTCGATGGAGAGAGATCGGTTTATAAAAACTTAGGAATTACTTATCTTGCCCCTGATATTGAGACTATAAATCGATTAAAAGATGTGGCAGATAATTTTGGAATAAAATACAACTTAATTGATCCTACGGAATCTTCTAAATCAATAGGTCTAAACCCATTTTCATATAAGGATCCAATTAAAACTTCTATTGCTATCTCAGCAATTCTAAAAAGATTGTATTACAGCGACGTACCAAACCATGATGAAGCATATATGAGAAATGTAGTTTCTCAAGCTATTGAAAATTTAGTTCTTTTATTAAAAGAGATGTATCCTAGATTACACAATGGCGATTTACCTAATTTAGAAGATTTATTTGAAATGATAAATGATTTTTCAGTTGTTGAAGAGATGGCTGAAAAAATGAAAGAATATCCTGAGCTAAAAGAAAAATATAAAGTTCAACTTTCATATTTCAAAAGAACATTTTACCATACTGCAACAGGAAATGAAGAAACAGCTCGTTTGATATCTGCTTCTGCTGCTCAACTTGATAATCTTCTTAGATATCCAGGAGTAAAAAATATTCTATGTAATAGAACAAACAATTTGAATTATGATGATGCACTTAAAGATGGAACTGTTACTTTAGTATGTACTAGACGTGGTGAGCTAGGCTCAAACTTTAAAGCATTTGGTTTATTCTTCCTTCTACTTATGCAACAATCTGTTCTTACTAGACCCGGAAATGAAACCACTCGTATTCCACATTTCTTATATATTGATGAATTTCCATCTTATATTTGTAAAGCAACTGAAGATATCTTCACCATATATAGAAAATATAGAGTCGGTACTGTTATCTCAGCTCAAAACTTATCACAATTTGGAGATGATGAGGATGGACATGATTACAAACAAACAATATTAGCAAACTGCACAACAAAAGTTGTATTTGGTAACAATACTCCTGAAGACAATGCATGGTGGGAATTAGAATTAGGAGAAAAAAGACGTTGGAAATTTACTCATGACTTCCATACTGATGAACTTGCATACGACAAAAACTATAAAAGTACAATATATGCATGGGTACCTAACTTCAAAGCAGGAAAAATTCAGTCACAAAAATTCAAAGGTATTATATACAAAACCAAAGATATTAAAGGCGTTTCAAAAGTTGGAGCTGCAAGTGTCGATTTCCTAGAATCAAGATATAAAGAAAAACAAAAAATCAAGACTTTCAACTTTACTAAGTTCAAGAAAACTGGCAGAAATGATCAAAGTTCTGATAATGATAAAGAAAAATTTGATTTAAAGAACATTAGCTTCAAATCAAATCCAAATAATCCAAATGATATGGATCCAATCCAATACAATAATTCTGATGTTAGTTATCAATTTGATGCAGAAGATGCAATCACTCATGTTAACTCAAAGAAACCAAAGAAAAAGAAACCATCAACTAGCGAAGAATAAAGTACAATAGGAAATGCATATCACTTTCAAAAAATATAAAAGAGGCGAAATTTTTAATTTCGCCTCTTATGTTTTTTATTTATTAAAAACTATCTCGTGAGCCTTGATAAATTTCAATTGCTGATTCTGCATATTCCATTCTCGTGTCTAGAGCTTGACCTCCAGAACGTTCATATGTATCATCCCAATACTTGGCCGCTTCTCTTGGATCTGTTTGCTGTCTCATTCCATCAACTGCATCTTTATTGGCATCATAGTCTTCTGACTCGAATATCGCTTTTACTTGACCTCCTAGATGAACATAGTCAAATCCATTCTCAGACAAATAATTATTTACTCTTTGCCATCTTCCGCTTGATGGACTCTCTGGACTTCCTGTATAATCCCACTGGCAAATTCCAAAGTGATGTCCATTATCTGCATCTCCCTTTATTCCAGATTCTACCATAAGATTACCAACAAGACCTGCTGCTGCTTCCATAGTAAATCCCTGCTCTTGAATCAAGTAGTCCATTATTATTTTAACTTTTTGATCTATAGGATAATCATTTGTTAATAAATCTATAGGTGTCTTAATTTCGTCTGGTTCATCCAATCTCATATAATCTTCGACATTTTCTACAACGGTATCATCTTTATTTCTGAATATGATTCTTAAGTAGTTTCCAATTAGTTTTTCTTCCTCATTTTCTCCTACTTTTCTAATATCATCAAATGAACCAGTAGCTCCACCTCTAAGATGTCCCGCTTCAAGAAGTTCTTTATCTGACATTGTTCTTCCTAGTACAGTACCCTCTTTAATATATATTAAATCTTTTCCATTATCACTAATTTTTAATGATGAAGCTGCCTCTTTTTTGGTTATATTTTCAGCTTCTACTCTTTCAGTATAGTCTTTTTGAATAAATCTACGTTTTTGTTCTGGTTCGTATAAAGTAAGTCTTTGATTGTCTTCATCATCTACACTAACGTCAAAATCTTCAATAGAGATTGGATCCCCATTAGGAATCTCTTCTTCCAAATCTTCAACACTCTCATCCACATCCTGGCAGATAAAGCCATCAATATAAATGATATTTCCAGCGATTCCACCAATTTCATATTTTTCAGCAAATTCTTTATATCCATATACTGTCTTGTTTAAATTATTCCACATTCCATCATCCAGATCGTCTTTTGTTTTTAATGACGGTTCATCTAGCAGTCTTTTGGCCGTGTTTGTAGTATTGTTTTCATTTACAAGAGAATTGTTAGCCCAATGGCTTCCTGTTTTCTTCTCAAGTTTTTTATAGTACTCTGCATCTAGTACTAAAATCTTTGCATATCCAACTTTATCTATTACAGTTTGAGCATTTTCAGTAGTAGAATCAGTGGATGAAATACCTGCTGCATATGGCATTCCATATTTCATATCTACGTTAGTTCTTTCTTCTTTTTCCGCCTCAGAATCGCCATATGTACCATAATCTAGAAGAACTCCAGTCACTGGAGAAACAACTGCTTCATTTCCTTCATATCCCTTATATGGATTTGATTTTCCTGGTCCTAAAGAAAATCTAATTATATGAGTATAAAAGTCCGGTTCATATGCTCTTGGTCTACTTTGTATTGCCTCAGTAGAACCAGCATTATATTGTACCCATGCACCATCTTTTTCCTCACCATTTATTTGAACGTGTGAAGAAGAAATTGGTATATCTCCCGGTTGTAAACCTCCTGACTCTTCTTTAGTTATCAAATATTCTGCAAATCTTCCTGACAATCCCCCAGACTTAGATCCTGGGTCTCCAGTGTAATCTTTTTCACTTTTTGGTAATATTCCAACTTCTTGTAAAACCCATGAAACATATGCTGAACAGTCAACCATTTTTCCAGAGTTTAATGCACTTTCATAATTGGTTTGATTTCCACCACCTTGTGAATATGTAAAGTGATTATCTTCTATATCTTTGTGTACCTTATCTGCTGCTTCTAAGAACTCTTCCAAAGAAACCTCTGAAGGGTCTTTTCCTCCCCCATCCTCTGCTAATAGTTTTCTCTTTTCTCCCTGAGTCGATATAGTAACTTTTTGAAGTTTATCTACTGGATTACCAACTTTGGCTAATGTTTGCGATTGATTTATAGGTGCCAATGCAGTAGGCTCATCTGCTGGAGGATCGTTGCTCGTTTCTCCTTGCGTAATACTCTCCTCTATACCTTTAAGTAATTCTAATAATTCTTTTTTCTTACATGCATCTATATCGCCTTTCGAGTGAATCATTGATCCAAACTCATTTTCACGTTTATCTATAGTTCTATATGGATACATATATGATCCTGTATCTGGTACTGGCCATGCCAAAAGCCTAGGAGTTGACTCTGCAAGCTCACTTTTACCAAAATATCCAAGTTCAACGGCAAGTTCTTTAAAATCTCTATAAATATAGTCCGCATCAACCGTATGTGTATTTTCTAACATACTAAATGCATTTAATGAATCTTGATTAAATACAACTTTTCCAGAAACGTCTTTTAAACTATATGTTTTTTTGGTACCGTCCTCCGACTCTATTTCAGTTTTAACATTCTCTAAAGCACTACTATCATGCGATAAATCATATTTTAAATCAAGTGCACCATACTCTATATCATTTTCGTTTCTAAGTTTTGTAATAGCCTCAGCAGTATCTTGTGTTCCATCATATCTAAAATAAGTATTGTATAAAAATAGCTTCTTTATTGTCGAATTAGTTTCGCCTCTCATTGCTTCACCAGTTTGCTTTACTGATTCACCATCAACCTCATAAGCAGTCCAAATTCCATCTACATTATTCCATTCTATATTTTCATACATTTCATCAGTATATGTTTGGGCAATTGCTTTTTTGGTAACATCAAGGCCATATTCACTAGCTTCATCTATTGTACCATTAAACAAATACATACCATTTTCATGAGTGAATTTATCGCTAGCATTGCTATAATTTCTAATCTCAGATGTACTAGTAGCATAATCACCAGCTGCATTAACTGCATATAATTTATACTCTCCTCTTAATCTGCCAGTATCAAATGTCTCGTATAAAGTCCATCTTTCTTTCATTACGTCTTCATATTCTTCATCAACTTGAATAAATGGTTTATCTTCCTTTACAAAGTATACATCTCTATACCAGTGGTTCTCAACAGCTGAAATATAAGGTGTATATGTATCACCACTTGAATGTAATAGCATTATAACTTCCGTTGGAAAACTACTTGCAAGACTATATGACAAATCAGGCATCATCGTTCCCATGTGAATTGCTATCAAAAATTCCAAAGGAACACCATATCTTCCTGTCCAACCATCAAGATTATATTGTATTTCTTTTCCAAATAATCCTTTTTTTATTGTAAGAGTCTTTTTTTCCGTATTAATCTTTATATTATTTGTTAATGAATTTTGATAAAAGTTACCTTTTCTACCAAATCCATCTTCATAATATATAGCTATCATTCCTTTTCCCCAAGCTTCAGAAAAGTAATGATTTGTGAATCCATCCAATAATCGGACGTAATATCCTTTTATTACAGCAAATAATTTATTATACCAATGATTTCCACCCTGAGTATCGAGGTTAAAATTCTTTATAGTATACATATAATTGTCTGACATCAAATACGTAAACATAAAGTCACTATATGCTACCTTGATTGAGTCTGCAGGATGTTCTCCCGAATCTTCTGAATATCTTGCTACACCTGTGTCTGTGTCAAGATATGCGTTCCCTGATGCATCAGAACTCGTAGCATATTCTGTAAGAAATCCATATCCTTTAATGTCATATCCCATACTCTCAAGTGTATCTAACACCGGATTTATATCTTCTTCATCTATCATAGCTGTAGAATCCACGCCAAAAAAGCTGACTAGTTTTTCAACCCAACCCTTTGCTGTATCTTTGATTGAGTCCATCAGCATTCCCGGCATCGTTATTAAAAAAGTAGCTATGCCAACCATAATAATAATCGCTAAAATAATGGCTGCAGCAATTGCTAAATATGGTGCTACAGCAGCTAGCAAAGATTTCTTTGCAACACTTGCTGCCACCTTTTTTCCTGCTTCTTGAGTTACTTTCTTCTTTACTTCATTGGCGGCTTTATTCTTTAATTCACTTTTTGCTTTATCAGTTGCTTTGGTTGCAAGACTTTCTGAATTGTTAGACTCATCGCCGTCTAACATTTCGTCAACTGCACTCCCATCCGCATCAAATTTACTCATAACAACCTCTCATTCTTGTCAAAAAAACTCATTTATGACATACATATGAATACAAAACCACTCAATTATATTATACTATAAAACCTCTTTGGAAACAAGAGATTGAGCCACTATTTGCTTTTCATTTTCATTACAAAATGAGCCATAAAGACGTCCATTAAAAGTATCATTTTTGAATACTTTTAATGGACGTCCCTTTATCTTACCAAATACTATTCTAATATTTTAAACTTAACGTTCTTAACTTCAAATTTTCCTGAACCTTCGTTCTTTCCAAATGTCGTTAGTGAATTTTCCAAAGAGTCAGAATTTTGTCTTAAATCAGTCGTAAAATAGAATTTTTGTCCTTCTATTGCTATTTTGTTCTTTACTAATTCTTTAAATGTCTCAACCATATGTTTTTCATCTTCACAAACAAATATAAGTTGAGGCTTTGACTCAAATCCAGAATCCATTGGAACGAAGTTTTCATAGAAATCCTTATACAATTTAATTCTATCAATAAATCTAGTTTCCCAATCGTCTTCTCTTCTAACACACTCTAGAATAAGTGTTAAAGATTTTCCTGATTTTGAAAGCTTAATTCTTCCATGTCCTTTAATAGTTTTTCCAGCCATCTTTGCTGTAATTGCCGTTTTAACTTGATATGAATCAAAATTCTTAACTTTACGCATGAAAGCGATAATAACCTGATTTCCAGCTAATCTCTTTTTCATTAAAGCTACAGGTTTTGTATTGTCAGTTGGTTGCCATCTACATTCTTCTTCTCTTGAAGTAAGTAGATATTTTCCCATTTTTTCCATGCAATACACTCTATATATTCCTTTTCCTTCCTCTGAAGAAAAGTAATATCTTGTAAGTATCTTTGTTTTAATAAGTTGCTCTAACTTATTATTCAATTTGTCCTGAGAAGCTATCTCGACATTTCTTATTTTTAATAGTTGATAAATTTGCCTTGATGTAAGGAATTCAAATTCATTAATCAAGTCTAAAATTTTTAAGTGAATATCCGTTATGTGTCCTAAATTCATCTTATGGATAATTTGATTAATCGAAACATATCCATCTTTTCCATCAAATGTTTTTATTTCTCCTTCTCTAATTGCGAAAGGAGAAACGGTAGTCTTAATTTGGGCATCTTCTACCATTTTAACTTAAACCTCCTAAATTATTAATAGTTTAATTTTTTTCCTATCTTTCATTATTTTTTTTATATAAACATTGACTTTTTGCCCATACTCTAGTCCTTCTTTATATTCCGCAAGTCCAACTAAATTAGGCTTTAGTTCAATGAAAATACCATTTTTATATTGATCAGCTTCTTTAACTATTCCTTCAACTACGGTCTTTTCTTCATATTCTTTGACATTATCTTCCCAGTTTCCAAGAAGCTCTTTATAGGTTAAAACTATTTTGTTTCTATCAACGTCTATATATTTTATCATAACTGGAATCTTTTGTCCAATTTTTAATCTTTCTTCCGGACTCTTTATCCTTGAAACAGATATATCCTCTATGTGAAGGAGCCCAACAACACCTCCTCCGATTTCAATAAAAGCACCAAACTTTCTTATATTTTTTACTATTCCGTTTATAACCATTCCTGGCTTTAAATCCTCTTTTATCCAGTTTATAGCATCTTTTTGCACGGATTTTCTTGATAGAATAACATTAGAATTATTGTTAATTTCCTTAACTCTAAAGCAAACATATGAGTCAACTTTACCTTTGCATATCTTTGGATTACAGCATCCATCTTCATCGACATTAATGTACTCAAATTCTTGCCTAGGAATAATCCCTTCTATTCCTTTTCCTAAACTAACATGTAAATTATTACTAAAATCACATTGTGTAACTTTACCAGAAAGTACTTCCCTACTATCCAAAGCACTCTTTAACTCCGAAAATGTATATACATTTTCGCCTTCATTCCATCCTTCTGGAATAAACTTTTGATATTCCATATTTTTCCTCTTTCGTATACTATTATGAGCATATTATACAATACTCAATCTTTTTTTTAAATAGAGTTTTATTTACATATTGATTACATAATTATATCAATTATCGTCATTATGATTAAAATATTTAAAACAATTAAAGTGATTAAAACAATAACGTAATTACACTATTAAAGATTTAACTTCCTTCTCTGATAAATATCTCCATTCTCCAATTTCTAAATCTTTCACACCAATCTTACCTATCATGCTCCTATGTAATGCAACAACTTTTTTCCCTATTGCCTCACACATTTTTCTAACTTGCCTATTTTTTCCTTCATGTATTTCAATTTTTATTCTTGATATTTTTTTATCACTATCTACTTTCATTATTTTGGCAAAAGCGGGTCTAGTTTTATAATCTCCATCTATAACTACACCCTCTTTTAATTTTTGTACATCCTCGTCAGTTACAATTCCTTTAACTGTCACTGTATAAGTTTTTGTTATTTCATGTTTAGGGTGAGTAACCTTGTATACAAAATCGCCATCATTTGTAAGTATAATTGCTCCTGTTGTATACATATCAAGTCTTCCAACTGGAACCACCCTTTCTTTAACTTTTCCGCTTATTATATCTAAAACAGTTTTTCTTCCAAATTGGTCCTTTGCTGTAGTAACAACATCTAACGGCTTATTCAGCAAAATATATATCTTTTTCTCATTACTATTATTTATAATTTTTCCAGCATATTCCACTTTGTCTTTATCTGGATCAACCTTCGTACCAAGCTCAGTAATAATTGCACCATTAACCTTTACTTTTCCCAGTAAAATTAACTCTTCAGCTTTCCTTCTCGATGCAATTCCATGCTCAGCAAGAAACTTCTGTAATCTAATTTCCATTTTCACTCCTTTTGGGGACGGATGTTGCTTAATACTTCATTAAAGTACTTTGGTAAAGGAGCTTCTAGTTCCATATCCTTACCTGAAATTGGATGTTTAAATCTTAACTTATAGCTATGTAGCATTTGTCCCTCAACTCCAAACGGATTTTTTCCATTTGAATACACATTATCTCCTACTATAGGATACCCGATTTGTGCAAGATGCACTCTTATTTGATGCGTTCTTCCAGTTTCAATATTAACTTCTAAAAGTGTATATCCATTGAATCTCTCTAAAACTTTAAAATGCGTAACTGCATTTTTTCCATTTTTTGAAACCGCCATTTTAGTTCTATCTTTTGTGCTTCTAGCAATTGGCATGTCAATCGTTGCTTGATTTTCTTTGGTGTTTCCTCTAACTAGTGCAATATACGTCTTCTTAACCTCATGATTTTTAATTTGCTCACTTAAATTCACATGACTCTTATCATTCTTGGCAACAATTAAAAGTCCCGACGTGTCTTTATCAATTCTATGAACAATTCCTGGTCTAATTTCTCCGCCTATTCCAGATAAACTATCTTTGCAATAATTCAAAATAGCATTTACTAACGTACCATCTGGATTACCATTTCCTGGATGAACTACAAGGCCCTTTTGTTTATTAATTACAAGTATGTCATCATCCTCATACACTATATCAAGCGGGATATCTTGAGCGACCAAGTCAACCTCCTTGGGTGCATCTATCTCTACACTTATTCTATCCCCACGTTGAAGTTTATATGATGCTTTTATCGCTTTTCCATTAACATGTACTTTTCCCTCATCTATCAATCTTTGAACCATGGCTCTTGAAATATCTGTATTTAACTCCGATAAAGCTTTATCAATCCTAATTCCAATGTATTCTTCTTTTTCAATATAATACTCTAACTTTTCCAATATCTCCTCATCTCATTTCAAAAAATCATTTATTATCCGTATCTCTCGGAATACTTCTAGTAAATGTTATTTTTAACCAAAACACTGGCAATGCCATCATTCTGATTATTCGTGATGGTTGTCTGATTAATCTCCACAGCCATTCTATCCCAAGCTTTTGGAACAATTTAGGTGCTCTTTTTATTCTTCCTGCCTCATAATCAAAAGTTCCACCTTGCCCAGCTGCAACATCTACTTGTAATTCTTTTTTGTGTTTGTTAATCCATTTTTCTTGTAACGGTGCTCCCATAGCCACGAACAAAACATTTGGTTTTAGTGTATTTATTTGGTTAATAACATCCTCTTCAGAATCATTTTCAAAATATCCTTCGTGATATCCTACTATTTTTATGTTTGGAAATTGCTTTTCCACATTTTCTTTGGCAAGCATTGGCACATCACCTTTTCCACCCAAAAGATAAAATGTCCACCCTTCTTTTTCTCCTACTTCAAGCACCTTCCTAAAATATGCTTGCCCTGGAATTCTTTCCTTAAATGGTTTTTTTTGTTTTTTTCCTCCCATAATAACACCAACACTATCGGGAGTGGCTAGTTCTGCACTATTTAAAATATTTAAAAATTCCTTATCTTTCTGCGCCATCATAATAAACTCAGTATTTGGCGCAACGATTACTTTGCAAGACTTATTACTGTTTTCTATAAGTTCTTTTGTAATCATCCCCGCTTCATCTAAAGTGACGTTATCAATATTTACTCCTAAAATATTAATCTTTTCTCTCAAAGTATTACTCCTTTTTATCACTTATTTTCTTTTCACTGTTTGAAAAGAAAATAATGAAAATAATCAACATAACCCAACCAATAAAAATAAAAATGTCTGCAATATTGCATGTGAAAAATTGGCCCACTTTAATGTAATCTAGTACTCCATTTCGAATAAATCTATCAAGCAAATTGCTTAATCCCCCACCTAAAATCATGCCTAAAGCTAATGAGGTTTTTTTATCTATTTGTTCAATTTGTTTAACTATAAAATTAACTATTATCCCAATAACAAAAATAGTCATAAAAATGTTTTTAGTATTCCCACTATTAAATCCAAATGCCATTCCGTCATTAGTAACCTTTTCTACGACTAAAAAGCCTAAATCCAGTTGATTTCCAACAAAATGCACAATCATAACTTTTGATAATTGGTCTATAATTATCAATATAAAAATAATAATAATAATTAAAACGATTTTTTTACTTTTCACTTCATCTCAACTTTCTTTTGTATTATTTAATATCTACTCTCTTAAATATTTTGAAGTTTCCCTCATTGTATAAAAGTCTATAATTTGCATCTTTTTCTAAAACATAAGAAAGCTTCGACCCAGAATATAAGATTACATGTGTAACACCATATTTATCAAATGCCTCTTTGTAATCATATTTGAAGTCGTCTATATTCATTACATCCATAAAGATGTCTCTTCCTTCAATACCATTTTCTGGTTCTGCATTGAACTCTGGAGCATATAAATCAGCTCTCGAATCTATAAATACCGGTATCCCTCTAAAAATCAAATAACTTCCGTAATTGTATTCATTGTATATTTTCATATTTTTTACGTCTAAATTATTTAAAATCCATGTAGCTGCCTCAACTGGATAATCATTTGTATTAATATAGTTTTGTCCTTTTTTTTCTTTCAATTGGTTGGTCGAATACAAAGTAAAGCAACAGATAATTATCAATGCACCAGATATAGTACATGCAAACTTCATTAGCTTATTTGAAAGCTCATTAAATGATTTTTCCTCTCTAACAAAATTTGCAATGTATCCAGCAAGTATTGGTGAACAAATAATTGAAAAAATTGCTACTTGTCTTCTTGATTTGAATGATAGATATATAAGTCCACCAAGTAAGAAGAAGTCTGATAATTTAACTTTTGTATCTGTAAATACCAATACCATAGCCAATGTAACTAGTTGAAGTGCAAATGGAATAAAATTCATTAAAGTCATTGGCAGATGTTCATTTATGCAATCTGTAGTATTCCCCTTATATGTCTTGTATAGGTATGTATAAGCATTATTTCCTGCTGGATTAATAAATCCAGTAAATGCTGCTATACATATTATAGTTATTAACAAAAGAGTTGCATGATTTTTTGTAACTACAAGCTTATCTGGATTTTCTCTTTTAGCTTTTATTTTTTCTAAGTTCTCTTTTTTAGCTTGCTCTAGCCTTTGAATCTTTTCAGTGATTTTATTCTTCTTATCTTCATTTTTCGTTAATTTGCGTTTTATAATTAAAAGTAATCTAAATACTAAGAAAACAATATCTAAGTCTTGAATAACTGCAAACAAATACTCTGCAATATATGGTAAAGCTAAAACAAAGTAAAATGGAAAAACTGCACTATGCACGTTTGCTATTACCAAAGGAATAAGAACTAAGATTAACGCATATCTCTTTTTTTGATTTTCAAGAAATTTTTCAATACTAAATATTTCTAGTCCAAACAAAATATATGTTACTGAATATGCTCTTGCAGCGATAAAGTCTCTCATCGTATACAAAGCCCAAATGGCAATTGCAAGCGAAATCCATCCACATGATGACTTCTTTTTAGCAAGAAAATATATCATTACTCCCAACATCGAGGATAATACCATAGTAGAAATATATATTCCTAATTGTCCCCCCATGTTATAAACCAAATACATTGCAAAATCATATAACCAATGTGGATAAACATAACTCAAATTATGCCATGAAAATGGATCTCTCGTTAAATTTGAAATACCATTCTCTGCTATATATTTTCCTATCGGGATTGTGTAAAATGTATCGTTTTGTAGCACTTTTGGTGCAATTCCTATACAAAAAACACTAATACAAATAATGGCTACAACATTGAACCACAAATTTGTATTTTTGATATATATTGACTGATTTAAGAATTCAAGAATTTTATTAGTTTTTTTATTCTTTCCTTCATCTTTTTTCATTTGTATTAGGTCTTTCTTTTCTTCTTCCATTTTTCCTCCAAAGCCCACTACTTTTTTCACATTTTACTACATAATTCTTTTTTTTACAAGACAAACCACCATTGAATTAAAGCGCAAAAAGAAAACGTCCACATACCGACCTTTGTCAGCACATGAACGTTTATTTAAACATATATTTTGCAAATTTATATAAACTTGTTGTTAACACTATAATTACATAACTTCTGCTTTAATTTCTTCATTTTCTGTTTCTTCATCTTTTACTACTTCCATGCTTGCAATTGAAACTTCGTAAGCCACTCTAGTTTCTACAGTTCCATCTTCATGTTTTTTCTCATAATTTCTAGATTGAACTCTACCAGTAATTCTTACTTCTGTTCCAACTTCCATGTTTTGGCAGAATCTTGCATTTCTACCCCATGCAATGCTTGGAATGTAATCTGATTTGTTGTAAGCTCTATTTACAGCAAGTAAAACATCAGCTATTTCTCTTCCAAATGGAGTTTGTCTGTATATAGGTTTTTTACATACATATCCAACTAATATTACTTCATTTGTAACTTCGTCCTTATTCTCTTCACTCTCTTCCTCTTCAATGATTTCTTTTGCGAAGACAGTTAAGATTAGTCTGTTTCTTTCGTTTTCATAGTTGTTGTATGATCTAAATTGTCCTTCAACTCTAACTCTCTTTCCTATATCCAAATCCATGTTGGTTAATAGTCTTTCTGATACAGTAATAGGAATGATATCTACAGTTGCACTAAGTCTAACAACTTCAAGATTAAATACGTAGAACTTCTCACCATATATTTCATGGCTGTAACTCTTATCACTTACTATTTTTCCTATTAAAACTAAGTGATTATTTTCTGAATAATTTGTATTCAATTTGTTTTCCTCCTTAAAATTTATCTACTGTATTCTTCATATAATGCTTATCTTGCTTATTTTTCGCCTTAAAACAATTCTAGTATAACACATTTTTTCTCTTTTGTCTACATAAAAAGTAAAACTTTTTAATATTTTTACCTACGGAATGTGTATTTTCAGGGTTTTTGATGATAATTTCTTGTTAACCAATTATTTGTAAACCACACAAATATGCCTAAATAACGTCATTTTTGCCTTCCCTGTAATACTTTGTGCCTAACATTTTATCAGGCAAATATTGCTGTTCCACCCAATTCCCCGGGAAATCATGCGGATACTTATATCCTACGCCATATCCAAAGTCGCTCATACCACTTGCAGGTGCATTCCTAATATGCATAGGAATTGTACCTGTGTCTTTTGTTGAAACATCACTTAAAGCTTCATTTATCGCCATATATGTTGAATTTGACTTTTTTGATTTAGCAAGATAGACCGCTGCTTCAGATAAAATAATTCTTGCCTCTGGCATTCCAACCATTGTAACTGCTTGCATAGCTGAAGTAGCTATGACCAAAGCTTGCGGATTAGCAAGTCCTACGTCTTCAGCAGAAAGAATAACCATTCTCCTTGCAAGAAAAACTGGATCTTCTCCGGCATTCAATGCTCTGGCTAAGTAAAAAACTGCTGCGTCTGCATCACTTCCTCTAAGTGATTTTATAAATGCACTAATGTTATCATAATGACTATCACCAGTTTTATCAAACATAGCTTTTTTCTTGTTCATACTTTGGCTAGCAATTTCATCAGTAATTTCAATAATACCGTTATCGTTCATCTTGGTAGTGAGTACTGCTACTTCTATTCCATTTAGTGCCGTTCTTACGTCTCCTGCCGATATTTCTGCAATAGTGTCTATAGTCTCGTCTGATATCTTAATATTGTATGTTCCAAGTCCTTCTGGATTATTAAGAGCATTTTTTACTATTCTAACAATATCCTCTTTTTTAAGTGGTTCTAGTCTAATAACCATCGACCTTGAAATTAAAGCTTTATTAACTTCAAAGTATGGATTTTCTGTAGTAGCACCAATTAAAATTACAGTGCCATCTTCTACATAAGGCAAAAGTGCATCTTGCTGAAGTTTATTAAATCTATGAATCTCATCAATAAATAAAATACACTTTCCACTTGGGTTTAGAAGCAAATTATCCGACTCTTCAATAGCCCTTTTAATATCCGCCACACCAGATGTAACAGCATTTAATTTTGTAAATTTATATTGCGTTGTTTCACTAATGACCTTCGCAAGTGAAGTCTTTCCACAACCCGGTGGTCCCCATAATATTAGACTAGATAGTCTATCTGCTTTGATTGTTCTATATAGTAATTTATCTTTTCCAAGAATATGTTCCTGACCAATAAACTCATCTAGTGTTTTCGGCCTAACTCTGTAGGCTAGTGGTTTGTTTAAATCCATAATAAAATATATAAAGCTATCTTTAACAATAGCTTTATTCTCCTTTTAGTATTATTTTGATAGAATTGAAAGTCCTTTTTTAATAAGCTCTTCCACTGACACATCAGTATTTGCAAGCTTATCAAAAGCCTTTTCAATTTCTCTTTTGTTGTATCCCAATATTTGAAGTGCTTGAACTGCCTCTTCAACATTTTGAGAGTGTTTAACTTCTTTTTCTATTTCTTCCTTGCCAGCTTGAATCATCATTTCCGCATTGTCCTTCTTAAGCTTGTCTTGAAGTTCTAGTATAATCCTTTGTGCAGATTTTGGCCCAACACCAGGAATTTTCTTCAAGCTGTCTACATCATTTGCAAGTACAGCCAATGCAAATGTAGATGCATCAATATTAGCCAAAATAGTAATGGCTGATTTAGCCCCTATACCGCTCACTTGAATAAGAAGCTCAAACATACGAAGTTCTTCATTAGTAAGAAACCCAAATAAACTAATATCATCTTCTCTAACATGATAATGTGTATGAACCTTAACCTTATCCCCTATTTCGCCAAGTTCATTGATAGCTCTATCCGACATGAAAACTTTGTATCCAATTCCCATTACATCAATAACGACATATTTACTTGATTTTTCTTCTAAAGTCCCTTTAATATAAGCAATCATTGTAATCCTCCAACATTTGCGAACATTTATTTGTGATATTGTATCATATTTTTGCAAAATAGCAATAGCTATTTTACAAAAAATAGATTTAGTAGTTATACATTACTATGCTTAATCCCTGCCGTTATTTCTTCATCCTCTTTTAATTCTGTATTAATGCTATCTATTGCTTTTATTCCATATAAGTCTTGTTCGTTTCCTTCCGATTGTTGAAAGTTTTCAAAGATATAATCTTCTTCTACCATATCCTCATTTCTTGAATAATAATTTATAGTTATGCCTCTTACAATTCCCTGGTCATTAATTGTAATCCCAACGGTATACTTATGTTTTAAATCTAATCCTTCACTTATTGTATTTATATATCTAAAATATCCTTTTGTTTCATTACTTTTTTCTACTCCATATGCTTGATTTGACAATTCTTCTAATTTATCTTCTACATAATTAGTATTGTAACTTACACATGGAATTAGACTTGGTTCTTCACAATATGTTTGTACTTGCTCTACTAATCTATTAAGTAGGGCCTTAACTTGTGAACCCATTTGCTCCCCTCTATATGTAATAAATGTACTATTAAACCCTTCAATTTCGAAAGTGCTCATATTATATATATATGGTTCCCTTTTTTCCTCAGTTATTTCACCATTCTTTTTATTTTCAGTGTTTTTTTCCATGCTGTGTTTAATTCCTGCCGTTATTTCCTCATTTTCCTCAAATCCTGCATCAATACTATCTATTGCTCTTATTCCATATAAGCCTTCTTCATCCTCTTCAATGACTTGAAAATTATAAAGATCATAAAGATATTCTTCTTCTCCCAATCCAAAATAATTAATCGTTATACCTCTTATTAGGCCATTTTTGGATTTTGTGAACGCAATATAGTACCTATGCTCTAATTGTATGCCACTACTTATTTCATTCAAATATCTCAAATATCCATCAATTTCATTTTCTTTTTCTACCCCATATGCCTGTTTTGATAATTCTTTTATTCTATCATTCATATATCTATGAGTATTATAACTTACACATGGAATTTTAAATGGTTCAATTTCATGTAACTTTGCATTGGATTTTAATCTATTGATTAGCGTCATAACCATAGCACCAGTTTGTTCTCCTTCAAATTGAATAAACGCAAAGTTTAAATCCTCTATTTCTTCCGTTATAGTTTCATCTGTTTGACTATCTGTATTGTCTTCTAGTTGTTCCTTCTTTTTTTCATATTTTGCAGTTTTTATCTTTGGTTGTTCTATATTCTCCGTATTATTCTCTTTCACTAAAAGCATCTTTTCAAGCACTATAAGTGCAATAAGTAAAACTAATAAAATCCCACTAACAATTAGTAGCCAATTTTTATTAAAGTTCTTTCCATTGTCATTTTCCATAATACACTCTCCACTCAAAAATCTCTATTTAAAGTAATATAAACTTTTTGTTCATAATCGTTCTTCCCTAAAATGATAATTCGACTATATTATATAATCTAAAAATTATCAATAGTATTATATCGATACAAAAACAAATTCTAAAACTTTCTTTAAATTGACTAAAAATCATTATTATGTTACGATAAACCTACTTAAAAAGTAATATAGAAAGGATTCTAGCCAGTTGAAAATTAAGTTTAAAGACTTTATAAAAAAACACTATTTTGTTTTATTAATAGTATTAATATCAATTATTCGTTTTTATATTGTTGCTCCACTTCCACTTTCTGCCTATCCAAAGCAAGTTTATGATGATGCTCTCATGGTAAGATTATCCAAAAGCATCATTGAAGGCCACTGGCTTGGAGCTTATGATAACAACACCTTAATAAAAGGTGTCGGTTTCCCAGTATTTATAGCAATACTAAAGTTCTTAAATATTCCATATTTGTTTGGAATGAATATACTGTACATTTTAGCTTGTATATATTTCATATATGCCTTTAAGGATGAAGTAAAAAACAAATTTTTAAGGACATTAGTTTTTATAATAATGCTATTCAATCCAATCTCTTATGCAGAATACACATTTCAAAGAGTATATCGTAATGGCACAGGCATATTTCAAACAATATTTATATTTTCATCGGTTTACTACATTTGGAAAAATAGAGATTCCAGCATAAAAAAGGTTTTACCTCATATTTTATTGGCATCAATCAACGTAGCATTTCTATGGCATTCTCGAGATGACTCAATGTGGATTATGCCATTTCTAATAGTTGCTCTTGGCTTAACTAGTATCTGTATTTTAGTTAAATATTTTAAAAGTAAACAAAACATTACTTTTGCAATATCACTTTTTAAAATAGTATGCGTTCTAATGCCAATTTGGATATTAATATTCAGTACTACTTCTATTAAGCTGCTAAACTACATGAAATACGGTGTTTTCATCGAAAAAGAAACTGACTGCAACCTAGGTAAAGTACTTAGTGTTTTCTATCAAGTTAAAGCAAATGAAAAGGTTTATAGAACTGATAACACAAGAGAAAAAATAAATAGAATGTGCGAAGTTTCTCCTACCCTAAACTCAATAAAACCTCATCTAGATAACTCTTTAGATGTTTGGACTCAATTTGACAGCAATCCCAATGATGGCGAGGTAGAAAATGGTTGGTTTAGCTGGGCTATGGAATATGCAGTTAGAAATGCTGGGAAATATTTTAATCCAAAAGAATCCGATGCATTCTATGGGCAAATCTATAAAGAAATACAAGATGCACTAGAAACCGGAAAATTAGAACGTGAAAATGATGTTATAGTTAACTTTCTTCCACCATTTCATGAAGAACACAAAAAAGATTTGCTAAAATTCTATCTAGGTTATTTTGAATATATCTCAGAATTTAGAGAAATGGAAAGTTCAAATGCTCCTAGTGAAGAGTCAGATAGCCTTGATAATGTTAGAATACTTGATTTTGAGTTTGTCACAGGAAACAAAACTGTATCTAGAAATAGTACTAACATTAGACTTGTCGGATGGTATTTTTTAAAGAATAAAGAAGATTTTAAACTATTTTTAACCAATGAAAAAAATGAAAAAATTGCCGAAATAAGTAGAATGGACAGCACGGATATCATCAATGTTTATTCCTTAAATCCAAGTTATAATTACAGATTTGATTTTATATTAAACGATGTTGAAAGTATTTCAGAGTATAAAGAATTATATATATCTTCATATACACCAAGTGGCGACTATATTGAATCTATTCCTTTGAATGAGTATATACAAGATGCCGCTATAGAAAATGAAAAATCAACCCATTCAATCACTATTGCATCAATAGATAAAAGAGTTGACCCTACTGCTACTTATTCTGAAAAAAGTATCGCTCTTTTAAATAGTATAAAAAATGTATATTCTAAAACTGGAAAACTTATGCTTGTTATTTCCTTAATTATATATACTATAATTTCGATAGTTTCTATTATTAAAAGCATAACAACTAAAAAGATTACATACAGTTTTAATGTGTTTCTTATTTTAACAGCTATACTATTGAGTACAATGCTTCTAACAGCGGGAGTTGCATACACTGGACTTACATGTTGTTATACATTTATGTATCTATATTTAGCATGTACTTTTCCACTTTTTGTAATGTTTGTGTGTATAACTCTAGGATATTCAATTCAATTAGCTAAAGATATTTTTTATAAATAACCTATTATAAAATGCCTGCCGGTAATGTACCGGCAGGCATTTTAGGTATCTACATGTAATTTGAGACTTCAATTTGCTAACAGAGATCTTGCTACAACAAAATCAAATCCCCTTTTAATTTCTAACGACGGTTTTGACTTGGGTTCAGGATCTGTATAGCCATATACAAAAAACTCGAAAGTATAAACTTTCGAGTTTGATAACAAATTATCTTTTTGAAAATTGTGGTGCTTTTCTAGCTTTCTTAAGACCATATTTCTTTCTTTCTTTCATTCTTGGATCTCTTGTAAGGAATCCATTTGATTTAAGAGCTGGTCTGAATTCTGAATTTGCTTCATTTAAAGCTCTAGCTATTCCATGTCTAATAGCTCCTGCTTGACCTGTATATCCTCCACCTGTAACTTTAGCTATGACATCATATTTTCCAACTGTATTTGTAACAGTAAATGGTTGATTAACTATAACTTTAAGTATTTCTGAACCAAAATATTCATCTAATGATTGTCCATTAACTTTAACATCTCCAGTACCTGGCATTAATCTAACTCTAGCAATTGATTCTTTTCTTCTTCCAGTACCTTGGAATACTATATTCTCTGATTTCTTTGCCATACTACTTTACCTCCCATACTTCTGGTTTTTGAGCAATATTTTCATGCTCGCTTCCAGCATATACTCTAAGTTTTTTAACCATCTTGTTTCCTAATTTAGTATGAGGAAGCATTCCTTTTATTGCTAAATACATAGCTTTTTCTGGTTTGTTATCCATCATAACTCTAGCAGAAGTTTCTTTCATTCCTCCAATATATCCAGAATGACTTCTATAAACTTTTTGATCTAATTTATGTCCTGTAAGAACTGCATCTTTGCAATTTATAACTATTACATAATCACCTGTATCTTGGTTTGGTGTATATGTAGGTTTGTGTTTGCCTCTTAATAGTTTTGCAGCTTCGGTAGCAACTCTACCTAATGATTTGTCTGCTGCATCTATTATATACCATTTTTTCTCAATTTCGCCTGCTTTTGGGCTATATGTAGTATTATTCATGGTAATAATGACCTCCATTCAAATAATATTTCATTTAATATACATCTACTTGAAATCATTGCTATCATTGCTACCGGGGAGAAGCAACTAGGCATAATCTCACATAATGCTATATTATTTTAATACAATTTCGCCCAAATGTCAACAAAAAATAATAAATTTAAGACTCAGGGACATCCCTGAGTCTCATTTATACATTCTATTATTTATACATTCTATTAGTTACTTCAACATCATCAAGTTGTCTTTTAAATAAAAACTTACTAGCAGGATTCTTTTTTACCCCTTCGATAAACATGTTTGCGCTATGTAGTTTTTTAATTAGCTTTTCATTTTTACTTCTTAGAGCATCATTTTCTGCCTTTAGTCTATCAATCGTTCTTTGCATTTTTCTAACAGGATTGTTTTGTAAATTTATATTGCTAAGAAGCTGTTCTTGAGTTCTACTATAATATGGTTGCGTATTAGGATATTCCATAATTACAGCTTTAGCATTCCTAACAAACTCCTTCATGATTGACTCTTTATCTAGCCTAATCTTATCAACTTCTTCTCCTTCAATCTCTGCTTTTCCAAATAAAGATGCATTTACTCTTTCTCCACAAGCATTTTCTATTAAATAATTTCCATTATCTAAATAGCATCTTCTTGTAAATACACTATGATTTTGGGAAACACATTCAATAACTCCATTTTTTCTTTTCATATATGAATAGAAGGTTGAACCATCTCCTGAATTCATTGAAACTTGTATTCCAAATTTGTTAACTTCTATCTCCTTATCACCTTTAACAATTTTAGCTCTTTCGCCATCGGCTGCAAGAAAATAGTCAACATCTTCAAAAGATATTCCTCCACTTTTCAAAATCAATAAGGACTTTGTATTTCTAATTTCAGATTCAGACTTATCCTTCAACTTTAAATAGATAGGTTCCATTATTCCTGGCATTTCCAGCAGTTTATCATTTGTACCAATCTCTTTCATGAGATTAATGAAATCTTTTCTATCCATATTCATTTTCCTCATTTCTAACAAATTAGTTAATTCGCTATACTCTCTAATAAAATTATATCACAATTGGTTTACATAATCAAGAAAATGTTTTATAAATTCATGTTTATCAATTGTCAACTACCCTCTGTCCTCCACTGTACAACTGAACTGTAACATCTCCTTCATATGCTTTATATTGAATAGGATTGAATTTTTCCATCCATTTTTGAACTTCAACACTTTTGAATTGCGCTGTATTATATCCTTTGCCTAAATCATTGTTAAATAACCATAGTGGCGCATTATAAAAACATACTGTAGGGTGAATATAGTTATAAACCTCTTCAGTTACACCATTTTGTCCATGATGTGCCATTTGAACAGCATAACTACCAAGCTTATCTTTTTCTAAAACTAGTTCCTCACTCGCACGACTATATGAATCTCCTAAAAATAACATGGATTTATCCACATCATTTGCAGTAAATTTAAATGTCATGCTCATTTCATTACCATTATCCGAGTCTGTTATAGCAGGATTTGCAACCCTTATTATCTCACATGTTAAATTATCTATATCTATTTTTTGTCCTTTTGTACAATTGAACTGATTTTTAATCTTTGGGTTAGATAACGAATCTAAAAATGATATCTCTGCATCACGCCCTCTTTCGTCATTAGTAATATACCATTCTCTAGTACATAACGAATAATACAAATTATCTATTGTAATATTTTCTGTTTTTAAAAGCTCTACTAGTCCACCAATATGATCTCCGTGTGCGTGAGTTACAAACCAATAATCAACTTTTCCGTTTCCATATTTATCTATATATGATTTTAATGTCTGCGCATCTATATTCCTTCCACCATCTACAGCAATTAAGACTCCATTTTTAGTTCTAATAAAATATCCCATTGAATTGGTGTTTCCATTATCCTTTGTGTTTGATCCACCAATTAATGTTATTCTCATCCCTTCTGTTTCTGGTACTTCCACAATTGTTTTTCCTTGCTCACTTCTACAATCATCGTACTTTAATATACCTATTGGTATAACAATAAGTATAATAAAAACTATTATTTGTAATATCTTTTTCATTTTTTTCTCCTTTATACCAGTTAATTCTAACACCATTTCTTTTTATTCGCAAGCAAGTTTATACATCAAAAAAGAGGCTATGTGTAAGCCTCTTTTGTTAATACCTATGCATTTTCTTGAACTTTTTGTACACTTCTTGTCCTTTTAACTTCAAGTTGTGGTTGAACAAGTGGTTCGTATGATTCACCATTGTACATACTGATTTCTACAGACCTTGTAAATAAATCCGTATAATTGTAAGAACCAACTCTCTCTATTCCGTCAAATTTTACTCTAAAATAACTATTATAGACATTCTCTATTGTTGCTGATTTCTCTTGGGGTTTACTTCTTTTTCCAATTGATTCTTTAATAATAATTTTTTGTCCTATGTTATCTTCAATATTTTTTCTTAAGTCCGCAATTTCAGATCTGTAAATACCCATACCCAATCACCTACTTCTTCCGTTTTTCTAATGCCCATTTTATATCACAGCAAAGTCGCAAAGTCAAAAACTCAGCCAGTGATTGGAAAGCGTATGTTTCAATATTAGCAATGGTTCCACGTTATTCTCTCATCTTCTTTTCTTTTGCTTTACAATTATATTTCAAAAATATTACAATACAATTTTTCTTCTTCTCCGTACCTTTTTTCAACATCTAGTTTGGTAATTTGATTATCATCTTTAAATGCCATCTTGTTCAATGCATCTAAAACTATTTTGACTATATTATCAATATCTGGTTTTTTTACTGGTGATACTTCTCCTTCTAACATTAATTGTGTATTCTTTTTGCTTGTATTTTTTGGAATCTTAAAATACGCAATAATCTTAACTGCCACTCTATTTTCAAACGGAATGTATCTCGGATATTTCATTATAAAATATTGTTTAATTAAATTTTCATAGTCCTTTGTATTTGTCGGAGTGTATACTATCCCTGTATACGAATTTACTCTAGGCCTTGCCTTTCCTTTTATATCTCCTGTCACTTCAAACTCATAGTTCATTTTTTTATCCTTTAATTTTTAATTCTATTTTGTTATCTTTAGCATAAAGTTTTGCATGTCCACCTACAGGGAACGTAATAATTGGAGTTGTATGTCCAAAATCCGCACCTGCTATAACAGGAATATTGTCTAGTTCTGGCTTATTCTTTATAAGTTTAATCCACTTTTCTTTTGTCATAAAACAGTTCTTTTCTGCTCTACCAATAACGATTCCCTTAACTGTTTTAAATTCAGGCATATGCACTAATGATTGTAAATCTCTATCAAAAGTAACCATATATAATTTTTCAGCCATGCCATCATCTTCTATGAACAATACTTTATTGCTAATATCAGGCATATACTCAGTACCTTGAAGTAAGTTTAATGTACATAGATTACCACCAACAATCTCGCCTTCAGCTTCACCTTCATTAATAATAAACATTCCATCATTTTTTATAAACTCTCTATTCTCTTGGTCAATAAACCATGCATCGTCACTCCATTCTTTTGATGAAGTAACTTCTATTTCGCCTTCTTCAAAAAACATCTTCTTAAAATAATCTAATTCATATTCAAAACCTTTTTTCATTCCAAAGCTTGAATAATGTGGCCCAGAATATGTAACAAGTCCTGTTTTTGCATATATGCTATTTGATAATGCAGTAATATCAGAAAAGCCACAAAAGATTTTTGGGTTTTCTCTTATTGCATCATAATCAATTAAATCTAATATTTGATTTGAATTAAATCCACCAATTACAGTAAGAATTGCTTTAACATTTTTATCTCTAAATGCCTCATTTAAATCTTCAACTCTATGTTCTTTTGAAGCCGCCATATAATCTTCATCTGCTTCGTAGATGTACTTTCCAAAAGTCACTTTTAGCCCTAATGCCTCTAGTCTTTCCGTTGCAATTGTTTTACAATCTTCTCCAAGTATTACTGCACTTCTTGATGGAGCAATTACTCTTACTTCATCTCCTACCTTTAATTTTTCAGAAATCATACCAGTCACCCCTTATTCTTATATTTGATATAGCCATTATACTATTATAAATAAAAATAGACAAGTAAGATAACTTACCTGCCTAGATAATTAAACTTTTGCAATTTTACATGAAATGCTACTAATTATAAGTAGAACAATATATACAAATACTATTCCTGCACCAGTTGGCATATTTAAGAAAAATGATATAAAAATTCCTATTATAAAGCATATTATCGAAGTTAGTACTGACATAATTACTAGCCCCTTAAAGCTTGTTGTAAATTTTTTTGCAATAATTGCTGGAAAAACAATTAAACTTGAAATCAAAAGCGTTCCCATCATCCTCATTCCTACAACTATAACCAATGCAGTAATAAGTGCAATTAAAAACTGATAAAGTCCAACACTTATGCCACTAGCTTTTGCAAATTTTTCATCAAAAGTTATTAAAAATAACCTATTATAGAAAAACCAGTAAATGCAAATTGAAAGAATTGCAATGATCAAACTCAAAATTACATCTTGAGTTGTCATGGCTAGAATAGACCCAAACATGTAGTTGTAACTATCTGTCCCAAAACCACTCGAGAATGATGTAACTATTACACCAAAAGCCAATGCTCCAGTAGCAACTAAAGCAATAATAATATCTGCACTCTCTCCTTTTTTCTGACTAATAATCATTATTAAAATTGCCGTGACAATAACAGCTGGAATTGCCACTCCTATAGGTGGCAAATTTAGTGCCATTGCCAAACTTAATGCAGCAAAACCAACTTCACCTAGTCCATGTCCTATCATCGAATAATTCTTTAATGTTAATATAACGCCTATTAAAGCTGCTGAAAAAGAGACGATAACACCACATATTAGAGCTCTTTGAAAAAATGTATATGATAATAAACTAATTACTTCACTCATTTTAAAATCCTTTCCAGCCTTCAAATTCACCATCATATTTTATAGTCTTTGCTATCCATATAATTCTTGGCTTTAAATCTTCTATTTCATCTAAATCATGTGTTGCCATAATAATTGTAGTATTATTATTCTTCTTTTCATCTTCTAGCATTTTGTATAAACTTTTAGTGATATTGACATCAAGACCAGTTACTGGTTCATCTAAAATCAATAGTTTTGGCTTTTTTATAAGACTTCTAGCAATTAACACTCTCTGTTTTTGACCACCTGATAAATCACCTATTCTTTTATTTTGTATATCTTCAATTTTTAGTTTTTTAATAACCTCATCATAGTTTTGTTTATCTTCTCGAGTGTAAAAAGGAAGTTTTTTATGTTTTTGAACACCTGTCATTATTATTTCTTTCGCAGTTGCTGGAAAATCCAAATCTTTTAAATTGGTTTGCGAAAGATAAGAAACTTCCTCAAGCGGAATATTTATCTTTACACTGCCGCTATCAGTTTCTTCTAGTCCAACAATTGCTTTAATCAAGGTGCTCTTTCCCGAACCATTTTCACCGACCAAAGCAATGTATTCTCCTTCTTCAACACTAAAACTAACATTTTCAATTGCAGTATGATTTGAATATGAAACCTTTAAATTTTCTACTTCTATAATTTTCATTATTTTAATCCTTTTTCTAAATTTTTATAGTTTTCTTTCATAAGTGAAACATATGTATCTTTTTCTATGTCTGCATTATGCACTGAATAAAGTACAAGAGATTCAGCATCAGTCTCTTCTGAAATCATCTTTGCAACAGTTCCCTCACTAAGTTCTTCATAGTATATAACAGGGATATTATTATTATTTATATAGTCTATAACTGACTTAATCCTTGCTAAACTTGGGTCTTCACCCTCTCCGCAATTATCATATACACTAACAAAATTAAGACCAAGTTCCTCAACTAGATATGCATAAGCAAACTCTCCCCCCACTGCAATCTCTTTTCTATTTGAATTTGCTATAAGTTTTGAATAATCTTCTTTTAGCTTTACTATCTCTGTTTTATACTCTTTAGCATTTTTTTCATAATAAGCTTTATTTGTAGGATCAATTGTTATAATTTCTTTTAGAATAGTATCTATCATTTTTAGAGCATTATCCATGCTTAGCCAAATATGCTCGTCATATATTTCTTCATCTTCGTGTTCTTTTTTATCATAAGCAATTTCTTTATTTATATGCTTTTCTTCAAATTCTTCTATTTTAATTAACTCGACATTCTCTGATGTATTTATAGCTTTTTTGGATGTTTCTTCTAAATTTGTTATAATATTTGATGTCCAAGGCTCCAACTCTTCTCCTGTATAAAGAAAAGCATCACTATTATCTAGAATCATAATCATATCCTTAGCAGTTGGTTCATAATTATGTGTCTCAACACCTGACTTTACTAGCAACTTAACATCCATTTTTTCTTTAACTATCTGTTTGGCAAAATCATATTCTGGAAATAATGTCGCAACTATAATTTTCTTTTCATTTTTTTCTCCCTGCGAATTACTATTTCCAAACATCATTACTAGTACTGACATTATAATTATTAAAATAATATAACTAATTATTGCGACTATTTTCTTTTTCAAAATACTCTCCTTCTATATGTAAGTTCAGCTTAAAGATTATATCACACTTTACATAATATATCAAGAAAAGGACGTGTTCAAAACGTCCTTTTTGTCTAAGTTTTATTAATAATTAAAACTATTTAATTCCTCTATACTTTTTAGATTTAATAAAGGCAATTCCTCCTGCGATTGTAAGTCCTACTATACTAACAATTATTGCCACATCTGCTCCCGTTCTTGGAAGTGATGTTGGTGCAACAGTTGGATCACTAGGTTGTGCAGGTGGATTTTGAGTTGGTGTAGGTGTTGAAGGTTGAGGTGTATTTCCACCACTTTGAGATGGAATATTCCATTTAAACTCACTACTTCCTACAAAAAACATATACCAATTACCAGAATCATATACTTTTGATTGTGATAATGTAACTGCTTCATCTGGATAATACTTTCCATTTTCAGTATCAAGCTCTATATATAAATAATAATATGCTTGATCAACTACCTTTGAAGCATCTATTCCAAGAGGCTCTTTGAATACCAAAAATGATTGTGAACAGCTTTGAGCTTTATTATATATTGATGAAGTGTCTGATTTTGCGTATCTTAGTAAAGCTTCCCAACCCGCTTCTTTATTATCTTTTATGTTATTTAGTATACCCGTATCATTTATTCTTCCAATTTTTATATTTCCTTTTCTCGTAGTTGAAGGTGATTTAGCAACATTTTCTAAAATAAGTTGAAAGTTTCTATTTGAAGCTTGAGTACCATCTGAAAAAGCATCCGCATATTTAGGATAAGCTTTCCTTTCAAGCTTCTTAGACTTAACCAATTCAACCACGTTATCACTGCTATCTGCATAAAAAATATTAATGTACAAATCCTGTGCCAATTCTACATATTTTTCAAAATTATTTACTGATAATTTCCCATTGTTGGCATCTGCAACCATATAACCTGTATTTTGCTTTACATCTGGTGCAGTATTAGCACTACCTGAAATACTGTATTTAATTGAGTTCATATTATCATCATTCATATTTTTTATATTTGAAACTGTAAGTGTAACAGTTCCAATAGCATAGTTCAACTCATATTTTGCATCTGAAAAATCTTGTGGCGTTAAAGTGAAGTTTTTATTTGTACTTCCATCCGCACCAGTTTCTGTTGAAAGATTCGTTTCATCATTGTTCCCATTTTCAACAACATTTAGAAGTTCTCCTTCTATACCTCCCTCACTTGCAAATGTATAACATCCAAGTGACAACAAAAGAATTAAAATAATTAATACTGAAATAATTCTTTTCATATTTTCCTCCGTATATTAATAATAATTAAATAATATTTTTTGAACTTATTCTATGATTTCTTCACTTTCTTCTTCGACATTGCCCGCTCCATAGAATTCACTCAAATAGTTTTTAATTTGATTAGCTTCTTCAACAACATTTGAAATCTCAAGCCCATGAGCTCCATTAATTGTTACAACTTTTTGAATATCTGGATTAGTAATCATAGCTGAGGCAGCTGATTCATAATCATTAGTTACTTGCTTAGCACTTTTTAATTTGTTATACTCTTCTATTTTTCCTGATGATAATATCGATAGTGTCCCAAGTTCAGCAGGATACTCATATGTTAGCATTTCTTTCATGTTATCCTGCAGTTTAGCAGTTTCCGAAATTTTCATTTTTGAAAAGAAATTATTTGAAATCCTATTTCTATAAACATATATTTCTTTATCTGAATAGTAATTAGACATTTTCTTCATTTTATCAATGCCAAAAGTACTTGGTTTTGCATATGAAAGAACTGTCTCTATACCTGTTTTTTCTATATAGTACGTAGCTTTTTCATTCGACAATTTTTTTTGAATACTATTTTGTACATATGTATCATTTATGTATGAAGGATACAATCCATCAACATTTATCATTACATCTATATATTCTGGAAACATTGATTGCATTTTCATAGCATAAAGCATTGATTCATTGTTTGACACAAGAACAAATGGTTTTGGGATGCTAAGAGCATCTAGCATATCTTTAATCTCAGTGGCAATTGTTTCGTTTGTCCTCTCGCTTTCTACATCTGAACTAAAACTATAACCAAAATTTTCTGCTACAACCACTCTATAATCACTTGAAAGCTCATCAGCTAATGCTTTATACTTTATTACTGGTGCAACCTCACCATGCTCAGATAATATAACAATTGTTTGAGCCTTCATATCCTTTAAGTAACAATTCATGAAATTTCCCGAACCATCAATTACCTCAACTGGCCTAAAAAACTCTCCTCTATATGGTGAAAGCGATTCCTTAATTTTTCCAAGACCATTAAAAATCATTCCAATACATATAACTATTAAAATAACTATAACAGTTCTTATTACGAAATCCTTTAATCGCTCCAAAAGGTCCCAAACTTCAATTCTTGCCCTATCCTTCATAAACTTCTCCTTTAGTGCTTCCGTAAATATAAACAAATACTATCATATGATATTTTATTATTCAATACTTTTTTACATTTGTATTACAAATGTAAAAAAAGAGTGACGAAAACTCGTCACCCTCTTTTATCTTTTTTAAAACTATTTTAATTCAACTGTAGCACCAGCTTCAACGAATTTAGCTTTTAATTCTTCTGCTTCTTCTTTAGCTACACCTTCTTTAACTGTCTTAGGAGCACCGTCAACTAATTCTTTAGCTTCTTTTAATCCTAATCCTGTTGCATCTCTAACAACTTTGATAACAGCAATCTTGTTTCCACCAGCTTCTGTTAAAACAACATCAAACTCTGATTTTTCTGCTGCTGCTTCTCCTGCAGCTCCTCCAGCTGCTGGAGCTGCAACTGCTGCTGCAGTTACTCCATATTTTTCTTCAATTCCTTTTACTAATTCTGATAATTCAACTACTGTTAAGCTATCAATTTCTTCTAACATTTTATCTGTTTTTGCACTCATTTTAAATTCTCCTTTTCTTTTTTATTTTCTTTTCTTATTTAGCTTCTTCAGCTTCTTTTTGAACTCTAACTGCATCAAGTGTAGCAGCAAGTTTTGATACGTTTGCAAGTAAGCATCCTGCAAGTTTTGCGATAAGTTCTTCTCTTGATGGAAGTTGTGCAAGAGTCATTAACTCTTCAACACTAACAACTTTACCTTCTAGAACTCCGCCTTTGATTGTATAGTAATCATTATCTTTTGCAAATTTGTATATAGCTTTTAATACTGGTAAGTATTCTTCTGCAGTCGTGATAACTGCTGTAGGTCCTTCCAAAGCTTCGTCTAAACCTTCATATCCGTTTTCAGCAAGTGCTCTTCTAGTAATATTATTCTTAATTACTGCATATTCACCACTTACTTTTCTAACAGATCTTCTAAGTTCAGTATCATTTGCGACGTCAATTCCTCTGTAATCAACCAAAAGAACTAAATTTGAATTTTTAAACTTTTCAGCTAAGTTCTTAACTTGTTCTTCCTTTTGTTTGATAATTTTTTCGTTAGCCAACTCATTTCACCTCCATTTATACTTAATTAATAAAATTATTGTTATCATCATTTTTAGGAAATGCGTAACACTTTCCTAAAAGAAAAAGCTCTTTGTTACCACGAGATAACAAAGAGCCTATATATCAGCTTCTTTAATCACCTCGGTAGGATTTACCTTTGCACCTACTGTCTTTGGCAACAATATTAAACTAATTATTTTTGATTAATGCTTAAACTTGGTCCCATTGTAGTTGTAAGATATACACTTCTAATGTATTGTCCTTTTGCAGCTGCTGGTTTTGCTTTGATAATAGCTTCTATGATTGTTTCATAGTTTTCATTAAGCTTTTCAGCTCCAAATGATACTTTACCAATACCTAAATGTATAATATTTGTTTTGTCTAATCTATACTCAACTTTACCAGATTTAATTTCTGATATAGCCTTTGTAACATCCATTGTTACTGTTCCAGATTTTGGATTTGGCATTAAACCTTTTGGTCCAAGTACTCTACCTAATCTACCAATTACACCCATCATATCAGGTGTAGCTACGATTACATCATAATCAAACCAATTTTCTTTTTCGATTTTTGGAATAAGTTCTTCTGCACCAACATAATCTGCTCCAGCAGCTTCAGCTTCTTTGGCTTTATCTCCTTTTGCAAATACAAGTACTCTTTGTGATTTACCTGTTCCATTTGGAAGTACTACTGTACCTCTAACTTGTTGATCAGCATGTTTTGAATCAACACCAAGTTTTACGTGTAATTCAACAGTTTGATCAAATTTTGTTTTTGGCATTTTTTCAATAATCTCTAAAGCTTCTTTTGCTTCATAAGATTTGCCTGCTTCAACTAACTTTGAAGCTTCTACATATCTTTTTCCTTTTTTCATTTTAAACCTCCCTTGGTAATAGCGAATTTTCATTCTCCCAAAATATTTATAATAATAGGAATAATACCTATTTATTATCAAAATTACTCTTCTACTGTAACACCCATAGATCTTGCTGTACCTGCAACCATGCTCATAGCAGCTTCTATAGATGCAGCATTTAAGTCTTCCATTTTTTGTTCTGCAATTGCTCTAACTTGATCCTTTGTAAGTTTAGCAACTTTTTCTTTATTTGGTTTTCCAGAACCACTCTTGATACCAAGAGCCTTCTTAATCAATACTGCAACTGGTGGAACTTTAGTAATAAAACTAAAAGATTTATCTTTATATACTGAAATAACAACTGGTATTGTCATTCCTGGTTGATTAGCTGTTCTATCATTAAATTCTTTAACAAATTGCATAATATTAACACCACTTGAACCTAATGCTGGTCCTACTGGTGGAGCTGGAGAAGCCTTTCCTGCTTCAATCTGTAATTTTATAACATTAACTACTTCTTTCTCTGCCATCTTCTTTTAGCACCTCCTTCTAATTAACTTTTTGAACTTGTGAAAATTCTAATTCTACAGGTGTTTCTCTACCAAACATAGAAACTAGAACCTTTACTTTTTGTTTTTCTTTATTTATTTCTTGAACTGTGCCAATAAATCCTTCTAGTGGGCCATTGATAACTTCAACATTATCATTTACATCATAATCAACATTAACTGGCACTTCGTCAAATCCCATATTTCTAATTTCAGCATCTGTTAGTGGAATAGGGTCTGTTCCTGAACCAACAAATCCAGTAACTCCTCTAGTATTTCTAACAATATACCATGACTCTTCTGTAACAATCATTTTAATAAGGACATAACCAGGGAAAACTTTTTTTAGATTTGTTTTTCTAACTCCATCCTTAATCTCAACTTGCTCTTCCATAGGAACAACAATATTAAAGAAAAAATCTTCCAACTCTCTATTCTTGATAGTTTTCTCTAAATCTGTCTTTACTTTATTTTCGTAGCCAGAATATGTGTGAACTACATACCATCTTGGCTCCGCTTTCTTTTCTTCTTGAGACATTTTTTAGCCCCCTCTTTTTATTTTCTGACATCTACAAAAACTATTGATTTGAAGCAGCAGGTGTTTCTGTGGTAGCCGCACTAGCTTCAGGAGCGGCTGTTGTGGCACTAGCGTCTGCTGTTGGAGCTGGAGCTGCAGTATTTTCTGTGCTTGTAGCATCAGTAGCACCAGAATTTGCATCTACAGTATTAGTGGCTTCTGCACTAACTGTATTACTCGTTTCTCCATCAGTAGTTTCAGTTGTATTAGATGTTTCTTCTTGAGAATCATTTAATACTAATGCCTTTATTCCTTCTACACCATACTTATTCATATTTTCAAATACTACATCAAGTACAAATATAATTACTGCAAAAACAATGACGATAGAAATAACAGCAATTGTATTATTAACCATTTGTTTTGCTGTAGGCCAAGTAACTCTTTTTAATTCAGCTCTAAATTCTTTGAAAAAAGCATTTCCATCCTTTTTCCCATTTTTCTTATCTTTTTTATCTTCTTTAGCCATCTTAGCTCCTCCTAAATAAATATAGGTTTTATCTATTTTGTTTCTTTATGTGTTGTACGTTTTTTGCAATATTTGCAATACTTAACTACTTCAAGTCTTTCTGTATTGTTTCTCTTATTCTTTGATGTCATGTAATTTCTTCTTTTACATTCTGTACATTCAAGAATAATATTCTCTCTTGGACCTTTTGCCGCCATTATTACACCTCCGTTTTGCTTTAAAATGAAGCTTAAATTTGTTTATTTTTTTATTTTAACGATGTGATTGCCTGTATCCGTAAATACATGCTTATATACTTTATCACAATTCAGCTGTGGTGTCAATCGTTTTTTCCTTTTTATTTAAGTGATTTTCGTATATTTTTAATATTTTATCTTTTTTTCTTTTTTTCAACAGAATACCCAAACTTGCCTATTTTTCTGCCCAATCCGTAGTAACCACCATTTGCATATGCTATAAGGTCACATTTTGATATATCAAAACTTCCATTTTTGTCTATGTATTTGTCATCTGCATCTATTGATAGAACTTCACCAACAAATGTAGTATGACTCCCATAATCTATTTCATCAATCACCTTGCATTCTATTGATACTGGAGATTCTTTTATTAGGGGTGCCTTTACAAAATTAGCTTTTTCTTTTGTAAGATGCATTTCCTTAAATTTGTCATATTTAGCTCCACTTCTAACTCCGCACCAATCTGTAGCATATGCCAATTTTTCATTTGTTAAATTAATAACAAATTCCTTGTTTTCTTTTATAATATTGTAGGAATATCTCTCTTTTCTGACAGAAATATAAGCAATAGCTGGAGAAGAATTTAACGTTCCAGTCCATGCTACTGTCATGACATTTGCCTTTTTTTCATCGCCGCATGTAACGAGTACTGCCGGTATTGGGTATACAAAATTACCAGGTTTCCATATTACTTTTGCCATTTTTTCTCCCCTCTCAATAAAACTTATAACTACCACTCCAACTTTTTATAATCTCCAGAACTTGGCGATAATCTAGATCTTCTAATTGTAATAGCATCTGTTAAATTCAAACTTCCACTTTTGTTTGCATCCGCTACTTTTTCTTCTAATGCTGAAAGTTTGGCATAAAGTTCGTGTGTTACAGATAATCTAGACCTTCTTATTTCAATAGCATCAGTAAGGTTAACACTACCACTTAAATTAGCATCACCTCTTAATGCAATTTCAACCTCTATATCATTTTCTATATTATTTCCTAAATTAAAGTCATATATTTTCCCACTGCCACTTCCAGATATTGTCTCATACTCATTTTCTGATTTTCTTATTAAAACAACACAAGCTTCTTCACATGTAACTCTTATATTGTTTTCAGCAGAAATAAATGTGTGATTCTCGTCGCTCGTTTCTTCACCAATAGTTATTGATGCTTTTTTATTAGTATAATTTTTAACTGTAATGTTTTTTTCTTCCTTATCTGTCCTTATTCTAAGCTCATTGGAGCGAGAATAGTTTCCTGCCATATCAAAAACATCGACAAAAAGATCATATTCTGTATCGCTATTTAAATCAGAAAAAGCTCTATGACTTTCAAAAGAGTCTATTCTTCCAGTTCCTTCGTCCTCAAGTATTTCAGTATATTTAGTATAATCTGCTGACGAAGAATCCTTAAAATACCATTCGACTTTCGATACTCCACTTAAACTATCCTGTATATCTAATATTGCAGTAAAACCATTTATTGATTTTTCCGTGCAGCTCAAAGTTCCTATTGTCGGTGCTATGGAATCAATATATCTAACTTCGAATGATTTATGTGTTACATTTCCAAGCGAATCTTTTACCCATATATAATTTGTTCCATTATTTCTTACATCTAAACTAATATCTACATCTGTTGATGGTGAACTAACATTTTGCCATTGACTTGGTTCAGTGTCTGACTGAGTTAAAGCATAACTTGTTATACTATTTCCACATATTGCATTTGCAGAAACCATAATACTTGTATTCCACACATTCTCAGGCACGTCCAAACTTATAATGTCTGGCTTATTAAACATGTATGAATTAAAGTCTAAACTACCATATCCATAATATATATCTTTTCCTTCATCACCTAAGTCAACTGCATTTTGTTTCAAAATATTCATCCACTCTTCTCTTGCTATATCTGTTCCTTTTTCAGACAATATCTCTGCTATAGCAGATGATAAAAATGGAGTTGAAAGTGAAGTCCCATCGCCCCACGCATATGCTGAATCACTAGTATTTATTGGAACCTCTACAGCCGATCCAGGTAATGCAAAGTCGACTTCATCTCCAAAACATGAGAAATTAGCAATTTCGTTATTAGAATCAATAGCAGATGCAGCCAACGTATATGGACTACATCCCGGAAAGTCAAGTTGATTACCATCATTTCCCGCAGCACAAACCATTATCAAACCTTGGTCGTAAAATTCTTTAAAAATAGGATTACTCTCATCGCAAAAATTATAAAAATCATCACTAGATTCTGCATCGTTAATATTAACCCCCAAACTCATATTTACAATATCAACATTATCTACACATACGCGTAGAGCTTCTATGATATCATCAAACTCTCCGCTCCCATCTTCCTTAAATACTTTCATTGGAATAATGCTTACATTGTTAGATGTAGATTCAGCGATAATTCCACCAACCATTGTTCCATGTCCCATAGCATCTGCAACATCATCATCATTATCTGCATAATCATAAGCTAGTGTATAATCAATTCTATTTAATGTCCCTCCAACATCAAATACTTCATGTGTTCCTAAAATTCCAGAATCCAATACTGCTATCTTAACATCATTTTTATTTTTAGCAGAATTCATCTTTTTAGAATAATTACCAAGTCCTGTAGAGTCTACTCCCCAGGCCTTATATTCTTGTGCAACATTTTTGGTGCTAAATTCATGTGCGTTTGTTTCTCTTAGATAAAATTTGTAATTATAGAATACACTTTTAACTCTACTATCATTTTTTAGCTTGTTATATGCATCTTTAGTATCATTTGCATTTTCAAATGATAGAGTGTATCTATCTTTAATAATTTCATCATATTCTATAATTGTATCATAATCTTCTACAACTTCCTCTCCACTATCTTCTTTCACTACTACAAAAAGTCCATCTGTAGAAAATGGATTGAAAATGCTAATGCTATTACCATCAACTTTCATATTTCCAATTATATTAGTTTCTATATATTCATTCATTGTGTTTTCTTCTATCATGCTCTCAACTTTTTTATCAGACATTCCTAAAAATTCTGATAAATTCATTTCTTTTCCATCAACAATAACTTTCTTTTCATTAACATTAATATCAATATTGTAGTAGTCTTCGTTAATCTTTTTTATAGCTTTCCCTGGCATAGACACATAGTCTACACCTCTTGAAATAGTATAGATAATTCCTATAAATAGTAATATAAATACAATTACCTTTCTCTTTTTTAACATTTTAAACCCCTTTACTATCTATTTCAATTAGTTCAAAGCATTTATTGCAAAACTCAATAAACTTTTTTTCATTTTTAAATCCAATCACAGTTGAATAGTATTTTAATAAACTATCTTCCTCTTTCATTATTCCTAGTTCAAGTACCTTTTGTATATTGTAATCATCTCTCGTTGGTAGCTCCCCACGTCTTTTTATTTCACCAATTGTTTTACTATAGAATTGGTCATTTTCTTCTATTCTACTTAACATATCGGTTGATATAATAATACTATTTAGTTCTCCAATAGCCGGTTTAACTTCTATAACCGCGAAACCACTGTTTTTATCATAGCTTCTATTAATAATAAGGTTTGAAAACACCACTTTTCCATCTTTGATATATCCATATTTTTCTCTATTATCTTTTCTAATTTTATGTACTATTAGTATAATACATGCTATCAATATCAAGATAATTACCATTTTTATGGTATTATTCTTTCTTTTCATTCTATTTCTTACATCCTTTTAATAAATATTAGATTTATCTTTTCTTTTATATACAAATGTTGAAATCATTCCAATAACTGACATTATAGTTAGAGCAATGTATATAGTTATATTTGTACCCATTGACGGTGTTTTTTCATTATCAATTTGCTGATTAGTACTATTGGCTGTACCTTTATTTGACACTGCATTGTCATTTGCAACGTTTCCAACACTTGCAACAGATACAGCATTAGAATTTGCGTTTGTATTATTTGCTGAATTAGTATTCGTATTTACATTGTTATTGTTTTTTACATTTGAGTTAGAATTATTATTTGTATTAGTGTTTGTATTACCATTTGTGTTCTGTGTGTTATTGGTGTTTGTATTATTAGTAGTATTAGTGTTCTCATTAGTATTTGTGTTAATATTACTATTTATGTTGCTATTCGTATTTGTATTATTACTATTTGTATTGCTTGTATTTGTATTCATATTGTTTTCATTGTTATTATCACTGCCCTTAGTTTCTTGTCTTTTATATGTAACGACGATATTTGCATTTTCATTTCCAGCAATATAAGTTAACTCGTTATTTGTAATCTTAACATCTTTTCCATTTAAAGTTACTTTTTCTATTTCATATCCTTCGTCTGGTGTAAACTTAACGTTTACTTCTTCACCTTCTAAAACTTCGTCTTCGATACTTGATACTCTTCCACCATTTCCATTTACACTTGTATTTACACGAACCAAAGCTTTTCCATATACAAGGATTCCAACTTCTTTTGTTGTATAGTTTTTAGCATCATTCTTCTTAGTGTATTTTGCAATATATCTATTATTTCCTCTTAAAATCGTCTCATTTTCATCTTTCCAAACTAAGCCTTCTGTCTCAAATTTTATTTCATTTAATTTATTTCTTTCAACTTCTACAAAAGTTCTTTGAGACTCTAAAGGCATTCCTGAATCTGCTTTTGTTATTTCAAAATTAACAACTAGTTTTCCAGCAGAGTCTTCACTTGAATAACTATATTCAACCTTATATTTTCCAACTTCTATTGGTCTATCTATTTCTTGATTATTTGAGTCAAACCATTTTTCAGTCAAATTATCAGCTGTAACTCCCTCATCATTAGATGAAACAGTAACTTCTCCATCCAATACAACTTCTCTTCCTGTGTATTCTATTCTTTGATTGTTCTCTATTCCACTAATACTTATAACTTTTTTATCAACAATTTCAAAATCTTTTGTTACTTCTCCACTGTAATTTCCTATTCCTCTAATTGTTACTTTGGCTGTTCCAGCCCTATCATTATCTTTATATTGAACAGTATAGTTTTCAGGAGATATTTCTTTACCATTTGTTTCTACTATAACTTTTGGTTCTTTCGCAGTACCATCATTTTTTACAGTTGTATATTCCAAAGAAACATTACTATTTAAAATAGATGCAACCAATATATCAGCTACTGCATTATAAGAATCCGATTCAAGTTGATAAGTATTAGACGAATTATCTGTAAGTGACAAAGTGACTAAAACATCTTTATTTTTTCCAGCATTTGGATCTTCGAAAACAGCTTCTGCATTATAATCAATACCATTTTCCCTATTTACTTTATCATCAAACGAAATACTATTAACTATAGCATCTGTGGTCCCGTCATATATTTTTTCTACAATTTCAACATCAGTGATTCTAAGAGTTCTCTTTGTAACTTCAACCTCAAATGTTTGAATAGTTTCTGCATAATCATTTGTTTCAGGATATGTTACTGTAACAACAGCATTTCCAATAGCCTTTGCTTCAATAGTGTTTGTACTTGTCAACCTTGAATAGTCATGAGTAATTGATAATATCTCTGGATTACTTGAAGAAAAACTAACTTCACCATCCTCTACACTTATATAAGATTTTGTCATTCCATATTCAAGTGTAGTGTCTTCTATTGGAGCAACACTTCTAGGCCCCTTTTCTGTAATACGGACATTTTTTACAGTTACTCCTTGATAATTTCCTTTTCCAGTTATAGTAACAACTATATCTGAACCAATTCCACCATTTTGATTACTATAAGAAACACTATAGTCTGTTCCCTCCACAAGTAATCTACCATTTTTAAAAACACTAACACTTGGTGTTAAACTATGTCCTTGATAATTAATAGTGTTTTGAACAAAAACTTCACTGGATTTTATTACACATGGTATAATACTAAAATTGTTTGTAACTTCTGTAAAAATAAAATCACTCGTGTCCTTTGGTTTTATTGTAATTGTACCTATTCCACAATTGATATTCTCACCATATTCCACTGTATAATCATTTCCTAAAGTTAGTACTGTTTGAGTTCCATATATTTTTACCACTGCATTTGGCTTTATTTGTCCACCTGTATACTCATATTCTGATTCTATATTACTTATTTCAGGAACAATATATTCTTTTCCATGTACTGAAATATGTACCGTATCAGTTAAATAATTATTACTATCATTATTTCTAGTAAATAATGCTGGATAAGTCCTTACATCTCTTTCTATGACTGTATCTGGATTTTGCCATACAAGTCCTATAGTTGAAAGATTGATTGAAGAAAGAGTATTTCCAATTATTGTTTCAAAGGTATCATTTATTTCTGTTGGATAACCCGAATGAGCTTTTACTATTTCAAAGTTAATCGTTAGATTTCCAACATAATCTACATCTGAATAATTATATTGGGCACTATACCTTCCAACGTTTATTGGTCTATTAATAGGATTTCCATTTTCATCATACCATGTTACTTCTACATCATCTGCATCAACATTATTAGTATTTTCTGCCACTTTAAGATTTCCTACAAGAACGACTTCCCTTCCTGTATATGAAATACTTTGATTATCACTTATACCACTTAATTCTAGAACATCTTTACCAATTATTTCAAAATTTTTAGTAATGCCTCCTGTTGGTGTATTGAAATTATTACTTTGTGAAGTAATAATAGCTTCTGCTGTTCCTATTTCTAAATTATTATTATATGATGTTGTATATTCTGATGATGGCATTGCATGTCCATTAATATAAACATAAGTTGCAGGTTCTTTGTACTCTCCTGTATATCTTACTCTTGTATATTCAAGGGAAACATTATTGCTTGTAATAGTACATGGACTAATACTAAAAGTCCCATTAGCATTACCATAATAGTTATTGATTCCAGTAATTACAATTGTAGCATTATCACTAACATCTATATTATTCTCATATGCGACTTCATAATCCACACCTTTTTCTAATTGATTTCCATTTTTCGTTACTACTACATCTGGCTTTTTTTCGTCTCCATCATACTCCATAATATCGCCACTAGCTACTACACTTGCTCCTTCGATATTTTGAGGTGTAATTGTAGCTATTGTTTCTATAGAGTTCTCATTGTTTTGAAATTTAAATCTTTCTGCCATATCTCCTACTAATGTTACTTCAACATTGGCATTTCTAGTTCCAGCATTTGGGCTATCGAATTCTGCTACTGCAACGTAGTCCGAACCAAACTGCCAATTTCGGTCTTGTGGAGGATATATTAGTTTAACACTTGATACCACTGCATCTTTAGTTCCATCGTATATTTTATCCTCTACCACTGCTGATTCAAGTATAATTGAATGTTTATTTACAGTAACATTAAATGTTTGTGTTGTCTCAGCATATTCATCCGTTTCAGCATAGCTTACTGTAATTATAGCATTCCCCACTGAATTCGCATAAATAGAATTCTCATTAGTAGTTCCATCAAAAGAATGTGTAACCTGGATAACTTCATCATCTGATGAAGTAAATGTTATTTCATAAGGTACCAATTCTTCATAATTTTTAATGTCACCATATTCCATAACGACATCATTAATTGGATTTACATTTCGTGTTGGTTTTGCAGTTATTGATATTTCTTTAGTAGCAGTTCCAGTATAATTTCCTACTCCCTCTACTATAACCTCAATTTTTTCACCTGCTTCGCCATTTAAATTATTCATCGTCAACGTATAATCTGTATTATTAACGAGTGTTTTGTTATTCACTTTGACTAAAACTTCTGGATTAAGTTGCATACCCGTATACATGATTGACTCGGGGCATATTATATTATCCTCAATTATAGTCACTCTATCTATAGTAAAATTTACTGATGTTTCTGTAAATTCATATACACTACTATCTACTGGATGAATTGTAATTGTACCAGTCCCTGCATTAGTGTTGCTTCCATATGTTACTGTGTAGTCTATATTTTTTTGAAGGACAGCTTGTGTTGCAATATCTTTAACAGTTATCTCTGGTTCAATTTTATCTCCGCTATATTCATAATTTGTCTGGTATCCGTCTATATCGGGAACAATTGATTTTTTTCCATCTCTAGTTACTGTGACTGTACTACTCAAATAGAATCCTTCTGAATCTTCTTCTGTTCCACCAAATTTACCATTTACACACTCAACGTACAATTTGATTTCATAAGTTCCTTCTGGAGTATCTTTATCTATTTTGTATTTTGCAGCCATCAGGCTTCCATTAGCATCTACATCAAATCCTGTTAAAGAAGAATCATCATATACAAATATTCCATCAGATACAGTATTATTATATACATTGTTTGAATCAGCATTTGAATTTAGAATAAAGTCCGTTAATGTAATGTATGATGTACCCTCTTCTTTAGTATTCCACCTAGTTTCAATCCCAAAAAACGAACCGCTTCGAGCAGTATTAAATCTTATCTCTACTTCACCATCATCTATTCCATTTAATGTTACCTCTTCATTAGATAAACTGTAATCATTAGATGAAGCCAATACAATATTTGAAATTGCAATTCCAAATAGGATTAAAACTATTAACCATCCAATTATAATTTCCACTCTATATTTCTTTAACATGATTTGTTCCCCTTATAAAACATTACATTTTTACGAAAATATTATATTATACCATCATTTAGTTATCTATTTCATTATAATTACATTTATATGTCAATTATTTAAGAAAAACTTACAAAAAAGGACTTTGAAGAATAACTTCAAAGTCCTTTTTCTATTTCATGATATTCCAAAATCTTTCTTTTTTAAACTCAGAATTCGAGGTATCAACAAATTCTACATTTCCATTTTCATGGTCACTTTCTTTAAGCATTCCATTTTCTGTTAATACAGTTTTAACATGGTTAGCAAGAGCTTCTGCTCCATAAAAGAATTGTACATCTCCTAGTCTTTCTGTTATCTTATCAGTTACAAATGGATAATGTGTGCATCCCAATACAATATTCTTAACTCTACCTTTGTATTCATCAATATACTTGTTTAATACATCATTAATATGATCCTCATTTCCCTCTTCTATTGCATCAGCCAAACCTATGCATGGTATAAGATATGTTTGATGATTATCGTATTTTTTTAGTAAGCTTCCAAATTTTTCACTTTCGATTGTTCCTTTTGTAGCTAGAACGAGAGTAGGTTTATCATATGCATAATCATGTACCATTTTGTATGCAGGCTCAATTGCAAAAATAGGTATATTATCATACTTCTTTCTTAAATGCTCCGCCGTTTTTACACTAGCAGTATTACAAGCAATCACAATTGCTTTGCATTCATTTTGAAGTAAATAATCCACATTTTTTTCGCAAATTGTGACTAACTCATCTAACTCCTTATCACCATATGGATTATTCTTAGAGTCACTTAAATATAGAAACTCTTCATTAGGTAATTTTTTTAACAATTCTTTTAAAACACTTGCTCCTCCAATACCTGAATCAAATACTCCTATTTTAATAATAACCACCTCTTTTTTATTTATTGATATGCTTATTATAATATAGATATCTTTTATATTCAATCCACATTTCTATAAATGCGAAGTACATCTCTATAAAAATAAACGAGGAGACCACATACGTAGTCTCCTCTCTAGGAATAAAATCAATTACTCTTGTCTCTAATCAGTCAACTTCTCTTTTCTGAATTTTTCTTCTTAAGCCGTCAACTTCTGCCGCAGACATATTTTTCTTCTCTTTCTGCTTATTAATAAATTTCTCGGCTTCTTCCGCAGTCATTCCTTCCAATTTCTTCTTTGCCTTGGACCGTGCATGTTCATATGCATCGAATTCTTTATCGGCATTCTTGAGAATAGTTGATGCAGTGAAATAACCTCCAAGCAGAGCAAGAATTACAAGGAAAATAACCAAGAGTACAAGTGTCTCTTTACCTTTTTTCCGCTTTCCAAAAAAGGCTTCCATTACCTTACGAAGTGCACTCGGAACTTCTCTGAATGCAGAAATGGTATTGTGAGCCATGGCATATGTGTTCCAGCCAGAAACGATGATGTTAGACGCAGTTCGATTCTCCCATGTAATTATGTATCCCTTAATCAAGATAACCAATCCCGAAGAAAGAATCGGAAAGACAACCACCAAATAAGTCAAGTTGGCTGCAAGATCCTGAAAGTAATAAATACTATCCTGATCCATCCCCTTCATCTGCATAAACACCGGTGCAATCAGCAAAAGTGTATATGCGTATACCATTGTGAATCCGAAAATGGACTGGATGTAACCACAAATCATATACAGCCGAAGGCCTCCGCCTTCTCTCTTTGATTCGCTCCAGTACCTGCCGCAAATTGATGCATTGCTCCATGAAATAAAAAAGTTAACTGCCAACATAATAATAACAAGTACCATATATTACTCCTTTCGTTTTTACACAGCATAATTATAATACTGGTTACACTATTTATTTATGTATCACATGGCAACTATTATATCATATTTCTGTACTAACAGCAAGTATTGTGAGCTGGCAATACTACTTATATGGTGATTATTAAATTTTAAACCTATGTGGTAATAAATCGTCTATAGTTAATTCTTCTACATTATTATCACTACCAACAACACAAACTTTAAAATTGTTATCTACAAATTCACTCATGAATTGTCTGCAATAACCACATGGCAAACATTTCTCTTTAGGTTCTTCGCCTTTTGGGGCACCTACAACTGTAATACTTTCAAAATCCCTTTCACCATCTGAAAGAGCTTTAGCAAATGCAGTTCTTTCTGCACAAATACCTTGAATTCCGTGATTTTCAATATTGCATCCTAAATATACCTTTCCACTTTTTGTCCTTAAGACTGAACCAACTTGAAAATTACTATATGGTGAATGTGAATTTAGTCTTGCTCTTTTGGCTAGCTCAATGTCTTCGATATTCATAATATACTCCTCTCATATAATTTTAATATATAATACTATACCATATTTATATAGTAAAACTTGCACTCAATTCTTCCATAAATTCTTTAAATGAAATAATTGAAGGTATTTTATTCAATTCTAGAATGCCCTTATAAATTGCTGGTTTCTTTTTATAATACCCCCATGCTCTATTTCCATAATCATAATGCCATACTTCAGATGGCAAATTGGTAAACCCAACTTCTGTCATTATATTATATAGTAATCTACGATTATCTCTTACTACTTTATCTCTATTAACTTCTTCATACGATGCCGTATTAGTTAGATTAGAAAAGTCGTCAAATTTTATTCCAAAATCCAAATCTCTACCTACAATTAAGTCTGTTATCGTTAAATCCACTGAGCCTCCCGTAGTATGTAATGGTGGTAAAATCTCATTTTGATTAGGTATTGAAACATAGTTACTTATTACTTTTTCTTGCTCCTCAACTGGTAATTCTTGCAATTGAAACTGTTTGATAATATCAGGTCTATATGCATAATAAAGCTCATTTTGAAGACTCCATGTTCTATATACGTCCCATATTTTAAATGCAAAACCTTCTGGTAATAAAGTACAAGCCACTAACAATCTTTCCAATACTTCTTTTCTAATTAAACATTTATCTATAGCACTTTTCATACCCAGTTTTGGGTATTGCAAATCAACAATTATTTTAGTTACAGTTCCAAATTCAACAATATTAGGTATTTCAACAAAAGGAGAATCAATAAATTCATTAGCTTCCCACATATTCAATGTTTCATATTTAGGTATTTTTTTGTTAAACATATTGTTATCTTTATTCATTTTTTCTCCCTATAATCTTAAATCTATAGTATTTAATCATATTAAGTGTTTTTTTTCAACACACATTTCAAATACTAATAATCTCCTCTCACATTTTGTTGTTTTTTATTTTTCTCCACTTTATGCCTTTGCGATAACTTTAACTTAATATCGTTTATTGATATTCCTTTACTATACATCAAGACTTCAGTGTGATACACTAAATCACATATTTCTCCAATCAATTCATTTTTATCAGTGTTCTTTGCTGCAATTACTGTTTCTGTTGCTTCTTCTCCAATTTTTTTACATATTTTATCAACTCCCTCATTTAATAAATAATTAGTATATGAACCATCTACTGGATTTGAATTTCTATCCTCTATCATGAAATATACATCCTCTAAAATATCAGGATTAACTATACTTTCAGTAATCCAATTTACAATTTCATTAAAGAAGCAAGAGTATTTTCCTGTATGGCAAGCATTTCCTTTTTGATCAACTAAAATAAGTAACGTATCTCTATCACAATCTAAATAAATTTTCTTTATCTTTTGTATATTTCCTGACGTTTCTCCTTTATGCCATAATTTCTGTCTACTCCTCGAAAAGAAACATGTTTCTCTATTTTCCAACATATATTTATAGCTTTCATTATTTACATATGCTAACATTAAAACCTCTCTTGTTTTATAATCTTGCACAATTGCTGGAATAAGCTCCATTTTCTCAAAATCAGGTTCCATTATTTTTCCTCCTCAAATCTAACTTTAATAGAGTTACTGTGAGCGTCCAAACCTTCTAATTTTGCAAACTCTATCACATCATCTTTAAATTCTTTTAAAACTTCTTTTGGATAATAAGTATACGATGAGTATTTTACAAAATCATATACTCCAAGTCCAGAACAAAATTTAGCTGTTCCAGAAGTTGGAAGGACGTGATTTGTTCCACTCATATAATCTCCTAATGGTTCTGGTGCATTCTCACCTAGAAAAATTGAACCAGCATTCTTTATTTTTGGTAATTTTGCAAATGAGTCTTGCGTTAAAATCTCCAAGTGTTCTGGTGCAACTTCATTCGCGATATCAATAGCTTCATCAATATTTTTTACAATAATAGCCGCCCCAAAGTTTTTTATAGAAAACTCTATGATATCCTTTCTAGTTAGTTTTCTAATTTGTTTTTTAATTTCATCATTTACTCTATCCACTAAAGTTTCATCACTTGTAATTAGTATGCTACTAGATAATCTGTCATGCTCTGCCTGGCTCATTAGATCTGCTGCTATAAATTTAGGATTTGCCGTTTCATCCGCTATCACTAATACCTCCGAAGGTCCTGCAATCATATCAATCCCCACTATGCCATAGCAACACTTTTTTGCAGTAGCAACAAAGATATTTCCAGGTCCAACAATTTTATCTACTTTAGGTATTGTTTTTGTTCCATAAGCCACAGCGCCAATTGCTTGCGCTCCACCAATTTTATAAATTTTTTCTACTCCACAAATCTTTGCTGCCGCTAAAATAATATCCGAAACTTTTCCATTGGCTTTTACTGGTGTAATCATAATTATTTCTTTAACACCTGCCAATTTTGCTGGAATTACATTCATCATAACTGTTGATGGGTAACAAGCTGTTCCTCCAGGGACATAAACAGCTACTCTTTCTAAAGGCCTTACCATCTGCCCAATGATAACACCATTTTCTTTAAAAACACTCCAAGATTTTTCTACTTGATTTTTATGAAATTCCATAATTTGCTCCCTAGTTCTTTTAAGAATTCTAATAGTGTTTTCTCCAACATTTTTTATTCCTTCGTCAATTTCTTTTTTTGAAACTACTATATCTGCCATTTTATTAACTTTAAAACCATCAAACTTTTCCAAATACTTTCTAACTGCAGTGTCACCACACTCTTTTATATCTTTTAGTATTTCTTCAACAACATATGTTACATCCCTATTTATAATATCTTTTCTACCATTTAGTACATCTATTATTTCTTTTAAATATCCTTTATAATTTATTTTTTTTAACATTTTATTCCCTCCTCTAATCTATTCACAAAACTATATATTTCGTTCTTTTTTAAATCTAAACTCGATTTATTAGCCACTAATCTCGTACTAATATCACATATTTCTTCAACCACTTCTAATCCATTTTCTCTTAATGTGTCACCTGTCTCAACTATATCTACTATGGCATCTGATATTTTTACTATAGGTCCCAATTCAACTGAACCATTTAGTTTTACAATCTTAACTTTTTCTTTTTTACTATTAAAAAATTGCCTTGTTATTTTAGGATACTTAGTTGCAATTACCTTATCTAATGAGTCTTTATTAAAACTAGAATTTGATGCTAGGCAAAATTTGCACTTTCCAATATTCAAGTCTAATAATTCAAAATAGTTTGTCAGTCCTTGCTCTATTAATACATCATTCCCCACTATACCTATATCAGCACTACCATATTTTAAATAAGTTCCTACATCATCTGCTTTTACAAAAATCATTTCAATGTTATCTTCAAGTTTAATTAAAAGTTTTCTCTTTTTATTAATAATAGGTTCAATATCATATCCTACTTTATTTAGGATTTTACAAAAATCCCTTTCAATTCTTCCTTTTGAAACTGCTATCTTTATCATAATTATCCTCCTTATAAAAAAGAGCTATGTAAGTATTTAAACCTACATAGCTCATAAAATGCTTGTAGGTACGACTTTTAGCACTCGTACCTACAGTCTTATTTAGACTTTACGTACCAGTGCTCAATTTATGATGATGCATATTGATTATTAATTTTTTTATATTCATAATTAATACCTCACTTTCTATAATTAGATAGTAATAAGCTCCTCTATAAAACAAAAAGCTGTACAGTCAAAATACCTGCACAGCTATATCTTATCTTATATAATAGCTAATAGCAGGTACACGACTTTAACACCTATACCTGCATAATTATTTTATGCGATATAAGTGTAATTATCATGATGATGTAATTCATTGCTATTAGCTTTAATATTCATGATTTCTATCTCCTTATAGATTATTATACTAGCATAACAGTTAGAATGTCAATAATTTTTTGTTTTTATGTTAATAGTTTAACAGTTTCACTATAAAACCGATAGGCCATTGAACTCGAACCAACTTTTCAACCAGCGAAAACAACTTATAAATATAAGCCATCAAACATAGTTTGATAGCTTATATTTATAGTTTATTCGCCTTCAAAAAAATATTTCTGCTACTAGCAGAAATATTTTTTTTCAGCAGTTAACAGCTTCGCTGTAACACCGATAGGTCATTGGGTCGCGTCTCAACATGGGGGCAAAAAAATAAGAAGTAGATTCATCTACTTCTTATTTTTGGCTCCCCTTGTTGGACTCGAACCAACGACCTATCGGTTAACAGCCGAGCGCTCTACCAACTGAGCTAAAGAGGAATATAAATCTGGCGACTTCCTATTTTCCCAACAAGGTAACTCGTAAGTATCTTCGGCACTAAGGAGCTTGACTTCTGTGTTCGGCATGGGAACAGGTATTTCC